>Ga0335072_10012150_pt1 | contig 12302 bp, 9 predicted proteins | sample Lox_Sample_21_FD_206725 | JGI IMG/M metagenome (GOLD analysis project Ga0335072, IMG submission 206725) | Soil microbial communities from Loxahatchee National Wildlife Refuge, Florida, United States - Lox_Sample_2.1 | ecosystem: Environmental > Terrestrial > Soil > Wetlands | place: USA: Florida...
TCCCTCTTCGCCGCCAATGCCCATCAACCGAGTGTGATAGTGAATCACGCCTCCCGCATCCGACATCCCCCGCGCCATCGAGTCGCAAATCTGGCCGCTCCCGCGCGCCGGGTGACGCCACACGCCGTCAGACGTATTTACTTCCCTCTTCGAGATGGCCCGCCTCCACGCTTCTTTCACCGTGGCAAGGAAGCCGGTGCCGTTACCGCCGGAGGAAGTCCCCGCCTCGAGTCGCAGTTCGGCCCACCTCTTGCCTGTGAGCTTTTCCTGGAAACCCTGCGAAAACACTTTCGTCAAGCGCCGTCCCCGGGTTCTGTAAAAATACTCTTCCACCGTCCGCGGCGCGCGGACTCTGGGGTTTAGCCTGCTCCAGAGGAAACCAAAGGCGCACGACAGAAACATCCCCATTGGCATCCCGCGGCGGAACCCCTGAAAGGATGGGGACATATCGATAATGTGGCCCTCATAAAGAATTCCGCCGCGATGAGGATAGGTCCGATAATCTGCGCCAAGGAGGTTATGCCAGAACTCGTCAACCTTAGCCAAACGGTTGTAAAGTTCCTTCCTTCCCACATCAACGACAAATTCACCGCGATGAATACTACGCATGAGGCCTCCCGGAGCGTCGTCCTTTTCCAGGAGCACCGGCTTTACGCCCGCCTTTGCCAATGAGTATCCCGCCGCGAGCCCGGACGGGCCCGCGCCCAATATCAACGTATGAACCCGCTGGTTTTGCATCAGTCTAGCTCCGCAACTCTCGCTCATGCCGAGAGACCTTTATTAAGCCGAGCCGCAGGCAATCGGTACCGCATCCTGATGCCTACGAGGACTGCCGTGTGCATCCGCTGCGGGACGTCGGCGCTTCGCAGGGTAAAAACATCGATGGCATCGAACTCAACGCTCCGCGCTGGTCTATGCGTTTTGAAAGCCAGGATATCTCTTTCTGTACCAGGCAATACGCGCCTTGCGGTAGACCGCCGCCACAGGTTCGGGAACCCATTCGATCATTTCGCGATGGAGTCCCAAGCGATATCCAATGCTTCCAAGCAAAGTCAAAGGGACAAAGTATCTAGGCACATTGACTTTCTCAAACCCGTTGTTGCGCTTGAACTCTGCAAGAGCGCTACCTTGTTTTTTCCCGTAGCTGAAATTGGCATACGTCAGGTAGGAGATACCTCGCTCGGCGCAGGACTTGACAGCCTGTGCCATCAGTGCGTTCGTGGGGGCCTTGTCCCGATGCTTCACCATGGACAGAATATGCATCAGACCCGCTTGCTTCCCGTCGTCATCGGTGACAAGCTTGATAAAGCCGATCAGGCTGTCCTCCAGATATGCACCAAGGAAAATACTTCGCTCGATGAATGTCGACTTCATCTTGCGCAGCGCCTCGATATCTTTGCCGAAGTGCCAGAATTGTCTGCCTTGCCGAATTGGCGTCTCATTATATATCTGCTGTATACCACGCAGTAATCCATCATCCAATTGAACTTCTCGGACAACGACATTGTTCTTGGCGGCCTTACGCACTTTGTTTCTGACCTTAAAATCTATCTGCTCTTTCATCCAGTGATCGAAAGTCGAAATCGGAAGCACCGCCTGATTGTCCCACTCCAAAAGGAAGTCGTATTTTGGCTCGGGCTCGGAAAGGCACTGCGTGAATGTAAATAAGTCGACTCCTTTTCTCGCCCCGCGTATTACGTTCAGCGCCTCAATTGGGTCTCTTAGATACTGGAAGCCCTCCGCATCCACATGCGCGATGCTCACCAGCCCCTTCCTCACCCAGATCTCTTTGCCACCAACTTCCAAAATGCAGTTCATTTTCCGAATCGCCTCCAGCGGCCCGCCGGCCATCTGTTCTATGTTTCGGCTTAACTATCGACCGGCCGGCCGTCAGCCTTTAGTCAAACGTGGTGACCCATAATCTGCCACTGCCTTCCCCAATCACCACGAATCTGTGGTTCGCCCTACCAATCCACTTTCCTCTGACTTCAAAAACAGACTTACGCAATCGGGTCAGGCCGCCTGATGGACAGGCTAAACCGCCGGCGCGATTCAAAAAGCGGGATCCACGCAAAAACCGCTAGGATTGGGACCAACGGAACACTGTAGCGGGCTTGGGCAAGAATCGTGACGTAAAGGCCCGTCATGTAAAGGACAAGCAACAGAGAAGGCAGAGCAATTCCGAAAAGTGTCTTCTGCTTACAAATCCATAATCCAATCGCCGTGAGAATCAGAAATGGAAGCTGAAGACAAACATTGAACAACGTCGCGAATGATGTCTTGCCCCTGAACCAGAGGTTAAAAAAGTTGAGACAGACGTTCCTGAAAAAGAGCAGGGGCTGGGCCTTGTATGTGCTGATCACTCTGTGGAGCAAATAGTCGGAAAAACGGATCTCATCTCCTGTCGCGTAAAAGTCCTGATAATAGGCATTCTGAATGTTCTTGTATGGATAGCCGAGTTCCGTAGCCACCTTCTTTCGGGCTCGAGCCCCGTCCGTGTCGATGGCCGCCCAGCTTTCACCATCGCCGTAGTGCGTTACATCATAAAGACCGGCGTCCGCGGAGATGCCCAAGACACTCGCGGTGGGAATAAACTTCCCGGTCAGACCGTAGTTTCGAATGATCCATGGAGAGAGTACCACCAGCATCATTCCAATCATTGCTGTGATTCGGCCTACGACCGCGATCGTCGGGGTTGACCGGCGACGCACCAGCAGCATCAGGAGCAAAGGTACGGGAAAGAGCATCGGGGTGCTCCTCACCAGAGTCGCAGCCCCAAGCACCGCTCCACTCACCAAATAGTCAAGCCACGCATTTGTTTCGATGGCTTTGTATAGAGCAACGAGAAACGCCATCAGGCAAAAGGAAAACAGTAGTTCGACGCCGCCTCGGCTTTCCGCCGCCAGGGTTCCTGGGCAAAACAGGAACAGGAGCGGCGGCCCTGAGGCGAACAGCCTGGACCTCGAGAATCGTCGAGCAATACATGTCACCCACCAGGCCGTGCCAAAGGCCAGAGCCATATTAGTCATTTTGACCGCGATGAGGTTCTCGCCAAAGAGTTTGAAGAGGCAAGCCAGGACCAGGGGGTATCCCGGCTCGCGGGTCAAGGTTGAAGCCGTGTCGGGATACATTTTGTATCCGTTTCCATCAACCAGATTGCGTGCTAACTGGTCATACCCGTCAGCATACTCATTCAGGTTATAAGAGTTATGAAGAAAGTGAGTCGCTGCTGGAATTAGCGCAAAAAGGACGAGACCATGCGCAAGAATCAGAGAAACGTAAAGCCACAAAGACAACGCCTTTGCGCCGGCTCGTGTTCTCCTGCGGTGAGGTGAAGCGATGACCACAGCATGATCGCTCATAGGTCGGTTGTTGCCGCGGCCCGGGATGAGATGGGCATAAGAAGGAGGGACCTCCGTCTCTGGAACCGAAACGCCTGGTATTGCGAGGCACGCGGAACTTTAGAAGTACCGGTCGCGTATCTCGCAGCTGAGTCTTCGCGCGGCTACGGAGATTGTGAAGGAAAGCGAGCGCTCCGTCTCTCCGGCGCTCGATTCTTTGTAAATCAAACAAAAGCGCCTTTCGCTACGCGCAGCGATTGTCTCAGTAAAAACGAGAAAGTCTCCTTCCTGCCGCCAGGAAATGGCTTCTTCATCGCTCAATATTGTGTCGATAAGATCCGGGTCGCTTTCACGTTTCAAAATCGTCGCGCTCATTGGGTGATTTGAACTATTCTGGACGACAAGTTCCGTTCCGTACATCTCCACTTCCATTTGATCGGCGCTGATCATCCTGCGTCTGCAGGTTCTGCGAAGTACTTCCCCCAGAGAACGCCATCGTAACTGACAACGGAGGGAGCCAAGGGACTCAACAAGCCGTACCACCTGACCGCACTTATCCTTGAAAAAATCGTGATGAGATACAATCAGGCACGGCTTTCCGAGCAAGAGGTCGAACGCAAAGTTCTCAATTCCATGGTGCGCATAGCGCCTCGTGAATATGGGAAATGTCCCGTAACGCATGATTGCGAGATCCCAAACATCTTTGATCCGCGAGCCGGCGGGATGGACGTCAACTGGCGAAACTTCGGTGTTGACGGCGGCGAGGAATCGATTCTGTTTGAGGATCCCCGGGCAAATCGAGGAGAAAACGCCTTGCGGAAAGACCATCACTGCGTCATGGCGTATTCCGGTGCGGGTTTCATGCCTGCGCATTCGCGTCTGAGCAAGCCTGGCTCGTGCGCTCAGGACCGCGAGCGACGGGTCACCGAATTCAGCTTTGATGTGGTCGCAGCCATGGACGGACACAGAAAACCGGTCAGCCTCATTGACAAAGAAGTCGCTGGCCGAAGCCGAAGTCCTCCGCCAATTCCAGGGAATAAACGCGACATTCGTCGTGAAGCCGTGCTGCCGCATCAATTGGCGCAGCAGTTCAAAATCACAGTGGCCATAACGCCGCTCCAGGAGAGGATCATCCACGATGAGACACGCGCCAGACTCCTGCGAGTGCCAGGCGACTTCGGAAAACGTGGCGCGGATGAACATGACCACGGGCACTGCCGAGCAGAACCTGGACTTTACATCGTAATAGTTGAGCTTAAGCGGTTCCTCGATATCAACTATGTGAGAGCTTGTGCAGACATAAATCGGAACTCCGGATCGTTGTACTTTAGCAAAAACTGGACTGGGGCCTGCCGAGATGATCGTTGTGCAGTTTGGATCTTCCAACGAAACTCCGTCACAAGCCGCATCTTCCGATGATGCCTCTGCCGAAACTTCGATGCCCGCCAGCGGGCCGGTTATCTCGGTCAGTCGCGGGTGCACAAGAAGAGAGATTCGGCCGCGCAACGCTTTCAGGGATAGCTGCGGGTTACCGCAGATCGACCGGATCGCGCGTTCGCTGACCTCGCGATCTTCATTTAAGTAGACATATATTCCCTGCGGCCAGGAAAGCTGTCCGGCTGCTTCAAGCCGGGCGACCGCATCGGCAATCGCCGTGCTTGAGCCGAGGAGGGCATAACGATCGTTTTGCTCGGCAAGACCTCTCAGCTCTGAACCTTCCACCGCCTTCCACGGCACGCCAAAGAAGTCGAGAATCTTCGTCAGCCTTGTGTGCTGCGAACTTCGGGCATCTTCAGACAAGAGAACAGCAAGCGATGCCATACTCAATTCCCCTGGGTGCCGATCAACGTGAGCTCGTCAGGCAGGCTTCCTGGCGACTACCAGCGAACGCATGGCCCTGCCGCGGGCCATCAAATTCAGAAGCGGCGCCGCAAGGCGGCACGCGATGGTGAGACCTCGCCCAGCGGAGTGCGGAACCCAGCAGAAATTCCCCTTTTTTATGAGCTCGAACCCGGCGGCCTCGAACGGAGACGCATATTCCGCCAGCGACGGAAGGTAGCATTCGTCCGCGTCCTGATTCCGACGGCGCAGTCGGCTCCGAAACGCGGGGAATCGATCGTTCATGTCAATGTTGATGCACACTCCTCCCGGTCTGAGGAGGCGATAGATGTCCTTTGCGCAGTCGACCTGTTTCCCGAGACGATGGCAATAGCGAAACGTATTCACGCCGATGATCATGTCAAAACTGCCGAGTCGACCCTTGGCATCACCGAGTGCAGCCAGCAGATCTTCCTCTAATCGCTCATTACGCGCGACGTAGAAATCCACCTTCGCGGCCAGATCGGGCGAAAGATAGGTCCGTGCTTCCTCTCGCGCAGCCTCCACCAGTCGGGGCGAAAAATCGGTCCCGTACGCGCACTCAATCGGAATCCGCTTTTCTCGAAGGAGTTCAACGAGCCGCGTAATATTCATTCCGGCCCCGCAACCGAACTCGAGAAGCCGAAGTGGGCGTGCGTCGGGTCCGCTCAGAAACGCACGCACGTTCCGCAAATAAATCTGAGCATAATCGTGACGGAGCAAATAGTTGATTCCGTAACCAGCTGTTTTGGTTGTGTACTTCCGCACGGCCTGCTCCGACACGTATTCGTCAAGAAACTTGTCATACAATGGTTCTGTTTGTTCCATGGTCGCCTCTCGTCCGTGATTTTCTAATTCGTGTGGTCTACTTGCCTGTCGCATGCGCCAGATCTGCTGCAGCGTTGACATAAAGGGGCGCTTCAACGCAGCCCCGCAATTTCGACCGTCCGCGATGAGAGGTCTCGTTGTGGATGCGAAGGCACAATCCTGGCGTTTTGTCGTGATCGGCGCTCCTCGCCGGGTTTGCGAGGAGCGCCTGGCTTGGGTCATCGGGTTCGAATACAACTGAGCGGCGTTTCCGGAACCAGGCCACCGCCTGCCCGACTGTCGCAAACCATGCACCTCTGGCTTTCAAATCCTCCAGCAGCCGGGCATAGCATGCGTACCAGAGCCGCTCGGGAGCGAGGCTGCGGTCGTGCCAGTTGATGGTTAGGCAGCCGCCGAAAGACTCTACCTGATCTGTCAACTCACGGAGCACCGTCGTTGCCTGCTGAGAGGAGAGCCCAAGGTAAGCCGGATAAAAGAGAGCAGTATCCATCACATGCAGGGGCAATTCGAGCAGTCGCTCCGCCTGAAGCGGCTTGTAGGTCTGACTGGTCCCCGCGCGATACCCGACGGTTTCCCGATAGCCAATCGTGGAGTCGTAAGCGGCATCTGCTCTTTCGAGGATCGCGGGTGAGTGTTCATCGAAGTAAAGCCAGTGCATCCGCACGCCAATCTCGTCGCAACCGGATACACGTCGAATCTCCTGAAGCTCTTCACACGCGCTGGAATTATCGGTCCAGGCGTCGATCCCATGTAGCCCGACTTCGCACCCAGCAGATACTACATCCGCGATCTGCCCTGAGACGTCGTCCGCGTCATAGCCGGCGGCTCGATAAGCTGGCGCTGTACCCTCGGGAGTGCGCCCTGGACGGTCTCGGAACGGGATTACGAAATAAGTGGAAGGCAGGTCCTTCTCGAGATTCCGATAGCGGACAGCAAAGTCGCTCCAGAAATCCTTCGCAAGCCCGAGATATACCAACGGCAATCGGAGCACGGCGGCCCAACTCGTCCACGCATCGCGAAGGGGAATAGATCCTTTGATGAAGTCTCTCGCAGTGCCCACGAGCGCGCGGTACAGGAAGCCAAGGGCAGTATGGTCGCACTTATGGGCACGAATCGAGGGATGGTCGACATCATGTGTGAGGCAAACAATAAATCGGTAGCCGTCCGGGACCGGTGGAATCTCCAGCAGCATCACCCCCAGTGAGGTGATGGAATCCCGCAGGAAGGCTATGTGCAGTTCCAGAGTTGGAATACCCGCGTATTCGACGGGTTGCCCAACGGTCAACAAAGCGCGGATCTCATGAAACAAGTCGTAACCGATCCGCACAACTGTCCCATACTGCGATTGATACGAAAAACTCGCCGCATTTCCGGATGCCTCATCGCGCAGTTGTCCTTTGCGCGTTTCCTCCTCGAAGGTCAGGGAGAAACCGTAGATCGGAAATCCTGTCCCGTCGTGCGACAGAGTGCCTTTCTGGTGCCGGCCGGCGATCGCGATGCACGCCGCTGCGTCCGAAGCGAGCTCGTGGCCTGAGTACAGAAGGACAAACTTCGCAGCTTGCGGATCGTACACCATGTCGCCGCAGCAAAGCAGCACGTCGTATTGCCGATCCCTCCGATAAAGCTCCCAGGGTGTCTTAAAGAGCTGAAAGAACTCATGGACGACTGACAGGTCCGACGGACTGGCTACGACACCGATCATCAGAACACGAAGCCCGTGTCAGCGCCGATCCAAAGTATTGACCGCGGCTGGGCGTAAAACTCGGCAGTCATGAGTTGCGACATAGCGTGCACCGCGCAATTCGTCAGTTGGATGCCCTGTGACCGACGAGTTCGGCGACAAGGCTCACGAGCGATTCTTTTTCGTTCTGCCAGGTGTGATTCAGATACACCTCCTGCCCCCGCTTTGCGACTTCGCGGGTTTCGGTGGCATGCAACGCGACGAGCTCCATAGCCCGAGCCAGATCCCTCGCGTCACCCGGTTCAAAGAAGAACAGCGACTCTGCGCCGAAATAATCTCGGATGCCGGAAGTGTTGGGGGCGATCACAGGTTTGCCCATTGCGAGATATTCAAAGATGCGCGTCGGCGTATTGATTTCGGTGAACGTATTACGTTGATTGGGAATGACTCCAACATCGCATTGACCGATCTCGTGCGGCAGTTGCTCCAGCTTTCTGGGACCGAGAAAGTGGACATGCCTCTCCAGTCCCAGCGTGGCCGCCTTTTGCATTACCTGTTCAAGATAGGGAGTGCTGCGCCCATAAACTCGCAGCTCCGAATTCGGAATGCCCTTAACCAAATGCGACAGTGCATCGACCGCAAGCTCCAGGCCGTTTCTTTCGACGAGCGAACCATGGTACATCATAATAAAGGGCGCTTCGGGCGCTGGGAGGGAATAGGACCCTGCCGCGCGATACGGAAAAATGGTCTCGTCCGGACAATTCATAACCACAGCGATCTTTTCCGCTCGACAGCTGCGCCTAGAGAATATCCTGCGACAGGCCTCGTTGACAGTTACGACCAGATCGGCTCGCGCGATAGACCATCTCTCCAGGCGGCGGATTACGCGGACGGCAGGATTTGTCTCACTCTTCCCGAAAATCGTCATCATCAGCTCGGGCATTGGGTCATGCTGGTCCAGAATAACCTTTGCCCCAAACAGCTTCGGCAGCAGTGCGCTGACGACCAGCACGTCCGGCATGTTATGCACGTACACAAGGTCATAACGGCGCCGCAGCATTCTCCGCGCGAGTATTGCAGCAGACCACGCGATAAATGCCGAGTACTGGTAAGCGTAGGACAGAGCCCCGCCCCGGAAGTGCCGGATGGGAAGTCTCGTAATATCGAAACGACCGACCCGCTCCCGCCTCGGCAGCTTTTCGTCCGCTTCACAGACCAGATCGATGCTCATCCCCTCTTTAAGGAGAGCCTCGGCGGCCCTGCGGGGTCGGGGATCGGCAGGGTAGGAGGAAAAGACAACCATTCCCGCGTGTTTTCCTGCCAATCGGGGGCCGAGCGCCGAACCAGGCCTCACTGCAGATGGCATGGACAGGTCATCTGCCGGCTCGGCACCGGCATCGATAATGAGATTTGACCGAGTATCCATGGGAAGGAGCTAAACTGCGACTGCCTCGGCCGTCACGCTAACAGCTTTCCTGCGTTCCTCGAGCTCGATTTTCATCTGATTGGAAGTCTGAATGGCTTCCAGAAGTTCCGACTTGGTGAAGTTACGAAGAATCTCAATATTCGGCATGACGCAGTGACCGCCGATGACACCCGGAAAATACTTCACGGAGGGGAAGAACTTGATCTCATCGTAGAACGAAACAACCTCCTCATAGCTCGCTCCGGTCTTATCGCAATAGCGCTCGATTTCCTGAGCCCACGCGATCATGAGACCGAAATAGGTCGTTTCGGTAAGCTTTGCCAGTTCCGTGGCTTCGGGGGTCGAAAGAATCTTTGTCCTCAGCCCCAGTGATTCGAAGTGCTTCGCGGCCTGTTCGCCGGCCGCAGATGTGATGGCTCCCACGAACTTTGTGTACTGCTGCAGCTCTTCCAGCATGCGCGCGTGTTTGCCGCGCACCGGGCTGTTGACAACCGCGGCGCCCGTGCGCTCAGCAATCAGTCGGGTGGTTCCAACCGCTACGGTGCTGTTGATAATGGTCACCTTCGGGTTGAAGCGATTGACATAACGAGCAGTCTCGCCGACAAAGTCGCGGATCTGGAATGGATAGCACACATGCAGAACGTTGACCTGCTCGATGTTCTCGGTGGGAGGCGCTATGTCTACCCCAATCGTGTGATGATGTCTGGACACGAGTTCAAAAAGCGGCTTCCCGACCTCCCCGAGCCCCACAACCACGATGCAGTGTTTATGGTCCACAGCTCTTTATCCTCCTAAAACAAATTTTTCGGCTGTACGAATTCAATTATCAGAGGTTCCGACACTGCGTTTCCGGCGATTCCGCAGCCGAAATTCGGACAGGTGCGCCGCCTGGCGGGAGGTAGTTTCTTACTTGCGCAGGCGATCCGCCTGCGCGGGCTGAATCATTGCTTAAGCTGTTTGCTCCGCCAGCAAGCCCCGAGCGTCCGCAGCTTGCGCGGGCTTAAGAGAGATGCTGGCTGTAAAGACCAGAATTTCCTCGGCCACCCGTGCCTGCTGCTCTGCGGTAAGTTGCGGGAACATCGGCAGCGATACAATTTCGGAGGCGACACGGCGGGCCACGGGCAGATCCGTTGGCGTGTACTGCAGCCAGGCATACGCCTTCTGCATATGGAGAGGAACGGGATAGTGAATGCCGGTTCCGATGCCCTTTGTCTTCAGGTGCTCCATCATCCCGTCGCGATCTTCAGTGCGAACGACATACAGGTGATAGACCGCACGGGACCACGACGGTTCAAACGGGCGGACGACTGCGTCGTTTCCCGCCAGAAGCCGGTTGTATTCCGCTGCCCGCTCGCGTCGCAGCGCATTCCAGTCCGCCAGATGCGCCAGCTTCGCCGTCAACAAGCCCGCCTGGATCGCGTCGAGCCGCCCGTTATAGCCTTCTACGTCGTGATAGTACTTGTGAGCCTGGCCGTGGTCCCGCAGCACGCGCATCGTCGCGGCCACTGCGCTGTCATTGGTCACCGCCGCTCCCGCCTCGCCGCACGCTCCAAGATTTTTGCCCGGGTAAAAACTAAAGGCAGCCGCGCGTCCCATTGAGCCCGCCTTCATCCAGCGATTCAGCCGCCTCGAGAAGTACTCTGCCCCGTGTGCCTGACACGCATCCTCGACAACCGTTAGCCCGTACTCCTCGGCCAGTTCCAGAATTCCATCCATGTCCGCCATCTGGCCGTACAGGTGCACCGGTACGATGGCTGTGACGGGCCGATTGCTGCGCAGGCTGATCAGCGCCCCCGAATTGTTCCGCGCGCACTTCAGCTCCAGATATTCCCGCAGCCGCTCAACTGATAAGTTGTATGTTTGTTCGTCAATATCGACGAATTCCGGCAGAGCTCCGGCTTGCGAAATAGCCTCGGTCGTTGCGATAAAGGTGTGGGCTACAGTCAGGACTACGTCACCATGGCGGATTCCGCAGGCCATCAGCGCGAAGCGCAGGGCGTCGGTTCCACTGCTGATTGCAACGGCATGCTTTGCGCTGCAAAATTCCGCAAACGCGGTTTCAAACTCCTCCACCATTGGGCCGCCGATAAATCCGGCGGTGTGCAGCGCCTTGCGAAAGACCTCGGTAAGTTCGTTTTCCAAAACGACATGAGGTGTCACGAGGTCGAGAAACGGAATGCTGTCAAAAACGGACATTAGGATCCTCCACGCTTGTCTCGATATATCGCAGTACTCTGGCAGGATTTCCGGCCACGATTGCGTTGGTTGGCACGTCTTTGGTGACTACGCTGCCGGCGCCCACAATTGCGTTCTCGCCGATGTTCAGGTTGCACAGAAGTGTTGCGCCCGACCCGACCGAAGCGCCCGTGCGTACAATCGTGGGCTCTACCTTCCAGTCGGCTTCGGTCTGCAGGGCCCCTCCGCTCGCGGTTGCGCGGGGATAAATGTCGTTGGTAAACGTCACACCATGACCGATGAAGACGTTATCTTCGATAACCACTCCCTCGCAGATGAAAGTGTGGCTGGAGATTTTGCATCTCTTCCCAACGCGGGCGTTCTTCTGAATTTCCACGAATGCGCCAATCTTCGTCTCATCTCCTATCTCGCATCCGTACAGGTTGATGAATCGTGACAGCCGCACATCTCTGCCCAGCTTCACGTCATCGGCAATCGAATTCCAGGAGTTCACAGGTAGACGAGTTCTCCTCTCTTCTTGAGCGACTCCGTTGCCGCCTCCAGCATCTTCACGACGCGGAGACCGGCGCATCCGTCGTTATGAGGATCCTGGCCGCTCGAGACACAATCGACAAAGTAACTCAGCTCCTGGCGAAGCGCCTCGACCTGTTCCAACTGCGGAGCCCACATATCTCCGGAACGGTAGCTCACCAGCAACTCGTAGACGCCTTCCCGACTGGTGATGTTTACTCCCTTGTCGTAGATCTTCACCTTCTCGTCGGCTTCCAGGTCGTTCCAGACCAACATGCGTTTTTCTCCACCGATGAGTGTGGTACGCACCTTGACCGGCGAAAGCCAGTTGACGTTGATATGCGCGATCACATTCTCGGGAAAATAAAGCGTCATGAAGGCCACATCTTCGTGGCAATTCAGGTGATTCTGTCCAGTTGCCACGATTGCCTCCGGATCGGTTCTGATGAGGTGATCCATGATG
>Ga0335072_10012151_pt1 | contig 12301 bp, 13 predicted proteins | sample Lox_Sample_21_FD_206725 | JGI IMG/M metagenome (GOLD analysis project Ga0335072, IMG submission 206725) | Soil microbial communities from Loxahatchee National Wildlife Refuge, Florida, United States - Lox_Sample_2.1 | ecosystem: Environmental > Terrestrial > Soil > Wetlands | place: USA...
GGGACAAGCTCAGTCCCGAGCAACTCGCCGCCGAGCCTCTGGCCGGGGCGCTGCTGCGCTTGCGTCCGGGCAAGTGCGGGATTGCGAGGCGCTGCACGGTTGCCTGAAGGCGGCAGTCGCGCCGGGACGGTGCATCAGGCCCCGGGCTGCCGCTCCAGCAGGTGAAGGTGGCCGTCGGGGTCGCGCAGGATGGCATCCGCATCAGCGGCCCAGACAATACGGGTCGCCGCCACGTCGTTCACCCGTAGCGGCTCGGCCGGCCGGCCGCGCGGATGGCGGTACCCGAGCAGCTCCACATGCGGATCCCGCTGTGCGGCTCGCAGGGGCAACACATCGACGATGACCCCGGCGAGTGCGTCGAGCGCAGCCTGTGTGGGGCCGTGGTTGATCGTGCCTGGATCTGGCTCGAGACCGAGCGCGCGATAGAAGTTCTGGCTCGCGATGACGTCGGCGACGCTGATCGCCGAATGATCGATGCCGAACGCGGGAGTGTTGCGGGGCAGACGGGCGGTACCCGGCCACTGCAGCAGCTCGAGCGGGTGGCCCTCCGGATCGCGGAATTTGACGGCGACCGCTCCCCCGCTCGCGGCCGGAAGCTGCACCGGTCCATCGGCCGAGATCGGCTCGGCACCGTGCGCGCGCGCTTGCTCCCAGGCGGCTGCCATCTCGGTCGTGGGCAGTGCGAAATGCTGGAAGCAAAGATCGGCGGCATTGGCCTGCCGTGGGTACGGGCGGCCTGCCGGCTCGAAGGACTCGAGCTCCAGACGCGAGCCAGCGCGGCTCAGCGCAATGCGCACACCCCGACCCTCGAGCCCCAAGCGGTGCATTTCCTCTGCGGATATTGCTACCTGCTCATCGATCTCGAAGCCCAGAGCCGCATAGAACGCGAGCAGCGCCTGCGGCTCAGCCGTCGTCAGTCTGAACGCCTTGATGCGCAGGAGCCGCGCACTCATGGCCGTACGCATCCGCGCACGTTGGTATAGATGGCCATCAGCTTCTGAGAGACGCACAGGAAGAGCCGCGAGCGGTTGCGACCTCCGAAGTCGACATTGGAGACGGTGGCGGGAGTGAGAATCTTGCCGAGCAGCTCCCCCCCGGGACTGATGCAATGCACGCCGTCGGCGGCACTGGACCAGAGATTTCCCCGGTCATCAACACGAAAGCCGTCCGCGAAGCCCGGGCTCACCTTGTGAAACGGCGCTCCGCCGCTCAGGCGGTTGTCTTCTCCTACGTCGAAGCGGCGAATGTACTGGCGGGGATCGGCAGCGAACTGGCGCCCGGTCTCGGCCACGTAGAGCACGTGCTCATCCGGAGAGAAGGCAAGGCCGTTGGGGCCTTCGAAGTCGTCCGCCGCGATGCTCAGTGTGCCGCTCGCGGGGTCTAGGCGATAGAGCGTCGCCGGCAGCTCCGAGGTCTGCTTGCCTCCTTCGTAATCGGTGTTGATGCCGTAGAGCGGGTCGCTGAACCAGATCGTGCCATCGGACTTACAGACGATGTCGTTGGGCGAATTGAGTCGCTTGCCGCGATAGTGTGCCGCGAGCACCGTGACGGTGCCATCGAGCTCCGTGCGGGTGATACAGCGCTCGCGGTGCGAGCAACCGATGAGCCGGCCCTGCTGATCGCGTGCGTGACCATTGGCGAAGCCCGCTGGTTGGCGAAACACTGAGACGCCACCCGCCTCCGACCAGCGCAAGATGCGATCGTTGGGCAGATCGCTGACATACAGACAATCGTGGTCTGCGAACCAAACGGGGCCCTCGAGCCAGCCGAAAGCCTCGCCGAGCGTCTCGAGCGGTGCATTGGGCAGCACCATCGAGCGAAAGCGCTCATCGCAGATCTCGAGCTCGCTCATCTGCGACTCATCGCAAGTGACAGGGCTCGCGCCGCGGCGGGATGTGCAGCTGCACGGTCATGAGCACGGCGGGTGCATCGCCAAGCGTTCCGGAGCGATGGCCTTTCCTGTCCCCGCTGAGGGTGCAGCCCTGGTCCTCCCCGAAGGAAAATTCCCCCGGACCCTGCTCGATGCGCGTGCCGTCCATGCTCTCGATGAACCAGCGGCCGGAGAGCACCACGATCCACTGCGGAGCGGGATTCTCGTGCCATTCACCGATCCATCCCACAGGTTGGACCGTGAAGACAACCGTGGAGGAGTGCGTGCCCTGTCGGTCGTTCCACTGTGGGTCGGCCGGACCGATACGCTGCAGCTCGTACTGGGTGAGCCTGCACTTACGCAGTCGGCTGATGCCGTTTTCATCCACGTACAGGTGCCAGTAGGGGATGGAGGGCTGCGGGCCGGGGTCGGTCAGGGCGATGCTCCCGCGGTCGAGTACGGATGACTCGAGGAAAGGGGATGGGCCACAAAGCGCGCGAGGCCCGATCCGTCGGCACCCATCACGATGAGCAGGAAGCCCGCGCCGAGGGACAGGTTCTTCAGAAAGTCCCAGAACATGGCGCGGCCCTTGCCATCCGGCTGCGCCCAGAAGTCACCCTGCGCCCAGAAGCGCTTGAAGAGCAGGGCGGTGGCTGCGCAATACGCGCAGAGCGCCAGCGCGCAGGCACGATCGGCGATGCCGGTGACGACGCCCAGGGACATGAGCACCTCGATGCCGAGTCCGCACAGCAGCACCAGCGCCGCGATACTTCTCGCCTTGAAGACCTCCCGCGCCTGCGCCACCGCATGGCTGAAGCCCAGTACCTTGTCGAGGGCACTGAACGGCAGGAAAAGCATGACGAGTCCGCAGCGGACCACGAGCTCGACGACCGCGGAGGTGCTCACTTGAGCCGCTCGGCGATGCGATCGGCGACGCGCAAGGCATTGGCGATGATGGTGAGCGTCGGGTTCACCGCCCCGATGGCGGGAAAGAAGCTCGCATCGGCGACGTAGAGGTTATCGAGCTCATGCGCCTTGCAGTCGAGGTCGAGCACGGAGCTTGCCGGATCTCTGCCAAAGCGCGCGGTGCCTGCCTGATGCGCCGTTCCGCCGAGAGGGATGTTCTTGCCGAGATAAAGCGAGCGCTCGAGCAATACCGGTTTGCGGCCTGCGCGATTGAGCGACTCCTCGAGCTTGCGCTTGAGGCGCGCCAGCGCCTGCGGATTGGTCTCCACCAGATCGAGATGAACTTTCTGGTCGTGGTAATAGATGCGATTGTCCGGATGCGGCAGATCCTCCGCCTGCAGCCAGAAATCCATGGAATGCCGCGCCATCACGTCGAAGGGCATGTGCGGCAGCCACTCCAGCCACTGCGGCAGCGCTTCGCCCCGGATCTGCTCCGGATGGGATTTGGCACACATCTGCACGAGCCCGAGAGGGTATTCCCAATCGTCCGAGCGGAAGTAGAAGTCGCTGAATGCAAGGGTCTTCTGAAAGACGGTGTCGTTGGGCTCACGCATGATCGCCATCAGGACGCTCATGTTGTGCCGCATGTAATTGCGGCCGACCTGGTCCGAGCCGTTGGCGAGCCCTCTCGGATGCGCATCGTTCGCCGAGCGCAGGAGCAGCAGCGCCGAGGAGAGCGCCCCGCAGGCCACCACCACGATGTCCGCCGAGAAGACCTCCTCCTGTCCCGCGCGGGTGACGAGAACCCGCTCAACCACCTTTCCCGCGGGGTCGGTCTTGAGGCGCGAGACGTAAGCACCCGTGAGCAGGGTGACGTTCGGGTGTTGCGCGAGCATGGGATCGATGCAGATCACCTGGGCGTCCGCCTTGCCGTTGAGAAGGCAGGGGAAGCCATCGAAGTAGCTGCAGCGCATGCAAATGCTGGTCGGCGTCGCTCGACCTTCGCGCTCATCGAGCAGGATGCCGAGCGGCAGGTGAAAGGGATGCAGGCCGACATCGCTCAACTCCCCGGCGAGCTGCGCGATCTTCGGCTCGTGACTCACTGGCGGATACGCATAGGGGCCGCTCGCCCACGGCTCGAGCGGATCCTCACCCCGCTGTCCGTGAACGTGAAACAGTCGCTCGGCCTCGAGATAGTAGGGCTCGAAATCGGCATAGCCGAGCGGCCAGGCTGGCGAGATCCCCCCGGCATGCACGACCTCGCCGAAGTCGCGCTCTCGCAGGCGCAGGAGCGCCGCACCGTATACCTTCGAATTGCCCCCGACATAATAGTGCAGTGCCGGGCTGAAAGAGTCCCCCCGGGCGTTGGTCCATCGCTCGTGGCTCTGATAGTCCGCGTCGACGAAAACCGTCTGTGCGTCCCAGTTCTTTTCGCTCCGAGGCAGATAGTCTCCACGCTCGAGGATCAGAATGCGCTTGCCGGTCGGGGCGAGCCGGTACGCGAGCGACGCGCCCCCGGGGCCGCTGCCGATGACGATCAGATCGTAGTGGTCCGCAGACATCTATGGCCATGTAGTAGAGCAGAGATCGTGCCGCAGCAGATAGCTCGGACGGAAGCCGAGGCGTTCGGCGGCCTCAAGCGTATCTTGATTCCGCCCTGGTGGACCGCCTGTTCGCCGAGAACCCGATCGGGCCGTAGCTCTCAAACGGGTTTAACTACGGCGGACCTGCCGGACTGGCGAAGGAGCGCCAGGTCGGTCGGCCCGTCGCGGGTTGTGTCGCCCCGTGTGCGCCGAGAGCAGCTGCAAGTCACACGGGCTCAGTCGAGGTGGAATTCCTCTGCCGCACGGGCCGCACCGAGCAACGCGGCATTTGAATTGACGATGAGCCTGGTTGGGATCGATTTCACGAATGACGAGAGTCTGCCTTTCGCCTCGAATCTCTCGCGGAACGCGCCTTGCCTGAGATAGGCCTCGATCTTTCCCGCGATCCCGCCGGCGATGAGGACCCCGCCTCGCGCTCCGTGCGAGAGCGCAATGTCGCCAGCGACCGCCCCAAAGATTGAGCAAAACCTCGACAGAGTGGCACGACAATGCACGTCTCCCTGTGAGGCGTGGTCAACGATCGCCGCTGCCGATAGGGGGCGCGCGGCGCGACCCGCGATCTCATCCTGGGCCAGCGAGAGGCTTTCCAGGCCTGGACCGGACAGAATTCGTTCCACCGACACGCGGCCGAAGCGTCGCGCAAGTGCCTCCAGGATCGCGATTTCCTCCGCACCCTGCGGCGCGAATCCAATGTGACCGCCCTCGGTTGCCAAGGGCACCGCATGGCCTCGGAAATGCGCCAGACAGGAAACTCCCAACCCCGTCCCGGCACCGAGAATCGTAATGGGAGCGCCGGGGATGGCGGGAATATCCGGGCCGATGCAGCGCAGATCGGCAGGTCCGAGAAGATCTGCGGCGCAGGCGAGGGCGGCGAAGTCGTTGACGAGGTGCGCTGCTTCAAAGCCGAACGATCGCAGCCCGTCTTCGCTGAGCTGCCAGTTGCGATTTGTGAGGCTCACTTTACCGTCAGCGACGGGGCCGGCAACTGCGAGCACGATGACCTCAGGAACCCGATGCCGACCGAAGGCATCGAGATAGTGCCTCAACACTTGCGCAAAGCTTCCAAGGTCATCTGGCACATCGAGCCAGTCTCGCAGTCGAGGTGCGGAGCCGCCACCCTCGGCGATGGCGAAACGCGCGTGCGTGCCACCGATATCGCCGACCAGGATGCAATTTTTCGCCACGGTCGTATCGCATGCCGAAGACATGAGCTTTTCTCACACCGCAGGTGTCGGGCCCGACTGCCACGCGCGGCGCCTCTCCGGTGTCCTAGAGGCGTCAGAGAGTGGAACGACTGCCACCGGATCAATTACCTCGCGACTCTACAGAGCTAGACAGCGTGTCCGTGAGACCGGCGAAGCGCTGGCGCGTGTGAGCAGGACCGCGGGGCGGCCAGAGCCGCTCGGAAGGACCACTTTGGGCACTCCGATTCACGTCCGTAGAGACTCCCTCGTTTCGGAAGGCGAAATCATTGCCGATGCGATCAATCGGCCAACCCCGCGATGATCGCATCATCGGTGCGAAGCTCGCGCGACTTCGCCGTTTGCACCATCAGGAAATATACGTAACCGCGAGATCGGGGGCGTTGGTTCGACAGCAGGAAGGCAGCTTGTGACAGCCTGTTTTTGCTTTGCTGAGGGATACGTGAAATTCCCAATGGCAACCCGCGTCGTGCGTGCGACTATGAGTTTGGCCCACGTACGCCTAAATCGTTCCTTGGGAGGTCACCGCCATGCTCGGAGAACTGCCCGCCGGCGAGGTCGACCGGCTGATACAGAGCGAGCTGATCGCTCGCATCGGTTGCCACGTCGAAGGCCGCACGTACGTCGTGCCCGTGACCTATGCCTATTCCGATGGTGCGCTCGTCGGCCATTCATTGGCCGGGCTCAAGCTCGATATGCTGCGCCAGAACCCGAAGGTGTGTATCGAGATCGATCGTGTCGACGACCTCGCGAACTGGCGCAGTGTTATCGCATGGGGACAATTCGAGGAACTCAAGGGAGAAGAGGCTGAGCGCGCCCTCAATCTTCTCATGGCGCGCTTCGTGCCGCTCATGGCGAGCGAGACCAGCCTGCCGTCGCATCTACGCGACCCTGCGACGCTCTCCCGCAGCCTCGCGGGATCCGCATCGTTCGTCTACCGCATCCTGCTGACCGAGAAGACAGGGAGGTTCGAGCGAACGCCGTGAGCGCGGGCGAAATCCCTCTCTGTGATCTGTCAGCAAGCTGGGAATGAGGCCTGCAGCGGTGAGTTGGACTCGCATCCTCTTTGCCATGTCCTCGCCTGGTGCCGGCCGCTGTGATCGATAAGGTGGCGGCCCTCGAGACCTACATCGGGCGATGCGCCGTCGAGCGCCAGTCGAAGCTCGAGCGTCACGGCACGGCGGTGTTACGACCGCTGGACCTCGCGTCCCCAGGGGGTATCGGCAGACGCTCGCAGCCGGTCGCGACCGTACCGTGAGATGAAATGCGCATGAAATCCAAGACTCGCCGTACAAAGTGCGCGGAGGCGGCTTAGGCAGAGAGCCCGGCATCAATCTGCTTTTCCGCGAGCAGCCAGTTCTCCACATCATAACCGTCGCTGAAGCCTCGTTGCTCCGCGATATAGTAGGCCGCCTCCGCGATCATCGCCCGGCGCACGTCAGCGCTCACGGGCGCTGTGGAGCGCTGCAGCAGAGAATCCGGTTTCGCGCCTGAATCCGACTTCGACTCCGCTGTCCGAGGTGGCGAATTCGGCGAGACCGATGTCATTAGCGCTTTCGCGGGGCTGGAACTGCTGGGCTTTGCTACGTTGGTGGACATGACGAGCACCTCTCGACTGCATATAGCGACAACTCACGGCAACAATCGTCAGCCTTGAGGGATACAGCTTCAATAGGTACTTGTCGTGAGGCGGGACTCTCAGGACGCCTCGGCCGAGGCCATGGAGGCGGGGTACGCTGCCCATGACGCGGATACGCGACGATAGGCTGCTCGCAAGCTGGATGGCCTCGCGGAGCGCTTTCGCCGCCGTGTCGCTGCCATCAACGGGGACGAGAATGTTCTGGTACATGGAGCTTCTATCTGGCACGTGACGGATGGGGCGCACGTGATCCTTTCAGCCCCCTCGGCTGCGCCATTACGCAGGAATACGTGGCGGTCTCTAGTACCGTATTCCTGCTCGCCTGTGCACGAGGCCAGACATCGTATTTGCGGCGAGCGCGTCTACTGTAGTGGAAAGTACGGCTTCAGTGCGGGACGAACCCGTGGAATGCTCGCACTGTATTGGATTCCGGGCTGGGGAACTCACGGCCGCCGGCATTCGCGGGCCCGTCGACTCTGTTACTGTCGCAGGTCCTGCCGGTAACTTTCCGAAACGCCAGAGGAATGAGACCATGAAAGTAGGCGATATCTGCACTCGAAACGTTGTCACCGTCCCTGAGCTCGATGACCTGACGGCTGCAGCACGCCTCATGCGCAAAAAGCATATCGGGTACCTGGTGGTCGTCGAGCCGAACGCAACTGAGGGAACTGTCATGCCGGTCGGCGTGATTACGGATCGAGACATCGTTGTTAGGGTCATTGCGCGCGAGACCGACGCCCGCTCTCTTAGGGTGGGCGATGTCATGACGCGTCAGCCGGTCATTACTCGAGAGGACTATTCCGTTTCCGTTGCTCTTCACTATATGCGCGAGATCGGGGTCCGACGCGTGCCAGTCGTTAACCAGGCCGGAGGCCTTGTCGGTGTCCTTTCCCTGGACGACGTGTTGGATGCCCTGGCGGAGGAGCTGATGGACGTTGCGAGCTCGATTCGGCGCGAGCTCAAGGTGGAGAACGCGATCGGCCCCTAACGAGAATATCCGCATCGTCATCACGGATTATCACTTGGGCAACGGTGAACTAGGGACGCAGGTCATCGATGCTGGCGTATCAACGCGCCGCTTGAACTGACGTTCTCCGTCGCGCGCGTTACGTAGTTGCCGCAATGCGCGCGATGGCCGCGTCAGGTAACGTGAGCGAACTGCGAAGGGAGATGAAAGTCATGCCAGTACTCAAGCGCATCTTGGTTGCCACCGACCTCTCTGCAGGCGGACGGCGGGCGGTGATGCGGGCGGGGCAGCTCGCTCATCAATGGGAAGCGAATCTCTTTTTGACGCACGTCCGTCCGGACTGGAATCTCTTCTCCCGCTGGCGCCCGGCATCGCAGGACAGCTACCAGGACGTGGCGCATAGCTCCGAGACGCCTCTTCGCCAGGTGCTGGCGGAGCTCGAGTCGAGATTCGGTGTGCATGCCCGCTGCGATTCGCGTCTCGGCAAGGCAAGCGATGTCATCGCAGCCCAGGTCGCCGAGATCAAGCCGCATCTGCTCGTGATCGGCTCGCGGGGAGAGCATGAGGCAAGCGCCCCCGGTCCCTCTCTGGGCGGCACCGCGATTAAGCTTCTGGCCCGTGTCGACATACCGATATTGCTCGTGCGGCGTGACTCTGACACTCGATACTCTTCCGTGGTGGTTGCCGTCGACGTGCCGGGCGCGCTTTCCCGGCGCGCAGTTCTCTGGGGCAGCGGGCTGGTGGACGAGGGCGATTGTGAGGTGGTGCACGCGTATGACGTCCCCTATGTGGAACGCATGCGGCTGCAGGCGACTGACGAGGCCGTCATCCAGCGGCGCATGAGACAATCAGAGGAGGCTGCGATCGAGACCCTGCGGGATCTCCTGGGTGCCGCGGAGGGGCACGCCAGGCTGCACACTCGGGCGGTATGCGGAGAGCCGGCGTTCGCGGTGCTCGCCGAGATCGGTCGAACTCCGACAGACCTGTTGGTAATCGGCAAGCCCGAGCCCTCAGGGCCGTACAGGCAGCACGGCGCGATGGGCGGTGTGGGATTCCGGATCGCCTATCATGCTCCTACGGACGTGCTGGTGCTCCCCTGAAGTAAGTCGGCTGCGCCGACCGAGATCATCAGCTGGCTGCGCGCGGCTCGTCCCAGTGCTGCAGGATGTATGCGAGCCGCAAGCGGCCGCTCCGGTGCGGGCGTACCTGCCGGGGCGCGGCACTCCCCAGCGACAGCACGCGATGAGGAGGACCGCCAGCGCCGCAATCGGCATTCGCACGAGGACTGTTGCCGCCGTCATCGAACTGTGCCGGCCGCGACTTCCGCGCCGCTCTCCATGAAAGGGTAGTCAATATACCCGTGTGCGCCGCCACCAAAGAAGGTGGTGCGGTCCGGCTCATTCAATGGGGCACCGGCGCGCAGGCGCTCGACCAAGTCTGGGTTCGCAATATAGGGCCGGCCGAAAGAGATCAGGTCGGCGCGATTGGCACGGCGTGCCTGAAGCGCGAGCGCCAGGTCATAACCATTGTTGGCCATGTAAGGACCGACGAATCGGCGCCGGAGATCCTGCAGATCGAAACCCGCGGGCACTTCCCGTGCACCTTGGGTGACCCCCTCGATCATGTGCAGGTAAGCGAGTCCGAAGTCGTTCAGCCGCTCGATGACGTAGCCGTACGTGTTCTCCGGGTCGCTGTCGAGTCCGGCGTCGTTGACTGGGCTGAGCGGCGAGAGACGGATCCCGACCCGGTCCGCGCCGCACGCATCGACGACCCCTGCTACTACATCCAGCAGGAAGCGCGCGCGCCTCTCGACCGATCCGCCGTAGTCGTCCGTCCGCCGGTTACAGCTGTCACGGAGAAATTGCTCGATGAGGTAGCCGTTGGCGGCGTGGATCTCGACACCGTCGAAACCTGCCGTCAGTGCGTTGCATGCGGCCTGGACATACTGCTCGATGATCTGCAGGATCTCGGCCGTCTCGAGCGCCCGCGGCGTCACACATGCTTGATAGCCGGTCGACGTGTAGGCCTGAGCATTTGGTCGGAGCGCCGAAGGCGCCACCGGCAACGCCTGATCAGGCTGCAGTGACGGATGCGAGATGCGTCCGACGTGCCAAAGCTGAGCGAAGAGGCGAGACCCTTTCAGGTGCACGGCTTGCGTTACGGCCTGCCACGCCTCGATTTGAGAATTGGTGTAGATTCCGGGAGTGGATGCATAGCCGCGCGCTTGCGGGGAGATGTTGGTCCCCTCGCTGATGATGAGCCCTGCCGAGGCACGCTGGGCGTAATACTCCGCCATGAGCGGAGTTGCCGTGCCGTCGGCGTTGGCCCGGCTGCGCGTCAGCGGAGCCATGACGATTCGGTTCGCGAGCAGGTAGGCGCCAAGGTGGACGGGAGAGAAAAGATCGCTCTCGCCGTCGGACGGATGCTGTTGCGGGCTGGGTCGGGCTACGCTCATCCGGGAGTCTCCGTTACCGGCGGGCCGCGACCCAGGGCGAGCAGCCGGCACACCTCCTGGTCGTCCAGCTGCTCAAACTCTCCATACCATTGGCCGACTGCGAAGAGCTGGGGTGTCTCCAGCAGCACCGTCTCGTCTGCCTCGGCTGCCACGAGGGCCGCCGCATGGGGCGATGCGACCGGAGCGGCCACCACGATTCGCGCGGCCTTCGCGGCCCGGGCCGCGCGGATGGCGGCGAGCATCGTCGAGCCCGTCGCAAGGCCGTCATCGACGAGAATCGCGGTTTTCCCGCTCAAATCGAGAGGCGGCAAGCTCCTTCGATATAGCTGCTCGCGCCGATCGAGCTCGCGCCGCTCCTCGCTCGCCGCACGCTCGAAAGCCGTGTCGTGCAGATCATCGTACTCGGAAAGCTCATCGGCGACGCGGGGCTCGCGGACGAGAATGTTGGGCTGACCGATGGCGCCGATCGCCACCTCGGGCTGACCCGGCATGCCGACCTTGCGCACGACAATCACATCGAGTGCCGCACGCAGGGCTTTGGCGACGGGGGCAGCAACAGCTACTCCACCGCGAGGGATTCCGAGAACCACCACTGGGAGCCGCAATCTCCGGCGCCTCAATGCGCGGGCGAGGTCCATGCCGGCGGCCGTTCGGCTCGCGAAAACCCGCGCTGCGATCGCGCCTGTCAAGACTGGTCGTGAAGACTGCCGGCTCTGCATTGTGCGCTCCTCGTGGGCGTGAGACCCGACCGCGCAGGCCCCTGGCTTCGCAACATAGCTTCCGCGGATTCGGATGGCCCGCCATCGTGGGATATACCGACCCTGGCTGCGTCCCACATGTCCGTAGTAATGCTAATGCCGTGCGCAGCGCCGTTGTGCAGACTAAACAGCATTGTGGCCGATGGTCCCCTCGAGACCCATGAGATACCTGATAACCGGTGGCGCAGGCTTTCTCGGTATTAACCTATGCCGCTACTTGCTCGAGCGCGGGGCCACGGTTCGTACGCTCGATATCGCGCCATTCTCGTACCCCGAGCGGTCGGTGGTCGAGGTACTTGACGGAGATGTCCGTGACGCCAATGCGGTTGACCGTGCTACGCGTGACGTCGACATCATCGTGCATGCCGCGGCGGCGCTGCCGCTCGCATCGCCCAAAGAGATCTTCTCAACCTCGGTGCGAGGCACGCATCTCCTGCTCGGCAGCGCGCTCTCGCGGCAGATACGACGGTTCATCTTCATTTCATCGACCGCCGTCTATGGTATCCCGGACCATCATCCGCTCCAGGAGGACGACAGGCTCTCCGGTGTCGGACCGTATGGGCGATCCAAGATTGAGGCGGAAGCGCTGTGCGAGGAGTTTCGCAAACAGGGAGTCACCACCAGCGTCCTGCGACCGAAGACCTTCGTCGGCCCCGAGCGCCTCGGCGCCTTCTCGTTGCTCTATGACTTCGCCTACTGCGGCAAGAGCTTCCCGGTGCTCGGCTCGGGCAACAATCGCTATCAGCTGCTCGATGTCGATGACCTCTGTCGCGCGATCGAGCTTTGTGCGACGGGAGAGAGCGAGCGCGTCAACGACACGTTCAATGTAGCCGCGAAAGACTTCGGCACGCTGCGAGAGAGCTTCCAGGCCGTGCTCGATCATGCCGGCGAGGGAGGGCG
>Ga0335072_10012153_pt1 | contig 12300 bp, 11 predicted proteins | sample Lox_Sample_21_FD_206725 | JGI IMG/M metagenome (GOLD analysis project Ga0335072, IMG submission 206725) | Soil microbial communities from Loxahatchee National Wildlife Refuge, Florida, United States - Lox_Sample_2.1 | ecosystem: Environmental > Terrestrial > Soil > Wetlands | place: USA...
TCGCTCTCAGGTGTCTCGTCGTCGGCCATCTCTAGCTCTCACTCTCCAGGGCCCTGGGCTTCTGCGCCTCGTGCGGATGCTCGGGGCCGGCATAGATCTTCAGCTTGGTGATCTGCTTGCGCGCCAGCCGGTTGCGGGGCATCATCCCCTTCACCGCCAGCCGCAGCACCTCCTCGGGACGCCGCGCGATCATCTCCTCGAAGCTCCGCGACCGCAGCCCCCCGGGGTAGCCCGAGTGGCGGTAGTAGCGCTTGTCGGTGCGCTTCTTGCCCGTCACCGCGATCTTCTCCGCGTTGATCACCACCACGAAGTCCCCCGTGTCCACGTGCGGCGTGTACCGCGGCTTGCGCTTGCCCCGCAGCAGGTCCGCGATCTGCGTCGCCAGCCGGCCGAGCGTCTTGCCGTTGGCGTCCAGCAGCACCCACTCCCGTTCGCGGTCGTTCGCGTTGGCGACGTATGTCTTGGAGGCGACTGTGCTCATGACGTGAAAAGGCCGCGCGTCAGCGCGGCGCGAGCGGCCCATGATAGGCGAAGTTCACGGGAGAGGCGGATTCAGCTCGTGACGAGCGCCGCGGCCTTGCCGTTGACCGCGCCCATGCCCACCGCCTGGTCGCGCTGCAGCGCCTTGCCCTCCGTCTGCAGCGCCGGCGCGATCACCACCTCCGCGCGGTTGAACTCCGCGAGGTCCTTGTGTCCGCACGTCGCCATCGAGGTGCGCAGCCCGCCGAAGAGGTTGAACGTGCCGTCGTTCTCCCGCGCCGGCCCCACGAGGATCTCCTCGAGCGAGCCGTTCTGGGTGGTCGCCACCCGGGCGCCCCGCGGCAGCGTGGGATGGAAGGTCGCCATCCCCCAGTGAAAGCCCCTGCCCGGCGCCTCATACGCCCGCGCCAGCGGCGAGCCGATCATCACCGCGTCCGCCCCCAGCGCGATCGCCTTGGCCACGTCGCCGCCGTTGCGCATGCCGCCGTCCGCGATCACCTGGCAGTACTCCCCCGTCTCCAGCATGTGCGTGGAGCGCGCGTGCGCCACGTCCGCGATCGCCGTCGCCTGCGGCACGCCGATGCCCAGCACGCCCCGCGTCGTGCACGCCGCGCCCGGCCCCACCCCCACGAGCACCCCGGCGGCGCCGGTGCGCATCAGGTGCAGTCCCGTGTGGTAGGAGGCGCAGCCGCCCACCACCACCGGCACCTCGAGGCTGGGGATGAACTCCTTCAGGTTCAGCGGCTCGGAGATCGTGGAGACGTGTTCCCCGGAGACCACCGTCCCCTGGATCACGAGCACGTCGAGCCCGGCCTCCAGCGCCAGCTCGTAGTGGTCCCGCACCCGCTGGGGCGTCAGCGACGCGGCCACCACCACCTTGTGCTCCTTGATCTCTTCGATCCGCCGCGCGATCAGCTCTGGCTTGACCGGCTCCCGGTAGATGTCCTGCATCTCCCGCGTGGCGAGCTCCTTGGGCAGCTCGGAGATCCGCTCGAGCTGCTCCTCCGCGTCCTCGTAGCGGGTGAAGATCCCCTCGAGGTTCAGCACCGCCAGGCCGCCGAGCTTGCCCACGATGCCCGCCGTCTCCGGCGAGACCACCCCGTCCATCGCCGAGGCCATCATCGGCAGCTCGAACTGGTAGGGGCCGAGCTTCCAGCTGATGTCGATGTCGTCCGGGTCCCGCGTGCGCCGCGAGGGCACGATCGCGATGTCGTCGAACCCGTATGCCTGGCGGGCCTTCTTGCCGCGCCCGATCTCGATCTCCATCACAGCATCTTTGCACCTCTCGCGGATGAACAGGGAGGCCGCCGAACGTCCCTGGAAAACCATTCAAAAACGACGGCCCGCGCGCGGGCGCGCACGCGCGCGCGGGCACCCCGAAAACGAATAGATCCCCCGGCCGCCCCCCCGCCGCCGAAAACGAATAGATCCCCCGGCCGCCCCCTCGCCGCGCGGGAGAGGCGGTTGGCGGCCACGGGGCTGGATATCCTCGGTCCTCCATGGACACCGCCGCTCAAAGCTATGACCCACAGGCGATCGAGGCCGCCCGCCAGGCCGCGTGGCGCGCGCGCGAGGCGTTCGCGACGCCCGCCATCGACGGCGATCGGCCGCGGCGCTACATCAAGCCCTCGGCGCCGTTCACCTCGGGGAACATCCACATCGGGCACGTGCGCTCCTACTCGATCGGGGACGCCTACGCGCGCTTCTGGCGGGCGCGCGGCGAGGACGTGCTGTTCGCGTTCGGCTTCGACGCCTTCGGCCTGCCCGCCGAGCTCGGGGCGATCGCCGGCGGCGTGTCGCCCAGCGAGTGGGTGGGGCGCTGCGCGGAGCACATGAAAGACCAGCTCGAGCGGCTGGGCTACTCCTTTGACTGGGAGCGCGCCTTCCTCAGCTCCGACGCCCAGATGTACCGCTGGTCGCAGTGGCTGTTCCTGATCCTGCTGGAGGCCGGGCTCGTGTACCGGGGCACGGGGGCGGTGGACTGGTGCGACACCTGCCAGACGACCCTCGCCACGATCCAGGTCGAGGACGGACTGTGCTGGCGCTGCCACAACCCCGTGCGCCTGATCCAGCGCCCGCAGTGGAACCTGCGCATCAGCGCCTACCTGCACGAGAACGACGAGCGCCTGTCCGAGCTGGAGCGGAGCGGCATCTGGGACGAGGTGGCGCTCGCCAGCCAGCGCTACGTGCTCGGCCGCGTGGAGGGCGTGGAGCTCGATCTCGTCGCGGGGCCCGGAGGCGCGTCGGCCGCTGGCGCGCCAGACGGGGTTTCACCGGACGGCGCCGCGACGACCCTCACAGCCTTCACGCCCCACGGGGACGCGGTGGAGCTGGCGCGCTTCGTGCTGATCTCCCCCAAGCACCCCCAGATCGAGCGCTGGGCCCAGGGCGAGGAGCTGCGGGCGCAACTGGAGGACCTTCGCTCGGGGGGCCTGGAGCGGGACGCACGGGACGCCGAGGCGATCCCGTTGATCGACACGGGCGCCACGCTCGCCTCGCCCGCCGGCGGAGAGTCGCTGCCGCTGCTGATCTCCCCGGTCGTGGACGGCCGCTTCGGGGCCACGGCGGTGCTCGGCATCCCCGCCCGGGACCACGCCGACGCCCTGATCGCAGCTCGGCTGGGCTTGGCGGCCGACGGGGACGGGGGCGGGGAGGCCGAGGAGATGGCTTCGGCCGAGGAGATGGCCTCGGCCGAGGAGATGGCCTCCTCAGATGGGGGCCCGCGCGCGCGCGCGACTTCCGACGACGGGCACTCCAGTGGGACACCGGCCGCGGAGACGCGGCCGGCGGTGCGCTACCGGGCCAACGACTTCTCGATCTCGCGACAGCGCTCGTGGGGGACGCCGATCCCGATCGTGTACTGCGAGGGGGACTGCGGCGCCGTGGCGGTGGCCAAGGAGCAGCTGCCGGTGCTGCTGCCGCTCGACCTGAAGCCGACGGGAGAGGGCAACCCGCTGGCGGAGCGGGAGGACTTCGTGGCGACGACCTGCCCCAGCTGCGGGGGGCCGGGGCGGCGGGAGACGGACACGCTGGACTGCCACTTCGACGCGCTGTGGCTGTGGGTGCCGGTGTGCGTGCCGCCAGGCGAGCGGGAGGGGACGCTGGAGGAGATCCTCGCGCTCGAGGACCTGCGGGCGTGGCTGCCGTGCGAGCGGGTGGTGGCGGGATCGGACAGCGGCAACTTCGTGTTCGACCAGCGGACCGTGACGAAGGCGCTGCGGGACATCGGCCCGCTGGCGTTCCTCGGCGACGGGGAGCCGTTCGCGGGCTGCCTGTTCCACGAGATGGTGATCCGAGACGGGCGCAAGATGTCAAAGCACCTCGGCAACGTGGTGGACCCGGACGAGCTGGTGGCGCGCTACGGGGCGGACACGGTGCGATTGGCCACGCTCTACGCGGCGCGGCCGCAGCGATCGCTGAACTGGAGCGACTCGGCGGTGCTGCGCTGCCACCGGTTCCTGAACCAGGTGTGGGACTTCACCCACTCGCAGCTGGGCGCGGAGTGCAGGGAGCCGGAGAGAGACACCACGGAGCACCTGCGTTCGCGGCTGGCCAAATGGTGCGACACTGCGGTGGAGAAGACCACGGAGGAGATGGGGGCCTTGGAGATGCACAGCGCGGTCAGGAACGTGATGCGACTGTTCGACCGCCTCAAGGACTACGAGAAGCGGGTGCTGGCGCGCGGAGATGCCCTCAGCGAGGCCGACCGCCACTCGCTGCTGGCGGCGCTGGGCACGCTGGCGCAGCTGCTGGCGCCGCTCACGCCACACATCGCGGAGGAGCTGTGGCGGGCGCTCGGTAACGACACCGACACGCAGATGCCGTGGCCAGGCGTATCGTCTCAGGTGCCGGCATGAGCTATTGGAAGATGGTGAGCAAGCCGATGGTGTCCCCATGACCCCCTCCCCCAGCCGCTCCAGCGAGAGCCGCACGGGCGAGCGCACGCGCTCGTGCGCCACCGAGCTCGTGTGCCACCGCTGCGACAACCACTACCCGCTGGCCGAACAGGTCTTCGCGTGCCCGGACTGCAACAAGGGCCTGGACATCGCCTACGACTACGAGCGGGCGGCCAGGCACTTCGAGGAAGTGCCCCGCTCAGAGCGACCCATGAACATCTGGCGCTTCGAGGAGCTGCTGCCGATCGTGGAGCGCTCGGCGCAGGCGCGGGTGGGGCGCTTCTCGGGCTACACGCCGCTGATCCCCGCCGACCGGCTGGGGGCGGAGCTCGGCCTCTCGAACCTGTACCTCAAGGACGACTCCACCTCCCGGCCGAGCCTCTCCTACAAGGACCGGGTGGTGTCGATGTCGGTGGCGCGGCTGCTGGAGCTCGGGCACACGGAGCTCGGCTGCGTGTCCACGGGCAACGTGGGCACGGCGGTGGCGTCGCTGGCGGCGAAGGCGGGGGTGGACGCGTACGTCTTCTATCCCAACCGCCTCGAGGACACCAAGGCGCGATCCTGCCGGGCGCTCGGGGCGTCGGTGTGCCAGGTGGAGGGGAACTACGACGAAGTGAACAGGCGCTGCCGGGAAATCGCCGAAGCGACGGGCCTGGAGTTCGCGAACATCACGCTGCGGCCCTTCTACGCGGAGGGGGCCAAGACGGAGGCCTTCGAGATCGTGGAGCAGCTCTCCTGGAAGGCGCCCGATCACATCGTCACGGCGGCGGCGGGCGGGACGCTGTCCTCGCGGATGCACAAGGGGCTGCAGGAGCTGCAGCTGCTGGGGCTCGCGGAGACGGACTCCACGCGCATCCACATCGCGCAGCCGGGCGGCTGCAACCCGATCGCCAGCGCGATCATCGCCGAGGAGGCGGAGGTGCACGCGGTGACGCCCGAGACGGCGGCACACTCGCTGGCGATCGGCAACCCCGGGGACGGCTACCTGGTGATCGACGCGGTGCGCAAACGGGGAGGCACGGGCGGCTTCGCCAGCGACCCGGAGATCTTCGCGGGCATCGACCTGCTGGCCTCCACCGAGGGCCTGCTCACGGAGCCCGCGGGGGGCACCACGGTCGCGGTGCTGCAGAAGCTGGCGGGCGAAGGCAAGCTGGCTCCCGACGACACGGTGGTGGCGGTGATCACTGGCAACGGCCTGAAGACGCTCGACGACCACCCGCCGAAACCGTGGCCGGACAAGATCGACTGCGAGCTCGACGCGATGCTGGCGGCGCTGGAGGACCTCAAGCGCCACGCCACCGTGCCGGCGTAAAGCCTTCACAGCGGCCGGCGTAGAGCTTTCAAAAACGGGTGCCCGCGCGCGCGTGCGCGGGCGCGGGCGGGGAGCCGATTTGGAATGGACCTTCGCCCTCAGTAGTCACCCCGGACAGGTTCCCGCCCCAACCACCGATGTGAGAGGGCGGGGGCGGGCCTAGCGTGGGGTGTGTGACGGGGAAGAGCATCCGCATCGGGCGCATCGCCGGAATCCCGATCGGGATCAGCCCGTGGTGGCTGGTGATCGTGGCGCTGTTCACGTGGTCGCTGGGCGACTACTACTACCCCGAAGTGATCGCCAACATCGCGCCGGCGACCGCCTACGGACTGGGGTTCGTGAGCGTGCTGCTGCTGTTCGCCAGCATCGTGCTGCACGAGCTCGGGCACGCGATCGTGGCGCGGCGGCACGGGATCGAGATCGAGGAGATCGACCTGTGGCTGCTTGGTGGCGTGTCGAAGATGAGTGGGGACGCCCACGAGCCCTCCGACGAGCTCCGTTACGCCCTCGCGGGTCCGGCGGTGACGGCCCTGATAGCGGCGGCGTTCGGGGGAATGGCGCTGGCACTGCCGGCCTCCACGCCGGCGACGGTGAAGGCGCTGGTGGAGTACCAGGCGCTGGCGAACGGCCTGATCCTCGTGTTCAACCTGCTGCCTGCGTTCCCGCTCGACGGGGGCCGGGTGCTGCGGTCGCTGCTGTGGAAGCGGGGCGGGGACATGAGGCGGGCGACGGACACGGCGGCGGGAGTGGGGCGGGTGTTCGGCTACGTCCTCGTGGGCCTCGGCGTGCTCGAGCTCCTCAGCGGATCTCCGGGCGGGTTGTGGCTGGGAGCGATCGGCTTCTTCATCGTGGTGGCGGCGGGTGCGCAGGCGGTGGGGGCGGAGGTGCAGGAGGTCTTCTCGGGGCTGGCGGCGGGCGAGCTGATGTCCACGCCGGTGGTGTCGATACCGGCGAGCATCTCGGTGGAAGAGGCGGTGCGGGAGTTCTTCGTGGGCTACCGCTACAACGCCTTTCCCGCGACGGGCCTGGACGGACGGCTGCTCGGCCTGCTGGAGATCGGCCGGGTGCGGGCGCTGACGGCGGCTCAGCGGAGCGGGCGAACGGTGGGAGAGCTGCTCGATCGGGACCCGGGGCTGCGAATCGGCGCAGACCAGGACGTGGCGCTGTTGCTGGAGCGTCCCGCCTTCGCGCGGGTGGGCAGGGCGGCGGTGGTGGACGACCGGGGGGTGCCGGTGGGTTTGCTGTCGATCACAGACGTCCAGCGGGCGCTGCAGGCGGCGCGGATCGCGGGCACCGGACCGGGAGCGGGCACCGGACCAGGAGCGGGCACCGGACCGGGCGCCAAGCACCCCACGGCGGTGGCCGGGTGAACATCTCCCGGGGCACAGCGCCCGTGGAGAGGCGGAGCGGGGCGGCGAGTCGCAGCTCCTCCTCGTCGAGACCGTTCACGGCGGTCTGGGCGACCTCGCCGCCGGTGAGTACCCGCACGGGTATCCGCAGGCGGTCGAGCTCCGCCTGCAGGGCGGCCACCCGCTCGCGGAGCTCGTGCACGCGCACGTCGTGATCGTGGCGGATGTGGGGCGTGGCGCAGACCGTCATCACGCCGTCCTCCCACGCCTGGCGGGCCATCGCCACGCTGTCCCGCAGGCTGCGAGCGCCGTCGTCGAGCTCGGGCAGGATGTGACAGTGCAGATCGATCACGGTGGCCGGCGGGGCCTCTCCTGCCCCGCCTCACCTCACCGTCACGCGATTCCCAGCGGGAGCCGCTCAGCGTTTGGCGGCCGCTTTTTTCGCCCGCCCTCTCGCGGGGCCGCCTTTGGCGGCGGATTTCCCGCCAGTGGCTTTCCGCGGGGACGATTTTTTGACGACGGATTTGCGCGCGCTCGCTTTTGTGGTCCGCGTTTTCGCGGTCGCTTTCGTACCCGCTTTGGTGCCCGCTTTCGCGGCCCCCGATTTGCGCCGGGACATGCCTGCGCGCTTGGTGGTGGAGGCGGCGGCCGAGGAGAGATCTTTCTGCAGCCGCTCGAGATCCCGCCGCACCGCCTTGCTCAGCTTGCTGGCGTCTTTGCTGGCGTCTTTGAGGCGTTTGTTGAGGTCCTTGCGCAGATCGCCGGCCCCCGCGCCGAGGCTGCCGCGCAGGTTCGCGAGCTCGCGCTGGGCGGCCTCGAGCGACTTGGCCACCTTCTCGGCGGCCCTGTTGTTCTGCTCGTGACGCTTGCGCTCCGTGGCGCCCCCTCGCGCGCCCGCGCCCGCGCGCCCGCGGGTCGCCGCTTTTTTGGCCACACGTCCGCCGGCCCCCGCTTTGGTGGCCGGTTTGGCGCCGGGCCGCGCTTTCGCTTTGCCTCCTGCTTTCTGTCCTGCCTGTCCTGCCGGCATCGCTGCTCCTTCCCCTACTGCAAGTTTGCTGGTGCAAGTTCGATTGCTTGGGCGCAAACGTATCCGTTCGGCGTCTACCACGCGGTGCGGTCCCAGCGTCTGGCGCCGGGACCGCAACTGGCTTCGATGAAAGGAAGGAGGATTCGAAGCGTGCTGGCTACACCCCGCTGGGGGCTACACCCCGCTGGGCGAGGGCGTGGCGCCGGACTGGCCGCCGTGACGTTCACGATCGGTGAGGAACTTCAGCGCCGAGTCGGGGTTGCGCAGGGCGCCGCCGATGGAAAGCACCGCGAAGCCCAGCCCGCTGAGCAGCAGCGCGATTCCGACCACGATGCCGAACAGGGAGATTTCGGAGGCCATGTAGCTGGTGTTCAGGGCCGTGGACAGGGCGGTCTCCTGGATCCACACTTCACGTTCGGGGTTGTCAACCGGCTTGCCCTTGGCGTTCTTCAGCGCCTTGGCTTCTTCGTTGGTGCCCTGGCCGTTGGCCGTGGCGTAGCGGGGCATCTGCGAATACACCAGGCCGCCGGTGGCCTCCAGGGCGTGAATTTTCATGTACTGGGCGAAGCACCTCGCGGTGGAGCCGTCTTCCACCGTCTTGCCCGCCACCGAGCAGGTGGGGATCGTCAGCGTGGCCGTATCGAGGCCGGCCTTCGCGGCCTCCGCCTTGATGCCGGCCGGCGTCATGTCGGGGGTGCCTACGATTTTCTGTTCGAGCAGGTTGTTGTGCACGGTGTTGCGCCCGTTGGCGCCGATCGCGATCGCCGCGATCCCGAACGCCACCAGCACCACCGCCGCCACCATGCCGCCGATCTCAAGTGCCTTTCTCATCATGCCTCCATGTCTCGCTCGTCGCGCCTGTGGCGGTCGCCCTCTCGGGGGGTTCTCGCTGTTGGCCCTCTGCGCATCAGTCTCCGCCACGCTGGGCCGCCGATCATCGGGGTTTGCGACCAAATCCAATCGGCATTTATCCGCAACCCGTGAGCGTGTTATCCACGGTCCCCCGCGCCGGCACGGGCCGGGCCGAGCTACGGCACCAGCGGGGCCGGCGCGGCGGCGGCACGATCAGCACTCGAACGTGTGGACGCGATAGGCCGTCAGCATCCGAACGTCCCAGCCCGGCACCCAAGGAGGTCTCGGGTAGTGAGCCCCCATGGCCACCCACCATCAACTTATGCCCACAGCGGGCCAGGCGCCGCCTCTCGATCAGGAGCCCGCGCCAGCGTCCGGTGATCGGCCACCCGGCCCATCTCACGGCGAGCTGCCGCGCGGCGATCAGGCCGACGAGTTGTCGCCAGAGGTCGCCCAGGACAGCCACACGGCGGTCGGCTCAGCGGCCATGCCGCTGGGCGCGCTCGTGCTGGTGACGCTCGTGCTGATCCCCCTGGGCCTGATCGGCGGCTGGCTCGGGCTAGGGATCGCGCTGGCGCTGCTGGTCGTAGGCCTGCTGGCGCTCGCCGCCTACGTCGCCCGGCTCACCTGGACGGGAGGTGGCGGGAGACGTCGATGAAGTCGAAGGGGCGCTGGCGCAGGGCGCCGGCGCGAATCCCGGCCCGCACGGCGGCCTGGAAGTCGCCCTGGCCCCAGCGGCCGGCGTGGCAGCGGTGGGCAAGGGTGGCTTCGGACAGGGGGCCGCTGGTGCGCAGCTCACGGGCCAGCCGGCGCACCTCGGCGCACAGCACAGCCTCGTAGTGTCGGTCCACCACAGGCGCCTGGGCCACCGGCGCCTGGGCGTGCAGGACGGGGGCTTGCGGAACCGCCACGGGCGCGCGTGGCGCTCGCAGACCAGGTTGGGCAGGGCGGTGGGTGGGCGGAACTGTGGCCATCGGGGCCTCCTCGTCGGGGTTGTCCTCCTCACCCAATTCCATACCCGGCGGGCGGCCGGCGATGCGAGGGCCTGTCATCAGCGTGACGGGCGGCTGTCATCGGCGTGATGCGGGCACGCGAACGGCCGAGGGCTCGCCGGGCGAGAGCTCGTCGGTCTCGGCGAGCACGACGAGCGCCTCGGTGGGCGCGCCCAGTGCGCCGGAGGGGGGCATCGGGGCCACGAGGGGGGCGACGGGCGGGGGATTGTCGATGTCGATGCCGCGGCGGCGGAGCTTGAGGGTGTAGATGGTGTCAGGGGTGAGCTCGTTGGCGAGGGCGGTGGCGAGCACGATGGCGAACATCAGGGGCAGGATGACGTGGTAGTCGCCGGTGAGCTCGAAGATGATGATCACGGCGGTGATGGGTGCGCGGGCGGCGGCGGCGAACACGGCGCCCATGCCCACGAGGGCGTAGGCGCCGGGAGCGACGGCGAGCTGGGGCAAGAGGTGGTGGGCGATGGCGCCGTAGGCGGCGCCGAGCATGGCGCCCATGAACAGCGAGGGCGCGAACACGCCGCCGGAGCCGCCGATCCACATCGTGAGGCTGGTGGCGAGGATCTTGGCGGCCAGCAGGCCGAGGAGCACGAGGATGGCGTAGTGGCCCGCGACCGCCAGTTGCAGCACCGGGTAGCCCACGCCGTACATCTCCGGGACCGCCAGCAGCAGCAGCCCGAGCAGCACGCCGCCGGCGGCGGGACGCAGCCATTCGGGGCCCCGCCACAGGCGGTCGGCGAGATCCTCGCCGTGATAGAGCACGCGCACGAACGCCAGGCCCACGGCCGTGGCGAGCAGGCCCAGGCCGGCGTAGAGCAGGAGCTCCAGCGGGGAGCTGAAGGTGAAGCTCGGCAGGGTGAGGAAGGGGTGGCTGCCGAAGGCGGCCCGGCCGATGGCGTCGGCGGTCACGGAGCTCAGCACCACGAGGCCGAAGGAGCGGGTCTCGAAGTTGCGCAGGATCAGCTCCAGGGCGAAGAACACGCCGGCGATCGGCGCGTTGAAGGTGGCGGAGATGCCGCCGGCGGCGCCGCAGGCGACGAGCAGGCGCAGGTGAGACTCCGAGAGGCCGAGCGCCTGTCCGGCGAGGGAGCCGAGGGCGGAGCCGATCTGCACTATCGGCCCCTCCCGGCCCACCGAGCCGCCGGCGCCGATGCACACGGCGGAGGCGAGCGACTTCACCACCGGCACCTGTGGGCGCATGCGGCCGCCGAGGCGGTTCACGGCGTACATCACCTCCGGCACTCCGTGGCCGCGGGCCTCCGGCGCGAAGCGGCTCACGAGGGGTCCGTAGATCAGGCCGCCGAGCACGGGCACCAGCACCACGAACCAGATGCCGAGCCCCGGCACGTGGGGGTTGTAAGCGTGTCCGGCGGCGCTGTAGTCGCGGTGGCCGGTGAACAGCTCGGTGAAGCCGATGATCATGTAGCGAAAGACCACCGCCCCCAGTCCGGCGCCGGCGCCCACCAGCACCGCGAGCACGGTCAGGCCGGTGGAGCGCCTACCCATGGAGCGCCGCAGACGTGCCCGTATCCGCGGCAGCCGTGTGCGCTCGGGCGTGGGAATGTCGGTATGCAGACTTTGGGTGTCGTCACACATCGCTGTTGCGAGCGTATGCGCGATTTCCGCTCCGCCAGGCCCCCGATGGCCACACAGGCCACAGCGGGTAAGGAATCTGACAAGCGCACCCCGGGTGGGCGGCGGAGCGCGTGAAGCTGAGGGCGATGAAACCGCCACGGCACCCACAGGCGCGCCGGCCTTCGGTGTATGTGTGCCACATTTGAGGACATGAGCGTCCTCGCGAACGAGCGCGCGGAGGTGTGCCGGGTGCTCGAGGAGGACCCGGAGCTCGCCGAGGCCATCCCCGCTGACCGGCGTGAGCGGGCGGTGCGGGAGTGCCGTGCCCGCACGGTGCTGCTACCCGCCGGCCGCTGGCGGGCCTCCCCCAACGGACAGCCCGGGGAGGGCATCGGGCTGCTGGTGCTCGAGGGCCTGCTGCTGCGGCGAGTTGGGGTGGACGGGCGCTTCGGCGCGGAGCTGCTGGGCGGAGGGGACCTGCTGCGGCCGTGGCAGGCGGAGGGGGAGCCGCCCACGCTGCAGGTGACGACCGGCTGGCAGGTGATCGAGCCGGCGCGCATGGCGGTGCTGGACGAGGCCTTCGCGCTGCGCCTCTCCCGCTATCCCCGTCTCAGCGGACGGCTCGTGGGGCGGGCGCTGGAACGCTCGCGCAACCTGGCGGTGAACATGGCGATCGTGCACCAGGCGCGTGTGGACGTGCGCCTGCACATGCTCTTCTGGCACCTTGCCGCGCGCTGGGGACGGGTGCGCAGCGACTGCGTGAGCCTGCCCCTGCGGCTCACACACAACGTGCTCGCCGACC
>Ga0335072_10012154_pt1 | contig 12300 bp, 8 predicted proteins | sample Lox_Sample_21_FD_206725 | JGI IMG/M metagenome (GOLD analysis project Ga0335072, IMG submission 206725) | Soil microbial communities from Loxahatchee National Wildlife Refuge, Florida, United States - Lox_Sample_2.1 | ecosystem: Environmental > Terrestrial > Soil > Wetlands | place: USA: Florida...
CGCTGGAGGAGCTCGCCGGCGCCGCTGACCGGCTGGGGTCCGGCGACTCCAGTCCGTTGGGCCGGCGCTATGGCATCCAGGAGCTTGACCGGGTCGCGGATGGCCTGGACGGCTCCGTCCAGCGCATCAACGACCTGCTGGCTGCCGAGCGTGACTTCGCCGTCGATGCGTCGCACCAGCTCAGGACACCGCTGACCGCGCTGTCAATGCGGCTGGAGGAAATGCTGGCGGCGGCTGAGTACCCCGACGTCGTGCGCGAGGAAGGCCAAGCCGCGCTGGCCCAGACCGAGCGGCTGACGGACGTGGTGGGCCAGTTGCTTGGCCGCGCCCGGCGTACCGCGCCCGGCGCCCCGACCGTGGCCAGCGTGGACGAGATCGTCGGCCAGCAGGTGGTGGAGTGGGAGCCAGCCTTCCGGCGGCACGGCCGACGACTCGCGCTGGCGGGGGAGAAGGGTCTGTTCGCGTTCGCCACCCCCGGCGGCGCCTCGCAGGTGATCGCCACGCTGCTGGACAACGCCCTGGTTCACGGCGGCGGAACCGTCACAATCAGGACATCACGCACGCGCCGGTCTGTCGTGGTCGAGGTCCGGGATGAGGGCAGCGGGGTCCCGATCGAGCTGGCGCCGCGTATCTTCGAGCGGAGCGTGAGCGGGTCGCCGAACGGGACCGGCCTTGGCCTGGCCCTGGCTCGGACGATCGCCGCCGCCGACGGCGGCCAGGTAGTGCTGGTGCGGCCGCGGCCTGCCGTGTTCGCGCTGTTCCTGCCCCATGCCACCGCTGACACTGAGCTCCCGGCCGTCGCTGGGCCGGCCTAGCTGCGGTTGTCGCGCGACTGGCTGGGCGGCGGCTGCTGCCGGCGGCGTTGGCGACGTGGTGACGGTTTCGCGCCCGTGGCGCCGAGCCCGTAGGCTACGGCGGGTAATGGATCATCAGCAGCCGAACCACGGGGCCGCAGCTCAGGCTGGGCGGCAGCCAGTCGTTGGCATGGTCGGGGCGGGCCAGCTCGCCCGGATGACCGCCGCCGCGGCGGTCGGGCTTGGCATCCGGTTCCGGGTGCTGGCCGCTAGCCCGGACGAGAGTGCCGCGCAGGTCTGCGCCGACACCATTCTTGGCGACTACCGCTCGACCGACGACCTGCTGGCATTCGCGGCCGGCTGTGACGTTGTCACGTTCGACCACGAGCACGTGCCGCAGCCGCAGCTCGCAGCCTTGGAGCAGGCCGGCCATGTGATCCGACCCGGTCCGGCAGCGCTGCGGCTGACGCAGGACAAGCTGGTCATGCGCGAACGGCTGACCGGCCTCGGCGTGCCGTGCCCGCGATTCGAACCCGTGTCGTCGCTCGCCGACGTCGTCGCATTTGCCGAGCGCACTGGCTGGCCGGTGATGCTGAAGGCTATATCGGGTGGCTACGACGGACGCGGTGTCTGGGTTTGCCGGAGCCCGGCCGAAGCCGGGGTGATCCTGTCACACGGGCTCAAGCTGCTGGCCGAGGAGTACGTGCTGTTTGAGCGGGAGCTGGCCGTCCTGATCGCCCGCTCGCCCAGCGGCCATGGAGCTGCTTATCCGGTAGTCCAGTCGGTGCAGCGGGACGGCATTTGCGTGGAGGTGCTGGCGCCGGCGCCCCAGCTCTCAGAGGTCATGGCGCTTGACGCGCAACAGCTTGGCCTGGAGCTGGCACGAGACCTCGATGTCATCGGCCTGCTGGCGGTGGAGCTGTTCCAGACCCGGTCGGGTGGCTTGCTGGTGAACGAGCTGGCGATGCGGCCGCACAACACCGGGCACTGGACGATCGACGGCGCCAGGACATCGCAGTTCGAGCAGCACCTGCGCGCCGTGCTGAACCTGCCACTCGGCTCGCCGCAGGCGACGTCGCCGGTGGCAGTGATGGCGAACGTCCTCGGCGGGACTGACCCGGACTTGTACGGGAAGCTGAACCATGTGATGGCGGCGGACACGGCGCTGAAGGTGCAGCTGTACGGCAAGCCGGTCCGCCCGGGCCGGAAGGTCGGCCACGTGACGGCTCTTGGCGGCTCGCTCGCGCAGGCGCGAGACCGCGCCAGGCGGGCAGCGAACTACCTGGCCACCGGCGCCGAGGATTTGGCCGTTGAACCCATTGCGGTCGAGGGGGCACGGGCATGACCAGCCGTCCGATAGTCGGCGTCGTGATGGGCAGCGACTCGGACTGGCCGGTAATGCAGGCGGCTGTTGAGGTGCTCGACGAGTTTGGGGTGCCGTCGGAAGCAGACGTGGTGTCCGCCCACCGGATGCCTGCCGACATGCTCAGCTACGGACACGCAGCGGCCAGCCGCGGCCTGAAGGTGATCATCGCCGGGGCCGGTGGTGCTGCGCATCTGCCCGGCATGCTCGCCTCGGTCACTCCGTTGCCGGTGATCGGCGTGCCAGTGCCGCTGAAGCACCTGGACGGGCTTGACTCGCTGTTGTCCATCGTCCAGATGCCGGCCGGGATCCCGGTTGCCACCGTTGCCGTCGGCGGGGCGCGCAACGCCGGTCTGCTCGCGGTTCGGATCCTGGCCGTCGGCGACCCGGCGCTGGCGCAGCGGATGTCGGAGTTCCAGGCCGACCTGCGGTCGGCCGCTCAGGCCAAGGGCGAGGCTCTGCGTGCCAAGGTGCGCGTCGAGCGCGCTGGTCCGGAGCCGAGTCCGCCCACCGGATCCGGCGCCGAGCTGTAGCCAACCGCCAACTTCGACATTTTGCACCTTTTGTCGTTTCACCGCTCGACTTTGCATTCGTTACGTGGATCGCAAACTAGTCATAACGGTACGAAAGGTTGCCGCGCAGTGCTGAAGCGGGTGCTATGTCGGAGGCGACCGACATCGTGGCCCTATGGCGACAGATCATTTCCAGAAAACTGGGCGATTAGCGAATATTGTTACGGCCGCCGAGCTGCTGTCTGCCGGCTTCTCTGCCGCTCAGATCAGGAGCAGGGTGCTGAGCGGCGACCTGACGCGACTGAGCCGGGGCGTATATGCGCCGACGGGACTTGCCAGATCGGTCAGCAAGACCGATACGGGCGCGCTGGCGTTGCGAGCGGCGGCTACCTTGGCGCCGCTTGGGCCAGGCTCTGCGGCCAGTCACCAGACTGCAGCCCGGCTGCTGGGTCTTGATCTGCTCGGCAAGCCTGCTCACGAGATCGCGATAACCCGCAGTCCTGGAAGCGGGAGCCGGAAGAGCTGGCCGGGAGTCCGGGTGCACAACGCGGCCTTGCCGGCTGAGCACCTCGGGCAGCGCGGGGGAGTGCCAGTAACAACGGCGGCCAGGACGGTAGTCGACATAGCCAGGACGTCGGCGTTCAGGGCGGGCGTCGTTGCCGCCGACTCGGCGCTTCGCCGGAAGCTAACAACGAAGGCAGAGTTATCTGCGGTTGTCGCAGACTGCCGTCGGTGGCCAGGCGTGGTGCGCGCCGCCGAGGTAGTCGCCTTCGCTGACGCGCTCTCGGAGTCGCCCCTTGAGTCGATCGCACGAGCCGCATTCCGCGATTGCGGCCTCCCGGCACCTCAATTGCAAATGTCACTGGCTGACGACGGACGGATCATTGCGCGAGTCGACTTCTACTGGAAGCGATTCCGTACGGTTGCCGAGGCAGACGGAGAGCTGAAGTACGACAACCCTTTCGAGGCGACGTACCAGCTGCGCCGTGACGCCGAGCTGCGGGACGCCGGATTTGAGGTCGTCCACTTCGGCTGGACCGATGTCTTCTTCACGCCTATGCAGGTAGCGGAGTCCATTCAGGCAGCCTTCACGCGCGGCAGACAGCTAGTAACCGAGCGCGGACCTGCACCCTGAGTCGTGTCGCAACGCAGCTCTCTGTCTACGCTCGAGCTAGCGCGGCTCTTCCGGCACCCGGTGCTAGCCGGTGGCGGACCTCGGAACCGGTTCGCAGATGAGGCCCCAGGGTCGGCCATTCCGGCGGGTAAGGACGATCGTCGCGCTCTTGTCACCCCGCAGAGCTAGCCGACGGTGGATCTGCTGCACGTCTCCGGCGAGCCCGCGGCGGCGGATGTCCGCCGATCCGACACCGAGCCCGCGCAGCTTCTTAGCCACTTCGCGCTCGTGCCACGGCATCGACTCGACAATCCGCAGCGTCCGGGCGAACGGCGTGCTCACGGACCGGTCGGTGGACAGAAATGCGATCATCGGGTCGATCTGCCAGGCGCTGAGGTCGCGGGCTAGCTCGGCGACGAGGCCGGCCCGCGTGACGGCCGGGTTCGGGTCGAGCAGGTACTCGCCTGGATCGGACAGCGGCGCAGCAGGAACGTTGCCGGCCACCAGCGTTGTGCTCTTGGTCACAGGCAGGCCGGGTGCCGCCCTCCTGGCCGGCTCGGTTGGGCTTTCCGCAGCGTCGTCTACCGCGCCGGCCGACATCGCGTTGCCGGGTGCCAGGACGGTAGCTCGTCGTGGAGTCGTCGCGAAGGCCGGGGACCATAGCAAGGCCTCTTTCAGGGCGCGGCCGACGGCGACGAACTCCGCTTCCCAGCCCTCAGGTACAACCTCATGCGGCAGGCCGGGGGCTGCCTTCACGCAGACGCGCGGGACCCGGTGGATCAGGTTGAGGCACCAGTCCAGCGGTGGGTCGGAGTCTCCGGTTCGCAGGCGCCTGCCACCGGCCCGGCGGGCTGGGTCGATGAACGCTGCCTCGATCCCGGCGAGGCGCAGTTGGCGCACGTCGGCACAGACTCCTGTGACGCGGCCCGAGGCGACGTTTACAGCCACGTTCCGCAGCGCGAACACGAGGGTGTCAAGATCAGCGTCCACGGCGAGCACCTGCCCTGCGACTGAGGCGAGCGCAGTCAGATCGCCGCCGATGCCGCAGCACAAGTCGGCCACCAGAGCATGCCCCGCGAACCGGCCGGCGCTGTGGGCTGCGGCTAGTTCGCCCGAGGCCTGCTCCAGGCCAGCTCTGGTGAAGTACATGTCGGCCGCCCGGCTGAACTTCTCCTGAGCGGCGGCCCGGAGCGATTGCTGGGTCAAGGCTGCGGCTATCAGTCCGGCTGGGTACTGGCCGCGAAGTTCGGTGGCTAGCCGCAAAGCGAGGTCGGGAGTTATGTCCAGGCCGGCCAGGCGGCGGAGCAATTCATCGCCGGTTGGCGTCAGCAACTCGGCGGCCTGGCTCATCGCCTCATCATGGCGGTCGGCCCCTGCCGCTCGCAGGCCGGCCTGGAGCAGGAAAGTGCCCGGCCGGCGGAGGAGGGGCCCAGGCTGGAGCAGGGAACGGCCATGCATGCGCCATGGACCAGCCACGTCGGCCGAGGCCCTGGGGGCCGGGCTGGCTTGCGTTGGCGCGTTCCCTAGGACGTCCTACTATCTAGTGCATGAGCCACGACTTTCCCGCGTTTGCCCTGTCCGAAGAGCACGAGGCGCTTCGGGAGGCGGTCCGCGACCTGGCCGACGAGAAGATCGCGCCGTTTGCCGCCAAGGTCGACGAGGCGGCCGAGTTCCCGCAGGAAGCTCATGATGCGCTGGTTAAGAACGGCTTCCACGCAGTCCACATCCCGGAGGAGTACGGCGGTTCCGGTGCCGACGCGCTTGCCACGGTGATCGTCATCGAGGAGGTCGCACGGGCCTGCGCCTCCTCCTCGCTGATTCCGGCAGTGAACAAGCTCGGCACCATGCCGCTGCTGCTGTCGGCCTCAGAGGAGGTCAAGCAGAAGTTCTTGCCGCCGGTGGCGAGTGGGGACGCGATGTTCTCCTACGCGCTGTCGGAGCCAGAGGCCGGTTCGGACGCCGCCGCCATGAGGACGCGCGCGGTCCGCGACGGCGACAGCTACGTCCTGAACGGCACCAAGCGCTGGATCACCAACGCCGGGGTGTCGGAGTACTACACCGTCATGGCGGTTACCGATCCGTCGGCCGGCGCGAACGGCATCTCCGCGTTCGTGGTCGACAAGGCAGACGAGGGCTTCAGCTTCGGCGCGCCCGAGCACAAGCTCGGCATCAAGGGCTCACCGACCAGGGAGTTGTACTTCGACAACTGCCGGATTCCGGTCAACCGGATCATCGGCGCTGAGGGCACCGGCTTCAGGACTGCGCTGGCCACGCTCGACCACACCCGGATTACCATCGCGGCTCAGGCTCTCGGCATCGCCCAGGGCGCGCTCGACTACGCAACGGGTTATGTGAAGGAGCGCAAGCAGTTCGGCAAGGCGATCGCGGAGTTCCAGGGGCTGCAGTTCATGCTGGCGGACATGGCGATGAAGATCGAGGCGGCGCGACAGCTTACTTATGCCGCCGCGGCCAAGTCCGAGCGCGCCATGCACGGGGACCGAGCGCCCGACCTGACGTTCATCTCGTCCGCCTGCAAGTGCTTCGCCTCCGATGTGGCAATGGAGGTCACGACCGACGCAGTCCAGCTGCTCGGTGGCTACGGCTACGTCAAGGACTATCCGGTCGAGCGCATGATGCGGGACGCCAAGATCACCCAGATCTACGAGGGCACCAACCAGATCCAGCGCGTGGTGATGGCCCGCCAGCTGCTGAAGTAAGGGAAACGCCGGCACCGGCCACCGAGTTTCGGGTCCTGAGCGGGAACGGCCGGGACGGAGGCTGGCCGCACGTCAGCCAAACTCAGGGCCCTCCGGTCAGGAAGATCGATTCGGGATAGCCCAGTCAGGCGGTTCGGCCACCTAGTGGGCCATGCTACACCTGCCAGACGCCAGAACCGGCTCCTGACCAGGCGCAGTGACGCCGCTAGAGGCCACGCCGCTGCGGTCCAGTGATCCGCTAGAGGCCACGCCGCCGCCGTCCAGTGATCGGCTAGAGGCCACGCCGCTGCGGTCCAGGGATCCGCTAAAGGCCGAGGTCGTCCAGTTGCTTGTGCAGGTCAGCTCGCGGCCCGGTGAAAGTGCCCGCCTTCCCGGGGTCGGGTTTGGCAACGGCAGCGGTGGTGGCTTGGCCCGCCGGAGCGGCCGTCGCCGTCGCGGCGCCGCTCCGCTTCGGGTGCGGGAGGGACCGGCTGCCAGACCTGGCACTGCGATCCCGGAAGATCCATCCGCCGATCACACCGCCAACCAGACCGCCGATGTGGTCCTGCCAGCCGATCCCGTGCTGCGGGAGCAGCACGGTGAACTGGTAAGCAAAGCACAGTGCCATTACGGCGCCGATCATGATGTCGATGCCGTGCCGATCGAAGAAGCCACGGACCAGGATGTAGCCGAGGTAGCCAAAGACCACGCCGCTTGCACCCACCCCAACGGTGTGGGGTGCGCCAAAGAACCACGATGCCAGGCCGCTCGTGACGATGACGAGCAGCGTCAACCCGAGGAATCGCACGACGCCGCGGTAGGCGGCCAGAAAACCGAAGATGAACAACGGACCCGAGTTGCTCTCGATATGAGTCCAGCTGACGTGCAGGAACGGCGCTATCAGGATGTTCGGGAGGCTCGCCAGGTCGCGCGGCTGGATCCCATACTGGTCGAGGCGGTAGCTGTCGGCAAAGTTAGCGACCTGGATGATCCACAGGATGGCCAGGAACCCCACCATCACGAACAGGGCCTTGCGGGCTTCGGCTACCAGCGATTCCGCATCGCCAGTGCCCAGAGTCCAGGCTCCGTGCTTGGGGCTGCTCATGTTTCCCCGTCCCTGCCGTGTGCAAGCTCCGGCCCAGTGCCGTGGCTGACGCTGCCACACAAGCTAGCCGCAGTCCGGGGCTGCACGGAAGCGTTCGGTGCCGTGCAGGGATTAGCTAGACGTACATATTGTGCGAAACCTTGGGTGATTGCGCGGCGACACGCCGGATGCACGGCGTGTCGCTGCGGCTCGGCCAGAGGTGCTGTGATCACAGGTTCGGCCAATTACACCGAGTAATTGTTACAATACTTATTGCCAAACTGTGATCTGCGTGACACCAATAACTTGTTTCCGGCACAGCTTTTTCGGCGGAAACGCTTGGTCGGCGTCCCCAGTTCTGGCAACGTTGTGCGGCGACGGCGACGGGACCGAGCCGGTCGGACTCGCGCTAGGTCGCGGAGGCCCCGAAATCGGACCCGGCCGTCATACGACTCGCTGCCCTGTACCGCAGCGGTCCGCGAGCCGGGCGTTCCGCCCGGTAGCGCATGGCCGAACGGAAGGACCGCATTGTCACAGCACCGGAGACGGCCCAAGGCTAGGCGTCCTAGGCGCAGGCGAGTGGGCGTCTTCATGGTCACCACCGCTGCCGCGACAGTCGCGGTGACCGCAATCGCGCTGCTGGTGATCACTGGCCGTCCCGGATCCGCTACAGACCCGCTCGGCGCCGCCGTGGCGCAGGTCTCGGCAGGCAAGTCAGGCCTAGTCTTGATGGCGGCGCGCGAGAAGGTCATCCAGCAGACAGTAGCCACAGAAGCGTTCAGCGTGACCAGCACGCCGCGGATTAGCACGGTACCGTCGCCGGTGGGCACGGGCGGAGGCGGCGGTGGCACCGCGGTTCCAAGCGCGCCGCCGCCGAGTCCGGCAACCGTGCAGGCCATCGCCTACAACCTGCTCACGTCCTACGGTTTCAGCAAGTCTCAGTGGAGTTGCCTCCTGGACCTCTGGGATGCGGAAAGCGGCTGGAATCCCGAAGCTGAGAACCCCAGCGGCGCCTACGGGATCCCGCAGGCCCTGCCGGGTTCGAAGATGGCCAGCGCAGGACCGGACTGGGAGACCAACCCAACGACCCAGATCAAGTGGGGCCTGGGCTACATCAAGGACACGTACGGGACTCTTTGTACGGCGTGGGACCACGAGGAGGCCGACGGCTGGTACTAGCCGTCGGGCTCCCTTCCGCTGGTGTGGATACCGGAGTGTGGCCGGCGGACGAGGATGCCGACGGGCAGGACTGCCTGCTGACGGCCCGCGAAGATCCGCGCTTGTCTTACCCGCGCGGGCCCGCCGCGCTTGTCTTACCCGCGCGGGCCCGCCGCGGATGTCCCAGCTGAGCACCGCGGATGGAGATGCTGCTCGCCCTCGCGGTATCGGGCTGATGTCGACTAGTGGTCAGGCGGGCAACGGCCGGAACGTCTTGAGTGCGGTCAGGAAAACACTGTGGGCTCCGCCATAGCTGGCTGACGGAGCCCACAGGTGGAAGGCATACGGCTGAGTCCCGGACTTGGTGGCCAGCGTCACCAGGACGACCAGTTCGGTAGTGGCCTTGCCGCCGACCGGGACCCAGCTGAACTTCAGCTCGGCTGCCGGAACTGCACGGAAGCCGCCGATCGATGCGAATCCGACAGACGTGACCAGCAGCTTCTTGTATCCGTGATAGGTCGCCGCGTACTTCTTCTGCAGGTACTTCGCCTCGGCTAGCGGTTTGACGTAAGTCCACAAGCCGAGATTGACGTTGAGGTGCCACGCTTTGGCCGGCTGGTTGAGGTGAGCGATCAGGTCGGAATACGACTGCGTCCAGGGGCTTGGCAGCCCGATCTTAAAGCCGGCCGCCGTGCCGGTGAGAGCCTCGGGGAACTGATGCCAGACCCAGCCCTTCGGCAGTACGGGCGCCTTGGTGCTGGGGCTGGGCGACGGCGTCGGAGTTGGCGTCGGGGTGGGAGTTGGCGCCGAGCTCGCAGTGGGCGACGGGCTCGACCCCGGACTGGTGATGTGAGCCGACGGGTTTCCCGAGGGCTTGCCGGCTGCCGGTGAATGCCCGTGTGTTGCGACCGTCGGGACCGAGGTGTGAGCCTTCGGCGTGGTCCCGCGGTGACCTGGCGCAGACCGGCCCGTGTGACCCCCGGCTGGGCTCGACGCGCCGGCGCTGATGGTGGGCGGCGGGACGTTATGTATCGCTGCCGTGTTCTGGGTGTGGGTGTAAATGCTCCAGCCAATCACCGCAGCTATGACGATCGCGGCAACGCCTGCGCCGGCCACCATGAGGCGCCACCGTCCGGACGACGGCCCCGGCGGCCCGTTCCGGCGCCAGAACCGCAATCCGCCATTCCCGCCGCCTGGTCCCGATGGGCCGCCGGCCCCGCCTTCGCTCCCAGTTTCGCCGGTTCCGGCCTGGATGCCGCTGCCTGCTGCACCGCTGCCCTGCGCCCCGCCGGTGGGTGGCTTCAGCGGCTGCCATAGCACTGGCCCGCCGTCCGCGCCGAAAACCGATGGCGCTGCCGCGTCGGCGGGACTGACCGCATCGGCAAGCACGGGACTGTCGGGCATCGCGAGCTCGGCGAAGACTGGCGGGTCCAGGAACGCGGCGCGCTGGTTGGCCGTTCCCGGCTCATCGGGCGCGGAACTGCCGGCGTGCTTGCCTGCGCCCGGCTTCGCGGCAGCGCTCGTGGCAGCGGGATCCCGGTCGGCATCGGCCGTCGGAGCGGCCTCGCCGACGATGGCGGGATCGTCGGCGAGCGCAGCTCCGGCGGCACCACCAGCGACGGCGGCCACGGCGGCGCTCGCCTGCCCGAGTTCGCCGTCGCCAGCGTCAGTGTCAGCGCCGTCGCCTCGGGCGCTCCGTGTCTCGGCCGTGCTCGCCTCAGCGGCAAGCCAGCCAACGCCGAGCGGCCGGGCACCGGTCCTTGCGGCCGTGGCAGCGTCGGCCAGTAGCCTCTCCGTCGTCGCGGCATCGGGCCGGTGGGCGGGATCCCGGCTCAGCAGGGCGTCGATGACCGGGCCGAGCGGGCCTGCCGATGGCGCACGCGGCGCGCTCTCCGTGGCGACTCCGGCGGTGATGGCAGTCGAGCCGCCATGCCGGTCGAAGGGACCGCGTCCCTCAACTGCCGCGTACAGGGTGGCGCCGAGTGACCACAGGTCGGCAGCCGGAGTCGCCGCAGCGCCGCGAACTCGCTCGGGCGCCGTGAAGCCGGGCGTGCCGACAACCATGCCGGCCTGCGTTATGCCGGGGTCTTCGGCGAAGGTGGCGATGCCGAAATCGGTCAGCACGGCCTTGCCGTCGCTGGTAACCAGGACGTTGCTGGGCTTCACGTCCCGGTGCAGCACTCCGGCAGAGTGGGCCGATGCCAGCGCGCCGATCAGGCCGGAGCCGAGCTCGGCTGCCTCCAGCGGCGGAAGCGGGCCGTCCTCAGTGATGACCTGATCCAGCGAGCGGGCCACAACCAGCTCCATGATGATCCACGGCGAGCCGCCCTCCTCGACGACGTCGAAGACGGTTACCACGCCTGGATGCTTCAGGCGCGCGGCCGCTCGAGCCTCGCGGAGCGTCCGCTGGTAGATGGCCTCCGCATCGGCTGGCGAAGCGTGTGCGGTGATCTGCACTTCCTTCGCCGCGACGTCGCGGGCGAGCAGTTCATCGCGGCCACGCCAGACAATCCCCATCGCGCCGCGGCCGATAGGGCTATGCAGACGATAACGCCCGGCTATCAGCCTGCCGGTGCCCATAACCGCGTGCATGGCGGGACCCTATCCACAGCAGATACTCAGCTTCCTGAGAGGAAGATGTGAGTTTGACCGACGACAGCGTAGCGTTTGGAGGGGTCGGATTCGTTACTCTTGCGGCCTGGCCATTGCGACGACATCCAAGGCGTTATCGAGCTGCTCCGCAGTTATCTCGCCGTTCGCCAAATAGCCACGTGAGATTACGACTTCACGGATCGTCGCACCGGTCTCCAGTGCCTGGTGCGCAACCGCTGCCGCGGCCTCATAGCCGATATACGGGTTCAGCGCAGTAACGATGGCAGGGGAAGATTCCGCGTTCCGTCGCAGCCGTTCCACGTTCGCGCCGATGCCGCTGACGCACTTGTCGGCGAGCGAGACCGCCGAGGCCGAGAGCAGCCGCAGCGAGGACAGCAGGTTGCGGCCAATGACGGGCATCATCACGTTGAGCTCAAAGTTGCCGGCTGCGCCGCCGAATGCCACTGCGGCGTCGTTGCCGATCACCTGGGTGCAGACCTGACAGACCGCTTCGCAGATGACGGGATTCACCTTGCCCGGCATGATCGATGAGCCTGGCTGCAGGTCCGGGATACGGATCTCAGCTAGCCCTGTCCTCGGCCCCGATCCCATCAGGCGCAGGTCGTTGCAGATCTTGTACAGGCTCACGGCGATGGTTCGCGTCACGCCGCTCGCGGCCACGAGGCCGTCCCTGGCGCCGGCCGCCTCGAAGTGATTCGGCGCCTCGGTCAGCGGCAGCTGGAGCTGGGATGCCAGCCGGTCGATCACGCTTTGAGCGAATCCAGGCGGTGCGTTCAGGCCGGTACCGACCGCAGTCCCGCCGAGCGGGAGCTCGCCAGCGTCGGGCAGCACGTCCCGCGCGCGCTGCAGTCCATGCCTGACGGCCGCCGCGTAGCCGCCGAACTCCTGGCCGAGCATGACGGGCGTCGCGTCCATCAGGTGGGTCCGGCCGCTCTTGACCACATCGCCGAACTCGGACGCCTTAGC
>Ga0335072_10012156_pt1 | contig 12299 bp, 7 predicted proteins | sample Lox_Sample_21_FD_206725 | JGI IMG/M metagenome (GOLD analysis project Ga0335072, IMG submission 206725) | Soil microbial communities from Loxahatchee National Wildlife Refuge, Florida, United States - Lox_Sample_2.1 | ecosystem: Environmental > Terrestrial > Soil > Wetlands | place: USA: Florida...
GGGTCGTGGACCTGTCGCTCTCTGAAACGAACACGAGCTACGCGCATCTGACGTCAACGGCGATCACGCCGGGGGAGACCAGCAAGGTGGTGATCTCCTCGAACCCGTGCCACGTGAGCGTGAAGACCGCGATCACGGTGACCGGCAAATCGGAAGGATTGACGCGAACGGCAATCCTGCAGGTGCTGCCTCCGATCGTGCTGAACTGCGACGTATTTGTGGGCGATGCGCCGAAGCCGCTGCTCTGCCGGTAGAGGCAAAGCGGGGCGGACGCCGAGAAACCGCTTAGGGGTCCGCGAGGCGGCAGGCCCTTTCCAAAAATAGCGATTCCATGCGTTGACGGAAATTCGGAATTCCGGCTTGAGGGAACGCGCCGAAGGCGAGGGAGCCGGAGCCAGCGAACGACAGGGCGAAGTGCGCGTGGGATTCCGAGAACGGGCAGGCGGGAATCGCGGGGGAATTTCAGATTTGAAATTGGGAGTTAAAAGGGGAGGCGGGACGTCCGCGACGGCGGGTAGGCCCGCGCCACGAAGGAGAGACGACTGCTTTTATGGCTGAGGGGAGCGCTGGAGCGAGGAGATGAGTTGGGTGGCTTCGGCCAGGGAGCAGCGGTAGAGGTGGCGAGCCAGGTAGGCGGCGGTGATGACGTCGCCGCGCTGGGCCAGGACGCGAAGCTGTTGCTTTTGAGCTTCGGGGGCGAGGGAGAGCAGGCGGGTGAAATCCTGTTTGATGGAGATGGGGGCGGCGATCTGCGTAAAGGGGCGAAGGGCGTCCAGGAATTTTTTGGCGCGGGGAGAGACGTCCCAGTGAATGCGGAGGAAGGGCGGCGAGTCGAGAGTGACGGGGTAATCGAGATAGAGGGTGGAGCTGGAGCCGTACCAGCGCTTCATTTCGGGAGCGGATTCGCCGCGCTCGGACGCGAGGGCGGCGGCGAGAGCGGCGGTGTCGCCGGAGAGTTCGAGTTCGACGTAGCGGAGGAATTGTGTCTGGGTGGTGCCGCGGCGAGAGGAATCTGGCGTGTTGACGCGCTCTTTGATGAGGCGGGCGGAGGCGATTTCGCTGAAGGAAAGGAAGACGACGGAGGGGTCGTCGGGGGAGAGTCCGTAATTGAGGTAGGAGCGGTATTGGAGGTAGAAGCCGGAGTCGTTGAGGCGGACGAGCCAATTGGAGGGATGGAAGCGGGCGGTGACGTAGCCGAGAGTGAGGAGAAGGAAGAGGAGGAGGAAGGGGCCGAAGATGTATCCGGGAACCCATTTCGTGGCGAAGGCGCGGAAGAGCATGTAGGCGTCGAGAGAGAAGAAAGCGAGCCAGACGATAAGAGCGCGGAGGGGGGCGTGGCGGAAGACGAGGTCGCGCGGGGAGGTCTGAACTTCGCGAAGGTGGAGGAGTTGCATGAGATGCGCTCGGTGATGTGGTGGCCGGCGGAGCCGGCGGGTTGCGCGGAGTCCTTTCTATGATGAGGCGGGGCGGCGAGCAGCGAGAGTGGATTTGCGGGGCGTGTGTCGGGCGAGGCAATGCGGGGGGAGAGAGTGGCCGGAGGAGAAAGCGAATTTCCAATTAGAAATGGGGGATTTGAAATGAAAGGCAACGGCTTTTGAAAACCTTCAGAGGATGAAGGGAGTGCCACGCGAGGCGGAGCGAATTATGGGCGGAAGTGGAGAAAAAGAGAGCGGAGAAGGAAAAGAGGGGAAGAGAAAAAAGATGGAGCCGAGGCCCGGACTTGAACCGGGGACCTGCCGATTGCTCCGGAAATACCATGTAGTTGATTCTGTTAGCTCTTCCTTGCGTCTTGCATCACCGTTTTGCAGAGTATTCGCAGCTTGTTGTTCCCTTGGTGTTCCCACTTTTATCAATGCCTCGAGAGGATCGACCGAGCGAAATCTTACTACGTCGACCTTTGTAAAGGCGACGAGTCGGCCCGAGCGATAGGCTGTTTGCGTAATTTGCGTCCCTACCGCCTAAACAGCGACTTATGGCTCCGCACGCTTCTGTTCTGGAGAGAGGTCTGCGTAATTTCCTTGTAGCCTCCTACCTAGCACCCCGCGCCACCGCTTGACTAACTCACTTGGACTGTAACGACGTAGAATATTTCCGCCAGGAATGGACACAACGTATCCACCAAACTCACCGGCCTGAGCATCGCACCTGCTGTCGGGGATAGACTCGGCCACGATCACCAACCCGCTGGAGTCGCCAAGCCACGCCAACGCACCAATGTTTGGTTCGTATCTGGTTCTCGTCCCGTCCGCTCCGACCGAAACGCAAGCGTGGCGCTGATCGAAGGCTTCCTTTATCGTGCGCGCGACATTGGGAATCTCACGCACGTCACTTTCGCTTACCTCGTAAACCTGCGTGATCCACCCGTCTATATTGCCTTCACTCCAAGTAACGTAAAAAAATCTACTGTTTGGCGACCACGCCAATTCGGCGGGGTATGATACGTACGCCCTCCCGGAAGCGAGGTCGATTCGTTTTGAACCAACCTCAACCCACCACGAATCCCTGACAATATGAACAGCCCTTTCGCCGTCAGGCGACTTGATTCGCATGTCACGCGTTGCGTCTGGCACCGTACCTTTCACAGCCGTGCAGAGGTCAGTAGCTCTTTTTGACCAGAATCCAGGCGAATGCCCTGGAAGACACTCTCTGCTTTGGGCGTGAACATTCGGGCAAACATGCGCCATAAGCACGTAGGCGCATGACAGTGTTATCCGCCTTAGGTTCACGGCTTTCATTTTTGCGGGCAGTCCCCTGGCTTGCCAATCGGATAAAACACGACGGTTGGGACGTCGCGAGTAGAATGCCATGCCACACGCTTGGTCTTGTAACCGTAAACGTCAATCGTATTCGTTAGCGTGGACCTATCCACACCTGGCCCACCGAGAGTGTCCCTCCCAGCTAAAGTCTGATCTGTGGATACCGGCAAGCCCTTCGGTACTTTTCTTACCCCTGCTTGCGCAGATTGCGCATTATTCCAATCGGGACTGAACAGAATCGGTGTTTTGCTCTTGTCTAGCTCCTTGGCTTGTGAGTCCGTCAGCCCAAAGTCGTTTGGATTGTACGCAACATTTCCTGGCTTATTCGGATAGTTGCCAGCTGCGCCAGGAGCCTGGGCTTCATGTCCACCCACGCCCCTAATCGTAAAAGTCAACGGATCACACTTTTTGTATCCCGGGGGCGTCGGCGGAGGCCATGGTGTGCTACGCGGCCCGGCTCCGCCTTCTTGCCCAGCAGATGGTGGCGTGTTTTGCTGGGGTTGTTGTTGTCCTTGTTGTTCTGTCGCTTTGCCGGTCTGGACAACCGCCGCAAAAACGGAGAGATCGCTTATTCCTTGCAAATCAATACCCAATTGTATCGTCTCAGGTATTGTCGCTCCTCCCGAGAAAATATCGGCCAAGATTGCTAAGGCGTCAAAAAGCCAAGTGAGAAAACCTTTGCCGCTCGGGTCGACCAGATTGATCGGATCGTTCTCTGCATACGAATAGCGGTTCCACGACAAGGGCTCATCGGGATTGCCTTCGAGTGGATCGACCGAGCAAAAACCTCCGACACGGCTGTTGTAGAAACGCGCTAGGGCGTAATCCAAACCACTCTCTTGATCCCTTTGGTAGGTCGTGAACCGCCACTGGGTCGTCGCGTTGTTTTGATACCACGACTCGCCAAACGGGTAGTGCCCCTGCTCGCCGATGTCACTGCCACTGGAGTTAGTGATGAGCCGAACCGAGAGGTGATCGTGATGCATGTAATTAGTATTCCCGCCGCTCACAACCGCCAGGAGCCTAGATCCATTGTCCGAGTCCGCATAAATAAACTCATTCGTCGGCGAATTTGGAGCAGCACCATTTTGGTACTGAGCAATGATTTTCGAACCTGAATAGATATCAACTGTCGTCGTTCCGTTCGCGCTCTGCTGGACGCGCATGCCGTTCCCGTCGTAAACGTAACTTCCGGTCCCACCTCCAGAGAGACTCACGAGACGATTGTTCGCATCGTAGGTGTAATTGTTGTTGGGGGCGAGCGGTTCGACCGTCAAATTACCGTCCGCGTCGTACGTGTATCCACTTGGCTGGTTCTTGATGGTAAAAGACTGGCAGAATGACGGTCCACTGCCGCTCGTTACGCTCTGACACGCTCGATTCCCGTACTGGTCGTAGCTCTCGGACATTGCCCACTGCGGATACGCCGTGGAGCCGGTCGTCTGTGCGGTGAGTAGGCGAAAAACAGGATCGTACGTGTAAGCTAGCGTCCGTCCGGGTTGCACGCCGTCGGTGATGCACTGGATTTGGCCGTTGTTTCCGGTCGATCCGGTCGGACAGTTTGTCGAATCGTGCAAATACCAATATTGAGTGCTGAACAGCGAATACTGTGTCTTCTGACAACCGTTGGGACTTGGATTCCCCATTTCATAGTCAATGCAAGTAAGTTGGTCGCGATTCGGGGAAAATGCAAAGGTTCCCACGACTCCGTTTCCGTAATTGATTTGAAGCATGTTTCCGACAGCATCGTATCCGTTCGCAGGACCAGGAATCACAGCGTACGGGCTGGAATAACTGCCGCAGGAGGTGGGGGAGGCTTGTCCAGCCACAACACAAAGTTGCCCAATTTGGTTATATCCTTGTTGGACGATTCGGCCCGACGGATAGGTAATCTGTGTGATTTCGTCCGTGCCGCCCAAATACTGGTAGCTGGTTGTGAAGGTGTTGCTGCCAACGACTTTTTGCAGTGAAGTAATTCTTCCGTCGGCGTCGTAGGTGTACGTTTCCGAACCGGACGGGTCGGTCATCTTTGTCAACCGACCGATCGCATGAGCGCCCGCGCCACCCTGGTCGTAAGAGTAGGAAATTGTTCCGGCGCTGTTGGTTTTGCCGGTGACCCGATTCAAGGAATCATACGTGTACGTAGTGGTTTGACCCTTGGCGTCCGTGATCGAGCAAATGTTGCTCGGATCCCCGCTGCAAAGTGAACCGCTCGACGTGTATGAAACAGTTATCGTTCCGGCCTCCGGCGTCGTCTCTTGAATCACTCGGCCTAGTCCATCGTAAAGAAACGTTCTTGTCTCTCCACCCTGAGTAACCCAGGTCAGCTGATCCAGGGGGGTGTACAGATAATTCGTAACAAGTGGAGTTCCGAACGAAGTAGGTCCACCGCCGCTACCTCCCGTGAGAGTGGAGCCCGAGGCAGTTGTCGGAAACGAAGCGAGTCCCTCATTGCTAGTTCTGCTGGCGGAAAGTGAATAGTCACCAATTGAACCCACCGCTTTGGAAGTCAGCACTACCCCGTCTCCACTAACAGACGCAGTGACCGGGGAGGAATCTGAATTGAATCCAGATGCTAACACCGCTAGAAGGCCACTCGCTGTACTTCCCTCTTCGTATGTGGTGGTAACCACGTATCCATTAACTGAGGCAGTTATTTGACCCGAGTCGTAGATTGTGATCGGACAACTCCCGTGTGGGAGGCACGGATTTGAATACTTTGATTCTTCACTCCCGGTGATCGTAATAGTTCCGGTCGCTTGAGTCCCTGCGACAGGCGCCCCTGGTTGGTCGACTTCTATAATCCGCCCAAAGGCATCGACCCACTCCTCCTTCTGCTTTCCCGATTCATCAGTCTGAAGCGAGGGGTACCCATAACCGAAAGTGGTCGTAGCCCCCTGTTGCGCGCCCAATGCTCCTTCAGTACTAACAGCCTGGCCGTAAATTGCATTCAAAGCCTGACTATCAGGATGAGTGACTTGTGTCGTGCGGTTGAAACTGTCGTAGCTATATGACTCGTAGACAGGACCGCTGACATACGGATGGCTAATGGTCTGGGCGCGTCCTGCGGTATCGTACGCCGTGTCAATACTGACAGTGCCAATCGGATTGTTGACGAGCTTTCGGGAAGACTGCCTCCCCATGGCATCGAGGATGTACTGCGAATGTCGGCAACTAGTGCACCCAACTGAAGGAGCAGTGTCCCCAATCGAATCATAGACATCCGATTCCGTCGCTGATGGGTAAGTAGCCAGCTCCCATCCAATCGGAAAGGAAGCGCCAGTTGGCCGATCTAATGAGTCAACGAAGTGCTGGTAGAAAGAGTCGTTGTTCCAGTCGGTATAGGAAGCCTGCTTTCCACTCCCCCAGTAGTAAGTATATTGTTCGGTCCCCAGGTACGATGTCACTCTCGTTGGGTATGCATTGGTAGGAGCGGTCGGGGAATAAGGAGTGCCAGGATTGCTGCCGTTGTCGTTGAAGAAACTGTCCTGGTAGCTGTAAGTAGTTACGCGATTCGCCGGATCAAGACTGCTTGTGATTTGCCCAGTGGTGTCGTATGACAGCGAGCTCGTAAGGTACTGGCTCCCGCTGACCCAATACTGAATCTGCGTTGGATTCCCGCGCTGAGTGAAGCTCGTTCCGAAGCTCGCATCGTTATGGTTGGCGATACCGGTTACAGCACTCAGCGACGACGAGCCCGAATATTGATCGTAGGTGTACAGAGTCTGCTGGGCACGACTTCCACCACCAGGGCAGTTGGTATCCGACCCCGAGTTACTGCAAATCGTCACGCTAAGCGGTCGGTCAATGTTGTTGGTGCCCGTCCTGTAGTACGTCGTGTAGGTGGCGCGATCGGGAGTGGAAGGGAAACTCGGAGATGAGCCGGGATAGTAGCCCCACTCTTGGACTGCAGTGACGTTCCCAGTAATAGGGCTATCGTAAGAGTACGCGGTTTGCTTTGAAACACTCCCTCCGGCGCTTGGAAGAGTCGTTTGGGAATTCAACAGGCGGATATAGGCGGCGCCATCACAACCGGTGAATGGGCACGCTTGTGAAAAATCGTATGTGTTGTAAACAGTGGAAAGTAAACTGCCCGACGTATCATAGTTTTGGATCTCGGTTGGCCACGCTCCGTTGTCCAAGGTGTACGTAATTATGCTTCGTGCATACGTTGGCGCTGTTATGGTTACCTGTTCTTTGCAGCCCACGCCATTGCTGCTGCACGTTGTCAACACTTGGGGAGAATAAGACCAGTAGCCTCCGAGCGAAGAACTCTTGGTTGTGAGCCATTCCGCATGGTTCGCGTAGGAATCCTTGAAGTTTGTATAGGAATAGTTGATTACCTCACCTGTCGGGAGGGTCATGCTAGTCAGAAGTCCGTAGTACGCTGTCTGCCCTCCAGGTGAACTGCACACCTGTGTCTGACCGGTTGCGGTGGAATCACAATCATACTTGAACGTATAGGCACTTCCATCAGGCAGGTTAATACTCTGCACGACGGGCATCGTGCAACCTTGCGTGCACTCGGTAATGCCCGCCTGTCCAAAATCAGTTATTACATTTATGCTAGCCGGCGTGACTGTATAGATCGACGGATTCGTCGACCCTTGTGAATTAATCACGCTAAATTGGCATGCTCCGATGCCGGGAGCAGCGCAAGACCAATTGCCGACAATTGAGCGCCCGAGTGTGTCTAATGGCGCCGTCCCGTCACCGTGGTTAGTGATTCCCGCGATGATGCAATTTCCGTTTGAATCCTCTGCTCCCCCACTCGGGCATTGTGGTCCCGTATAGACCGTGGGGTAGTAGCTAATTAGCGTGCCATCAGGAGCAAAAATGGCAGCCGCATTCTGGATTAGCTTATAACCCGAAGAGTCAGTTGCGTACCCATTCCCGTGGCATGTCGTGCCGGTGGAAGGATCCTGGCCCGAAATCGTGTAATAACGGGTTGTCCCCATAGAATCGATAGAGAGCCATTGGCAGTCAATCGCGCCATCCCAAAAATCGATTGGCCCGCCAGAGGCAGCCAGTACCCAAGTCTCAGACCAAAATGTGGGATTGACAAACCATCTCAACCCAGAACCGGAACCTGAAGTTCCCCAGATCGTGTTGCTGTTGTAGTAGAACTTCACCACCAGTGGTTGACCGCTAGCTCTCTGAGGAAACGATCCGACGGGAATTTCGAGGTGAAGGTTTCCGTTCGAAGTGTCTGTAAACCCCATTTCAACCGGAATCGGTGTAGAAAATGTCGGCGAGCCTCCCGCCGAAAGATAATCCTGGGCAAATGCCCCAACGGCACCAAAGCAGAGCCAGCAACACGCAGCGAAGCTCGCGATGAGAACCCTTCGCACCACGATGCTTCGACGAAAAGATCTCATCAAACCAAGAACCAAAAACGAACTGACCAGGTCCATGACCGCATCCTCCCAAACCGACTGGCAATTCTCAGTCCCGCTCGAGATGCGAGAGAGCGGCTGCTACGGCAGGAAATCCGAATCGGAAAGGCCTTGGTTGAAAGCGACTTGGCTTACTTGAATGCTTGAGGTTTGTTGACCGCCGATGAGATCTAAGATTGTCATCGGAAACTGCAGTCCATTTACAAGTTGGTAGTTTGAGTACTGAAGTTCATGAGGCGCGTTTGTGGGGCGCCCATTTCTTCCGTAAGTCCTGCTTTGTACGGCCAAGATCAATAGAGAGCCACTGTCAATGAAAATATCTGACTTGCTCGCCTTGCTCTGCAAACCAAGCGGGTCGCGGGTCTGCGGGTAGGTCTTTTGGAGACGAATATCATATGCAGGTCTGCCATTGTGCGTCACAGACCCCGCGTGGGAAACGTCCCACGAGGGGTCCTGCAGTGCGGCGAGTACCTGTAAAAACGGGAAAGTAAAGCTCGCGGTCTTATATGTTAGTTGAACCGGGAGTTGACTTAGACTTCCGTCCGGGCGCCTTTCAACTGACGTTCCGTTGGCCATTATCCACGACTGCACTCCATCTGAAAGCGTTGCATCCAAACGAAAATGTGCTAGACCGAGTTCCTTGATCACGACGGTTCCGCTCACCGTCTGATTAGCCCAAAAATATGTGATGTTGCCAGTCGCCGTCAAATCCTGAACAGCCAGGATTGCCTGCAGTCCTCCAACGGCGGCTATCGACTGACTTAAAACTGAAATGGCTTGGGGATCGCGTGTTATTGATTGAGGGGGGCTCTGAGACTGCCCCATGGCAACTGCTGCTAATGCAAAAATAAGACCAAAAACAAAACCCCGCGCTTGAATATGGACTCTCAAGACGCACCCCCTGAAGCAGGAATTCTGAATCTATATAGCTCAGGGTTAAGTCAGCGTCAAGTCAGTACCTCCATTTTTCTTACTCTAGAAGTAAACTCAAGAATACTGGAGGATTGTTTTAGGACATTCTCCCTTTAGGGGCGTATTTCTACTCACTCATCCATGCATTTAGGTTCGTGGTGGATATTAGGCTGCGGGTGTCGTCCCACAACTCAAGTTCCTAACGCCGGCCGGTAGATGCATCGAGAATGTAGGGGGCAGACCGTACTCATTTTGCATCCTACGCTACTCGGCAAGATCAATTATCTCGAGGGACAACTCAGTTCGACCAATCCCGGCCTGTCCGGCCATGGATTGTGATTCGCACTCTGAGTCGACCCATCTGGCGCCCCCCGGTGAGGAGCGATCCAACTCCCGACTTCACTCGTCCCTGTACCACCTTCTTCACCCAATTGAGTCCTATCACGTTGCCTGCTAAGACCGTACAGGGGCCGAGCATATGAAAGCGCTGGGATTCGGAGTACTTCGATGGGCGGGAGCGACCCCACTTTTTCGGCTTTCAGCCGCCCAAAAAGTGTTTTGGGGTCGCTCCCGCCCTGTTCAGACTTGCATCGATGCCGAATTCTTGGCATTCGATGCAAACTCACGCGCCTCTTGATGACCTACTGCGCTGAGCCCCCACAACCGATCATGCGGATTCGCTACCCCTGATTATTTTCAGATTGAGGCGGCACATTTTTTGTTCCCGTGGCTGAATAGGTAGGTAGAGGGAGAGAGGACAAAAATCATGTCAATTCTGAAGACCCCACCAAAGCGGATGAAGAACGCAACAATTCAGGTGCAGGTACACGAGAATATCAAGCTCCACTTAGACAGCTACTCCAGGTTTATTGGAGCGAACCGAGCATACGTTGTGAGCGAGGCTCTCAGACTCTTATTCAAAAAAGACGACGAGTTCAAACGCTGGCTCAGTGAACAGAACCCCGACGACCATCAGAAGACCCAAGGAGAACCAATAACTGAAACACGTTGACAGCAATGAAACCCCGTTCAACCCAATTCGGTGTGCGCGAGGAAGGGGCGTCTTCAAGACAGCCCGGCCCGCGCCCTGCGTTGCAATCGGCCCCGTCTCAAATCTTAGGACTGCCAGCACCCTTGCCGGATGGTATTTCGCAACCGCCACTGTCCCCTGTCCAGGGATTTTCTATCGGGTGTCGAAACAATGCCGCACATGATGCGGCCACGGGGGGAGAGGAGGGGGAATACAACCACCTGCTCACAGTGAACGACTTGGCCACCTTCTTGCGAGTCCCTGCGTCCTGGGTCTATTCACACATTAGGAAGGAATGTGCGAATCCGATACCAGGAATTCGCCTTGGGAAGTATTGGCGTTTCGCTACGGAAGACGTCGCTGCCTGGCTTCAGGCAATACGCACAAAGGACTACCATCGTGTTGGCTAGTCTCGATAAACTCCACTCAGACGCAAGAACGAGCGGACGAATCAACGGAAAGGACCGTATGATTCGACGCTGTTTTCAGACTGGCTGCTTATTCAAGAGAGGCAAACGACGTAAGACCTGGGTTGCGCGCTGGAGAGAATCTGTGATGCAACCGGACGGCACGTTCAAGAGAGTTCTTCGTGCCGAAGTAATCGGGTTGGTTACTGAAGTCTCTGAGCGCGAAGCCCGCAACAAATTGGGACTTCTCCTCCGCCCTGTCAACGAGGGGAAGTACCGACCGGAAGCGACAATTACATTCGGCCAATTCTTGAAGGAGTGCTGGGAGGCTGCCGTCGTGCTGCAATTGAAGCCCACTTCCGTTCGCTATTACGGCAAGCAGATCGAACGTCACCTGCTGCCAACTTTTCGTGAGTGGCGCATCAAGGACATCACCAAGGCAGAAGTGCAACGGTTTCTCGGACAGAAACGCAGACAAGGGTTGTCCGGTTCCAGCGTCCACGGCATTCGTACGGCACTTGGGAAAGTGCTGCAAGCCGCGGTTGACTGGGACTACTTACAGGAGAATCCAGCCCGCGGGATTCGTCTTGGAGATCGCGCACCGGTACAGGAGCGACCCTATTTGTTACCCGAACAGATCTCGCCTCTACTCACCGCCCTGCCCGAACCATGCCGCACGCTTGTGGTGATCACCGTATCGACCGGCCTACGGATCGGTGAGTTACTCGCGCTTCGTTGGAAAAACGTCGATTTCGTTCATGACGCAATCCATGTACGTGAGAGCGTGTACGAGGGGCAATTCGGAAGCCCTAAGACGAAGAACAGTCGCAGGGACGTGCCGATGAGCCAACCGGTTCGCGACGCCTTCCTGACACAACGTGCCATCTCAAAAGTTGCGGAGGCGGAAACCCTTGTTTTCGCCTGCCGCCATGGCACGCCGCTTAATCCGAAGAACCTTCTCCGTAGGGTTTTGCAACCAGCTTGCCGGGACCTTGCCCTGCCCGCTGTTGGCTGGCATAGCTTCCGGCATACGCACGCGACCCTGCTAAGCGAAGCAGGAGAGTCGTTACGGACGGCGCAAGCAATTCTGGGCCACTCGGACCTTAAGACAACGCTCAACGTCTACACGCACTCGATTCCCGAATCTCAAAAGCGTGCTGTGGACAAAGTGGCGGGCTTATTGTTCCCACGCGTTCCCAAGTTTGCGGCGGCCACGGAAGACGGAAAACCGAACTGATTGGAACTAAACACGTTAAAAAAGGCTGGAGCCGAGGCCCGGACTTGAACCGGGGACCTGCCGATTACGAATCGGCTGCTCTACCAACTGAGCTACCTCGGCACCGGATAAATAACTGTAGCATCCGGAGAAAAAGGGAGTCAAACGGCGGGGGCGGGAAGGTTGCGGGAGGAAAATCAACGCGAGAAGGGATACATGAGCCAGCCGAGAAGAATGGCGGTGAGGAGGAAGGCGAGAAAGGACCAGGCGACGTATTTGAGGCGCTGGGAGAGGCCGCGATGAGAGAGGCAAGCGAAGGCGAGAGAGACGAAGAAAGCGAAGAGGGCCATTTCGGCGAAGTGGTTGGGGCGGGACACGGGCTAGAGGCGCCTCCCGGCGGCGATTTCGAGGGCGTCAATGACGGCGACCCAGTTGACAACGCCGGAGGCGGCGAGGAAGCGGGTGCCAACGTCGCCGGCGGCGCGGGAGAGATCGGCGCCGTGGCGTTCGAAGATTTTGGCGAGGAAATAGAAGAGGCCGGAGGAAACGTCGGCCAGGAAACCGAGGGTGCCGAAGGGAGAG
>Ga0335072_10012157_pt1 | contig 12298 bp, 12 predicted proteins | sample Lox_Sample_21_FD_206725 | JGI IMG/M metagenome (GOLD analysis project Ga0335072, IMG submission 206725) | Soil microbial communities from Loxahatchee National Wildlife Refuge, Florida, United States - Lox_Sample_2.1 | ecosystem: Environmental > Terrestrial > Soil > Wetlands | place: USA...
GACGTGCGTAAGGTCTACGGCGACTTCGCTGCGGTGGACGGCGTCAACATATTGGTTCAGACCGCCACCGTGCACGCACTGATCGGACCTAACGGGGCCGGCAAGACTACCTTCTTCCGGTTGCTGACTGGCGAGGCGAAGCCGACCAGCGGCCGGATCCTGCTGGATGGTCACGACATCGGCGGCCGACGGCCGCACGTCATCGCGCGTCGCGGGATGACGCAGACGTTCCAGATCACCTCGCTGTTCAGGCGGCTAACGCCGCTTGAGTCGGTACAACTCGCCATGCTCGCCGCCGCTGGCCACAGCGGCCGACTCTGGGGCAAGGCCGCTACCGCGCACCGCGAAGCGGCACACGAACTGCTGAACAGCGTCGGCCTCGCCGACTTCGCGCTGGCGCAGTCCGGCGCGCTAAGTCATGGCGACCAGCGAGCACTTGAGATAGCGCTGGCCCTGGCAACCCGGCCGCGTCTGCTCCTGATGGACGAGCCAACTGCGGGAATGTCCCCGGTCGAGACTGAACGTATCGTGCAGCTGGTGTCTGGCCTGGTGCGCGAAGAAGGCCTGACGATCGTGCTGTCCGAGCACGACGTGGACGTCGTCTTCGGCGTATCCGACGCGGTAACAGTGCTGCACCAGGGCCGCGTCATCGCGTCCGGCGATCCAGCCGAAGTGCGGGCGGACAGCCACGTCAGCACCGTTTACCTCGGAGAGGGCAGCTAGATGCTCAGGCTCGACAACGTGCATTCCTACTACGGTGACGCACACGTCCTTCAAGGTGTCTCGCTGCAAGTCGGCGCGGGCGAGGTGGTAGCGCTGTTCGGCCGCAACGGAGCCGGGAAAACCACGACCATGCGAACGATCATGGGCCTGAACCGAGCGGCTCCGGGCCGGATCACGTTCGACGGCACCGAGCTGTCCAGGCTGCCGCCGCACCGGGTTGCCCGCGCCGGGGTTGGCTACGTACCTAGCGGTCGCCGGGTTTTTTCCGCGCTGAGCACCAGGCAATGCCTGAGCCTCGCGGCCGGACACCACCAAGCAAGCGGCCAGCGAGGCGCGCGCCGGAAGCGCCCGGCTGCCGGCAGTCCGCCGCCTGGGCCAGGCCAGCCGTGGACAATCGACCGGGTACAGGGCATCTTTCCCCGACTGGCCGAACTGGCAGACCGGCGGGCCGGCCTGCTCAGCGGCGGCGAGCAGCAGATGCTCAAGCTCGCGCAGGCGCTGCTGCGCAATCCCCGGATACTGCTGCTCGACGAGCCCAGCGAGGGACTGGCCCCGGCCGTCGTAGCCGAGATGTCACGCTGGATCACCACGCTGCGTGACGAGGGCATGTCGATCCTGATCGCCGAGCAGAATGTGCGGTTCACCATGGCCGTCATCGATCGCGGCTACCTGCTCGCGAAGGGCCGGATCAGGTTCGAGGCCACGGCCAGCGACCTGGAAGGCAGCCCTGAGCTGCATGAGCACCTGGCCATGGGAACTACGCAGGGGGATCGGGAATGAGCGACGACGGCTGGATGGCCGGCAAGCGCGCACTCGTCACCGGGGCAGCGTCCGGCATCGGGCTGGCCGTGGCGCGCCGACTCGTTGCGGCCGGCTGTGAAGTGACCATGACCGACGTCGAGAGAATCGACGTCGCGGAGCTCATCAGCCCGCATCCGAGCCAGCGGGCGGTCCGTGACCCGGTTGGCAGCGCGCGAGCCTGCCAAGCGGACCTCGCCGACCGCGAGGCCGTGGCCGAGCTCGTGCGCTGCGCCGGCCAAATCGACATCCTGGTCAACAACGCGGGCCTGCAGCACGTCAGTCCCATTGAGTCATTCCCGGATGAGCGCTGGGACCTGCTTCTCAGCGTCATGATCACTGCCCCGTTCCTGCTGACCAGAGCGGTCCTGCCCGGCATGTACCAGGCAGGCTGGGGCCGGATCATCAACATCTCATCAGTGCACGGCCTGGTCGCCTCGCCGTTCAAATCGGCCTACGTGACGGCCAAGCACGCGCTGCTCGGACTGACCAAGGTCGTCGCGCTGGAGGCCGCAGCCAGGAGCCAGGCCGTGACGGCGCACGCGATCTGCCCCTCCTATGTCCGCACGCCGCTGGTCGAGGCTCAGATTTCCGACCAGGCTCGGGCGCACGGAATCGACGAGGCCGAGGTGGTGGAGCGCATAATGCTGGCACCTAACGCCATCCGGAGGCTGATCGAGCCAGCCGAGGTCGCCGACGCCGTGGCTTACCTGTGCAGGCCGGCCGCGTGGACCATGTCGGGCAGTGCGCTCACCCTCGACGCGGGATGGCTCGCGCACTAGGCGCGCCGCGGCAAGCTAGAGTCCGTGACGTGGCAGTCATCATCCATGTCGACGGCGATGAGCGCACCGTAGATCCAGCGCCTGGTCAGACCCTGCTTGAGTTGCTGAGGGACGACCTCGGCATTACCGGCCCTAAGCTCGGCTGCGGCGAGGGCGCGTGCGGCGCGTGCACAGTGCTGATCGGCAGCCGCGCCGTGCAGGCTTGCCAGGTCGATGCCGCGAGCATCGCCGGGCAGCGGATTACTACCGCCGAGGGACTGGCCGAGGACGGCGTCCTGCATCCGGTGCAGCAAGCCTGGCTGGAGCTCGGCGCCATGCAGTGCGGTTACTGCACGCCTGGCTGGCTGACGGCGGTCGCTTCCCTGCTGGCCTCCAATCCGCATCCAAGCGACGAGCGGATCGACGCCGAGCTAGCGGGCCACGCGTGCCGGTGCTGTGCGTACCCGCGGATCCGGCGGGCCGTGCACCGTGCCGCCGAGCTGATGGACCAGCCAGAGCTACTCGAGCCGGCGCCGGCGCAAATGCCTGCCGCGATGGTGCCCGGCTCGGCCGGGCCAGGGGTCCTCGACCCGGCAACACCGTGGGATCTCGCGCGGACCCATCCGGAGTCGTTCGCGGCCGCGATGCCGGAGGGCCTGCTGTCAGTGGTGGCGGAGAGCGGCGAGCCAGGCTGGGGCGGCCCCGACGACGCCTGGGTACACGTGGGCGCAGATGGGGCCATCACCGCGTTCACCGGCAAGGTCGAGGCCGGCCAGGGCACCAGAACTGCGCTCGCGCTGCTAGTAGGCGAAGAACTGGCCGTTCCTCCCGGCGTGGTTCGTCTTGAGATGGCGGACACAGACGTGTCGCCATTTGATCTCGGCACGTTCGGCAGCAGGTCGATGCCGATCGCGGCGCCGCCGCTGCGCGCGGCCGCCGCTGGCGCGTTCCGGCTACTCAGGGAAGCCGCCGCGGCCAGGTTCGGGCTACCCGAGCAAGCACTGACGGCGGGCGGCGGGATGATCGCGGGCCCCGACGGCGCGCCTAGTGTCAGTTACGGGGAGCTTGTCGCCGGGCAGCGTCGCGTCGAGCGCGTGCCCGCGGACGAGCCTGTCAAGCCAGCCGAGAGCTGGCGGTCAGCTGGCCGGGCGGCTCGCGCAGCGGGCGCTGCCAACGTAGTCGCCGGGGCCAAGCAGTTCCCGTCAGACTTGCGGCTGCCAGGCATGCTGCACGGCGCCGTGCTGCACCCGCCCGCCAAGGACGCGACGCTGCGCAGTGCCCGCACCGCATCGGCAGCTGGCATGCCGGGCGTCACCGTACTCGCCGAGGGCGACTTCATCGGAGTCACCGCGCCCGACCAGCGGACCGCGCGGATGGCGCTGGCCGCGGTGGACGCCGAGTGGGCGGAGGTTCCCGGTCCGGGGCCAGCGGAGCTCGAGGCATACCTCCGCGCGCATCCAGTGCTGGTCGAGGGCCGGTTCGGCGCCTTTAGCGACGAGGCCGGCGACCCGGACGGTGCGCTGCGGGACAGCGCTACTCAGCTTTCTGCTACCTACCTAGCCGCCTACATCGCACACGTGCCGCTCGAGCCTCGTGCCGCGCTGGCGCGCTGGGACGACGGCCAGCTAACGGTGTGGACGGCCACATCGACTCCGTTCCGGGCCCGCGGTGAGCTCGCCGACGCGCTCGGCATCGACCCGGCTCGCGTGCACGTCATCGTGCCGGACTTCGGCGGCGGTTTTGGCGGCAAGCACGGCTCCGCTGTGGCGCTGGAGGCGGCGCGGCTGGCCCGCGCGGCCGACCGGCCGGTTCGGGTGCAGTGGACCCGCGGCGACGAATTCACCGCCGGTTACCTGCGGCCGGCCGCCGTCATCGACGTAGCCGGGGCCACGGACGCGGCGGGCACGCTGGCGGCCTGGACGTTTGCCAACATCAACTCCGGCGCTGCCGGGTTGATAACGCCCTACCGCGTGGCGAACCGGCGGCAGAGCTATCAGCCAGCCAGTTCGCCGCTGCACCAGGGCTCCTACCGCGCGCTCGCCGCGACGGCGAACAACTTCGCCAGGGAGTCCATGATGGACGACCTGGCCGCAGCCACCGGTGCCGACCCGGTCGAGTTCCGGCTTCGTCATCTGGACGACGAACGGCTGGCCGCCGTACTCAGTGCCGCCGCGGCGGAGGTCGGCTGGGAGGAGCCGCAGCCCGAAGGTACCGGCACCGGCATCGCGCTCGGGATGGAGAAGGGCGGCCGTGTCGCGACGGCTGCGCGCGTGCAGATCCTTCAGGACCGGACTGTGCGGCTGCTCAGGCTTGTGACCGCAGTCGACTGCGGCGCAGTCGTGCATCCGGAGGGGCTGACCAACCAGGTCGAAGGCGCGGTGGCGATGGGGCTCGGCCCGGCGCTGTTCGAGCAGATCGACTTCGCAGCCGGCCGCATACTCAACGGATCAATGTCCGATTACCGCGTGCCCCGGCTTGGCGACGTGCCCGCTGACCTCAAAGTTGTGCTGCTCGACCGACCGGATCAGCCATCGGCGGGTGGTGGCGAGACGCCGATTATGGCTGTCGCGCCGGCGATCGGAAACGCGATCTTCCGGGCCTGCGGCACGCGGCTGCGCTCGATGCCGCTCGTGCCTGGCGGCCGGGTGCCTGCCTCGAGCTGACGCGCCTGATGCACCAAGCCGGGCCGCTATAGGCTTTCGGAGCGTCCGTTGGCGGACGGCACCTGAGATCAGGGCAGGAACGAGCATGGCGGCATCGCAGGCGTTCTGGATCGACCAGGACTTCGACCGCGAGCATGGCCGAAATGGCATCAGCCGGTACGGCGCTGAGGTCCGGGAGCGAGCGAGCGAGTTCGCCGAGTCATGGGGTGACATCAGTCCGGTCACCTTCGCGGCGACAGCCTGGCGGCTGGCGACCGCGCTAACGCCCGGTTACGTGCGCTGGCACCGCCGCATCGTCGCCGCTGCGTGCCTGCGCAGTCCGTGGGATGGAAGCCTGACCTGCGAGGTGAGCCTCGTGTCTCCATGGCCTGCCGAACTGACGTGGACCCGGCAGTGGTGGCGCGACCGCGGCTGGCGTGACTGGCCGCAGCTATTCGGGCAGTACGTCCCGCCATCCGAGCAGGATCTGACCCGAAGCCCCCACGTCCGGGCTTCACTGCTTGTGCAGGCCCCAATCCCGCTCGATGGGCTGCCGCCTGCTCCGGCCGCCCCGCAGGACGAGATATCGGGGCGGGCACAGCTGGCCGTTTCCGTCCTGGTCCGCGAGCTCAACGACCTGATCTCGCCCATGGTTGAGCAACTCGACGCGGGCCTTCCGGCCAGTTCGTAATGACGGAAGAGAGCGCCACTTCATTCGGGAGCATGGCCGGTACCTATGACCGGGTGCGGCCCGGACCCGCGCCAGCTGCGGTGGACTGGCTAGTCCCGCCTGGCTGCGCCGTCGCAGTTGACCTGGCCGCCGGGACGGGCCTGTTCACCCGCGCCCTGGAGGGCCGCGCCGAGCAGGTTATTGCCGTGGAGCCGGACGAACGGATGCGCAGCGTGCTCGCGGCGCGGTCACCCGGCGTGCGGGTTCTTGACGGCCGGGCCGAGGACATCCCGCTCCCGGACGCCTGCGCCGGCGCCCTGCTCGTATCGCACGCGTGGCATTGGTTCGACTCAGAGCGGGCAGTCAAGGAGATCGCACGGGTGCTGGCGGATGACGGGACGCTCGGCGTGCTCTGGACCAGCCGCGACCGCAGCCAGGAGTGGGTGGCCAGGCTTGATGTGATCGGATCGCCGGACGAGCCGTGTACCCAGGACCAGGCCATGGAGCGGCTATCGCGGCAGCATACGGTCACGATGCCCGAGGGAGCGCCGTTCGGCGCGGCTGAAACTGCCTCCTTCGGGTTCGAACGCGTCATGACGGCGGACGACGCACTGGACTGGCTGGCGACGGCCAGCCAGGTCATCACTGCGGACCCGGCCGCCCGGGCGGCGGGCTTGGCCCGCGCCCGCGAAGCACTCAGGGCCCGTGCCTTGCTGACAGGCGGCACGGAACTGGTCTCGATACCGATGAGATCGTGGTGCTGGCGGGCACGGCGGCTGCCGCGCTAAGCCGCCGCGCTAAGCCACGTCCCATATCCGCGCGTACAGATCAGGCCGCCGGTCGGTGAACAGGTCGTTCAGCTCACCGATCCGCTTGTCCCGCGCCTGCCGCAAGTCGATCGTGGCGGTCAGCACGGCTGCCCGGTTCTCGCACACCGGACCGGCAGCCGGGTAGCCACCATGCCGCAGGATGACTGAGCCGCCGAGCCACTCCACGCCTCGCTCGGTGCCGCACCGGTCGGCCACTGCGATGAACACGCCGTTCGACGCGGCTGCCGCCTGTGCCGCGACCACCTCACCGGATCGCTCGCCAGGCGGTGCGGGCGAGCCTGACGCCGACCAGTTCACCGGGGCCGCGATCAGGTCAGCGCCGCTCAGCGCCGTAAGCCGTACCCATTCGGGGAACTCCAGGTCATAGCAGATCATGAGCCCGACGTTGCCGAACGGCAGCTCCACCACCGGCGGGGCCTCATCGCCTGGCGTGAAGATTCTCTTCTCGGCATCCCACAGGTGCGCTTTGCGGTACACCGCTCTGGTGCCGGACGCTTCGACGATCGCGGCGCTGTTGTACAGGCGCCCGTCCGGCCCCAGCTCGCAGAAACCACCGGCGATGGTCAGGTCGTGCTTGGCGGCCAGCGACCGCCACTCGCGAAGCGTGATCCCGGACGCCGCCGGCGACGCGAGTGCGCGCGCCTCGCCAGCGTCGGAAAATACGTATCCGGAGTCCGACAGTTCTGGCAGCACTACTAGCCGGGCACCCGCGAGCGCTGCCTCCGCGACCGCCGTACTCGCGGCCTCCCGGTTGGCCTCGAGTTGGCCCACAGCGAGCGAAAGCTGTGCGACGGCGACGACAGTTCCGCTCCCGGCCATTCCGACATACTCTCTCAGCCGGATCTCGCCTGGCATGCCTAATTGGCTCATGCGCGCGCCGCCGAGGATGCGGCTGGCCCGCCGTACCGCGACGATGATCGCGCGCCCCCACGGCTGCCTGGCAGGAAAGGTGGGCTATTCGTCATTGCTGCCATGGACGGTCGCCAGGCAGGCTAGGGCCCATGCGCACGGTGCTGATCGTTTTGTTCGACGGAGTGCAGAGCCTGGACGTGACCGGGCCGCTCGAAGCCCTCGCCGGTGCCCGTACCGAGACGGGCGAGCCGGGTTATGAGGTTCGTACCGCGAGCCTCGACGGAGGTCCCCTGCGCACCTCCAGCGGCCTGCGCCTGACGCCCGATGGCGCCCTGCGCGCGCTGCCGGACACGCAACGCCTCGACCTCCTGCTTCTTCCCGGTGGTCACGGGGCGCGGCACGCCGCCCCGGACCTTATCGCCTGGCTCCGCGACCACGCCGGCCAGGCCGGGCGCCTCGCGTCCGTCTGTACCGGCGCGTTTGTCCTCGCCGAGGCGGGCCTCCTAGCAAGCAAGCGGGTCACTACCCACTGGGCTTACTGCGACGAGCTCGCGGCCAAATACCCGGACCTCACGGTTGACCCCGACCCGATCTTCATCCGCGACGGGAACCTCATCACCTCCGCCGGCGTGACCGCCGGCATCGACCTCGCGCTCGCGCTGATCGAGGAAGACCTCGGCCGCGCGATGGCCCTGACCGTCGCCAGGCACCTCGTCGTCTTCCTGCGCCGCCCCGCCAGCCAGTCCCAGTTCAGCGCCCAGCTCCAGGCGCAGACCGCCATCAGCAAGCCGATCCGGCACGTCCAGCAGTGGATCACCGAGCACCCGGCAGAGAACCTAACCGTCGAGGCACTCGCGCTGCGGGCGAGCCTCTCCCCCCGGCAGTTCGCCCGCGCGTTCGCCGCGGAGGTTGGCCTGACCCCAGGCCGCTATGTGGAGAAGGTCAGGATCGAGGCCGCGCGCCGCCGCCTGGAGGACAGCGCGGACGGGATCGAGCAGGCCGCCCGCGCCTGCGGTTACGGCACCCCCGAGGCGATGCGCCGCGCGTTCGTCAACTCCCTCGGCGTCAGCCCCGCCGAGTACCGCCGCCGATTCACCACGAAGGAGAACCATGCAGATCGTCATCCCGCTCTTCGACAGCTTCGCACCCCTTGACGCCGTCGGCCCCTACCAGGTGCTCGTCCACCTGCCAGGGGCCGCAATCACCTTTGCCGCGCAGCGGCCCGGCGGCGTCAGCGACGCATCGGGGTCCTTCACCCTGCAGGCGCAGGCGTCATTCGCCGATGTGCCGCACCCAGACGTCATCGTCGTGCCCGGCGGTTCCGGCGAGGCGGATCAGCTGAGGCCGGGCGCGCTACATGACTGGCTGCTTGAGGCCGACAAGACGAGTACGTGGACCTCGTCAGTCTGCACCGGCTCCCTCATCCTCGCGCGCGCGGGACTCCTGGCCGGGCGTGAGGCGACGACCAACTGGCAGGCCCTGGAGGAACTCGAGCGACTCGGTGTCAAGGCGCTCCGCGAGCGGTACGTCTTCGACGGCAAGTACGTCACCGCGGCAGGGGTCTCGGCGGGCATAGACATGGCCCTCGCCCTTGCGGCGAGGATCGCCGGCGATGACGTCGCCATGGCGATACAACTCGGCATCGAGTACGACCCGCGGCCGCCTTTCAACGCTGGCTCGCCCGCGACGGCGCCCGCGCAGATTGTCGCGGCTCAGCGTTCGGCGAGCCGCTTCGCGGGAGCTAAGGCCGCGAACTAGGGCTTTCCAGAACCACCCGGCAGGCGGGCTATCGATGACGGCCCGCCCGGTGGACATCAGCGGCGTCGGTTGGTCAGCCGGTCACTGAACCTGCTGGCGGAATGGTGCCCGGACCAGTCACGCTGCAGCTCAGCGACGACGGGTCGGTCACGGCGAGAGGCTGCGCGAGCTTCGGTGGCTCGGCAAATGACGGGCGGCGGAGGTCCAGCATGTCCAGCATCGGTGCGGCGTTGGCGTCCCGGTACGTCAGCGCGGGCAAGTTCCACTTCGTTTCGACCAGCTTCAGGATGCTGGTGTGGTCGTAGACCTGATGCGAAACGAAGTCGCGTCGCGCCCAGGGCGAGATGAGCGCGAACGGCACCCGGAACCCATACCTGTGGAAGCCGTCGAAGCCGTCCTCTCCAGGCAGCAGGATCGGGCCGATGCTGTCCGGCGCGATGGCGGCCGGCGGCGGCACGTGGTCGAAGTAGCCGCCGTGCTCGTCGTAGGTGAGTAGCAGCGCCGTCCGGTCCCAGTCCGGCCCGTTGATCAGCGCGTTGACCACGCTTGCCGTGAACTCTTCACCCACCACGATGTTCTGCGGGTTCTCCTCAGACTGATTGGTGTAGTCGGGCTCGAGGAGGCTGTAGTTAGGGAGCGTCCCAGCCGCCGCGTCGGTGAAGAAATCGGCGATCGGGATCACCTTCGTTCCCACGTTCTTGACGTAGAGCGGAGGGAACAGCTCGGTAGACGACGTGGTGCTGTAGTAGTTCTTCCAGGTAATCCCGTTCGCGTCGAGCTCGTCGAAGATCGTGCCGTTGGCCGGGTAGTCCGTAGGCCCCGGTGTCGTGTCGTCGATCATCCCGAGAGAGGTCGCCGCCAGCAGGTAACGCCGGTTCGGGTAGGTCTGGCCGAGGAGGGAGCAGTGGTAGCGGTCCGCGATCGGGAACTGCCGGTACACGGAGTAGTAGAAGGGCTGGTCCTCCTCCTGCCAGTAGCCCATGGCCACGGCCCCGACGGTCTCGGTGGTCAGCGGGTCAATCGGGGTGCTGACGAAACCGTCCATCCGTCCGTTGTCATAAGCGTTATGACTGGCCGTCCACTCCTGGCTCGGCCGCGCCGGCAGCTGGCATGTGGTGGGCATCCGGAATGCATGCTGGATCTGCCCGTTGGCGTAAGGGTTCGTGGCGGTCGGCAAGCCATCCGGACCGATCCGGAAGCCGTCGGCCCCTGGCCGGAACAGCATTCCGAGCCGGTTGTCGTAGGAGTGATTCTCCATCATGAGCACCACGACGTGCTCGATCTGGGGGATCGTGTCAGTGCCCGGGGCCAGGTCCGGATAGGGCAGCGATCCTGGCTGCCGAAGCGGCCGGCCGTTCCCCGTTACCGTCCACGCGCCGGTGCCAGCAACAGCGCCGATCGCTAGTCCTGCCTTCAGCACTCCGCGCCTGGCGATCGGCTTGTCCGGCTTTCCCCGGCGCTCGTCGCCCTGCCCTGCGGCCATCTGAACTCCTCGCGGCGCCCATCGGAGATTGGTTCGTGATCCGCAGGCGAGTATGCCGACGCCCCGGAACCCTGCGGCAACCGCGCACCGACGCTCAGGCGACGACGCGGTGGAATCTGCGTGTGGCTTACTCCGATAACTTCACGCGTGTGACGATCACCGCTGCTCAGGTTCTGAAGGCAGGGTCAGCATGAGCGACTGGATCTTCCAGGGCAACAGCAAGCAGTACGACCTGGATGCCGCGATAGCTCGCTCGCGGCTGCACACGTGGCGGACTCCGCGTTACCGCGACAGGACTGCTGCCGGCGATCGTGCCTGGCTGCAGGTCGTCGGACGACACGAGCCCGGCATTTACTACCTGGCGACGATCACTGCTCCCACCTACTCCGACCCCGAATGGCGTGACGGCGACCCGCCGTCCGCGCGGTGGCGGACCGACGTGCGGTTCGACTACCGCATCGACCCGCCGCTGCTGAGAGCGGAACTGCTCGCAACGGCCGAACTGGCCTCGTTCCGGCCGTTCCGCGGATTCCAGGGCTCGACGGTGCCGTTGCCTGCTGACATCGCCGCGACATTGCGGGAACGGGCTGCGCCACGCCTGGACGCGCTAGGACCAGACAGCAGCCCGCCGTAAATCGAGTGCCATTTCGCTAGGCTTACCGGCGTGTCAGATCACTACCGCGCCCCCGGCTGGTTCACGCGTAACGTCTTCAACCAGACGGTCGCGTTCCTGACCAGGCAGGGCATCAGCGTTCTCGGCTCGCGGGTCCTGGCGGTGAAGGGCCGGACGAGTGGCCAGTGGCGTACCACCCCGGTGAACCTGCTCACCTACGATGGCCGCCGTTATCTCGTCGCGCCCCGCGGCGAGACGCAGTGGGTGCGCAACCTGCGGGCTGTCGGCACCGGCGAACTACGCCTTGGCAGAGGCGCCGAGCCCTTTCGCGGCCGGGAGCTCACCGACGATGAGAAAGTGCCGGTGCTGCGCGCCTACCTCAAGAGATGGAAGGCGGAGGTCGGGATCTTCTTCGAGGGCACCGGCCCAGACTCCAGCGACGACGAGATCCGCGCCATCGCGCCCAAGCACCCTGCATTCGAAGTGCTCGCGGTCAAGTAAGCCGCGTTGCTAGCGATACGCGTTGCTAGCGATGCTCATGGCCCAGGTCGACGATGCAGAACCGGTTCCCGTCCGGATCTTCCAGAACGATGAAGTCCGGATCCTCCGGGAAGCGATCCCAGTCGACTCGCCGGGCGCCGAGCGAAACGAGCCGGGCCGCCTCTGACTCCTGTTCGCTGATGTCGGCGACGTGCAGGTCAAAGTGCAGGCGGGGGTAACGTTGCGGTGGCGTTTGGCTGAGCTGGAGTGCGATCGCCGTTCCGGCCCCGTCTGGTGGCACGAGCACCTTCGCCCATCCGCCGTACCCGTCCTCGCGCAGCCTGTAGCCCAGGGCCGATGACCAGAACTCTAGAGCTCGCTGCACATCGCTGACGCCGAGCACCACCACGCCAAAGTTCAGCACGGGCCGAGTGTAGCCATCACGATTGCCGGCCGCGCGGCCAGCTCAGACGTGCGCTGCGCGCGCGGCAGTGCCGCTTACTCGCTGGCTCGCGGTCAGCGGCGGCTTCATACTGGCGGGCATGACCAGCGCGCTGCCGACCACGCCGCAAGAACTTTGGTCCGAACTGGATGACCCGTGGCGCGAAGCGTTCCGCCAGGGGTGGGAGGCGTTCCGGACAGGGAACATCCCCGTCGGCGCGTGCGCATCCACGCCAGATGGCGTCAT
>Ga0335072_10012159_pt1 | contig 12298 bp, 17 predicted proteins | sample Lox_Sample_21_FD_206725 | JGI IMG/M metagenome (GOLD analysis project Ga0335072, IMG submission 206725) | Soil microbial communities from Loxahatchee National Wildlife Refuge, Florida, United States - Lox_Sample_2.1 | ecosystem: Environmental > Terrestrial > Soil > Wetlands | place: USA...
ACGGGGAGGACTCGCCGTTATGCCCCTCGGTTGCCTCGCGCTGGCGCGGGCGGTGCCACCCAGGGCAGTGCTGCCCGGGCAGGTACGCGTCGTCAAGCCCGCTCATCCCACCGCGGCGGTCCGCGCGCCGGTGCTTGGTCATCGTGCTCTCCGTACCGCCGTCCATGATGACCCGACTGGCCACGGTTTCCCCCCGTTGTCTGGCGTCCCAGCCATCCGGGAAGCCTTCTTCCCGGCCTGCACGCTCTGCAAGCTTCCGGCCGCGGTTATTTCGCCCGAGGAGCCGAGCGCCTAGGGTGTTCGGTCATGAGCACCGCAGACTCCCTCAGCCAGACGCCCCCGGGCACCCCTCCGCCGACGCTCCTGTCCAGCACGCCGCGAACGACGCTGCGGCGGCACAAGGAGCGCGGCGCTACCGACCGGGCCGACCTGTACGCCGTACTGGACGCCGGGCTGATCTGCCACCTCGGCGTCGTCGCCGACGGGGCGCCCCTGGTGCTGCCCACGGCCTACGGGCGGGAAGACGACACGCTCTACCTGCACGGATCATCAGCTAACGGGGCGTTCGGGTCGGCTCAGGGGCAGCAGGTTTGCGTGACCGTGACCCACATGGACGGCATCGTCTGCGCCCGGTCGGTGTTCAACCACTCGGTCAACTACCGCAGCGCGGTGGTGTTCGGCGTGGCCAGCCTGGTCAGCGACGAAGACGAGCGGTGGCAGGCCCTGCGGATCATCACCGACCACCTCGTCCCAGGCCGGTGGGCGGCCGCCAGGCAGCCTTCCCGCAAGGAGATGGCGGCCACGTCGGTGCTGTCGTTGCCGCTGGCCGAGGCGTCGGTCAAGGTCCGCACGGGAATGCCCGTCGATGAGCCCAAAGACCTGGACCTGGAGATGTGGGCGGGGGTGCTGCCGATGTCGGTGGTCTTCGGTGAGCCGCAGACCGACCCTGGCGTTCGCCCTGAAATCCCGGTCCCCGCCCACGTCCGCGACCGCCACTGACCCCGGCCCCCCGCGAGGAAGCGAGAACCCACCGAAGTGAGCGGAATCACAGGAAGCGTTAGAGATGAAGAAGCGCGTAATCTTAATGGAATGAACGACCGGCTGGTATGGATCGACTGTGAAATGACCGGGCTCGACATCGAGCACGACGCGCTCATCGAGGTCGCGTGCCTGGTGACGGACGCGGAACTCAACCTGCTCGACGCAGGGGTCGATGTGATCATCAAGCCGCCGGCCGAGGCACTTGACCAGATGAAGGACGTGGTGCGCGACATGCACACCACCTCAGGTCTGCTCGCGGACCTGCCTGGCGGAGTCTCCTTGGCCGAGGCGACGGACATCGTCTTGAGCTACGTGAAGCAGCACGTCGCCGAGCCGCGCAGGGTGCCGCTGTGCGGCAACTCGATCGCGACCGACCGCTGGTTCATCGCGCGGGACATGCCGGAGCTGGACACCCACCTGCACTACCGGATGATTGACGTGTCCTCGATCAAGGAGCTCGCCCGCCGCTGGTACCCGCGAGCGTACTTCGCCTCCCCGTCCAAGCACGGCGGCCACCGGGCGCTCGCCGACATCACCGAGAGCGTGCAGGAGCTGCGGTACTACCGCGAGGCCGTATTTGTCCCGCAGCCAGGCCCCGACTCGGCGACGGCCCGGGAGATCGCCACGAGGTACGCCAACAAGGCGCCCTAACCGCCTGCCCGACGGCGGACCGGAGCACAGCACCCGCGATGATGGCTATACTTTCATCAGTCGCGCGATGCCCTTCGGGTAGCGCGCGTTCTGCTGTCACCAGCCGCTAGGCTGATGACGATGGTGGGTGTAGCTCAGCTGGCAGAGCACCAGGTTGTGGTCCTGGGTGTCGTGGGTTCAAGTCCCATCACTCACCCCATCGTTTTAGCAGCCCAGAAGCCCTGACTCCGCCTGGAGCCAGGGCTTCAGCCGTCTCTGGGCATCTTGTATCTGGGGCATCTCGGCAGAAACCGAAGCCCCCAGGTCGTCGTCGTGCGGCTCCAACGCGATGCCCCTCGCCTCGCCTCGTCCGCCACTCTGAGCCCGTTGGCATCACCCGCTAATCCAGTCACGCACGGCGCTCTGGTTATGGTGCCGGGCAGCCGAGCGACCACCTCTTGGCGCGAATGCTGGTGGTTATGCCGCGAAACGCGGCATAACCACCAGCATTCGCATGTGCAGTCCGGCCCGGGAGGCGGAATTTGCCCCATATCCGTTATTTCTGTTACCTGCCGTGGTGCGATGGACAGCTGCGCACAACGAGACAGCAGAGACTAGCGGATGCTCGTGATGAGCCGACGCCAGTCCTCAATGCTGATGCTCACGACTGGACCGTTGCCGTGCTGGGTGGTGTCGCGCACCAAGACGTGCCCTGGCGCACTAGCTGCCTCCACGCACTCTCCGCCGGATCCGCCGCTGTAGGTGGACTTCCGCCACGTGCCCACCTCTACGCACTCGCCGCCGGAAGAGCCGCTATAAGTGGACTTCCGCCAGTTAACCTTCAAGGTCCCTCCTGATCGCTCGCATGAGGTGCAGCGACTCTTTCGGGGATAGGGCAGCTGCACGGAGCATCCCCATCACCACGGCCAGATGCGCGACCTCGTCCTGCTCCTCTATCAGCCTTCCGCCGCCGTAACACTCGCTATAGGCGACCGGGTGGCCTCCCGGGCGTTCAAAGATCCAGACGGGTCCATCAGTCCCCGCTTGCTCGTTCGCTGTGAACGGGAACACCTGTATCACGATCCCCGGCGCTTCGGCGGCCTTGATCAGCTTACCGACCTGCTCGCCCATGACCTCTTGGTCCCCGACGACATTTCGCAATATGCCCTCGTGCATCACGGACCACAACAGCGGCGGCGTGGGCCGGGCCAGGATCTGCTGCCGCTCCATGCGGGCATCAACGGTGCGCTGCACCGACACCTCGTCGTCCCTGGGCCGTCCAGCACGGACGATCGCCCTCGCGTACCGCTCGGTCTGCAGCAGGCCCGGGACGGCTCCAAGGCTCCATCCATTGATCTGGTCCGCCTCGCGCTCGTAGGGCAGAACGGGAGCAAAGAACGGGGGATAGGCGTTGCGCCGCAGATCCTCGTACAGCCTTATGAGCGTGCCCGGTAGCTCGAACGCCTCGTCGCACCGCTGGGCGAAGTCCTCGCTTGGGGCGCGGTCACCGCGCTCCACGTCGCTGACAAACGAGCCGCTGTAGCCGATCCGTCTGCCCAGTTCGACCTGCGTCCACTCTCGCGCCGCCCGCTGGGCCCGCAGTTCGGCCGCGAACGCGCTTATTCCGCGCTTCTCCGCACCGCTCATGGTCTCCTCCGCGCGTTTACGCCCGCCGCCGCAGGAGCACCCGTCACTGCGCGTTCACTATGGGCAGCCGTTGTCACTACCCACAGTATGACCCGGACGGCAGACTGATCCCACGGTTTCCGCTTGCTCCCATCGGTCGCGGGACCGCTTGATCCCGCACTCCAACCTCGCCGCAAGGGAAGCCAGCCCCATGAGCATGCCTGTCGCGCCAACGTCGGCGCGGATCCCACCCGACCCGGCCCTGCCGCCCCATGAGCGCGACTGGCATGAGCGCTTCCCTTGCCAGGACTACGTGGAGCTGGCCGCCGACCCGGCGGCAGTCCCCGCCGCACGGCTCCGCCTCCGCGCTGACCTGAAGGACTGGGGCATCGGCGTCCCGACCGATGACGCTGAGCTGGTGACGACCGAGATCGTCGCCAACGCCGTCGCTGCCACGCGGGCTATCCGCTGGCCCACGTCCCGCCCGCCGGTCCGGCTGTGGCTACGCGGCTGCATCGGCATCCTGTTCGTCCTGACCTGGGACGCCACGACCCTGGTCCCGCAGCCACGCACCCCTGACCTCTGGGACGAGGCCGGCCGCGGACTGCTACTCGTCGACACCTACTCCCAGTGGGGCCACTACCTCCCGCCGGGGGAGGGGGCCGGCAAGGTCGTCTGGGCGCGAGTCCCCAAGCCTCCCAGACAGTAGGACTCGCCCGTGCGGTGGTGGCGGGCCCGCCCCGGCCGCATGGGAAGCAAGCCTGCCCCAGCGCTGCGACCCCGCACACCGCTGGGGCAGCCACCCAATACCGGAAGGAACCCACCCGTGATTCACGACTCGCTGACCGACCTCGATCGCACCAGCCTCGACCGACTCAAGCTCGCCGCCGACGTCATCCTCGGCGAGGGCCCGAACATCCCCGACCCACTCACCGCGGAACTAACGATCTTCCGCGAGCAAGTAGAGCGGGCTCTCCTCTTGCCAGCCCGTCAGGACCCAGACCACCGCGCTGGCCAGTAGATACGTGAGTGCCACGAATCTGTCAGGGGGCGGCGGCCGAGGGCTGGTCTCTGCCTCCTGAATCGCTCGATTGTTTCGTAACTGAGCGGCTACTGTGAGTCCCGGCCGCCATGAGATCCTAGCCGAGTCTGGCCGCCAAGAGTGGACCCTGGCCCGCGTGCCCGGTGTACAGGACGCGTAGGTCAGGAACCGGTATGTGCCAACCGAATTGGTAACGAGACTGCGCGCGACGGGAGGCAGTCGAGGCGCCGACGTCGGCTACGCGGCAAAATGTCCGGTTCTCCGCGGAGTTCAATCCGGGAGACAGATAGAGGTACCTGGTAGAACTGGTAGTCAAGGAGGTGGTTCTCGTGTCCTACACGCCGAAACTGGCTGCCGCGCTGTCGGGGGCTACCATCCGCCAGCTTGCTTACTGGCGCAAGCCCGGACCTGACAGACAGCCGATCCTGGCCCCCGAGTACTCGGCGACTCGTCCCATCGATTACTCGTTCCGCGACGTCATCGCGTTGCGGACGTGCGTGCGGCTGCGCCAGGAGGCATCGCTGCAGAAGGTCCGGCGCGCACTCGATGCCCTCCGTGTCGATCTCGGACTGCGTGATCATTTGTCCTCATACCGGCTGGTCGCGGACGGATCAACGATCTACCTTGCAGATTCCGACCACGCTGTAGATCTCGTGCGACAGAAAGGCAACCTGGTAATACACCAGTTCGTAGAGGTGCTGCAGCCGTTTTACGTACAGGGAAGGCAAATCCTGGCGTTGCTGGAGCCACGAGAGCACGTCCAGGTTGATCCTGGTGTTCGCGGCGGCGAGCCGGTCATTGCCGGGACCAGGATTCCGTACGACGAGGTCGCGGCGCTGATGCGTGACGGGGTAGAGGCCGAGGATATCAGGGAATTCTTCCCTCAAGTCTCGCCCGCCGCTGCGCGTGATGCTTACGACTTCGCATCCTACGTCGACAGCTACGTGCAGCCGCCGGAGCGGGCTGCGTGAAGCTGCTCCTCGACGAGAACGTCCCTGCGCCGATCACCTCGACCGTCAAGACACTGCTGCGCCGCTCACACGACGTTCAGCATGTAATCGACATGCCCGGGTGGAGCGGTACCAAGGATCTCCACCTCTACGGCCAGGCTAAGGACGCTGGGTTTCAGGTTGTCGTCACCAACGACGCGAAGCAGATGAATCGCAAGCTGGAAGTAGAGGCCATCGCTCAGTCCGGGCTTCACCGCATCCAGTACCCGCACAAGCAGGACGGGTTGGCCGGACTCGGCCTGGCTATGGCGACAGTCTGTCTGTGCGGCGCTCCCGTCGGTGCTACAGGAACTGGCGGCCGCCGATGGGCAGCGACTGGTGACTCTGAAGGGAATCGACCCCGGAAGGGATCATCGCTACGGGATCCGTGACCCGGCAACGGATCCTCCAAAATTTTGGCCGCAAGAGGCTGCCTGAGGGCTGTTAACTCCGAGGACATCAGGCGTGCCCCTGGTAAAGCCCTGCCGTAGTTTCTCGGTCCGCCTCAGCGCTATTCGGTTGTCCCAACGCCTGCTGCGGGCGGGCTGCCGGCGGAGACCGTCTCCTGCAGCTGGGCCAGCCAGGCCAGATGCCCCTCCAGGGCCTGGCGGCCTTGCGGGGTGAGCCGGAACCAGGTGCGCGGCCGACGGCCGACCGCGCCCTTGCGGACCTCCACGTACCCGGCGCCTTCGAGCACGACGGACTGTTTCGACAGTACCGAGTCGCTGATCCCGGCCGCGTCACGCAGGGCGGCGAACTCGACCCAGTCCGCGCCCGCGGCCAGCAGCCCACAGATCGACAACCGGGTGATCGGGTGAATGACCGGGTCCGGCCTGGCGGTCACGCCGCCCCTCCGCCGTCTCGCACGGCCTGGCGGATCCCCAGCAGTCGGGCCTGCGGGAGGGCCACCTGCACCGCGACCGCGAGGACCGCCACTACGATCGCGGCCGGAAGCTGGTCGTGGCGGATCAGGAAGGTCTCGGTCTCGCTGGCGGCGAAACACACCACGATCATCGCGATCAGCGCGGGAAGGCCCGGGCGATAGCGGAGGTTCCGGAGGCGCACCTCTACGCCGGTGGCCCGCGTCAGGCCCCACGGCATCAGGCGGAGCAGGCAGAGCGCCGCCACGGTGAAGATCAGGCTGGGCCAGCTGGGAACTCCGTGGAGAAGGTAGTGCAAGACGAAGGGGGCGGCGAAGAGCACCGCCCACAAGATGGCGGAACCGGGCATGTACCACCACGGCGGCCGCATCGCGTGCGTCAAGCCGTCTCGGTGTCCGATTCTGGGGGCGAGACGGGGGCGCGTCGGTGCTGGGACGCGGCGAGCCTTATGGTGACTCTGGACGGTAGACGGGAGAGCGGGGGCGACTCGTGTCCGATCAGCGGCAGTTGATTGATGCCCTATATGAGCTGCGCGACTTGGCGGTGAGGGTCAGGGCGGGGGACTTCGGGAGAGACGATCTCCCAATGGTGAAGGCCGACCTGGCCGGACGGCTGCGGGCGGTGACCGACATCAGAATCAGGATGACGATGTCCGGCACCGCGAATGATCTTGAGGGCGGTAGTGGGTTGCGTGCCTTCGAGGAGAGCGGCCGGATGAGCAGTGATGCCAGGGACAGGCTCCGCCGGGGAGCCGACCTTGACAGTGCCTTCCTGGACATCATGGCTCAGGACTATGCAGTGGAAGCCATCGACGGCGCCATAACGATCGCCTCGAGCCTCTAGCTGTCAGACCCCATCCGGCTACTCGCCACGCTCATCTCTTCTCGGCCGGAACGCGGAATCGCTGAGGGAGACGCCGGTCTGGGACGCGCGCCTGGCCGCCCTCGTCGCCAGGAAGCGCTCCAGCGTCCCGCCCTCGGGCTCGGCCTCGGGCTCGGCTGGAGCCGTCGGCTCAAGGAAGCTGACCGTAGGCGGTACGCCGCCCGCCGCGGCCTTGGGATTAAGGTGCATGATGCTCAGCGGCGGTCGGCTCTCCGCCCCGGTCGGCTGGCCGAATGCGACGATCGAGGTGCCCAGGATCACCGCCTCGCATACGTGGTCGTGCTCGCCCTCGACCGACGGGCATTCCCTTTCCCCTATCCGCATCGTGATCTCGTCGACCACGACCCCCTCACCGCCGTCGGCCGCGACGGCCTTTTCTAGCTGGGCACGGGCGTCCCGGCGGGTGTCGCTAACCAGGCGGGTGTAGCTCGACACCTCGCGGCTGGCCGCGAGGCGCTGGGTCTGGCCTGCGGTGCGCTGGTCATCATGGCGTGCTCCCATGGAGATGCCGAAGACCAGCGCGCTCGGCACCCAGCCCGCTCGCAGCAGGCTGGCGAGCTCCTGTCCCGACACGTGCGTGGTGAACGGGGCCGCGGGGCGGATCGCGGTGCGGGCACGGACCGCGGTTCCCTGCACCCTGAACTCCGTTCCCCCAGCGGGGAAGGGCCGGACGCTCAGCTTCATCCCGACGATCCCGTCGCCGCCCATCGCCCGGCATTCCTCGATGGCGCGTGATACCGCCAGCCTGCGCAGCCCGTTGCGCTTCCTCAGCAGCAGGTTGAACGGGCCAGTCGAGGCGGAGGCAAGATCGGTCCGCGCGGAGGGAAAGGACGAGCTCGCGCATTTGCCGCCACGGCTGACGAAGCCGAGGTGAACCACGCCCGTGCCGAGGACCTCGCCGACGGGATCGAATCCCACGCCGACGATGGCGGAGAACTCCCGTGCCGACAGCAGCGACCGCCAGGGGCCGCCGCCGCGCAACCGCTCAAGGCGTGAGCCGATCGGATCGGCGGTTGTGGACTCTTCCGTCGCCTCGTCATCCATGGCCCATCCTTCCGGCGCGCAAGTCGCCCGTCTAGGCGCTCTTCGGCCCGAGTCATGATCCCATGTCGAAATGGTTGCCGGCACAACCACAATCACACCTCAAACGGCCAGAATAGCCGCCTCCTGCCATGAATGCTGTTGAATAGGCCGCGTTTTGCGGCACAACCGCCAGCGTTGGCCGCTGCCGGCCATGATGGCGGGCATCTCCTGAAACGTGATGGACCCTTGGTGGCAATGAGAGAGCTGAGCTAAGCGGCATGGTTGTCGGCACAACCACGACCCACACCTCAAACGGCCAGATGGGCCGATTCCGGCGGGCCGCCGCCCTAGACAGGCCCGTTCCGGCAGGCCCGCGCCTCAGCCGATCCCGGCAGGCCGCCGCCTCCACCGATTCTGGCAGGCGCCATCCCAGCCAGGAAGTCAGGCGGGTCAGGAAGTCAGGCGGGTATCGACAAGACGGCGGGGGAGCGGGCAGGCCGCCCCTCACGCTGGTGAACCTGGAGCATGTGCGTGCCTGTGAGCAGGCTCGTGTCGATCCCGCCCGGGCCTTGCCCCGCGCAGCCAGGAACCTGAGACGCGCCGAAGTGGCCGCCGAGTGCCCAGAGGGCGCGGCTGTGGTGGAAGACGGCGTCCTGCCTGCTGGGTTGCGGGGCCGGCTGCCCGGCGGGCCAGTGGCGGGCCACGCCCCAGGAATCCAGCCAGCTCATGATCGCGGCTACCCCGTCGAGCGGTCCGCTGGTGAAGGGGTCGGCCGGATGGCTGAGCACGCCGATCTGCACGCAGACCCGGCCTTCTGTGTTGGCATTCGTGGTCGCCGCGCCGATGACGCTGGCCGGCGCGGTCCGGGCGGCACCAGCCCAAAGCGGGGCGCCAAGCCCGTGGTACGTGGCCTTGCTGACGCTGACGGTCGGCATCCCGGGAACGTGCGAGAGGCGCTCGGCCGGACCAAGCGCGCAGCCGGCTCGCAAGATGGAGATGATCTGCGCGATCTCACCCGTCACCGGGTCCCAGATGATGTGGCAGGGACGTCTCTCGGCGATCAGGCGCGTCGCGGCGGATTGTACGGAGACCGTTCCTGGCGCGGTGCCGAGCGTGAGCCAGACCGCGCGCGGCGCTCCCCCGCGTAGCGACCCCCCGTCAGCCTTCGCTCGGATCCGGCGTGCTCCGGGCATCCACGCATACGCCACAGGCGTCCCTCCCAGGTAAGGGTCTAGACCAGCGTGGACTTGGCCACGCCCTTCCCAACTTGCTTACGCCTAGGTCGGGATTTCGTCTAGGGGGAGGCTGTTAAATCCCGGTGAGGCCCGGCGCCCCGCTTTCGCCGGGCCTCATAAGTGAGACGCGCGCGACACGAGGGGGGTTTACGGCGGGTGTTGCCAGGTTGCTGAACCGTTACATTGGCCTGGGCCCGCGCCACTGTAAGGCGCGGGGCCTGCGCCTGTGACCAGCGCGGACCCGCGCCAGTTACCGGTACCGGCCCGCGCTAGTTACCGGCGCTTCCCCGTCGCGGGCGGCGACTTCGGGGCCTCCGGCGCGGTGCGCTTGAAGTACGCCGTCGCGTCTGGCCGCCACAGGCTGATCAGGGCGGCGCAGCCGATGCCCCAGATCGCCAGCTGGAGGATCAGGTCCCCGAGCCCGATGTATTGCTTGAGCTCGGCGAAGGCCGAGTAGGCGCGGTAGGACCAGCCGATGAATAGCACGACCGAGACGATCCGCGCCCAGCCGTGACCGTCCCTGTTCATGCGGGCCATCAGCACCCACAGCGCGGCGAACACGACCACCTGGATAACGACGAAGAGCACACCGCTGTTGACCTGCGAGTTCGCTTGGTTAACTGTCAGGTGGCCAAGCTTGACGTAATAGGTAACGGTGTCGCGACGGAAGCCGAGCGTGACTATTACCCAGTAGATTCCCCAGACGAAGGTGGCGCCGGCCCCCGCCAGCATCAGCCGCACCGCCCGCCGGACGCCGAGGGGTGCAACTTCCCAGCCCGTCAGGGGCGCGGTGCTCTTCGCGGCGGGCGTGTTGCCGCTGCCCGTACTTATCTTGGCCATGTGGTCCCTCTGCTGGCGCGCTGATGCACAGAGCATAACCGTGAGCAGCAAGATTTCGGCGCCTTAGGGCGCCCCAGGTGATGGTGGGATGCGCCCCAGTACGTCCTATCTTCGCGAGTATTGAGATGATCTCGCTCTCAGTCCCGTTGGCGCGATATCATGCTCCAGTCATCGCGCGCGCAAGCGCGGATGCGCGTGCAGAAGGCATGTGCATGGAGCGTTTGGGTGGTGAGGAAGTGCGGGTGAGGGGGGAGCACCGGCCCATCAGGGGTCCTGAGAGGGGCTGCTCGCCATGACTATCGGCCTGTCGGGCGGAGGATCCGCCGTGGGAGACCCGACGGTCCTGAAGATCCTGCTCGGCGCTCAGCTGCGCCGACTGCGGGAGGCTGCTGGCGTGTCCAGGGACGACGCGGGATACCACATTCGCGCGTCGGGGTCGAAGATCAGCCGGCTGGAGCTTGGACGGGTGTCGTTCAAGGAGCGCGACGTCTCGGACCTGCTCGACCTCTACGGGGTTGACGCGTCGGCCAAGGACCAGCTCATCCAGCTGACCGCGGAGGCGAACGCGACCCCGTGGTGGCAGAAGTACCGTGAGGTGGTGCCGGACTGGTTCCAGGTCTACGTGGGCCTGGAGGAAGCGGCCGCGCTGATCCGTGTCTATGAGGTGCAGTTCGTGCCAGGACTGCTGCAGACCGAGGAGTACGCGCGCGCCGTCGTCGTGCAGGGCTCGCCGAACCTGGTTCCCGAGGAAGTCGAGAGCCGGGTCGCGGTCCGGATGGGCCGCCAGAAGCTGTACGCGCGGGAGAACCCGCCACGCTTGTGGGCCATCGTGGATGAGGCCGCGCTGCGCCGTCCGATGGGCGGCAGGGAAGTGCTCGCCGGGCAGATCAAGCGGCTGATTGACGTGGTCAGCGAGCCGAACATCACGCTCCAGGTGATGCCGTTCAAGTACGGTGGGCACGCGGCCGAGGGCGGCGCGTTCACGATCATGCGATTCCCTGAGGCGGACCTGCCCGACATGGTCTACATGGAGTACCTCACCGGCGCGCACTACGTCGACAAGCCAGAAGACGTGGAAGTCTACGCGGCGGTGATGGAGCGGCTCTCGGTGGCAGGAACGTCGCCGGAGCGGACCCGGGATATCCTGAACGAAATACTGAAGGAGATCTGACGGGGGCGTGAGGACGGGGGCGTGACGACCGTGCATGAGCAGGCGGTCTATAACGGGATGCCAGCAGCCGACCTTGGTGACGTGCCGTGGCGCCTGGTGGTCAGCCCAGAAGGCGATGGGGTGGAGCTGGCCAGGCTCGCGGACGGGCAGGTCGCGGTGCGTAACGCGGCCGACCCGCAGGGCCCGGCCCTGATCTACACCCGCGCTGAGATCGAGGCGTTCATCGGCGGCGCGCAGGACGGGGACTTCGACGACCTCCTCGCCTGAATCGGCCGTGGAACCGACCGGACCCGCCGACCCGACGCCAGCAAACGCCGACACCAACGCGCCCCTAACCGGGCGTGCCCGGGTCCTGCTGTGGTGGGAAATCGCGGCCGTCTTCGCCGTCTCGCTCGGCGCCAGTGGCGTGTACGCGCTGGTCTCCTACATCGGGTCGCTGACCGCACGGCAGTCGCTGCACGCACAGCAGGTCATACTCAACGGGTCGCAGGCACCAGGCCGGCCGCTGCTCGACCTGTTCCTGCAGCTGGTATCCCTCGGCACTGGCGTCGCGCCCGTCTTCCTCGTGTTCTACCTGCTGGCGCGGGGAGGTGAAGGGCCGTCCTCGATCGGGGTAGACCGCTCGCAGCCGCTCAAGGACCTGCTGCGCGGCATGGGCCTCGCCGCGGTCATCGGCGGCAGTGGCCTGGGGCTGTACCTGATCGCCTACAAGGCCGGCCTCAACGTCAACGTCGTCGCGGAGAGCCTGCCCAACGTCTGGTGGCGGTTCCCCGTGCTGATCCTGTCGGCGCTGCAGAACGGCCTGCTCGAGGAGGTCCTGGTCATCGGCTACCTGCTGACCAGGCTGCGGAAGCTGGCGATCCCGCCGGCCTGGGCCGTGGTCATCGCGGCCGTGCTGCGCGGTTCCTACCACTTCTACCAGGGCATCGGTGGCTTCG
>Ga0335072_10012160_pt1 | contig 12297 bp, 11 predicted proteins | sample Lox_Sample_21_FD_206725 | JGI IMG/M metagenome (GOLD analysis project Ga0335072, IMG submission 206725) | Soil microbial communities from Loxahatchee National Wildlife Refuge, Florida, United States - Lox_Sample_2.1 | ecosystem: Environmental > Terrestrial > Soil > Wetlands | place: USA...
TGTTCGATGCGCGATTTGAGGATGTTGTAGACCGTCTCTTGTTTGCTTTGGGTTGCCACTCTGCATTCCATTTCTATGGACGACGGGCGGTCGCGGCAGTCGAGTCGTGGTCGGATCGCTCGGCGCCGACCACCGCGCGAGCGCATTGGAAACACGAATGTGCTCGCACAGAATACCGCGGATTGGACGCTCTCGAAAACTCGAGATCGGTCGGGGCCCGCCAGCGAAGCGAATGCTTCGATGGCGAATGCGCAGGTCCCCTGAGGACGATGAATCATCCCGGCCGTCTATACAAACCGACCACAGGAGCCTAACATCATATATGAAGAGATATATGTACGTGTGATGGAAACGCCGATCGAGGAACCTTCCGAACAGCCCCAGGGCTTCTCCGACTCGCCCGAGCCGGCCACCCTGGGGCCGCAACTATCGTTTCGCGCCCCAGTGGAGGGACTACTGTCCTACAGCGCGGGGCGAAGCGCGCGTGACGTCCGAAAGGCCGGACACTGGGCCGGCTCTCCCGCGGCGCTCGCGGCCAATGAAACACCGTACGGTCCGTTTCCAAATGTCCTGAGCGCCGTGCAGCGCAATGCGGCAAACGTCAATCGATATCCCGAATCGGGATTCGGCGTGCTTCGCGAGCAGCTGGCAAAGCACCTGTCGCTGCCGCTGACGCGCGTTGCCGCCGCGGCGGGCGGTACCTCCGTCATCCACCACGTGTCCCTCGCGCTGCTCGAACCGGGCGACGAGGTGATCCAATGCTCCCCGACCTTTCATTTGTACGCACTCGATGCACAAAAGCTCGGTGCTCGGACTGTCTCCGTGCGCGTCGCGGCCGATGGCCGTTACGATCTCGAGGCGATGCGTTCGAAAATCGGAGGGCGCACGCGCCTCATTTACGTTTGCAATCCCAACAACCCGACGGGCGGAATCGTGCGGCGGAACGAGCTTCTCCAGTTCGTGAGGTCCGTACCCGCGCACGTGGCCATCCTGATCGATGAGGCCTACTTCGAGTACGTGGATGATCCGGAATACCCCGATACCGCGCGCGATCCGGCCTTTCATCTGCCGAACCTCGTGACTCTGCGTACGTTCTCCAAGGCGTACGGGCTTGCGGGCCTGCGCGTCGCGTACACCGCGGGCGAGCCGAGGATCATCGCGGCGCTGCGAAAACTCCAGAACGACTACGAAGTCACGAGTCTCTCCCAAGCCGCTGCGATAGCGAGTCTCGAGAATACCGACGAACTCGAGAGGCGCCGCGCCCTCAATCGCACCGGTCGTGCCGCGCTCGTGGCGGGACTGCAGAATCTCGGCTACTCGCCTCTCCCATCGCACGGAAACTTCGTCTGTGTACGAGTCGGAGCGGCGAAGGAGTTCGCCGCGGCATTGGAGGGGCGCGGCGTCATTGTCCGCCCGCTCAATGCGATGGGCGATCCCGCGAGCATCCGCATCACGGTAGGGACCGACTCCGAGATCTCGCAGGCGATCGAGGCGATCGCCGCCCTGTCGACGATCGCCCTCTGTCCTTAAGGAGGAAAAGTTCGTGAATCGTCTCTCCTCTACCGCCTTAATCCTCGTGCTCTCGGTGGGGCTCATGGTCTCCCGTGCGCCCGCGCAACCTGCGACGAATCAGCCCGACGCTGCGCCACCGGCTGACTCGCGCCCGATCGTGCTCAGGGCTGCGCGCCTGTTCGATTCCGTGTCCGGCAGGTTGACCCGGCCCGGCGTTGTTGTCGTTACGGGCAGGAGAATCGAGGCCGTGGGCACGGATGCGCGCATTCCGGCGAACGCCGAGGTCATCGACCTCGGCGATGCCACGCTGCTGCCGGGCTTCATGGATGCCCACGTGCACCTGTCAATGGAGATGTCGGATAACTGGTACAAGGACTTCTATAACGACATCATGCGGTTTCCGGCGGAGAAGGCGCTGTACGGGTCTTCGTATGCTCGCCGCACGCTTGAGGCCGGATTCACGACGGTACGCGATCTCGGCGGAGGAGACTATGTGCCGCTCGGTTTGCGAAACGCCATCAATGCCGGTGCCATCGAGGGCCCGCGCATGCTCGTCGCGAACTACGCGGTCGGCGCAACTGCCGGCCATGCCGATCAGGCACCGTACCCGCCTCAGCTCATCAAGCCGGCGGGACCGATCCAGGGAGTCTGCAACAGCCCTGACGAGTGCCGCGCCGCCGTGCGGTATCAGATTAAGTATGGCGCGGACGTCATCAAGTTCATGCCCTCGGGAGGGGTCCTATCGCTTTCGGATTCCGTCGACGCACCGGAGCTGACGCAGGCCGAAATGAACGCCATCGTCTCGGAGGCGCATACCTGGGGCCGCAAGGTCGCGGCGCATTGTCATGGCGACACGGCAGCGAAGATGGCCATCGCCGCGGGGGTGGATTCCATCGAGCACGGCACGTTCCTCCGCGATGACACCCTTCGCGAGATGAAGAAAAAGGGCGTCTATCTGGTCCCGACGCTGTTTGCCGGCTACTGGGTGGGCCAGAAGGCAGACGAGTACCCGCCGGCGATCGCCGCCAAGGCACGCGCGGCCGCCGCACAGATGCGAACGATGTTCCAGCATGCGGCGAAGATCGGCGTGCGCATTGCCCTGGGCACCGATTCCGGAGTGGAACCGCATGGACTCGACGCCCGCGAATTCGGGCTGATGACGGCGAACGGCTTGAGTCCGGCGCAGGCGCTGATGGCGGGGACCGCCAATGCCGCGGACCTCCTCGGCGTCGCGCAAGAGACGGGCACTCTGCAGCCCGGGAAGTATGCGGATATCGTGGCACTGCCCGGCAACCCGCTTTCGGACATCCAGGATACCGAGCACCCGATGTTCGTGATGAAGGAAGGCGTAATCTACGTGCGTGCCAGGAGCGAGCAGGCAGATTCGGCAGCGCAACCGCAGTCCAGAACTGATCATTAACTGACCCGGTGCAATCCTCGACCTCAGTGCTCTAGAATCGCTGGCCATCGATAGAGGCCCTCTAATCCATTCCGAGAAGCGACATTGATGTTGAGCAGAAACTCCCTAACCTGCACCGCATTGATGGGATTGGTGTTGTGTGCGCCAGCTGCGTTGGCGCAGAGCACCAAGGGACTTCCCAGCGCCGAGCTGATTGCGAATGCGGACAAGTTCAACCCACCGAGACTCACGGAGTACGCCGCGAGACTCGCGCGTCAACCGGACATGACGGGCACGTGGATGGCGATGGTGCCGAAGGGCGCGGGCAACGGCCCGACCTTCGATCCCGTCCACACCGTCTATGCGCCGGCGCTTGCTAAAGGTGAGGCGACCTTCGGGCCCCTACCCGGAACCTACATCAAGGGGATTCCCTACAACGCCGAGTACGAGAAAAAGTACCGGGCGCTCATCAAGGAGACGACCGAGGGCAAGTCCCGCGATACCTTTCCGGCCTGCGTGCCGTACGGCGTCCCGCGCATGATCGGCGACTCGCCGACGCCCTTCGACATCATCCAGACGCCCGACGTGATGATCTGGAACGACAATTACGGCCGGACCGAACGCCGCATTTTCCTCAATGAGCGCACGCATCATATCCAGGCGGACCCGGAAACGGGGGGCACCGGGCCGAGCCTCTCGGGCGACTCCATCGCTCACTGGGAGGGCAATACCTTAGTGATCGATACGGTCAACATGCTCGGCGCCTATTTCGACGAGACGCCCGCCCCCTACAGCGATCAGCTTCACATGGTCGAGCGGGTGCGATTGATCGCACCCAGTATTCTCGAAGACCAGATGACCTTCACCGATCCGGTGACGATGACGAAGCCTTGGGTCGTCACGCGCTACTTTCGGCGCGACGCCGGCAAACGGGAATACCTCAAGCTCAACGATCGGATCTGCGTGCCGAACGTGAGAATCGACAAGAACGGCTTCCAGGTCGCCATCCTGCCGTCGGAACTGGACGAGGACACGTCGGCGCCGGCGGGCAACTCCTCTATGGGAGCCGCAACGAGCCAGGGCAGATCGGGAAAGAAAACCGACGGCTCGCCGCAATCTGCGACACGACCGAAAGATTGAGGACCGTGAAGAAGTTGCTGCTCGCCCTGTCCGTCGCCGCTGCCGCCGCCTCGAGTCCGCGTGTCATAGCACATCACTCGGCGGCCATGTTCGACCACACGAAGACCATCGCCCTGCACGGCACGGTGGAGCAATTCCAGTACACCAATCCGCATTCGTGGCTCATGGTGATCGCCCTGCGTCCGGATGGCAGCACCGTCGAGTGGGGTTTCGAGACCGAAGGCCCCTCGACGCTGATGCGCGCAGGGATCAAGCCGAAATCTTTCCGGCCCGGCGACAAGGTGACCGTCACCGCCAATCCGATGCGAGACGGCCGTCCGGCGGGCTCCCTCATCTCGGTGACGATGGCTGACGGTACCGTCTACAACCTGCGCCCGTGAAGCGTATCCACTCATTCGCGGCCGGGGGTCGAGACGAGCCGCGCGACCCACCGAAACTCTGCCGCGTTGGCGTCGTGGCGCTGTCCCTGGCGGCAAGCGTTGCGGTCCTACCCGCTGCGGCGAGTGCTCAAGGCTACTTGCCCAGAGAGCCGGGTTCGACGGCGAACACCTCGGACAAGCCGCCCGCCGACACCTCGATCCCGAGCTACTATCAGCCTTCCTATCAGGTGTACCTACGGATGAAGGCGCGCGCCCACGGCGGGACGAGGTACATCCGGGCGACTTACGAGCGGATGCCCGACTGGTCGGGACTCTGGACGCGCGACTATTCGCAGGCGGCGAAGATCGATGCAAGCCGGAAGGGGGTCGCATTGAATGCGCTCGGACCGGTTGCGGCCGAGTTGACGCCCCGCTACCGAGCCGCATTCGCAGAGAAGCTGCGCCAGGTCGCCGCCGGCAACGAGTGGGACCAGCTGAGCGATTGCTTGCCGGCGGCCTATCCGCGCTGGCTCTCCGAGCCGTTCCTGCGTGAGTTCATCGTCACTCCCGATGAGACGTGGTGGATCAACGAGCAGGAAAGCGAAGCACGCCGCATCTACACCGATGATCGTGGTCACGTTCCCGACGAAGCCGCGCGCCCGCTGTGGGACGGAGATTCGATCGGCTTCTGGGATGGACAGACGCTCGTCGTCCATACGATTCGCGTGATCCATGGGCAGTATCAACGCAGCGAGCCCGACTACAGCTACCAGACGAGCACGGTCGAACGGATCCACATGGTGAACCACGACACCATCGAGGACGAGCTGACCGTGTGGGATCCGAAGGGGTTAGTCAAACCCTGGCACGTCGTGATGCGCTACAAGCGTGTGACCGATCCTGGAGTGCGGATCGACATGTGGTCGTGTGAGACCAACAACAACGTCATCCGCTCGCCCACCGGCGGCTCGCAGTTCATTCTGCCCGGCGAATCCCTCACGATCACCCGGGCTTACCGCGACCCGGAGACGTTCTATCTCACCGCCGAGCAGAAGAAGCTGTTTGCGGAAGATGAAGCCGAGGATGGGGCGAAACAGACACGCGGAAAGTAGCTCGCCCCTGTGAGCAGCAGAGCGCTCGGCGCCACAGCGCGCAGCGCGTGCCGTTCACGTGAACCCTCCCGCCGGTCTCGGACCGCAGAGCGAGATGGCGGTCCGCTCAATCCGTCGCAATTGACGCTCGAGCCGTTCGATTTCGCCTCGATCCATCCCCGCGAGCAACTGGGATTCGTACGCCAGTGCGAGCGGCGCAACGAGTCCGTGCAGACGCTCGCCGGCCGGGGTGAGCTTGAGGCGATGCGAGCGACGATCCTCTGCGTTCGGTTCGCGCCGAGCGAGGCGGCGCCTGACGAGCGCCTGCGCCGCCCGGGTCACCGTGACTTTGTCCATCACGGTGCGTCGACACAGGGCCCGGGGCGTCAACGGTCCCTCATCCACCAGCACGGCGATCAGCCGCCATTCCGGGACCTTCAGGCCGAATCGATCCTCGTACGCGCGCGCGATGAGCTGCGAGACGGCATTGGCGGCGACCGAAAGCCTGTAAGGTAGGTAGTCGTCAAGCCGGAGCTTCTTCGGCGCGTCATTCGGCATCGGGTTGCGCGCCCGGCGCTGCGCGCTCGAACGCCGGGAGGCGTATGCAGTTTTCATAGATGCGCATGAGGGTCGGGTAGCCATCGAGCACACACTTTGCCCGCCGCGCGTTGAATACCTGTGGAACGAGGCAGCAGTCGGCAAGCGTCGGGGTATCACCGTAACAAAACGATCCGCCTGATCCGGACTCGGCAAGATGACGCTCGAGCGCGGAGAAGCCGAGCTCGATCCAGTGGTGCGACCAGGCGCTGCGAGCCTCCTCGCTCGCGCCGAGATTCCCGCCGAGATACTGCATGACGCGAAGATTGTTGAGCGGATGAACGTCGCAGGCGATCGCGAGCGCCACAGCGCGCACCTTCGCGCGTTCGGCTGCTCGGCCCGGAAGGAGTGCCGGCGTCGGATAGGTTTCCTCGAGATACTCAATGATGGCAAGCGACTGCGTCAGTACGAGCGTTGCGTCTTCCAGCACCGGCACGAGGTGGGCCGGATTTTGGTCGACGAACGCCGCGCCGTGCTGCTCGCCGCCGCTGAGCAGCAGATGCACCGGGATCGCCTCGTAGGCAAGTCCCTTGAGATTGAGTGCAATGCGCACTCGATAGGCGGCGGAGCTGCGAAAGTACGTGTAGAGCCGCAACACCTGATATGCCCTCATTACTCGCGTACGGGCAGCACGCGGCCTTGGGCCTCGCCGAACCCGACGCGCGTCGCGCCTTCTCGCTCGCAGTACGCTCGCAGGATCACGGTGTCCCCGTCCTCGAGAAAGCAACGTTTCTCGCCGCTCGGCAGCTCGAGCGGTATCGTGCCGCCGCGAGTCAGCTCGAGAAGCGACCCGGCCTCCCCGGGCGCAGGCCCCGACTGTGTGCCGGTGCCGAGGACATCGCCGCTCCTCAGCGGGCAGCCGTTCACCGTGTGGTGCGCCACCATCTGCCCCAGCGTCCAGTAGGCGTGCTTGAAGCTGCTCCGCGAGAGCCGAGTGGCCGCATGCCCCGTCCGGCCCATTTGGTGCGACCGCAGCCAGACCTCCAGCGCGATGTCGATTGCGCCCGCGGAATGCATCGCCGGGGAGTCGAGATAGGGGAGCGGCTGTGGGTCCGTAGCGGCCCGCGTCCACGGGACACGGTAGGGTTCCAGCGCCTCGAGCGTCACGATCCAGGGCGAGATCGTCGTCGCGAAGTTCTTCCCGAGAAAGGGACCGAGCGGCTGATACTCCCAGGCCTGAACATCCCGCGCCGACCAATCATTGAGCAGGCAGAGACCGAAGATATGCGATTCGGCAGTCGCAATCGGTATCCGCTCTCCGGGCTCGTTGCCCGGTCCGATGAAGACGCCAAGCTCGAGCTCGTAGTCGAGCCGCCTACTCGGCGCGAGCGTCGGTTCCGCCGACCCACTCTCGAGAATCTGGCCGGTCGGCCGAGGGAACGCGTGGGCGGACACGTCGATCGAGGAGCTGCGTCCGTGATAGGCGATCGGCATCCATTTGTAGTTCGGCAGCAGCGGCCGATCGGGGCGGAAAAGTCGCCCGACCGCGGTCGCGTGATGGATCGAGGTATAAAAGTCCGTGTAGTCCCCGATATGGGCCGGTATGGCGTACTCGGCCTCGCGCTGCGGTACCAGGCAGGACTCGAGCGTCGCTTGCTGGCGCGACCCGCGCCGCAATGCGCGCGAGAGCGCAAGACGCAGTGCAGAGCGCCCCGCCGATCCGGCAGCCATCAGATCGTTGAGCGCGGGTTGCGCCGCGGCGCGGGCCGCTTCGGCCGCCGCTCTTCCGGCGGTTGCTTCTCGAAATGCGCCCGTCGCGAGCGCCGCGGCGAGATCCAGGATCGAATCTCCGATTGCGACACCGCCTCGAAACCGCTCGTCGGTGCCGACCCGGCGGAACACCGCGAACGGCAGGTTCTGGATCGGAAAATCACTCCCCGGCGCGTTGGCGGAATCGACCCAACTCGTGAGGGCTGGATCGTGGGTCTCGTTGAGGCTCATGGAATCAAGGCTGGCTTCCGTTCGAGGCTCGCGCGCTCAGCGCCGGCGGGGATCGAAGTGCTTTTCGAGTCCCTGCCAGCACATGTAATAATCCCGTTGCAGGAGCGGCGACTCCATCGCGTACCGCGTCGGTCGAATGATGTAACGCGACTCGAACATGAACGCCATGGTGTCCTCGAGCCGCCGGGGCCGACGCGTGTCCTCCTGGCTCGCCTGCTCGAAGCTCGCGGCGTCCGGTCCATGGCCGCTCATGCAATTGTGGAGCGACGCCCCACCGGGGAGAAAGCCTTCCGCCTTCGCGTCGTAGGCGCCCTGGATGAGTCCCATGAACTCACAGGCGATATTGCGGTGAAACCACGGCGGGCGGAACGTGTTCTCCATGACGACCCACCGCGGCGGGAAGATGACGAAATCGATGTTGTCGATTCCCGGTGTGTCCGTGGGCGCCTGGAGCACGAGATAGATCGAGGGGTCCGGGTGATCGAAGCTCACGGATCCCACGGCATTGAATTTTCGCAGATCGTACAGATACGGGACGTGATTGCCGCGCCAGGCCACCACATCAAAGGGAGAGTGATCCATCCCGGCTGACCACAGGACCCCGCCGAACTTAGCGATCAGCTCGTAATCTTCGTCCCGGTCCTCATACCAGGCGACCGGAGTGCGAAAATCGCGCGGGCACGCCAGGGCCTCCGAGCCGAGTGGGCCCAGCTCGGGTAGCCGAAACGGCGCGCCGAAGTTCTCGCACACGTAACCACGCGCCGGCCCGTCCGGTAGCTCGACTCGGAATCGCAGGCCCCGCGGCATCACGGCGATCTCGAGCGGCTCGACTGCGAGGATACCCAGCTCCGTTACGAGCCGCACGCGCCCCTCCTGCGGCACGATCAGGAGCTCACCGTCAGCGTCATAGAAGGCGCGCGACGTCATCGAGCGGTTCGCCGCGTAAAGGTGAAACCCGCCGCCGATCTGCCCGTGCGGATCGCCGTTGCCGGCCATCGTGACAAGCCCGTCGACGAAGTCCGTGGGCTCGCTCGGGATCGGAAGCGGATTCCAGCGAACCTGATTGGGCGGAGTCTCAAGCTCATCGAAGCGGCTCGCCATAAGGCCGCCCTCGATGCGACGGAAGGGTCGGTGCATCGCGGCCGGGTGGATGCGATAGAGCCATGTGCGCCGATTCGCGGTGCGGGGGGCCGTGAATGCCGTCCCGGAGATCTGCTCCGCGTACAGGCCGTACGGACAATGCTGTGGCGAGTTCTGCGCGGGCAAAGCGCCCGTCAACGCCTCCGTCGCGAAGAAGTTACCGAAGCCGCTCTGGTAATCGAGCACGGTGCGTGAGGCGGCGCCCGGGTGCGCCGCTGCACTCATGGGGCTCTCCCCTGCTCCTTAGCGGGCCCGCTTCCCACCGCCGGCTCATCGCCCTCGGACGATAGAGTGCCGCGGCGGATCTGATCGAGCTCGAGCGACTCGAACAGTGCCTTGAAGTTACCCTCGCCGAAGCCCTCATTCCCCTTGCGCTGGATGATCTCGAAGAAGCACGGGCCCACCACGTTCTGGGTAAAGATCTGCAGCAGCAGCCCCTGCCCCTGCGTTGGAGCGCCATCGATGAGAATGCGCCGCTTGCGCAGCCGCGCGAGACTCTCGCCATGCCCCGGTACACGCTGATCGACCGCCTCGTAATATCTCAATGGCGTGTCTTGAAACTGGACACCGCGCTCGCGCATGCGGTCCACCGTGGCATAGATATTGTCCGTGCCGAGCGCGACGTGCTGAATGCCCTCCCCGCGGTAGTCGTGCAGGAACTCTTCGATCTGGGACTTCTCGTCCTGACTTTCGTTGAGGGGAATGCGGATCTTACCGTCCGGACTGGTCATGGCCTTCGAGAAGAGCCCGGTCAGTTTCCCTTCGATATCGAAGTAACGGATCTCGCGGAAGTTGAACACGCGCTCGTAGAACTGCGCCCAATGCTGCATGTTCCCTCGCCGCACGTTGTGCGTGAGGTGATCGATGTAGGTGAGCCCGGCGCTCGAAGCACCCTCGACCTCCGCGGCACCCGGAATCGGCACGAAATCTACATCGTAGATATCGCGCGCCCCGTACCGATCGACCAGATAGAGCACCGAGCCGCCGATGCCCTCGATCGCCGGAATGTTCAGTTCCATCGGACCCACGAGCCCCCGCATCGGCTTCGCGCCACGCTCGACCGCGAGCTCGAGCGCTCTGGCTGCATCGCGCACGCGGAAGGCCATCGCGTTGATCGATGGGCCATGCGCGCCGCGGAAGACCGCCGCCTGGCCGCACGGCTCCATGTTCAGAATGAAATTGATACTACCCTGCCTGTACCGCACGACATTCTTCGAGCGGTGCCGCGCGACGGCCGCGAAGCCCATGGCCGAGAATAGTCGCGCGAGTGCCTCGGGATCGGGGCTCGTGAATTCAATGAACTCGAAACCGTCCGTTCCGAGCGGATTCTGGTAGAGATTCTCGGGCATTAACAATCTCCTCGAACTTTGTGCATCGGTTCGAGCGCTCGTCCGAAGAATACCACAGTGTAGTTTCACTCGTAACTATTGCGACAGCATGCCGACGGCTGCCGCGCTTGCGGACCCGGGTCGACGTCCCCCGCCTCGATCAGCGATGACGAGGTCGCTGACGTAATCGGCTTCGGGGCTCGTTCCCATACGTCACCTAAAGACACGTCATTGCCAGAAACGTGACACCCCGGAGGGGACAGGACGGTGGTGAACAAACTTGGCCGTCGACGGATCAAACGAAAGGCCGCTTTCGCTCAGCCGTTGTGCAAGATCCACCGGCCGCATTTTGGCCGACGGCGGCAGTCAGCGGGGCGGCGATCGTTGGGTGGGAGCCGGCCAACCCCAAGGCTGCGTGCTACTGCAGCGCCTCGATTCGCCGCATGTGTAGGCATATCCGCGCACCGCACCGTTCGCACTTGCCGGGAACGCATTCCTCCTTGGGCTCCGAGTCCGAGATCGGCATGTCGAACATGAACGACTCTTCTTCGATGAGCCCACATTGCTCGCACTTGACGCGCAGGGTGACGATGACGGGATGAACTGGTACAAGCGGGACAATCCTCAGCTCCTCGTGCCCGATCAGATCACGGCTGCCGACTGGAAGCCGGTCCTCAACGACAGCGAGCAGACCTTCAGTCTCGATGAACTCGCCGCACTCTTCGATGCATGCCGCGAGCCGCAGCCGCAAGAAGGTCCAATTCCCCCTGCCGGCAGCTACGGGCACGTGGCGGCGGTCGTCCGGGCCGCACTGCGGGAGATGCCTGATCCATTCTCGATCGACCAGCTCGATGGCGGGCTGTGCACCCGCGGCCTGAGACTTGAATATAAGGCGCTGCTGCGCGCAGTCACCGAGCAGTTGGCCCAGGGCAACATGAGCTGCGATCCCTCGCTGGGTCGATACGGCCGGAACGTTCCTCGATATCGCACCGCTCCCGTCGTCAAGTCCGGGCTCCGCGGACCTCGCTACATGCGCGAGCACTGGCGGCGGTTTCTCGTGCTCGCGGTTGGCACAGCCTCACGCGAGGGCGCACTGCGCGAACTCAGATGGGACCAGATCGTGCTTCGCAACGAACCGAAGAGCGATTCGCGAGGGTTCATTCGACTCAATCCCGAGGGGCGGCGCCAGACCAAGAAGCGGCGCGCAACAGTACCCATCTGTCCGACGCTTGCGGCGGAGCTCGCATCCTGGTCGCGCGACAGTGAGTACGTGATCAGCTACTACGGCAAGCGCCTGAGCTCGCGGGAATTCTTCGAAAGCCTGGCCGATGCAGCCGGGGTCAGCGGCTCGGCGCACGTGATTCGCCACACCGTGCGGACGTGGCTGGCGGAGGTGGGGGTCCCTGATGTCGAGGCCGATGTGTTCATGGGTCACAAGTCGGAGGGCTCGGCCACGGGCAAGCGCTATATCCATCGCAGGCCGGGTTTCCTGAGAAGCGTGGCGGAGGGTATCGAGCTGCTGTTCGCCGCGCTCAGTGATCGTGTCGCACTGACCTTCGCCGGCTACGAGCGGATCGATCAGCCACTGCCAGATGACCCATTCTGTGCGCAACTACTTGCCAAGTACTTGCCAAGTGGCAACGCTGGCCGGACGGAGCTTTGCAACCATTTGAATTTGGAGCGGGAAACGAGACTCGAACTCGCGACCCCAACCTTGGCAAGGTTGTGCTCTACCAACTGAGCTATTCCCGCCCGCCCGAATGGACGCGAGATTGTTAAGGACACGCACC
>Ga0335072_10012163_pt1 | contig 12296 bp, 13 predicted proteins | sample Lox_Sample_21_FD_206725 | JGI IMG/M metagenome (GOLD analysis project Ga0335072, IMG submission 206725) | Soil microbial communities from Loxahatchee National Wildlife Refuge, Florida, United States - Lox_Sample_2.1 | ecosystem: Environmental > Terrestrial > Soil > Wetlands | place: USA...
TTCTCCGGAATTGAGGAGTTTATCGACACTCCGGTCAAGCGTTATTCGTCCGGGATGTACGCGCGGCTGGGCTTTTCGGTGGCCGCCCATGTAAATCCTGACGTGCTGATCGTCGACGAAGTCTTAAGCGTCGGCGACTACCTGTTCCAGAAAAAATGCCTTACCCGTATGGAAGAAGTGATTGACGATGGGGCGACGGCTCTGTTCGTGTCGCACAATCTCAAAAGCGTTAGCGAGTTCTGTCGTCAGGCTTTGCTGCTGGACCACGGCAGGATGGTGACCATCGGTCCCACCAAGGATGTAATAGAGACCTATATGCGTCATGCCGAGCGCAGCGACACAAAGACCTCTGCCACAAAATCGGCTGCGATTTCCAGAGTCACGGTTCGCAGCGCTGGGGGAGAGTGTTGCCGCTTCGAATCGGGGCAGAAGGCGTGGATCGACATAGAGTTCACCGCCTTGTCGCGCTGCGAGAAGGTTTCAGTTTCGCTCTACATTTGCGATGAGAATTTCCGCAGTATTTTCGATACGTCGACAGAGCGGTTAGGAGAAGGAAACTTCACTTTGAACCCAGGCGATGCGGTAACCTGCACTTTCGAACTCGACTTCAATTTGGCGCCCGGCATCTATCATCCTTCCGTGCTGCTATATCGGTATGACACGCAAACCGAATTTGACCGCTGGGCCCCGGCATCTACCATCTATCTGAGCTCTGGGATAGACGTCGGCGGCATAGCGAATTGCATGCCGCAGGTTGTCCGCAGCGAGATTCGCGCCGCAGCCAGCGGCGAACTTGTATCTGCAGGGCGAGATGAGGCGTAAACAATCAGGGCTACCGCTCCGGCGGAATGTACAAGGCCGGGCGTGATCGAGCATTCACACGTCGCAGGAGCGGTATGACAGCTTTGGCGCGTCGCAGCGTTCGCAGTGCATACAGGAAGGGTATCGCCTGGGCTGCTGAGCATCTGGATGGGGAAATCGCACGCAGGGCCCCATTTCGTGGCAACAACGGACTGCTGTGGTTCACCTCCGAAGAGGCCGTCATTGCGCAGGCGCTGGGCTGCATCATCGTCCCATCGGACGAGGAAACTCCAGGGTTTGACGACATCGATGTTCTTGGGCCGCCTGGTGTCAATGTTCTGGATCAGATTGTGGTCGGAGATCCTGCAAAACAACTGCTCTATGCCCGCGGTTTGCTCAGCTTCGATATCTGGGCTCGCAGAGAGTATGGCTGCGGATTCGCTGACATGACGAAGGCAGATCAGATTACCTTGTTCAAAGTAGTCCAACAGGTGTACGAAGGTTGGACTGCGGGATCCCTGCTGAAAAGAACAGTGCGTCGTCTCCGCAGCATTCTTGAGATTCGCCGCGGCCGCCACTTCGCAGCCCAGCTATTCCCTTGCATTATAAATGACTGCTTTCAGGTTTTCTATACGAGCCGGGTGAGCTGGGTGTGGCTGGAATACGATGGACCGCCAATGGACGAAGGCTATCCATTGCTGGCTGCGAGGCGCTGAATTTCAGAACTGGGCGAAGACGCTCATACGGCGCAAATGGTCTTCTGGAGTCTGTCAAAAAGTCGGAACGAAAGGACCGTTCGATGTCTGTCGAATTTGAGAAGAACTGGGATATCGAAGAGCAGAGAAGATTCTGGAATGACTGGGACCGAGAACACCTGTCCGAGACGACAATCGGAGCAGATGCGCTGCGTCGATGCGGGGTGGCCCTGGAATTGTTGAGGAGTTGTGGACTGCGGAGACCGCGGATTGTAGAGTTTGGCTGCGGAAATGGCTGGCTGGCCGAGAAGCTCGTCAAGTTTGGTCCGGTGACTGGCATCGATCTCGCGGATCATGCAATCGAGGAGGCGAGGCGGCGCGTGCCAGAGGGTAACTTTTTATGCGGCGACGCGCTGAACATGGATCTCTAGCTGGAATGTTTGATCTGGCGATCACGCTGGAAATGTTCTCTCACGTGGAAGCCATGCTCACTTTGTCGAATTAATGGCACGCGTGCTGAGGGCAGGCGGATATCTCATTCTCATCATCCAGAATCGCACCATCTGCGAACGCCGGAGCGAGATACCTCCGCCGGGCAAAGGATAGCTGCGCCGGTGGGCGAGAATACGCGAGTTGCGCCGCGGGCTTCATCCTTACTCCCGTATTGCGAGGGCGACCACGTTGCAGCCCCTGCCGGCGATCTTGGATTTCTTCGCGTTGTCAATTCCAGCGGGCTCAACCGTCTTGTTTCGACCGTTATCCCGCAAAGCCGCATTGACCGTTTGAAAGACATCTGCAAGCTCGGGCAGTCCCTGGTCGTACTGGCACAAAAGCGTGCAGATTAACCATTGACGCAATAGTGATCGCAGAGATCTGCCCTTTGCCATGGAATTTCCGCGCGAGTGACTGGGCACACCGGCCCTGTGCTGGGTCAATACGTCCGAATTCAATCTTATGAACAATCATCGTCTCATTCGCCGCATTGGTCTTATTAGTCCCTGCGCGGGGAATCTGGGCAACGCCGCGATCCTGTCGTCGATGATCGCCAACATCAGAACCCGGATTCCAAACGCCGAGATCATCGGAATCACTTTGAGCCCGGAGGATACCTCTCGCCGCCATGGAATCGCTGCAGTGCCGATCACGAGTTCGTCTCGATCCAATTATTCCCTTTATTCACCGGTCAACTCGCCGGAAGGTACTCGGCTCCGAAGAGCGAAACCTCGCCTGTTCAGCATTGTGAAGGGATGGCTGAAGCATATCGGGCCCTTGCGCCGGGTCGTGAGAACCATTCGATCTGTTCATGCAAACGTGACGCACTTCGGAAGATCGGCGCGGCTGATTCGAACTCTGGATCGCGTGATCATCACCGGCGGTGGAGCCCTTGATGAATTCTGGGGCGGCCCGTGGGGGCATCCGTTGACACTGTTCAAGTTTGCGATCTTCTGCCGGTGTTTCCGGGTTCCACTGCTGTTTGTGAGTGTCGGAAAGTGTTCGCTGGAAAGGCCGCTCAGCCGGTATTTTGTGCGCACCGCTCTGCGGTCTGCCCGGTACCGCTCCTATCGGGATCACGATTCCAAAGCTGCTGTCCGGGCGCTCTTTGGCTATGCAGATGACCCGGTGTGTCCGGACCTGGCTTACAGCTACACTTGCCCCATCGGGTCCGCGGTTCCGGTCGATCACACGGAGGAAAATCGCCTGATCGCTGTCAGTCCAATCGGCTGGTGCGATCCCCGGTGCTGGCCAGTAAAAGACGAGCACCGTTATCGGCGATATCTCCGCGAATTAGCGGATATGGTGAAGCTCCTGATCGCGCAGGGATACCGCATCCTCCTGTTCGCAACCGACAGCCCGGATATTGAACCGATTCGCGATCTTTTGGGACTGCTTGCAGAGGCATCGATAAGCATTGAAAGTATCGAGGTTCTCGATGGGCCGCCGAAGCAAACGACAGAACGGCTGTTGCTTGCCATATGCCGCGCGGAGATCGTGATTGCGAGCCGTCTTCACGGCGTTATTCTGTCGCACCTGATGACAATCCCTGTGCTGGCGATCTCCTATGACCGCAAGGTCGATGTGCACATGCAGGAAATCGGGCAGAATGACTATTGCATGGACATTCAGAGTTTCACGGCAGACACTCTGGTCGAGCTCTTCCATCGCCTCGCGACGCGCCGTGATACAGAGTCAGCGCACCTGAAGCGCATGGTCGATCTGAATCGTAAACAGGTGAATGCCCAATACGATCTGATCTTCGGCCCTGAACTATCTGATCCTGCACTTGAAGGAACTGAGGATCTTCAGACGTCGCTGGTGTCCTCCTGAATTCAGACATGGTTACCACTCGGGATCAGACAGATGTAGTCGTCATCGGCTCGGGCGCCGGCGGCGGAGTGATTTGCAGAGAACTGGCGGAAGCGGGGCTGAACGTTGTGGTTCTCGAGGCAGGGAAGCGGTATCGACCGTACCAGGATTATCCTACCCAGGCGCAGGATTTCGAGGTTCGCGCTGAGAACGTCTTCCTGCCCGAGGATGGCCGCAGGGACCTTTACACGTCGCCCGGAAAGAGTCCGTTTAGCTACCACCGCGTAAAAGGAGTTGGAGGTTCAACGCTGGCCTACCATGCAATGAGCCCCCGGTTCCACGAATCGGATTTTCGCGTGCGCAGCGAGGATGGGGTTGCCGATGACTGGCCGATCAGCTATGCCGATCTGGAGCCATACTACACCAAAGTAGAATACGACCTGGGAGTTTCCGGACCGAACGGCGCGGAGGCGAATCCCTTTGAAGCGCCCCGATCGCGGCCGTTTCCAACGCCTCCTCATCCCTTCAATCTTGCCAGCCGCACGATCAAGCGCGGCGCCGATAAATTAGGGCTTCATTTGGTACGTGAGCCGCTGGCGATCCCCACCGTCGACTGGAATGGCCGGCCGGCGTGCATCAACGCAGGAACGTGCAGGCTGGGATGCAGGATCGCAGCGAAATCCAGCGTCGATGTTACGTACATTCCCTGGGCGGAGAAGACGAAGCGCGTGCAGCTCCGGATCGAATGCACGGCTCGCGAGATCACCGTTTCCGATGACGGTAAGGCGCGCAGCGTTATTTATTTTGACCAGAACGGCCAGGAGCAGGAGGTCTTCGCGCGCGTCATTGTGGTTGCAGGGAATGCCGTGGAGACCGCCCGGCTTCTGCTGCTCAGTAAGTCGAGCCGATTTCCCGGGGGCCTGGCAAATTCCAGTGGATTGGTGGGCAAACGGTTCGTGGAGCATCTGTCGGTGTTTGCGTACGGCGTCTTTTCTGAACGTCTCGATCCCTGGCGGGGAGTCCCGACTGGCGGCATCATTCAGGACTTCTATGCCACGAATTCGAAGAATAGCTTTGTGCGCGGATGGACAACGGCGGTGGAAAATGAGAGCCAATGGCCATTGTCGACCGCAAAGCGCGTGGGAGGTTGGGGAGCAGAACACCAAGCCCGTATGAAGCAGGTGTTTGGGCACACCGTGGGTGTTGCTTCGGACGGCGAACAGCTGCCGGCTGAGTCAAACCAGGTGAAACTCGATCCTTCTGTCAAAGATAACTATGGAATTCCCGTGCCGCTGATCGTGAATAATTGGCAGCAGAATGACTTGGCAATGATTGACGCAATGGCAAAGAGCCACCGGGAGATTCTAGAAGCTGCGGGGGCAAGGGAAGTGTCGGTGAATCCATGCGTCGCCGGTAACTCATCGCACTATCTGGGAACCTGCAGAATGGGTGACGATCCGAGCAAGTCAGTGGTAGACCCGTGGTGCCGCACGCACGACGTACCCAACATGTTTATTGGCGACGGCAGCGTATTTGTCACAGGTGCGGCTGTCAATCCCGCACTGACCATTTCGGCGCTGGCCTCTCGGACCGCGGATGGCATCGTCGAGTCATTCAAGCGGGGCGAGTTCTCTTAGTTCACTCGATCGGCATCGTTTGGAATCGAGAGCAACAGAGAAGGCCAGGTGAGATCGGAACCGCTGGTCAGCGCCAAACGCGGAAAGAAGAACCTGAAGATCCACGGCGTACGCGCGCTGATGCGGGCCGATTTCCCTCGCGCCAGATACGCCCAACGCTCCCTGATCGAAACCGTCTTCTGCGACGACAAACGCAAACTCAGCTGCCGCGTAGCCGGGAAACCGTATCCACTCAGGTCCCTCAGGCCCTGCTGCTCGGCATCACTTATAACCTCTATCGCCTCAGAGTGCCCTGTGCCGAACAGTGGATGTTAACAGGGTCAGACCAGCTCTAAGCTCGCAGGATCATTCGGGGTAGAGTGACTCACCAGATTATAAACCAAATGAGACTCATGTCGATAAACGACAGAACAAGGAAGATATAATGACGACGCCACCCGGCAATCAACTCACGACCATCCGATGGCCCCACTATACGGGCATATTCTTGCTCTCATTGGCGACTCTTCTGCTAGAGTTGGCCTTGACGCGGGTACTTTCAGTTGCAAACTGGTATCATTTTGGCTTCCTGGTGATTTCCACCGCGCTGCTCGGATTTGGCGTTTCGGGCGTTACCCTTACCCTCTGGAGAAGGCTGCGTGATGAGGTACCCCTCGATCGCGTCCTCGCCCTTCTGGCGCTACTTTTCGGATTTGTCACGCTGGCCAGCTTCTGGCTCATGCAGCGAATTCCCTTTCGGCCGTTCGAGTTACTGCTCGACCGCCGGCAGTTTATCTACATGCTGTTGTATTACTTGATCCTTGCTGCTCCGTTCTTCTGCTCTGGACTGGCTATTTCCTTGCTGCTCACTCGCGGCAACCGGAAGGTGAATCGACTATACGCGGCAGATCTCCTGGGAGCTGGCGTCGGATGCGCGACACTTTGCGGCATAATGCCGATCTTTGGAGGATCCGGGTCGGTTGTGGTCGCAGCAACACTCGGGGTGCTGGCAGCTTTGGTTTTCAACTCGTTTCGCCTGTCAAGGTTGACTCTGATCGGCAGCCTGGCAGCTGCGGGGATGCTGGCGCTGGCATTCCACGCCGAGCAGGTGCTGCCCATAAAGGTCATACCTGAAAAGCACCTTCATCCCTTGTTCCCTGCGGAGGGTTCTCCCATCTATACGCAGTGGAACAGCTTCTCCAGAATTGATGTTTATCCGGCACCGGAGTTAGACCCAACCCGACCCGACCCCGGCTTCTACTCGATCATCATCGATGCGGGAGCCGCCGCAACGGGTATGGATGACCTGAGCATGGGCGCGCGCAACTATCTTGCTGACACTCCAGGATATCATCCTGCGGGTGTGGCCTATGTCGGTAAGAGACACCCTAAAGTGCTGATCATTGGCTCGGGGGCGGGACGTGAGGTCCTCGAGGCACTTTATTACGGTGCGTCTTCCGTGACCGCGGTCGACATCAACCCCATTATCAATGACATTGTATCCAATCGCATGCGGGAGCACTGGGGTGGACTATTCGAGCAGCCTGAGGTCCATCTCGTGACCGAAGACGGGCGCAGCTTCGTCCGCCGATCCAAGGATAAATACGATGCAATCATTTCCGTTAACACCTTCAGCGAGACCGCCCTTACCTCCGGTGCCCTCACCTTCAGCGAAAGCTATATCCTTACCCGGGAGGCTTTCGCGGACTATTGGAACCATCTGACCCCAAACGGCATACTGCTGGTGACAGGCTATAACGTCGGCAAGATCATTACCACGACGCGCGCGATGTTTGACCAAATGGGGTTAGGCACCCCGGCTACGCATCTGTTTGCCTATCGGGGCATAGGTGCACCATTCGGTCGTAGGCATTTGAACATAGGTGTGGTATTACAGAAGTCGCCATTGAGTCCGGAAGAAGTTGATGAAATGTCTAGACGTGTCGGCATAGGGACCCAGCAGAATTGGGGAAACGAAGGTCACCCCGAGATTTTGTACTCACCATTCGAAAAGCCGCAGACCCAGAACCAGATCTTCCTGGCTGATCTGGCACAGTCCCCCCATCTGGAACGACTGCTTGCTTCAACTAGCGAGTATCTCTTCCCGCCTACCGATGATAAGCCTTTTTTCAACCAAACACAGCGTTGGAGCCCTCGCCTTGGTTTTCGCGGCGTTCTGGGCGCTGGTCCAATGGGGAACGTGGTCACCCTACCGGTTGCCCAGGTAACACTGGTGGTCTTGCTGATCCAAGCGGTAGTAGTCGCCGGAGTTCTTATTGTACTTCCGCTCGTGCGCTTCCACCGACAGGGCCTCCAAACGAGCGGGCGTTGGGCTTTCCTGGCGTATTTCGCCAGCCTCGGCTTAGGCTTTATCCTGGTTGAGATTGTTCTCTTACAACGCCTAGAACTCTTTCTGGGAGAGCCAATTTACACATTTTCCGTGGTGCTGGCTGGGTTACTCATTTTCACCGGCGTGGGATCCTACTTCGCTGACTCCTTCCGCGAACCCTCGCACCAAATACTCTCCTGGCTGCTGCTCGCACTAGTGGCTGCGATCCTGTTCACCCTGCTGGCCATGCCACCGATACTTGCCTGGGCGCTGGGCTTTGGGCTGTCTTGGCGTGTCACCATCTCCATCCTGCTGATTGCACCTGTAGGCATATTACTTGGCATGCCGTTTCCGACTGGATTGCGCTTGGTTGGTAAGCAGGCTTCGCCACTTGTGCCGTGGGCGTGGGCGGTCAACGGTTTTTTCACTGTCATCGGGTCCGTGGGAGCCATGATACTGGCAATGATTCTCGGATTCACCGCCGTCCTGGCCATTGCGGCGGCCTGTTACGCAACGGCTCTCATCGCGATTCGGAGGGCACAACCAGGGCAATTGGCTCTGCACAGCATCATTCCGGACAACTCAGTACAGTTTTCCAATCTGGTAAAGTAACCGACACGATCGGATAACAGTTACTCTTGAACTGCATGGCGACGCATCGGTGATCTTGCCATAGCGCATCATCATAATGTTGATCGAGAGACCGCGCCCAGTGCCATCCGCACCCTTTGTAAGTTTCGTGACGCCATTCTATAACACTCACGATCACCTGAGAGAGTGTATCGACAGCGTCCTACGTCAGACATATCAGAATTGGGAATACCTCCTTGTAGACAACTGCAGCACCGACGGATCAACCGAGATCGCTGCTCACTATGCATCCCGACTGCCGAAGAAGGTGCGCCTCATTCACACCACGTCCTTCATGTCCCAGGTACAAAACTATAACTTCGCCGTGTCTCTTGTCTCACCATTTAGTAAATACTGTAAGATGGTTCAGGCTGACGATTGGCTGTTTCCAGACTGTGTCCGAAGCATGGTGGATCTGGCGGAGGCGCATCCTTCTGTCGGTATTGTAGGCGCCTATGAATTAGCCGGTGAGTCGGTGCAGATGGCTGGCTTGCCTTACCCCAGTCGCGAGGTGCCTGGGCGGGACGTTTGCCGCCTATTCTACCTGAAGGACAAGTATCTTTTCGGCACTCCAACATCTTTGCTCCTGCGGTCGGACGTCGTACGGTCGCGTGTGCCTTTCTATGAAGAGCGCTACGCTCCATTTGAAGACGCTCATGTGTGTTTCGATCTCCTCACGACTTGGAATTTCGGGTTTGTGCATCAGATTCTGACTTACTCGCGTCGTGATGACAAATCGCTTCTGTCGGATATTCTCTCTTTTGGTGGGCTGCTCTTGTTCCGCCTCGCGACAGTAATTGGACACGGTCGGGATTACCTATCCCACGAGGAATACGATCGAACCCTTCGCGACGCTGAACGACGCTACTTCGGATACCTTGCCAGGTGTGCCTGTGCGCGACGGCAGGAAGGCCCCGAGTTCTGGCACTTTCATCGGCAAGGACTTGCCGCCATGAATTACTCGCTTGACTGGCGACTTTTGCGACGATGGATTCCGCGAGCCGTGCTCGGAAGGATCCGGGATGCTCTGCGAGGGAAATGGGATAAGGGAATGTGGACGAAATCTGAATAGTGGTGCGCGCTCCAGGTGCGGAAGTGTGAATGACTGTCGCGAGGGGCGCGCAACAAAGTGTCAGGCGTTCGATCTACGAGATGACATGAGCGCGATTAGACGCATGATCCCCAGCTGATGGCCATATGCCAGAGCTCAGCACCCATCGGTTTGGCAATATTTTGGAACCGGATACGCGCCGGCACCAGAAAGCGCACGTTTAGATTTTTCTTCATACAACTGAGTCAAGGCAATCTTGCCGATACGGTATCGTCGTTTCGGCTGATCTGGATCGCCATGACGCTTGCTGTGGCTCTGATTCTTTCTCGCTACATCGTCCTAATCTTGATGTGGCAAGACTTCAGCATTACGACGATGACATGTTAACCCTGACCACTCTGAAGGGCCACGACGTTCTACCGCCGATCTGGAGACAGAATGGGCGCTTTGTCCCGCGTGACCATCATTAATTTAATCTACTACGTCACTTTATCCACAGTATGCGCGGCTATCACGCAACGGCGGTGGTCTAGCTTGCGCTATTGTGCTGTATTCTCTTAAGTCTCGACGATGAGTTGAGAACGTTTCCCTGCGTGCAGGTCTTACGGCTTGTTAGGTGGTTGTGACAGGCGTTGTTACTTGTTTCTCTGGACTGATATTCCCTGACGGCAATTGTGTGTTTTAGCTCGCATGTTTGATGTTATCAGTCAAACGTTTCGAGGCACGTCGGGCGGTCGGGTTGGCGCTTGGTGCGATAGTTTGTGCTCAAATGATGTTCTATACAGAGGGACCGGGGTCGTGCTCCTTCTTGGTTTTGCCGCAGGCCGGCTCATAGCGCGCAGCAGGCTTAATGAACATCTGAGATGGGACCATCGTGTTGCCGGACGACGACACGTCCTTCGCGGGAGTGGCACCTACGGGGAGGAGGGAGAACCAATGATCTCCTATGCACCTCGCCCCCGCATCGCACGCTGGCTGTATCCGATGGTGTGCTGGCTGCGAATCGCTTCGCCCCACTTCGCGTTCATAACTCTTCCTAATCACCGGCTTCATGCGTCAGCGAGCGTGTGGAAGTAATTCATGCGGAGAGATCTGCGACGTTCTGTCTGCCTCTCGCGAGCGGGCGTACTGAGAATCCGTGTTCCGTTGGCCAGAATGTAGTTGCATTCGATAGACTATTGGGTGGATATTGCCGGTGAACATCACTGTGGTACTTTGCACATACAACCGCTGCCAGAGCCTGGCAAAGGCTCTCGAGAGCGTTGCAGGCTCGGCGTTGCCCGATTCGATTCGGTGGGAAGTCCTGGTTGTGGATAATAATTCTCGCGATAAGACACGAGAAGTCGTTGAAGACTTTTCTCGGCGCCATCCCGGTCGGTTTCGCTACCTTTTCGAGCCGCACCCCGGCAAGTCATATGCCCTGAATTCCGGCATTCTGGCCGCCGCGGGTGACGTGCTCGCCTTCATAGATGACGATGTGATAGTCGACCCACACTGGCTCCAAAAGCTTTCGATGCCCTTGAATGACGGCGAGTGGGCGGGATCTGGAGGTCGAATTCTACCGCAACAGGCCGTCTCTCCTCCTCGCTGGCTTCCGATCGGAGAAGCTTATGCAACTGCTCCGCTTGTCATGTTCGACTTGGGGCCAGACGCCGGACAACTCACCGTTCCTCCTTTCGGCACGAATATGGCTTTTCAGAAGCGGTTGTTCGACAAGTACGGCGGCTTTCGAACCGACTTGGGTCCTCAGCCAGGCAGCGAGATCCGCAGTGAGGACACCGAATTTGGCAGTCGGTTGCTGGCGGCAGGGGAACGTCTGCGCTATGAACCTTCTGCAATCGTATATCACGTGGTCCCGGAACACCGCCTCCAGAAGAGGTACTTCCTGACGTGGTGGTTTGACAAAGCCCGCGGTGATATCAGGGCATTCGGAACTCCACCGGACATGAGGTGGCATGTCGCAGGAGTTCCGATGGTGGAGTTCAGAAGGTTGGCAGCGTGGATGACGCGATGGCTCCTAGCCTTTCAGCCGCCACGGCGATTTGCGTCCAAGCTCAACGTATGGATTGTGGCAGGAAGAATCGTGGAATCTCATCGTATCTGGCGACGTGCACCTGAAACCGAAAGGCGCAATCTGTGACGCGGATCAGGTAAGTGATTCACGGGATCACAGGCCGGCAGTCCGTTCTTCGCCAAGAACACGAGTTACAGCTCCGCCGGCCCGTATGCCATGTGGTAAATGCCCCACGCCCTCCGGCCATGCTGTCGCTGATCGATACAGACCGGATGATCAATCTGAGTCGAGACGCGATAACTGAATGAATCGCCTATAGCCAGCCTTTCGACATCCCGCCGCGTCCGGGCAAGCGTCCGGATGCCGGGCGGTAGCAGGTATGCGGTGGAAGGGAGCGGAACGTTCATGTCAGCTACGATCTTATTGCGGAATTGTATGCGTTGCGTTGCGGCCCTGGCGCGCCGCAACGGGAGGATTGAAGTGCGATTGATTTCCACGTGGTGTTCGGTTCTCACCGTAACTCTGATCGCCGCCTCTCTTTCGGCATGCTCTCTGGATCCGAGTGCGCGCAAGCAAAGCTATTTCAGGAGCGGCACCCAATACTACGAAAAGGGGCAATATGCTCAGGCAGCGGTTCAGTTTTCGAATGCCATCAGAGTCGACCCCGGCTATGCCGACGCGCACTTCCAACTTGCCGAGACTTACCTGAAGCTGCAGCAACCGGACCGCGCCTGCGACGAGTTCGCGGAGCTGCTGAAACTCCAGCCAGGCGATTATAAGGACCGCATCGAGATGGCGAACCTGCTGACAGCCAGTCACAGGTTTGCCGAGGCAAAGGAGCAGACGCAGCTCTTGC
>Ga0335072_10012164_pt1 | contig 12295 bp, 10 predicted proteins | sample Lox_Sample_21_FD_206725 | JGI IMG/M metagenome (GOLD analysis project Ga0335072, IMG submission 206725) | Soil microbial communities from Loxahatchee National Wildlife Refuge, Florida, United States - Lox_Sample_2.1 | ecosystem: Environmental > Terrestrial > Soil > Wetlands | place: USA...
TCAAGGCCTACCTGGACAAGCCGCCGCGCGGCGCCAAGAAGCCGCGCGCGCTGCTGGACAAGGTGATGGCGGCCGCGATGACCCGCATCGCGGCCCGCGAGCACCGCGACAACCAGCGGCGCAAGTCGGCGCTGGCCAGCTCGTCGCTGCCGGCCAAGCTGGTCGACTGCCGTTCGGCCGACGACCGGAGCGAGCTGTTCATCGTGGAGGGCGACTCCGCGCTGGGCACCGCCAAGCTGGCCCGCGACTCGGAGTTCCAGGCCCTGCTCCCCATCCGCGGCAAGATCCTCAACGTGCAGAAGGCCTCGCTCGCGGACATGCTCAAGAACGCCGAGTGCGCCGCGATCATCCAGGTCATCGGCGCGGGCTCGGGCAGCTCGTTCGACCTGGATTCGGCCCGGTACCAGCGGGTCATCTTCATGGCCGACGCGGACGTGGACGGCGCGCACATCCGCACCCTGCTGCTGACCCTGTTCCACCGCTACCTGCGGCCGATGCTGGACGCGGGCCGGGTGTTCAGCGCGGTCCCGCCGCTGCACCGGATCGAGCTGATGAACGTCCGCAAGGGCCAGGACAAGTACCGCTACACCTACTCCGACTCCGAGCTGAACCGGACGCTGCTGGAGCTGGAGCGGCGCGGCCAGCGGTGGAAGGAGCCGGTGCAGCGCTACAAGGGGCTGGGCGAGATGGACGCGGACCAGCTGGCCGAGACGACCATGGACCCGCGCCGCCGCACCCTGCGCCGGATCAGGATCGAGGACGCCGCCGCGGCCACCGGGATGTTCAACCTGCTGATGGGGACCGAGGTGGCCCCGCGCCGCGACTTCATCGTGGCCGGCGCGGCCGAGCTGGACCCGGCCCGCATCGACACCTGAGCAATCGACGCCTGACCCGAAGGATCGGCACCCCGATGAGCGGCAGCTTTCTCGAAGAACCGGCCGTAACCCCGCAGGTCCAGGCGCGCTACGACGAAGACCTCGCCGAGGGCGGCTACGTGTGGAATGTGTCCCGCCTGTGGGCGCACCAGCCGGACACCCTGAACCAGCTGTTCGCTCTGATGTCGCAGGCGTTCAAGCCGAGCGAGCTCGGCTTCCGGCAGCGCGGCATGCTGGTCACCGCCACCGCCTTCGTGGCGCTCCGCCTGTGCTTCTCCACGATCGACGACTCCCTCGGCGCCCACCCCGACGCGCAGCTCGTGGCCTCGCAGCCCGCCGCGGTGACCAGCGCCGTCACCTACGGCCGGCCCCCGGTACCCGGGTAAGAGCTACGGCACCCGGCCCGCGCCGCCGATCACGGCCAGCTGGCGCCGCAGCGCGATCCCCGACCCGTCCCGCTTGCCCACCGGGTCCGGCAGGATGACCGGGCTGCCCGAGTCGGTCGCGCCCACCGCGGGCGCGGGCCCGGCCCAGGCCAGGACCAGCGCGTCCTCGCCCTTGAGGAACCGGTGGCAGCGCACTCCGCCGGTGGCCCGGCCCTTGCCGGGGAACTCGTGCAGCGGCGTGACCTTGACGCTCAGGCCCGCCGCGCCCGGCAAGGCCCCCGAACTGCCCGCCACGGTGATCACCACCGCGGGGGAGTAGGTGCCCGGGGGGCCCACGGGGTTCCCCGAGGCGGCGTCCGCGGACACCGCACCGAACCAGACCACGGAAGCACCGGAAGACAGCCGGACCCCGGCCATGCCGCCCGCGGCCCGGCCCTGCGGCCGCACCGAGGACGCCGGGAAGCGCAGCAGCTGCGCGTCGCTGGTCATGAAGACCAGCTCGTCAGACTCTCCGGACAGCTGGACCGCGCCCACCACCCGGTCCCCGGGGCGCAACGAAATCAGCTCGAACTCGTCCCGGTTCTGCGGGTACTCCGGCAGCACCCGCTTGACCACGCCCTCGGCGGTGCCCAGGGCCAGGCCGCCGCCGTTGCCGTCGACGGGGCACAGCCCGGCCACCGTCTCGCCCCGCTCCAGCGCGGCGAACTCGGTCACCGCCGTGCCCCCGGCCAGCGACGCCGCGCCGGAAGCCGGCACCACGAGCGCGGGCAGCTCCAGCACGTCCACCCTGACCAGCCGCCCGGCCGAGGTCACCACCCCGATCGTGCCCCGGGCCGTGGTCCGGACCGCCGCGACGAGCACGTCGTGGGCGGCGCGGGCCAGGTCGCCGGCCGGTGGCACCACGGTACGTTCGGCATAAATCTCCTGATCGCCGACGGCCACCCGGGCCACCAGGCCGGCCCCCGACATCAGGACCACGCACGGGTCGTCGGTCACCTCGAGCGGGACCGCCGCCGCGCCCGCCACCGCCTCGGCCGAGCCCTCGAGCAGCACCGTGCGCCGCGGGGTGGCGAACTTCTTGGCCACCTCGGCCAGCTCATCGCTGACCAGGTCACGCAAGAGCGAATCCGACTCCAGGATGGCGGTCAGCGAGGCGATATCCGCCCGCAGCGCGTCCTGCTCCCGCTCCAGCTCCAGCCGGTCGTACCGGGTCAGCCGGCGCAGCGGCGTGTCCAGGATGTACTGGGCCTGGATCTCCGACAGCTCGAAGATGGCCATCAGCCGTTCCCGGGCCGAGGCCGCGTCGTCCGAGGACCGGATGACCTGGATGACCTCGTCGATGTTGAGCAAGGCCACCAGGAGCCCGTCGACCAGGTGCAGCCGCTCCGCACGCTTGCGCCGCCGGTACTCGGTCCGTCGCCGCGTCACGTCCAGCCGGTGCGCGACGTAGATCTCCAGCAGCTCGCGCAAGCCCAGCACCCGGGGCTGGCCGTCGACCAGGGCCACGTTGTTGATGCCGAAGGTCTCCTCCATCGGCGTCAGCCGGTACAGCTCGGCGAGCACGGCGTCGGGGTTGAAGCCGCTGCGGACCTCGATCACCAGGCGCAGCCCGCGGGTCCGGTCGGTCAGGTCCTTCAGGTCGGCGACGCCGTTGAGCTTCTTGGCCTGGACCAGGTCCTTGATCCGGGCCATGACCTTCTCCGGCCCGATGGTGTACGGCAGCTCGGTGACCACGATGCCGGCGCGCCGCGGCGTCAGCTGCTCGACCACCGCGGTGGCCCGGCTGCGGAAGATGCCCCGGCCGGTCTCGTACGCCTCCCGGATGCCCTCCAGGCCCACGATCCGCCCGCCGGTGGGCAGGTCCGGGCCGGGCACGTACCGCATCAGCGCGTCCAGGGACGCGGCAGGATTGCGCAGCAAGAACCGCGCGGCCGCGATCACCTCGCCCAGGTTGTGCGGCGCCATGTTGGTGGCCATGCCGACCGCGATGCCGGACGCGCCGTTCACCAGCAGGTTGGGCAGGCCCGCGGGCAGCACCTCGGGCTGGGTCTCGCTGCCGTCGTAGTTCGGGATGAACTCGACCGTGTCCTCGTCCAGGGAGGCCACCATCTCCATCGCGGCCGCGGTCAGCCGGCATTCGGTGTACCGCATCGCCGCGGGCTGGTCGTCGCCGCCCGTCGACCCGAAGTTCCCGTGCCCGTCCACCAGCGGCAGCCGCATGGCCCACGGCTGGGCCATCCGGGCCAGCGCGTCGTAGATGGCCGAGTCGCCGTGCGGGTGCAGGCGGCCCATGACCTGCCCGACCACCTGGGCGCACTTGACGTAGCCGCGGTCCGGGCGCAGGCCCATCTCGTTCATCTGGTACAGGATCCGGCGCTGCACCGGCTTGAGGCCGTCCCGCGCGTCGGGGAGCGCGCGCTGGTAGATGGTGCTGTACGCGTATTCGAGATAGCTAGCGCGCATCTCCTCGGCGACATCGATGTCGACGATATTTTCTTCGAAATCCTCGGGGGGCGCGGTGGTACCGCCTCGTCGTCCTGCCATACCGGACATTCTGCCGTGTCTGGCGGCCTGCACGGGCCAACGGCACGCGCTACGTCGCGGAGAAGCCGCCGTCCACGTACAGCGTCTGCCCGGTCACGTAGTCGCTGGCCCGCGAGGCCAGGAACACCGCCACCCCGGCGAAGTCCGCGGGCTGCCCGTTGCGGCCCACCATGGTCCGGGCGGCCAGGGCCGCGGAAAGCTCCGGGTCGCGGGCCACGTGCGCGTTGAGCCGGGTCGGCACGAATCCCGGGCAGACCGAGTTGCAGCACACCCCGGACCCGGCCCAGGCCTCGGACTGGGACCGGGTCAGCGCGGCCAGGCCGCCCTTGGACGCCCCGTACGCGCCGCTGTTGGCGAACGCCCGCTGGGCCTGCTGCGAGGTCACGTTGATGATCCGCCCCCAGCCCCGGGCCGCCATCGAGGGCCCGAACCGCTGGCCCAGCAGGAACGGCGCGGTCAGGTTGACCGCCATGGTCAGGTCCCAGTCCCCGATGCTCAATGACGGCAGCGGCGGCCGCAGGTTGACCCCCGCGCAGTTGACCAGGATGTCAGGCTCCCCGAACGCCCCCGAAGCCTCCTCCGCAGCCCGCGACACCTCCGAACGCACGGCCAGGTCCGCGCTGACCCAGGCCACCTCGGCCTCGGCCGCGCGCAGCCCGTCCGCCGCCGCGCCGAGCCGCGACGCATCCCGCGCCACCAGCACCACCCGGCCCCCGGCCAGGGCCAGCGCGCGGGCCATCTCCGCCCCGATCCCCGAACTCCCGCCGGTGACCACGGCCACCCGCCCGGCCACCGAGAAAAGCCGCGTCAGGTAGCTCACAGCACCGGGCGCGCGCCGATGAGGTTGAGCGCGTGCGCGGCCAGCCGGCAACCGCTGGCCAGCGCCTCGCCCGGCGGCTTCTTGTCCAGCCAGGGCGGGATGAACCCGGCGATGAACGCGTCGCCCGCGCCGGTCCCGTCGATCACCCGGTCGACGGGCGGCGCGGGCACCCGCACCGGCGGCCGGCCGTTGGCGTAGAACAGCGCCCCGTCCGCGCCCAGCTTGACCACGACGTGCGGGTACCAGGCGGTGAGCACGCGCGCGGCCTGTTCGGGGTCCTCCCGGCCGGTCAGGACCTTGGCCTGGGTGGCGTTGACGAACAGCAGCACGGCCCCGGAGGACAGTTCCAGGAACGGCTCGGCCCCGGCCCGCTCCAGCGGCGCGGCCGACGCCGCGTCGACCGAGGCCGTCATGCCGGCCCGCCGCGAGTACTCGATCGCGGCCAGCCCGGCCGACCGGGCTCCGTCGGACAGCAGCGTGTAGCCGGACACGTGCAGGTGGGCGCCGGGGATGAACAGGTCGTGCGGCAGGTCGTCGGGGGACAGCGCCGCGTTCGCGCCCGGGTCTGACAGCATGGTCCGCTCGCCCTTGTGGGTGACCATCACCACGCACGTGCCGGTGGGCCGCTCCGGGTCCATCACCAGCCGGGCGTCCACCCCGTAGCCCATCAGCTCCATGTCGCGGTTGCGCCCGGCGATGTCCGCGCCCCGCCGCCCGACGAAGGCCACGTCCCCGCCGTCGGCCGCCATCCAGGCCGCGATGTTGGCCCCGGAACCCCCGCCGTGCATGGTCACGGCCGCGGGCGTGTCGCTGCCCCGGGCCAGCGCGAGCCTGGCGTGGGCTACCGTGTCCGTCATCAGGTCGCCAATGACTACCACGCGGGCCATACTGCTCATCACCTCATCGCTGTCTGGCCCAGGATGGACCGTCCGCGCCGTCCAACCCGGCCCGACCCCGTACGGACCCGTCCGAACCCGTAAAACCCTGGCCGCAGGACTTCCTACGGTAGCGGCCAGCAGCCGTCGCTGACCAGCGCGCAAGCAGACATCGCCGTCCGAGCGCCGCCGAACACGCGGTGATCGCCGGATTGTCACCGGACTGTTATCGATGCGACCGCATCCCCGCTGGCTCACCCGGCCGCCGCCGGCGCCACCCGCCCCCGCGCTCACCCGGCCGCCAGCGGCACCACCCGGCCGGCCACGATCAGTTCCGCCTCTTCCGATTCGGCGGCCAGCACCTGGTTGAGCCGTCCCAGCTCGTCGCGGAACAGCCGTCCGGCCGGCGTCCCGGGCACCACCCCCAGCCCGGCCTCGTCGCTGACCGCCACGACGTAGGCCCCGGTCTGCCGCCACGCTCCGGCCAGCGCGGCGATCCTGGCCGCCAGCCGGGCCGCCGAGTCCGCCGAGCCCGCCCAGGCGCCGCACTCGTCCATCACCGCCGCCAGCCAGGTGCCGATCCCGTCGATCAGCAGCGCGCCGCGCGCCCCGGCCAGCACCCCGGCCAGGTCGGTGGTCTCGGTGGTCCGCCACCAGGCCGGCCGCCGCGCCCGGTGCGCCGCCACCCGCGCCGCCCACTCCGCATCCCCGGCCGCCTCGCCCGCTCCCGCCGGCCCCCCGGTCCCCGCCGGCCCTTCCGCCCCGGCCGCCACGTAGGTCACATCCGGCTCGCCGGCCAGCCGCAACTCGGCCTGCTCGGATTTGCCGGACCGGGCCCCGCCGAGCACCAGCACCCGCCGTGTCGTGCATTTTTTTTCGGCAGAACGGGGCGTGGTCACCGTGTCCCCGTCCCCAGCCAGCTCCGCCCCCCAGAACCCGCAGCGCCGCCGCAGTTCCGCCTCGGCGGGCACCCGGTGATCCGCGAACGCCACCGCCGTGACGGTGCCCGCGGTGATCAGCCCCCGCCTGCGGAGCAGCCCGAGCTGAGCGGGCTCTCCCAGCAGGTCGAGGAACGCGATGTCGTAGGCGGCCGCCCCCTCGGGCGGCACCGGCACCGCCCCCGGCCGCGCCGGGTACAGCAGCCGCCCCCCGTCCGGCCCGGTGACGTCCCAGCCCCCGATCTCCGCGGCCTCCCGTGCGTCCGCCAGCCGCCGCACCTGGTAGCCCGCTGCCCCCCGTGGCTCCCCGCCCCCCAGCCTCACCACGCCGTCGACAGTGATGGCCGACGGTGCTCGTGTACTACCGGCTAGCAGGCAGGACGCGCACCGGCACCCGGGCTGCGGCCAGCCCGCGGCCCCGCCGGAGCCCTCGACCAGGACCCGCATCAGCTCAGGAACGACAGCCGGACCTGGCGGTCCGGGTTGTCCACGTTGAGATCCACCAGCACCACCGACTGCCAGGTGCCCAGGGCGAGCCGCCCGCCGATCACCGGGATCGTGGCGTACGGCGGCACGAAGGCGGGCAGCACGTGCGACCGGCCGTGCCCGCGGGACCCGTGCGCGTGCCGCCAGTGATCGTCGGCGGGCAGCAGGCCGGCCAGCGTGGCCAGCAGGTCATCGTCGCTGCCCGCGCCGAGCTCGATCAGCGCCACGCCCGCGGTGGCGTGCGGCGCGAACACGTGCAGCAGCCCCTCGCCCCCGCCCGACGCCGTCCTCGCGAATCCCGCGCATTCGCTGGTGATATCCCGGATCGCCTCGCGCCCGCCGGTATGAACCTCGATGATCTGCGTCTTCATGCCGGGATCATAGGCTGTGCGGTGTGACAGAAGCTTCCTGGGCCGCGGGCACGCGGCTGCGGCTGGCCCGGCAGGCCCGGGGCCTGTCCCAGCAGCAGCTGGCCGGGATGGCCGCCGTGACCCGGCAGGCCGTGTCGGCCGTCGAGTCCGGCCACTCCGATCCCTCGCTGCGGGTCGCGCTGGCCCTGGCCCGGGCGCTCGGCCTGACCGTCGAGGAACTGTTCGGTCCCGGCGATCCCGCCGATCCCGTGCTGGCCCAGCCGGTGGCGCCGGCCGGCGGGGCGGGCTCGCGGGTCGCGCTCGCGACCGTCGGCGACAGGTTCGTGGCGCTGCCGCTGAACGCGGACCCGCTGGCCCGGGCCAGTTTCGGCGCCGCGGGCGGCCTGGTGGTCGGCCGCGAACTCCACGGCGACCTGATCGCGGTCCGGCCCATCGCCCCGCCGCGGCCCACCCTGGTGGTGGCGGGCTGCGATCCGGCGCTGCCGCTGCTCGAGACGCCGCTGGGCCTGCTCGACCCGCCGCTGGGGTTCACCTGGTGGCCGTGCGGGAACGGTGAGGCCCTGCGGCTGGCCGCGGCCGGGCTGGTCCACGCCGCGGGCGTGCACCAGCCCGGCGACGAAACCCGGATCCCCGGCGGCGCGGAGGTGGTGGGGTTCACCTCCTGGCGCGAGGGCCTGGTGATCCGGTCCGACACGCAGATCACCGGGCTGGACGACGCGGTCCGGCAAGGCCTGCGGCTGGTCAACCGCGAGCCCGGCGCGCAGGCCCGCACGCTGCTCGACCGCGAACTCGGCCGGCTCGGCCTGGACCCGGCCGAGCCCGGCGTCCTGCCCGGCTACGACAGCCAGGCCGCCGGGCATCTCCAGGTCGCGGCGGCCGTCGCGGGCCGCCTCGCCGACGTGGGCGTGTCGAGCGAGCCGGCCGCGCTGGCCTACGGGCTGAACGTCATCCCGCTCGCGCGGGAGCACTTCGACCTGGTCCTGCCCGCCAAGCATGCCGCGTCCCGGGAGGTCCAGGGGCTGCTGCGGGTGCTCACCTCACCGTGGCTGCTGGCCCAGCTGGCCAGCCTCCCCGGCTACGACCCGGCCCGCTGCGGCGAGCGATCCGCCTGATCAGTACCCGTAGACCGGGACCATCACGGCCCGGGCGATGGTGTGGAACCGCAGGTTGAACCCGGCCACGGCCGGCGATATCTCGTCGTTGACGCCGAGGGTGTCCACGTCCAGCGCGTGCACCGCGAACACGTACCGGTGCGGCGGGTCTCCCTTGGGCGGCGCGGCGCCCCCGAAATCCTTGACCCCGTAGTCGTTGCGGACGTGGAACGCGCCTTCGGGCAGGCCGGAGCCGTCGGTCCCGGCCGCGTTGGTCTCCAGTTCGGTCACCGAGGCCGGGATGTCGAGCACGATCCAGTGCCAGAAACCCGAGCCGGTCGGCGCGTCCGGGTCGAAGCAGGTCACCGCGAAGCTCTTGGTCTCGGCGGGGAAGCCGGACCATGACAGCGACGGGGAGATGTTCCCGCCGGTCATGCCCCAGTCGTCGAAGACGTGGTTCTCGCCCATCTGCTCCCCGTCGGCGACGTCATCGCTGCGCACGTCGAACGAGGGCACTTCCGGCATGTGGTCATAGGGCAGCGGCGGACGGTCGGGCATGGCTGACCTCCTCATCGAGGCGGACTGACTGCGGGTAAGCGCGGACGGGTCCAACGTTATCGGTACTCCGGGCGGCCGCTGGGGCGGGGCCGGAAGGCGGCCTCCTTTTGCTCCGGTTTCTCCTACGGTGGTGTCGTGAGGCAGCGGCCGGGGCGCGGTGTCCCTAGGCGCCTGCGGCGCGGGGTCCCCAGGCGCCTGCGGCGCGGAGTCCCCAGGCGACCGTACCGCCGGACCATGCACCGCGCGGCTGGCTGGATGCGCCGGCGGGGCGCGCCCGGCGTCTTGGGCCGGATCCGCCTGGGCACCGCGGGTCCCTCCCCGCGGCTGCGCCGGTGGGCGCTGGCCCTGGTGCTGGTCGCCGTGGCCCTGCTGCCCTATCCGTTGCTCGGTGCGGTCAGCGGGACGCCGGCGGTCCCGTGCCGGTCCGGCTGCCGGGCCGGGTCCGTGCTGGGCATGATCAAGTGGACCCGGCCGCTGCCGGGGTCGTGGCAGGTGATTCCGGGGCTGACCGGCACCGTTCCGGCCTCGGGCCTGGCCTACCTGTCGGTCGGCTACGGCGTCGCCGCCGTCGGTGACGGACTGACGGTGTCCGCCTACTCGGACCGGACGGGCGCGCCGCTGTGGGACGAGACGCTGGCCGGCTTCCCGGCGGGCGCGGCCATCGTGTCCGTGCGCACCTGGCCCGGCGAGGTCACCGCGGGCGTCTCCTATGCTAGCGCCGGGCACCCCGAGCGCACCGAGGTGGTGCTCTCCGGCGCGACCGGCGCCCAGTCCGGCCGCTACCCGGCGGCCACATTCGGCGGGGCGGTCGCGGGCAGCGCGCGGTACACCGTCATCGTCGGCCCGGCCGCGGTGACCAGCTACGACAACGCCACCGGACGCATCCGCTGGCGGCTGGCCACCGGCCAGGTCCCGCAGGCCTGGCGGACCGATGACGGGACCCTGTACGTGGCCGAATCGGCCGGCGGGTTCCTCGGGTCGGCGCCCGTCACCGCGCTGCGCCGGATCAACCTGGCCACCGGCGCGCAGGCCGTCATCCGGCCGATCGGACTGTCCTTCGGCGGCACGCTCAGCGCCGCCTTCGACGACGTGGTGCTGTTCTCCACCGCGGGCGGGGTGACCGCGTACGACGGCGCCACCGGCACCTGGCTGTGGTCCATCGCCGGAGCGGTGCCCGAGGGCACCGACCCGCGCAAGAACCGGATCTACCTGAGCAGGCAATCCAGCCTCATCGCGGTGGACCCGCTCACCGGCCGGGTGACGGCGACCGCGTCGGGTACGGCGGTCGACGGGTCGGCGGGCCTGTACGCCGTCAGGGACGGCGTGGCGCTCGGCCTCGACCAGGGCGCGAACGGCGACGCCTGGGGTTACGACATCGCCGCGCAGCGGGTCACCCTGGCCGCCGCCGGGCTGGGCTGGCCGCACTACTTCGTCGACCTCAGCGGCGTCGGCGGCAGCGCCGATCCAGCCAGCGACCTGGTCGTCATCGCGGCCTGCACCCAGCTGGCGCCGGCCTCGGCGGCCTCGGCCAGCCCGTCCGCCACGGCCAGCGGCACCCCCGTCCCGGCCTCGCCGCCAGCGGCCACGCCAACCGCGTCGCCGACCGGGTCCGCGCCGGGCCCGGACCTCAGCCCCTCCGCCTCGCCGGTGCCCGGTCAGGGCTGCCTGCGTCCCGAACTGGTCGCCCTGAACCTCTGAGCATAGGGTGATTGGGGACCTCGGATCCGGAGGTGAGGACGATCGCCAGAAGACACGAGGCTGCCCCGGACGCACCGCGGGTGGTCATCTGCGGCGCGGGCTTCGGCGGGCTGTCCGCCATCTCCCGGCTCACCCGTGCGGGCCTGCGGGTGACGCTGGTCGACGGCCACCTGTACAGCACCTTCCAGCCGCTGCTCTACCAGGTGGCCACGTCGGGGCTGAACCCCGGTGACGTCACCTACCCGGCGGGCGGTTTCGCCGGGCGGTACGGGGCGATCTTCCGGCACGGCGAGCTGGCCGCGGTCGACCCGGCGTCGCGCCGGATCAAGCTCGCCACCGGGCTGGAGCTCGGCTATGACTACCTGGTCATCGCCACCGGCGTGGCGGCCGCCTACCACGGCATCACCGGCGCCGCCGAGCACACCTTCGCCCTGTACACCCGCACCGACGCCATCGCGCTGCGTGATCACCTGATGGCGGCCTTCGAGCGGCTGAGCGTCGGCCGCGCCGATCTGCATATCACGGTGGCCGGCGGCGGGGCCACCGGCGTGGAACTGGCCGGCACGCTCGCCGAGCTGAGCGCCACCGTGCTCGGCGCGACGTTCCCGGACGTGGATCCGGCCCGGGTGCACGTCCGGCTGATCGAGATGGCACCCGCGCTGATCACGCCGTTCCACGAGAAGCTGCGCGAGTACGCCCGGGTGCAGCTGGTCAAGCGCGGCGTGGACATCAGGCTGAGCACCCGCATCGCGGAGATCACCGGCCAGCAGGTGGTGCTGGCTGACGGCGAGCACCTGCCCAGCGACCTGACCGTGTGGGCGGCGGGCGTGGGCGCGGCCGATGCCGTCACGGGCTGGGGCCTGCCCCAGGGGAAGGGCGGTCGCATCCTGGTCGGACCCGACCTGCGGGTGCAGGGGCAGGACCGGATCTTCGCCGTGGGCGACATCGCGGTCAATCCCGACGATCCCACGCCGCAGCTGGCCCAGCCGGCGCTGCAGATGGGGCGCCACGCCGGCGCGCAGATCGTCCGGCTCCAGCGCCAGGAAGCGACCGTGCCGTTCCGCTATCACGACAAGGGCATGATGGCCACCATCGGGCGCCGGTCGGCCGTGGTCCAGCTGGCCCGGGGGCTGCGGCTGCGCGGCACGCTGGCCTGGCTGTCCTGGCTGGCCCTGCACCTGTTGTACCTGCTCGGCGGGCGCAACCGGGTGTCGACGATGATCAACCTCGCCGACCGCTACTTCTTCTGGGGTCACGGCGGCGCGGTGATCGTCGGAGACGACCCCCGTGCCCCCGCCGAGGTCGCGGCTCCCCGCCCCGGCCCGCCGCAGGCTCAACCCACCTACGACGACGTGTAGTAGACCGAGTAGGCTGTCTTCCGCGATGAAGATCTTCCGCCCTCGCGGCGCGCTGGCGGCCGCGGCCATGCTGAGCGCGCTGACCGCCCTGGCCGGCTGCAGCGCCAGCGCCAGCAGTACCGGCTCGCCCGGCGGCATGCAGGCCAACCCGGCCTCGAGCGCCGCCGAGATGAACCCGAACCTGGACCTCGGCAGCTCGCTGGGCGGGCAGCCGGCCCCGGACATCACGCTGGTGAACCAGTTCGGCCAGCCGATGTCGCTCAGCCAGTTCCGCGGCAAGGTCGTCATGCTGGGC
>Ga0335072_10012165_pt1 | contig 12293 bp, 11 predicted proteins | sample Lox_Sample_21_FD_206725 | JGI IMG/M metagenome (GOLD analysis project Ga0335072, IMG submission 206725) | Soil microbial communities from Loxahatchee National Wildlife Refuge, Florida, United States - Lox_Sample_2.1 | ecosystem: Environmental > Terrestrial > Soil > Wetlands | place: USA...
GTGATGGAAAAGAACCAGCGTCTTCACCGCCGCCCGGCGCGCGATTTTCACTGCCTCCTGCCAGGTCGAATGGCCCCATCCGACATAAGCAGCATAGTCTTCATCGGTGTAATGCGCGTCGTAGATCACGATGTCGGCGCGGTCGGCGAGCGCCAGGACATTGGCGTCCAGCCCGCCATCGCGGTGCTCGGTGTCGGTGACATAGGCGATCGACTTGCCGCGCCATTCGATGCGATAGCCGCATGCGCCGCCGGGATGGTTGAGCGCCTTGGTCCGGACCAAGAGTCCGGGCTTGGGCGACAGGCTGGCGCCGCAGACGAAGTTCTCGAATTCGATGGCCGCTTTGAGAGACGTCGTCATGTCCGGAAACAAGGGCGGCGTGAGCGTCATGCGAAAGACCGCGCCGATATCGCCCTTGGCGGCCTCGTGCCCGGCCCAGACACGGATATGATTACCCGAGCCGTAGCACGGCGCGAAGAACGGGAAGCCGACGATGTGATCGAGATGCGTATGGCTGCAGAACAGGTCCGCATCGACCGTGCCGCCCGCCGCGGCGAGCGCCCGACCCAGCGGCCGCAATCCGGTGCCGGCATCAAGGATCAGGAGATGGTCGCCGCAGCGCAGCTCGACGCAGGCGGTGTTGCCGCCATAGCGCACGAAGTCCGGGCCCGGGCTGGCGATGCTGCCGCGCACGCCCCAGAACCGAACCACCATGTCCGTCGCTTCCGCCACGCCCGGCCCCCGGTCGCCCCGCCTGAGCGATCCTATGTCGATTTCCCTTGCCAAATGAACGCTTCCGCGCGGTGCCTGTCAACGTCCGGGCGCTGGCACGCCGCGCCATGGTCAAGCCGCTGGGCGGGATGGCGAGGTCGAGATTTTCGCGCAACGCCGACCTCGCGCTCCTTGACGAGCCGAACCGCCGGAAGCTTGAACTCCTTCGTGAAGCTCCGTCGTCCCATGATCCCCCACCAGTACCTCCATCGAATACCCCAGCTTGGTGTCCACGAATCCGTCAGCAGCCCCGTCACCTGCGAGCTTGACCGTCCAGTGAAAACATCGCATACGAAGAATGCCATCCTGAACATGATTTCGTCGTCGGAGCCTGCCAAAAAGACCGGGACAGCTCGAATGACGGCCAAGAAAGACGCCGCCTCGTCGTCCGTCAAGACCGTGAACCTCGCGCTCCAGGGCGGCGGCGCTCACGGCGCCTTCACATGGGGCGTGCTCGACCGGTTGCTCGAAGAGAAGAAGCTTGCCTTCGAGGGCGTCAGCGCCACGAGCGCTGGCGCGATGAACGCGGCGGCGCTCACCTATGGTTTAACCTTGGGCGGCTGCGAAGGGGCGCGCGAATCCCTCTTCGACCTCTGGCAAGGGATTAGCCAAGCGGCCCAGTACAGTCCGTTGCAGTCGAGCCCGATCGACCGGATGCTAAAGGATTACTCGCTGCGGATTTCGCCGGCTTTTGCCATTTTTGACCTCATGACACGCATCATGTCGCCCTACGAATTCAATCCGATGAACATGAATCCATTGCGCGACGTGCTGCTGCAAACGGTCGACTTTGACGTGCTGAGGCGGGCCGATTGTCCGATCAAGCTGTTCCTCTCGGCCACCAATGTGCGGACCGGAAAGGTTAGGATCTTCGCGCGCGAGGAGATTACGGCGCAAGCGGTGCTTGCCTCGGCCTGCCTGCCCTTTCTGTTCCAGGCGGTGGAGATCGGCGGCGAGGCCTACTGGGATGGCGGCTACATGGGAAATCCCGCGCTCTTCCCGCTGATCTACAACTGCCAGCACCCCGACATCCTGATCGTTCACGTCAATCCCTTGAATCGTCCGGACGTACCGCGCACGGCGACCGAAATCATGAATCGCATCAATGAAATCAGCTTCAACTCCTCGCTGATGCGCGAGATGCGGGCGATCAGCTTCGTCACCAAGCTGGTCGATGATGGCAAAATCCTGGACGACTCGTTGAAGCGCATCTACATCCACGCCATCAACGACGACAAATTGATGTCGAATCTCGGCGTTGCCAGCAAGCTCAACGCGGATTGGGGCTTTCTCATCCATATGCGCGATGCGGGCCGAGCCAAGGCCGAAACCTGGCTCGCGGAGAATTTCGCCAAGATCGGCACCGAGTCGACGGTGGACATCCACGCACGATACCTATGAGCGACTAAACCTAACCGTGGAACCGCTATCGAGCACCAAGCCCCGCATCTAATGCGAAGTCCCGCTGGGGGCGCGACCCATGCCGGGAATTCGCGAGCCGCGGACACTATGATTGACCATGGCAAACCATTGGGCGTTCACCAGGGGAGCCACATTCGGGGACCCATCCGTATTCTACATCTCTGAAATATAACACGTTTTTGACCCAATAGGGCGGGCTGAAAATCCGCGTGTCGGTGGTTCAAATCCGCCCCTGGGCACCGTTTAGATCAACGAGTTAGAGTTAAGTCGAGAATTGGGTTTGGCACCGAATGGCCGAAACAGCGACTAACCTTTGTGGCGCGAGGAGGCTTTTCGACTGTTGCGGCGATCGATTCCGCAACGGGTGCTTTCCTCGACAGATCGAGCCCCTCGTTCTATCATGTAGGTATCCACTCCTATGACGAGATTGATCATGCCGGAGACCCTCGACTTCACCGTCGTCCTTGAGCCTCAGATCGAAGGCGGGTTCACCGTGTCCGTTCCGGCGCTTCCCGAAGTCGTCACCGAAGGCGATACCGAAGCCGAGGCGCTTCAAATGGCCGAGGAGGCGATCCGCCTTGTCCTTGAGTACCGACGGGATCACGGCCTTGCGATTCCCTCCGACGCCTCTCCCACGGTGCGGAAGATTTCCGTTCCGGCATGAACCAACGCCTTCCCGTCGTCACCGCGCGGGAAGTGCTGGCGGCGCTGCGGAGGGCGGGCTTTGTCGTCGATCGCGTCGCCGGCAACCACTATCTCCTCAAGCACCCGGACGATCCGCGCCGCGTGGTCACCGTGCCTTTTCACGGCACGCGCGCCCTCAAAACCGGCACGTTCCGGAACATCGTTCGGCAGTCCGGCCTGACGGTCGAGAAATTCCGCGACCTTCTTTAACGGTCCGGTGTCTGCCGGTCATTTGCCGATAGGATGTCCTGGCGGATCAAGGTCTTAAGGAGGGTGGTTTTGCCCGTGCCGGTCTTGCCGATCGCGTACATGTGAAAGAGCCGGACGGCCCGCATGATACCGAAACATTCTGAAAATCCGCGTGTCGGTGGTTCAAATCCGCCCCTGGGCACCGTTTTCACGTCGCATCGATTATAGTTGCATCGATTGAGGAGCGTCGGCAGACCGGATTGAGATCGCGGCAGGGACGGGTGCACGGATGGGGAGAGAGGTCAGGGCGAATATCGGCTGGATCGCCCTATCCGTGGGGCTGGTTTTGATCGCCGTGGGATCGCTGCTGCCGGTCGTCATGCTGCCGATGATGTTCGACGCGCCCGGCTCGGAATCCAACCGTCTCCTCATTGCCTTGGCGGCGGCGATCGCGGCGTTTCCTATCCTTTGCGTGGTCGGTGCCGTTCTCCCGTGGCTATTTTGGCGCAGATCCTTTGCCAGGTGGTTGTTTCTGCCCCCCGCGCTGGACCTTACCCTGATCGTCATGGGTTTTGTCGCCCTGCAGTATTTTTGCCACGGCAACTTCGCCTGTTAGCCGATATCTCCTGACAATCGGTCTTGCGCCGCCGTTGATTCGGCCGGCCCGGGGCGGTGGGTTTCGAGTGAAGGCGCCATCTACGCGGATTATCTCAATTGCCGCCCAAACGGGCATGTTCGGGTCCGTGTCCACGAATACTTTCAGATGCCATTTGTCGGATATCGCGACAAAGGGTTCCCGGCATTGTTTGAAATCCGTGGGGAGCGCATGACGACGCGAGTCGAGATCGACGGCGTCCTTCGACGCTTGTTGCAAGCGATCGATGCGACGAGCGTAACGGAAATTGAGCATTACGATCGATGCGGGGTACGGCAACGATCCCTCGGGGCGGACGATGCCGCGCGCCGATCTTCCCCTCATCGACCTCGGGCGGATTGCTCTGCCCTGCCGGTCAGGTCAATCCGCGACCTGCTGTTCCTCGCCGGGTTGGTCCAGCCGCGCGTCGGACAGGACTTCCGCCGCGTGGGACAGCCGCTGCGAGCTTCCGAGCCAGCGGCCGACGCGCTCCAGGTACAGATAGATCACCGGCGTCGTGTAGAGCGTCAGCCATTGAGAGACGAGCAGCCCGCCGATGATCGCGATGCCGAGAGGTTGGCGCAATTCGGAGCCGGCTCCCTGGCCGAAGGCCAGCGGCATGGCGCCGAACAGCGCGGAGAAGGTCGTCATCATGATCGGCCGGAATCGCAGCAGACAGGCCTGATGGATCGCCTCGCGCGGGCTTTTGCCCTCGACCCGCTGCTCGCGAAGCGCGAAGTCGATCATCATGATCGCGTTCTTTTTCACGATGCCGATCAAGAGGATCATGCCGATGATGGCGATCACCGTGAGGTGGTACCCGCACAGCATCAGCATGATCAACGTGCCGACGCCGGCCGACGGGAGTGCGGAAAGAATCGTGATCGGGTGAATGAAGCTCTCGTACAAAATGCCCAGCACGATGTAGACCACCAGCACCGCGGCCGCGAGCAGCAGCGGCATCGAGGACAGCGACTCCTGGAACGCCTGCGCCGAGCCTTGGAAGGAGCCGGCGAGGGTCGGGGGGATGTCGAGGCCTTTCGTGAGCTTTTCGATGGCATCGACCGCCTGACCCAGCGAGGCGCTCGGCGCCAGGTTGAACGACAGGGTCACGGCCGGGAACTGGCCCTGGTGGCTGACCGAAAGCGGCTCGAGCTTCCGGGTGAAGCGGGCGAATGCGCTGAGCGGCACTTGCGCGCCGGTCGGCGACGAGACGTAGATCTCCGACAGCGTGTTGGGATCGTTGCGGAATTGCGGCGCCACCTCGAGGATGACCTTGTACTGGTTGGTCGACGTATAGATCGTCGCGACCTGGCGCTGCCCGAAAGCGTCGTACAGCGTCTGGTCGATCTCGTTCGCCGTCAGGCCCAGACGCGACGCCGCGTCGCGGTCGATGTCGATGGCAATGTGCGGAGCGTCGCTTTGCTGGTCGGACGCCACGTCCTGCAGCTCGGGCAGTTTCTGCATGGCTTGCTCGAGGATGGGCGCCCAGTGATTGAGCTCGTCCTGGTTGGTGTCGGTCAGGGTGAACTGGTACTGGGTGCGGCTCAGGCGGCCGCCGACCCTGATTTCCTGCGCGACCTGCATGAAGAGTTTGGCGCCCTCGACCTTGGCGACCCGCGCGCGCAGCCGCTGCATCACCTGCTCCGCGGTGGCGTCCCGCTCGTCGAACGGCTTCAATTGCATGAACACGCGGGCGGCATTCTCGCTCGGATTGTACGCATAGGTGCCGCCGGTGGAGAGCACGGCATGCATAGCCGGGTCGCTCATGCAGATCGCGACGATTTCGTGTCGCAGCTTGTTGGTCTGCTCGAACGACGCGTCCTGCCGGGTATCGACCTCGCCGAAGATGAACCCGCTATCCTGCTCCGGAAAAAAGCCCTTCGGAATCGCGACATACAGGTAGCCCGTCAGCACGATCAGCCCGAGCGTCGCGAACAGCATCAGCGGCTGATGACGGAACACCCAGTTCAGCCCGCGCTCGTAGGCATGCAGCACCCGGTCGAAGCAACGCTCGGCGCCCCGGTACAGCCAGCCGTGCTTCTGCTCGTCGTCCCGTTTCAGGAACAAGGAGCACAGCACGGGCGTCAGCGTCAGCGATATGAAGGCGGAGCTGATCACGGCGACCGAAACGGTGACCGCGAACTCGCGGAACAGCCGGCCGATGATGCCGCCCATGAAGAACAAGGGGATGAAGACGGCGATCAGCGAGAAGGTGATGGAGACGATGGTGAAGCCGATTTGGCCGGCCCCGCGCAGCGCCGCCCGGAACGGCTGCTCTCCCTGCTCGATGAAACGCACGATGTTCTCGATCATCACGATCGCGTCGTCGACCACGAAGCCGACCGAGATCGTCAGCGCCATCAGCGAGATGTTGTCGAGGCTGTAGCCGGCACCGTACATGACGGCGAGCGTCGCCAGCAGCGAGAGCGGCAGCGCCAGGCTGGGGATGATGGTGGCCGAGGCGGTGCGCAGAAAGACGAAGATGACCAGCACCACCAGCGCCATGGTGATCGCCATCGTGATCTGCACGTCGTGCACGCCGGCGCGGATGATCAGCGAGCGGTCCGACATCAGCTTGACATGCACGTCGGGCGGGACCGACGCCTCGAGCGTCGGCATCAGCTTCTTGATGCGGTCGACCAGCTCGACGGTGTTGGCGCCGGCGGCGCGCTGGATGGCGATGCCTTCGGCGGGACGGTTGTCGAACCACGCGCCGACATAGAGGTTCTGGACGGAGTCGATCGCCTTGCCGACGTTCTTGATGCGCACCGGAGCGCCGTCCTTGTAGGCGACGATGATGTTGGCGAATTGTCCGGCTTTGAAGAGCTGGTCGTTGGCATCGAGCGAGACCGACTGGTGCGGGCCCTCGATCGAGCCCTTGGGCTCGTTGACGGTCGAGGCGACCAGGGCGTTGCGCACGTCCTCGAGGCCCAGGCCGCGCGCCGCGAGCTCGCCGGGATTGATCTCGATACGCGCGCCATATTGCTTCTGGCCGAACACGCCGACCTGGGAAACGCCCGGCACGGTCGAAAGCTGCTGGGCGAGGATCGTATAGGCGTAGTCGTCCAGCTTGTAGGTCGGCACGGCATCCGAATAGACCGCGTAGATCAGCACCGGGAAGTCCGCGGGGTTGACCTTCTTGTAGGTCGGCGGGCTCGGCAAATCCTTGGGCAGCAGGCCGCTCGCGGCGTTGATCGCGGTTTGTACGTCCTCCGCGGCACCGTCGATATTGCGCGACAGCTCGAATTGCAGCGTGATCGTGGTCGTGCCGGTGCCGCTCAGCGACGTCATCTGCGCCAGCCCCGGGATCGAGGTGAACTGTTGCTCCAACGGCGTCGCGATCGCGGACGCCATGGTGGACGGGCCGGCCCCGGGATAGCTGGCGGTGACGGTGATGGTGGGGAAATCGACGTTCGGCAGTGCCGCGACCGGCAGCAGCGAGTAGGCCACCAGGCCGAACACCACGATGCCCATCATCAGCAACGCGGTAGCGATCGGGCGGCGGATGAAAGGCTCGGAAATGCTCATGAGGGGCGCCGTCCGGCCTGTCAGCTCGGCGATTTCGCCGCCGGGCCCTGGCGCGGCGTCACTTTTGCCCCTTCGGTCAGCCGGTACTGCCCTTCGACGACGACGCGCTGGCCGGCCTTCAAGCCCTTGGTGATCACCGCGAGGCCGTCCTGCACGTCGGCGAGGTCGACGATCTGCCGTTTGACGGTGTCGTCCTTGTCGATGAGATAGACGTAGTCGCCGTCCGGCCCCTGCTGCACGGTCTCCGCCGGCACCGTCGCAACGTCGTGGCGCACCCGCAGCACGAGCCGGGTTTTGACGAAGGCGCCGGGCCAAAGCCGCTCGTCGGCGTTGGGGAATTGCGCCTTCAGAAGGATGGTGCCGGTGGCCTGGTTGATCATGTTGTCGATGAGCGTCAGCTTGCCTTGCCCGAGCTCGGTCTTGCCGCCGGAGTCGAACGCGACCGCGGCCAGCGGCGCCAGCGCCTGGTACTGGCGGATCTCGTCGAGCGCGCTCTGCGGCAGGGTGAAGCTCACGTCGATCGGCTTCATCTGGGTGATGACGACGAGCGGCGTGTTGTTGGCCACCTGGAGCAGGTTGCCGATATCCACCAGGCGCGCGCCGGTGCGGCCGTCGATCGGCGAGCGGATGTCGGTATAGCCGAGGTTCAGCGTCGCGGTATCGATCTGCGCCTGGTCGCCTTGGATGGCGGCCTGCAGCTGCGCCACCAGGCCGCGCTGGCTGTCATAGGACTGCCGGGTCTGGAAGCCGCGGCCGACGAGAGAAGCGTAGCGCGCGAGGTCCGCCTCGGCGGTGACGAGCTGGGCCTGGTCCTTCGCCTTTGCCGCGACCGCCTGCTCGAGTGCGGCTTGATAGGGGCGGGGGTCGATCTGGAACAGAAGATCGCCCGTCTTCACCTCCTGGCCCTCGGTGAAGGTCACTTTGACGATGGGTCCGCTCACGCGGGTCTTGATCGTCACGGTGTTCAAGGCCTGGACCGTGCCGATGCCCTCGAGATACACGGGCATGTCGCGCGCGGTGACGATTCCTTGGGTGACCGGGATGGAGGGTGGCGCGATCTGCGCCTTGGCGTCCGAAACGCTGTCGTCCGCGCCCAGCCGCCAGGCCGCAAGCCCCGCCAACAACAATACCAAGGCCACCCCGGCCAGCACGCGCTTCGACATTCGCCTTTCGCCTCCCCGTCAGGGCATCGCTTCGCGCAGCCGGATCTTGCTTGCCCGGGTTCCACTCGCCGCGAGGCGCAGCGTTGATACGCGGGGCACGCCGACTTCCCGGCGAGCGACCGCGGTTTATACGACGTCTCTCGAAGACACGCTATCCCGCCTCGTTCGCGACGGCGGCGATTTCGGCTTGGCGGAGTCGGCATAATTCGTTGATTCCGACCATGATTTCTATGCCGGAACGGGCCAAATCCGCGCGCGCGGCGCGCCACGCTTGCGAAGGGTCAAAATACCCTCCCGCCGGTTGCCTCGCCAGCCGCTTGCCGAAAGTCAGGTTCTGGCCGCGGGGCCGCGAGCGTCGCAAGCCGGCCTTATGACGGAAGAACGCGAGGGCCGCCTATGACGGCGGCCCTCGGTCGTCGGATGGCAACGGGACGCGGTCGCGCGATGCCGTTGCGGGAAATCGTGGGGCGCGTCGGGCTTTGGTGCCGACGCGCCCATCGACGCGTGCGTTCGCCGTCCGCTAGCGCCGGTCGCCGCTTTGGTCGCGGTCCTGGTTGGGCCGGCGAACCAACGCTCTGTCCTCGGGCCGGAGCTCGGAACCCTGGGGCTGCGGGCGGCGCAGGAACGCCGGCATCGCGCCGTCGTCGAACGCCGCCTGCACGGACGGTCCCTGGGTGAGCGCGCCCCTCCGGAATGCCGGCCATGCGCCGCCATGCTTTTGCCCATCCCGACGCGGCGCCTGATTTTGCGGCCGGTTCGGTGCCGAATGAGGCGACCCATGCGCCGATCCATGCGCCGATCGATGGGATGCCGGCTTCGACGCCTGAGTCTGTGCCGCATGCGCCGATCGATGGGGTGCTCGATGTTCCGACCGGTTCGGCCCCGAGTGGGACGCAGCACCCGACGCTTGCGCGTCGAACGGCATCACGCGGATGGGATGCCGGGTCAGCTTCTCGATGTCGCGCAGCAGCGCGCGCTCCTCCTGGCTGCAGAACGCGACCGCGATGCCCGAGGCCCCCGCGCGCGCCGTGCGGCCGATGCGGTGGACGTAATCGTCCGGCACGTGGGGCAGCTCGAAATTGATCACGTGGGACACGCCGTCCACGTCGATGCCGCGTGCGGCGATGTCGGTCGCGACCAGGACCCGGGCGTCGCCTTCGCGAAAGCCGGCGAGCGCGCGCTCGCGCTGCGGCTGCGACTTGTTGCCGTGGATCGCGTTGGCCTGGATGCCGGCGCCGGCAAGATGGCGCGCGACGCGGTCGGCGCCGCGCTTGGTCCGGGTGAAGACGAGCACGCGCTCGAAGGCCGGGTCGCCGAGCATCGAGGCGAGCAGCGCCGGCTTCCGCTCGCGCGGAACGAAGATGACGCGCTGGTCGATGCGCTCCACCGTCGTGGCCGCGGGTGTGACGACGACCTTGACCGGGTCGTGCAGATATTCCGCCGCCAAGGTGGCGATCTGCGCCGGCATGGTCGCCGAGAACAGCATGGTCTGGCGCGCGCGCGGCAGCAATTTCACGATGCGCCGCAAGGCGGGGATGAAGCCGAGATCGAGCATGCGGTCGGCCTCGTCGAGCGTCAGGATCCGCACGCTCGAAAGCGAGAGCGAGCGCGTATCGATGAGGTCGAGAAGGCGCCCGGGGGTGGCGACGAGAATGTCGACGCCGCGCGCCAATTGCTGCCGCTGCGGTCCGATCGACACGCCGCCGACCACCACCGCGGTCGTGAGGCGCAGGCGCGCGCCGTAGGTGCGGAAGCTCTCGGCGATCTGGTTGGCGAGCTCGCGGGTCGGGCTCAGGATCAACGCGCGGCAGGTCATCGGCGCCGTACGCTCGGCCGCGGCCGAAAGACGCTCGAGGATCGGGATGGCGAAGGCCGCCGTCTTGCCGGTGCCGGTCTGCGCGATGCCGCACAGATCGCGTCCGGAAAGCGCGGGCGGGATCGCCTGGATTTGGATGGGGGTCGGGGTGGTGTAGCCTTCGGCGGCAAGCGCGCCGAGAATCGAGTTGGAGAGTCCGAGATCGGAAAAGCTGCTCAAGTTATAGCCCTCATGTCTACGCGGTGCCTGTTGCGGCACGCGTCGTTCAGGTCGAAAGACGACCCGCGCGATTAGGGCTGTCCAATGATGCAAGGGAATGAAGAGAGGACCGAGTTCCGCCGCTTGGCGGAGCATTCACGCAGGCCCTCGTCACAGGCTCCCGTTCGGGAGCGCGAACACTGCAGGCGCTCATATGGGGCCAAACGACGCAAATATCAAGCGTTTATTCGCGCGCGCGTCCTAAGGAGGCTGAAATCCGCCGTTTGACGGTGGGCCCGGGTGCTGCGCGGGGGCGGGCCGGAGACGCCCCGTCGGCCTCGACGCGATTTCGCCCAAGTCCGCGGGGCAGGGATGTGCTAGGGCTCTTTCTCGCCCGCCGCGCGCCCGTCGCTCGCTTGTCGAAGCGTCCGCGCCGCGGGGTCTTTCGATTATGGGGTGCGGATGCCGGCCACGTATGACGAGCCCGCGCGGCGCTATCGGGACGCCGAGATGGGGGCCGACATCGTCCTCCACCTCGTGGGCCCGCCGGTCGGGCTGGTCGCCGCGTCGACGCTTCTCGCCCTCGCCATCGCCGCGGGCGGCTCGAGAATCGTCGGGTCCGTCGCGGTCTACGGCGTCGGCCTGGTCGCGATGCTGGGATTTTCCGCCGCCTACCATCTGAAGCGCTTCCCCGCGCGCCATGAGGTCCTGCGCCGGCTCGATCATGCCGCGATCTTCGTCATGATCGCCGGAACCTACACGCCCTTCACGCTCTGCCTCATGAAGGGCTCGCTGGCACTCTGGTCGACCGCCGCGATGTGGGCGATGGCGCTCATGGGCGTGACCGTCAAGCTCGCCTTCCCGCGCCGCTTCGAGCTCGCCTCGATCGCGATCTATCTCGCTCTCGGCTGGTCGTTCGTGATCTTCATGCCGGCCTTGCTCGACGTGCTGGACCGGCCGACGATCTTTCTCATCCTCGCGGGCGGCGTCGCCTATTCGATCGGCGCCTGCATCCACCGCTGGCGCCGGCTGCCGTTCCACGACGCGATCTGGCACGGATTGGTGCTAGCGGGCGCCGGCCTGCACTATGCGGCGATCCTGCATGGGGTCGTCTTGGCGGGTGCGCGTCCGTAGCGCGACCGAAATCGCGATCGCGCGGGCTGAGCCTCAGGCCCGCTGCCCGGCGAGCTGGTCCTCGACCACCACGCGCTCGCGCCCGTCGGTCGCGGCCTTGATGCGATATTGCGGCGTGGCGTCCGCGGGCAGGAGCCGCACGATCGTGTAGACGCCGCGCGCCGACTTGTCCTCGTACCGGTTCGGCGAGAAGGTCACGTTGTCGCCGACCGCGAATTTATGGATTGCCATCGCGTCCTCTCCGGGGAGATGACGCCGCCCGGACGGCGGCGTCCCCCATGGCCCCGTTACTCCACCTTGAGCGACACGGCCGAGCTCTTGCCTTGCGGGCCCTGCTCGATCTCGTAGGTGAGCTTTTGCCCCTCATGCAGGTTGCCGATGCCGGACCGCTCCACCGCCGAGATATGGACGAAGACGTCCTTCGACCCGTCGTCCGGCTGGATGAACCCGTAGCCTTTTTGCGTGTTGAACCATTTCACGGTTCCGCTCGACATTCGAAGTCCTTTCAAAGGATATGGCCGCCGCCCGAGTTCGGGCGCCGGATCGACGTTCGGCCTGTGTGGGACGCGGCCAGTGTGGGACGCGGATTGCAACGCTTGATTGCGACCGTGGAAGGCAAGGCGAGCCGAGAATCGACTCCCTTGATATAAGCCTAAGCGCGCTTTTTACAAGCCAAATCGCGCGCGGGCCGCCGCGCCGTGCCGCCCTGAAGCGCCTCGACGGCGGGCCCGCGAGCGCCCGGCAGGGTCGA
>Ga0335072_10012166_pt1 | contig 12293 bp, 9 predicted proteins | sample Lox_Sample_21_FD_206725 | JGI IMG/M metagenome (GOLD analysis project Ga0335072, IMG submission 206725) | Soil microbial communities from Loxahatchee National Wildlife Refuge, Florida, United States - Lox_Sample_2.1 | ecosystem: Environmental > Terrestrial > Soil > Wetlands | place: USA: Florida...
CTCGTCGACGCAGGCGTCAGCACGTGCTTCGCCAATCCGGGGACCTCGGAGATGCACTTCGTCGCGGCGCTGGATGCCGTGCCCGAGATGCGCGGCGTGCTGTGCCTGTTCGAGGGAGCCGCGACTGGCGCGGCCGACGGTTACGGCCGGATGGCCGGGTTCCCGGCGGGCGTGCTGCTGCACCTTGGCCCCGGCCTGGCCAACGGGCTGGCGAACCTCCACAACGCGCGGCGCGCGCACACGCCGGTGCTGGCGATCGTGGGCGATCATGCGACCTATCACAAGCGGCTCGACGCGCCGCTGGAGTCCGACATCGCTGCGCTGGCCGGGTCGGTGTCCGGCTGGGTCCGCAGCAGCTCGCGCAGCGCCGACGCGCCTGTGGACGCCGCCGAGGCGGTTGCCGCGGCGCTGCGGCCGCCGGGTCAGGTCGCCACGCTGATCCTGCCCGCCGACGTGACCTGGACGGAGGGCGCTGAGCCGGCCGCTCCGGTCGCACTCAGGGAACCCTCGCCGGTGCCGGACTCGGTGACGCGCGGCGCGGCCGCCCTGCTGCGCGGCGCGGAGCCGGTCGTGATCCTGATCGGCGGCTCCGGGCTGCGGCGCGGCGCTCTCGAGTCGGCCAGCCGCATCTCGGCGGCGACGGGAGCCCGGCTGATGGCCGAGGGATTCCCGGCACGGCATGAGCGGGGAGCGGGCGTTCCGGCCGTGGAACGGCTTGCCTACCTGGTGGAGGCGGCCTCAGCCCAGCTCGCCGGGGCGCGGCACCTGATCCTGGCGGGCGCAACGTCTCCGGCCTCGTTCTTCGCGTATCCCGGCAAGCCCGGTACGCCGGTGCCGGATGGGTGTCACGTGCACGTGCTGGCGGAGCCGGGCGACGACGTGTCCGGCGCGCTCGCGGCGCTCGCCGACCTGGTCGCGCCCGGGACGGCCCCGGTGGTGCAGCAGCCTGCGCTGCCCGGCCTGCCGGAAGGCGAGCTGACCGCGCAGACGGCGGCTCAGGTGATCGGCGCGCTGCTGCCAGAGGGCGCCATCGTGTGCGACGAGGCGAATACCTCCGGGATCTTCCTGCCCGGCGCGACGGCTGGCGCGCCGCCGCATGACTGGCTGAGCCTGACCGGCGGGGCGATCGGCCAGGGCCTGCCGCTCGCGACTGGCGCGGCGATCGCCTGCCCGGACCGGCCGGTCCTCGCGCTGGAGGCCGACGGGAGCGCGATGTACACGGTGTCGGCCCTGTGGACGCACGCCCGCGAGCAGCTGGACATCACGACCGTCATCTTCAGCAACCGCTCGTACGCAATCCTGAACATGGAGCTGCAGCGGACCGGGGCTCCGACTACCGGGGTAACTGCCCGGAGCCTGCTGGACCTATCCCGGCCGGATATCGACTTCACCGCGCTGGCGGCAGGGATGGGCGTCCCCGCCTGCCGGGCGACGACGGCGGGCGAGCTGGCCGCGGAGCTGCGGAAGGCGCTGGGCGAGCCCGGCCCGCACCTCATCGAGGCCGCGATCCCGCCGCTGGGGTAGCACTGCGCTGCGCGTGTTGCGAGGGCGTAGTATGCCGAGTATTATGTCGGACATGCTGTCAGGCATGGTGATGTCATGAGTGTCCCGCATGCGCTGCTGGCGCTGTTGTCTGAGGGGCCGAAGTACGGACTGCAGCTTCGCGAGGAGTTCGAGGCCGGGACCGGCGAGGTATGGCCGCTGAACGTCGGCCAGGTGTACAAGACGCTCGGCCGGCTGGAACGCGACGGCCTAGCCGAATCCGATGGCGCCGTCCAGGACGGGCCGCAGAAGCGCTACCGCATCACGGCCGCTGGCCGGGAGGCGCTGGCCGCATGGCTGCGCACGCCACCGGACCTGACCTCCCCGCCCCGTGATGAGCTCGTGATGAAGGTGCTGGTGGCGGCGCGGGTGCCAGGCACCGACGCGCACGAGGTGATCCAGGCGCACCGCCTGTACCTGCTCGAGCTGATGCAGCAGTGGACCAGGCTGAAGGAGGGCGAGGCTCGCGATGACCTGAGCCTGGCGCTCGTGGTCGATGCCGAGCTGTTCCGGCTGGACGCGGTGATCCGCTGGCTGGACGCCGCGGATGTCCGCCTCGCGCGGGCCGCCGCCGACCCGCCCCGACCTTCCCCGGCCGCCGCGCCCGGTCCGCAGCTTCGCCGACTGGCGGCCAGGCGATGAGTCGGCCGCAACATGGCGCGGACGACCGCAGTGAGGTGAGCGTCCTGGAACTCTGCGACGTCTCGAAGACCTACGGGCAGGAACCGGACAAGGTGCACGCGCTTGCTGGTGTGGACCTGTCGGTGCGGGCCGGGGAAATGGTCGCGGTGATGGGGCCGAGCGGGTCGGGCAAGTCCACGCTGCTGACCATCGCCGGGAGCCTGGAAGATCCCACCACTGGGGAGGTGCGGGTCTGCGGCATGGCGCTGGCGGGGATGCCGCCGGCCCGCAAGGCCCGGCTGCGGCGCCGGGTGATCGGGTATGTGTTCCAGGATTTCAACCTGCTGCCCGGCCTGACGGCCGCCGAGAACGCCGCCTTGCCGCTGGAACTGGACGGCGTCGCGGTCCCGAAGGCGCGCGCGGCCGGGCTGGCCGCGCTGGAGGCACTGGGCGTGGCCGGTCGGGCGAGCCGGTTCCCTGATCAGCTGTCCGGTGGCGAGCGGCAGCGAGTCGCGATCGCCCGCGCGATCGTCGGGGACCGCCGCCTCTTGCTGGCCGATGAGCCATCAGGCGCCCTGGACTCGGTGAACGCTGCGGAGGTCATGCGGCTGTTGCACGAGGCGTGCCAGCGCGGGGTCACAGCGGTGGTGGTGACCCATGACGCGCAGCTAGCCGCCTGGGCCGATCGGGTAGTGCTCCTGCGGGACGGACGGATGACGGGCCAGACCGCCCGGCCGCCCGGACCCGAATCCCTGCTCGTGCCCAGAGAGATCCGGTGAGCTTCGTGCCGGAGGCGCGCAGATGAGTACCGCTCTGGGCGACCCGCCCGGCCTGGCTGGCTCAGGCGGCGGCGTCGTCGCTCGTCGCGCGGTCTTTCGCTGGGGCTGGCGGCTGTTCCGCCGCGAATGGCGCCAGCAGCTGCTGGTGCTCGGCCTGCTCACCGTAGCGGTCGCGGCGACGGTCTGGGGCGCTGGCGTCGTCACGAACGCGCAGCTCGGCAACCCCAACTGGGCCACGTACGGTACCGCTGCCGCGAGGGCCACGCTGCCCGGCAGTGACCCGCACCTGGCCGCCGACATCGCGAGCATCCAGCGCCGCTGGGGCCCGGCGGATGTCATCGAGAATGCTGGAATCGCCACCGGCACTACTCAGTCTGCGCAGCTCCGCGCTGAGAAGCCGCGAGGGCACTTCAACATTCCGCTGCTGAGCCTCGTGAGCGGCGCATACCCCGCCAGGCCCGGCCAGGTAGCGCTGACCAGCCAGATAGCCTCCCTGTACGGTGCGCGCGTGGGCGGCACCTGGCGGGCCGCCGGCCGGAGCTGGCGGGTGACCGGCATCGTGCGGGATCCGAGCAACCTGTCGGAGGAGTTCGCTCTGGTCGCGCCGGGCCAGGTCAGGCACCCGAGCCAGGTGATTATGCTGCTCGGCTCGGCCGCCGCGCGCCTGGCGACCGCCGACGGCGACGTGACGCTACCCGGCGTCCCGGCTGCGGCGCTGTTCGTTCCCACCGGGGTGGCGGGCGGACCCTCGCAGGCGGTCCTCATCCTGGTCATTGAGGTACTCGGCCTGGCGTTCATCGGCCTGCTGTCGGTAGCCAGCTTCTCTGTGCTGGCCCAGCGCAGACTTCGCGCCCTCGGCATGCTCAGCGCGATTGGCGCGACCGAGCGCAACCTCCGCATGGTCATGATCGTCAACGGCCTGGTGGTCGGCTCGATCGGTGCGCTTGCCGGGGCGGCGCTCGGCCTCGCCGCCTGGTTCGCTTACGTGCCGACGCTGCAGCGGGCCGCCGATCACGCGGTGGACCCGGCTGGCATGCCCTGGTGGGCGGTCGGCATCGGGGCCGTGTTCGCGATCGTGACGTCGGTGCTGGCGTCCCGCAACCCGGCCAAGACGATGGCCGCCGTCCCGGTGATGGCCGCGCTGTCCGGCCGGCCCGCGCCGCCGAGCGCGGTACATCGCTCCGCCCTGCCCGGCGCTATCGCGTTCGCGGGCGGGCTGGCCTTGCTGGCGTTCGCCGGCCTGGCCGGGCTGCCTGGCGGGAACGGTGGTGCTCCCGGCAGCGCGCTGCGACTGCTCGTCGGACTGGTCGCCGTGAGCGTCGGCGTCTTCCTGCTCGCCCCGCTGGGCATCAGCGTGCTCGCAGCCGGCACCGGACCGAGGCTGCCGGTCGCGATCCGGATCGCGTTGCGTGATCTGGCCCGCTACCGCGCCCGGTCCGGTGCCGCGCTGGCCGCGGTTACGTTCGCAATGTTCCTGGCCATGCTGATCTGCCTCGTCGGCAGCGAGCGGACCGCCAATCCGCTCAGCCCGTCCGGCTCTAACCTGTCCAGCAGCCAGCTCGTCGTCACCGCGGGGCGAAGCCCGTCCCAGGGCATGATGATGCCGCTCACCAGCGCGGAGGAAGCCAGCCTCGGCCGGAGACTCGACAGCCTCGCCGCGAGTCTGCACGCGCGGTCCGCCGTGCCACTGGAACACGCCGCCTCGCTGTGGCAGGCGGGCACGCCACCGGGCAGCAATTTCACTGATTCCGTGTACGTGGCCACGCCGCGGCTGCTCGCCACCTACGGGATCCGGGCCAGCCAGATCGCTCCTCGCGCCGACGTCCTCACCTCGCGGCCGGGGCTAGCAGGCCTGTCGCACATGCAGATGATCTGGGCCAGCGGAGGCCAGTCCGACGCTAGCGGACCGGGGGCTGGTCCCTCCTGCACGCCGGGGTCCTGTCTCGCAGGCCCCGTGATCGAGACGATCGGCAGCCTGCCAACCGGCACCTCCGCGCCCAGCACGCTGATCACTGAGTACGCCGTGCGCAAGTACCACATGCAGGAGCAGCTGACCGGATGGCTGATCCAGGCTCCCGCCCCGCTCACCGCCACGCAGATCAGAGCCGCGCGGCACGTTACTCTCGCCTACCAGGCGCCGCTCGAGATCGCCTCCGGCGGAGCGGATTTCGGCGAGATCGCCGACGCCGCGACCGCGGTCGGCATCCTGATCGCGCTCGGCGTGCTAGCCGCGTCCGTCGGCCTGATCCGCAGTGAGACCGCGCGGGACCTGCGCACGCTTACCGCAACCGGGGCGAGCACCACCACGCGCCGGACGATCACCGCGGCGACCGCGGCCGCGCTCGGCCTGCTCGGCGCGGTCCTCGGCATGGCTTTCGCCCTCGTTGTCTGCCTGGTCTGGGCGCACGGCAGCCTGTCTGCGATGTTCGGCGACGTGCCGCTGGCCGACGTGCTGATCTTGCTGATCGGACTGCCGTTGGTCGCCGCCGCCGGGGGCTGGCTTCTCGCCGGGCGGATGCCGCAAGCGGTCGCCAGGCAGCCTATGGAGTAAAGCTGTTACTGGTTGTGCCAGTCGTCGTGGTGGTGCCAGTGGCTGCCGGGACCGGACGGCCAGTTCGAGCGCCAGTAGCGGCGCGCGCGGCGGCGGAACCTGGCGATCGTGAAGAAGCTCACGAGGCAGGCAATCAGGCACAGCAGCAGGACGACCTTGAAGAGCGCGAGGAATACGAACCCGCCCCCGTGCAGGAGCAGCACGATGAAGAGCAGGAGCAGCGCGAGCGGCAGGAGCCGCGGTCGGCGCCGGTAGCCGAAGCCCGGGCGACCAGTCCACGGTGGCGGTACTGGCCCGGGCGGAACCTGCCCGGCGTGGGGCTCGGCTGGCGCGGGCTCGGGCAGGTCGGTCATGACGGCGCGCAGTTCGCCCTGGGTCTTCGCCCCGAGCGCGGCCGCCACGCGCTCATCCAGCTCCTCGGACGTCAGCCGTCCGTCGGCGAAGTGCTCGCGCAGCCGCTCGGCGACGCGCTCGCGATCGGCGTCTGAGACCCGCATGTGCTCGTTCACTGCAATGCCCCGTTTTCCCTAGTTGTCTGGCTCATCGTCGTCGTCATCTTCATCATTCCCGTTCGCGGCGCCTGTGTCGCTGGCGAGTATCCGGTAAAGCTCGCGCCGGGTCTGCTGAAGCAGGCGCTCGGCTGCCCGGACCTGGGCCGGCGTCCCCGCGTGGGCGAGCTGGACGACCCCGCTGCCCAGCCTGGCCGCCTCCGAGAACAGGCCTGGTAGCTGCCAGGACTCCTGCTGCTGCACCGACTCCCAGGCGCCGCGCGCCTTCTCCGGGTTCGCCGCCACGTACTCGCGGCCAGCGTCGGTCAGGCTGTACGTGCGCCGGCCAGCCGACTTCTCGTCGGTGATCAGGCCCTCGTCGGCGAGCTGGGCGAGCGCGGGGTAGACCGCGCCCGGGCTCGGCCGCCAGGCACCGTCGCTGCGCTGCGCGATCTCCGACATGATCTGGTAGCCGTTGAGCGGACCCTCCTGCAGCAGCGCGAGTATGGCGGCGCGGACGTCACCTCGGCCGGCCTTCGGTGGCGGCGCGCTGGGCGGGCCGGGCCACCACGCGGTCCTGCGGTGCCCGCCGAAGCCGCCGCCCCAGTGACCGGGACCAGGCCGTGCGCCGAAGCCGCCCCACTGGCCAGGTCCTGGCCGTCCGCCGAAGTCCCTGGCCCACGGGCCGTCCTCCGACTTGCTGCTCGCCTTGGCGCGGAATCCGTTGCGGATTTTGGCCGCGACGTCGTTCGCGCACTTGAGCGCGCCGGCGAGCCCGGCGTCGAGGTCGCATGCTCCGGAGGCTGCTCCTGCGGTCATCGTTACTGCCAATCTCTCGCGATACGCTCACGATATATCGACAGCTTACGTCCGCGGGAGCCGTCAAGACAAGTCATAACTCGACAACGTTCCGCGAGCGGCCAGGCGCAGGCGGCCATGTACGCCAGGAAGGCCAGGCCGGCGATCAGGAAGCAGTTGGCCGTCAGCGTCACTAGCCCGTGGAAGCCCAGCTCCACCGATGTCCACGACCACGGTGTCCACCACATGGGGGCAAGCGCGAACAGCAGGTAAGCGCACGCCGCGGCCACCCGGGCGCCGGTGCCGCCGCGCGCGAGGACGATCAGGGCCGGGATGATCCACACCCAGTGATGGGTCCACGAGATCGGGCACACCAGCAGTCCGGTCGTTCCGGTGACCGCTGCTGCACCCAGCCAGTCGTCGCGCCGGGCGAGCGTGGTCGCGACCGCCAGCCCGAGCGCGCTGATGGCCAGCGGGATCGCGAGGTACCACAGGCCGACGTGGCTGACTCCGCCGAGGATCCTGGCGGCAGCCGCGTACGGCGACTGGTTGCTGATGTAGGTGGGACTGACCCGCGAGGTGTCGTAGAACAGCCGCGTCCAGTACAACCGCGAGGCGCTCGGGTCGACCAGGTAGCCGAGCAGGGCGCAGCCGGCGAAGGTGCCCGCGGCGATCACTGTGGTCCGGATCCGCCTCGTGAGCAGGAGCAAGACGATGAAGATCGCCGGCGTCAGCTTGATGGCGGCGGCCAGCCCGATCCCGAGGCCGGCGGTGCGGCCGCGGGCAGTGCGCCAGATATCTGCCGTCACAAGCGCCAGCAGGATCAGGTTGACCTGCCCCAGGAACAGCGTGTGGTACACGGGCTCCAGGAGGAAGCTGGCGCCGACGACGGCAGCAATCACCAGCTTCGACGGCTGCCAGCCGGCCAGCCTCATCGCGAGCACGCAGGACCAGGCGAGTGCCGCGGCAGATGCCAGCTCCCACGCCACGCCGACGACGACCGCAGGCAGTGCGGCCAGCGGAGTAAACAGCGCTGCCGCGAACGGCGGGTAGGTGAACCAGTTCGCGCGCGGCTGGATCAGGTACAAGCGCAGCCCATGCGTGACTGCCCTGCCGCCCCACAGGTAGATGCTCAGGTCGAACGGCCGGTAGGCGACGGCGAAGCCGATGAGGAGACCGAACTCGGCCAGCAGGCAGCCGTACACGAGGGTTCGCGCCCGTCGCCCGCGCAGCAGCCGCCCCGGGGCTTCGGGGGCGGAGATCTCGGGGGCGGAGATCTCGGGAGCGGGCGGGGAGGCGACCGCTGAGTTCATGGTGCCAGCCTGCCGGCGCAGCGGCGGTGCACCCATCGGGAAGATCCCGGATCCACCCCCGGAAATAGCTCCGCGGGATCAGGGACGGCCCGCAACGCGTTTTGCTACATCGCTCACGCTACGTCGCGTACCTGTTACTCTCAGTTCTCAGCGCTGGGGGCGCAAGTGCGTTGCACGGGCATGGGGGTGCTTGTGACGGGGTGGTTGCTCAAGGGGGAGCCGACGGCAGATGACCTGTCGGCGGGAGCAGCGAGGCGGCTATCTGATGTGGCCGCCTACCGCGAGGCGGTTGCCGACCTGCTGGCGGAATTAGCTGGTCCTCGGGGTGAGGGCCCGCGGGCCGCGACGGCCGAGCGGGTGCTCACCAGCCGGCTGTCCGAGCCGGAGTTCATGATGATCTTCTCGGCGACGCCGTCGGGACCGGAGGCCGCGGCGCGGCGAGTGCTGCGCGAGGTCAGGTCGTACCAGCAGAACGTCCGCAGCTCCGCCGGGAACCTCACCGCCATGATCCGGATCGCGCTGCTCTCGCAGATCGACCTCCTCTGGTGGGGTCACCTGCCCGCCTACCAGTCGGACGGGGACGTGCGAGCCGCCACCGACCTGCTCGACCTCGACGTGCTCCGGCGCGACGGCAAACTGCTCTTCCGGTACCGGCGGCAGGCCTCGACGCTCCTCGCCAGGGCCGCGCGGTCGGCAGAGCGGAAGGCCGCACCGGGCCGGGTGCCGATGACGGCGGGCCTGCGCTTCGCTTGCGCGCGCCCGCAGCTCGTCGTGCTGCTCAACCAGATAGCCGCCGACTTTGCTGGCCTCGCGCCGCCCGGCACGCCGCGGCTGTGGGTCACCAGTCTGACCCGGAGCGTCAGTCATCAGCTCCATCTGCGCGACCTCGGCTACGCGGCGCTGCTGCCGAGTGCGCACTGCACCGGGTACGCGGCTGACATCGAGATGACCTGGTTCCGCCAGTTCGAGGCGGAGGAGGCACTCCAGCAGGTGCTGCTCGAGCGGCAGCTCGCCGGAGAGGTCAACGTCATCGACGAGGGCCAGGCCTGGCACATCTGCATCCGGCCGGGGGCCGGGCGCGCCCTGCGCCTGATCCCCGAGCAGCAGAAGGGCAGCTGAGCCGGGTGTGCGGTATCGCGCTCATCAGCGGAACCGGCGCCGATGATGGCCTGTTCGGCCAGATGCTGTCCGCACTCGAGCCGCGCGGGGAGATCGAGGCGACCCTCCGCGAGGAGAGCCTGCTGGCCGGGGTGCGGCGCCTGAAGATCCTCGACCGGGAACGGGCACTCCAGCCCTGGCAGTCTGCCGACGGCCGCTGGCTTGTGTGCTTCAACGGCGAGATCTTCAACTACCGGCAGCTGCGCGCTGAGCTAACCGGCCTCGGGCGGCAGTTCCGGACCGAGAGCGACACCGAGGTCGTCGCCGAGGCCTTCGCGGAATGGGGCGAGCGGGCCACCGCCAAGTTCCGCGGGGAGTTCGCGCTCGCAATCGCCGAGCGGGCGACCGGGCGCACCTACCTCGCGCGCGACCCGGTCGGCGTCAAGCCGCTGTACTGGTCCTGCCGCAACGACCAGCTATTCGTGGCCTCGGAGGTGAAGGCGCTCGTCCCGGTAGGCGCTGCGGTTTCGGAGGTACCGCCAGGCCAGCACGGCTGGGCCGAAGCGGAGGGCGGAGCACCCGTTCTGGCACCGTACCTGGACCTGATGGGCATCGGCGCGGACCTTCCGCCGGTCGAGGACCCGGCCGAGGCCGCGAAGCTCCTGCGCCTGGCAGTAGAAGACAGCATCCGGGTCCGCGTCGACACCGACCTGACTGTCGGCGTCGTCCTGTCCGGCGGCCTGGATAGCTCGGTCGTGCTCGCGAACGTCCTCCAGATGCACCCGGACTGCGTGGCGCTCACCGTCGGCGCACCTGGCAGCGACGACCTCCTGTACGCCCGGCGCCTGTGCGGCGACCTCGGCGTTCGGCACGAGGTGATCACCGTCCGTCCCGCCGACATCCGCCTGAGCGAGATTCGCGAGGCGATCAGGATGTCGGAGCTGACCGAGTACGGCGACATCATCAACGCGGTCGTGTCGGTGCCGCTCTTCGCCCGCGCCCGGCAGCTCGGGATCAAGGTAGTGCTCACCGGCGACGGCTCGGACGAGCTCTTCGGCGGCTACTCGATGTACGAGCGGATCCCGGAGGAGGCGTCGCGGCAGCTCTTCCGGCACATGATCAGCAACCTGCACCGGACCGAGCTGCAGCGGGTCGACCGGGTCAGCATGGGCAACGGCGTGGAGGCGCGCGTGCCCTACCTCGATCCGGCGGTCGTGGAGCTGGCGATGCGGCTGCCTGTCGGGCTGAAGGTCCGCGACGGGCAGGAGAAGTGGATCATGCGGCAGGCCTTCGAGGGCCTGCTGCCTGAGTACGTCCTCCGGCGGCCCAAGAACCCGATGTCACACTCGTCCGGCCTGCATGAGCGGGCCCGGCTGTACCGGCCGCTCTTCGCGGGGCTGCACCGCTCGTTCGGCTACCACCTGCTTGATGCCGTGCACCGGGATTTCTCGGTCGTGCTCGGCCGGTGCGGCGACGACCTGGACCGTGCGGTCGCGATGACCAGGACCGGGCAGGACTACTCGCCGGCCGAGCATGCCCGCGACCTAGCCGGGGCACTGCGCTGGAACGCAGCTGCCGCGCTCAGGCGGAGGCCCCGGCCAGCGCCGCGGCGGCCGCCTGGCCGCCACGCTCGCGCTGGCCGTTAGGCGGGCGTTCCCTTACCGGCCTTCGACCGGCTGGCGGCCCAGGCGATGATCAGCAGCACCACGCCGATGACGAACGCGACAGCGGCCCGTACCTCGTGGCTTCCGCCATGGTGCTTGCCGACCAGGGCGTGGACCGAGTTCAGGGCTCCCGAGATATAGAGCACCCCGACGATGATCGCCAGGATTCCGAGGACTCCCAGCACGATGGTCAGCGCACGACTGTTTGACCTGCCGGGCGCGCTCGCAGTACTCACCACTTGACTCACCTGTTCTTCCGGATGGGTGGCTGGCTCTGCACGACTGGTGGCCGCCACCCGTAATGATCAGCCGCGCGTCACTGTACCCGGTGCCCACTCCGCCCCGGCACGGCACCGGTGAGGACCAGCCTGCCACTCGCCGGCTCGTCCCACGTCAGCACCGGAGATCTTGCGGAGACTGGGCGCTGGCTGAGGCGGACCCGCTGCTCGCAGTCAGCCCGACGGACTGGCCGCAGGCCGACGAGCCGAAGAACGCGATGTACAGCATCCCCTGCGCCTGACCGCCGGGCGAGATGGCCGAGTGCTGGCAGGTCGCCCCGGTCGAGGTGGGCTGGCACGACCATCCGTTGCCGGCGTCCGCGGTACCGGCGTCGGCAGTTCCGGCAGCGGCCGTGCCGGTGGCGTGCCAGTGCCCGCCGCCGTGGCCGGGCCAGCCGCCATGCCCGCCGCCGCCGGGGCCGTGCCCCCCGCCCTGCCCGGGCGGGCCGCCGAATACCCAGGTGCCGGGCGGAAGGGTGATCGACACCGTCACCTTCCGGGTGGTCGCAGATCCGGTGTTGCTGACCTGGAAGACAACCTGGGCCCCATGCCAGTGCCCTCTCCCGTGCTGCCCGTCGAGGCTGATGCCGGCCGTTAGCGCTGCACTAGGCGGAGAGGTGGCGGCGACGGGCACCACGCTGGCCGGGGGCGTCGCGCTGGCGTGCGATCCCGCGTGCTTTCTGCCGGGCTTCCGGGTGCCGGGGCTGGCGGCGGACGTCGGCTGCGACGGTGACGGTGACACAGCCACGACCGGAGCTGGCGTCCCGCCCGCCCCGGCCTGAGGGCGGTGCGCCGCCCCGAGGGGCGTGTCGCGGCTGACCAGGGACACAGCGAAGCCAGCGCCGCACACGACGATCACCGCGGCCGCGGCGAGCAGGCGCAGTGGTTGCAGGGAGCGCCGCCTCAGGGGTGCGCTGAGCCACGGCATGTGCCCGCTCTCCAGGCCGGCCGGATCGTCGTCGATTGCCGCCATGGTCGCTGTCCCGGTAGCCGCCGCGGTCGAGGCCGCGGCGGTCTCGTGCGGCGTGCCGGCCAGATAGCCGGCTGCTGCCCCGCCGAGGATGACCGGTGCTACCAGCGTCCTGAGGGCCATGTTGACGTCGGCCAGGTCGGCGTACCGCGCACGGCAGTCGTCGCACTGGCTGAGGTGCTCGGTCACCA
>Ga0335072_10012167_pt1 | contig 12293 bp, 8 predicted proteins | sample Lox_Sample_21_FD_206725 | JGI IMG/M metagenome (GOLD analysis project Ga0335072, IMG submission 206725) | Soil microbial communities from Loxahatchee National Wildlife Refuge, Florida, United States - Lox_Sample_2.1 | ecosystem: Environmental > Terrestrial > Soil > Wetlands | place: USA: Florida...
GGGACTGGTCAGAGGTGAAGATCGCCGCCGAGTGGCTGCTCGACACGGGGCGGGCGGTCTGCGTGCGGCGCACGGGCTGGCGGCGCGTCTACGACCTGCCCGAGCGCGCCATCCCCGCGCCACTGCTCGAGCTGGCGCCGGACGACGGCGAGTGTGTCTCCTACCTCGTCGGCGTGACCACCCGCGCTCTCGGCGTGGCCACGGCCGCTGACCTGGCCGAATACCAGCGACTCAGCCAGCAGACGCGCACCGCGCACAGCGTCGACGACTCCGCGGCGGCGGCCGGGCTGACCCCGGTCACGATCCCGGCCGCCACCAGCGCGCGGCCGCTTCGCGGGTGGGCCGACCCCGCGGCGCTGGCCTGGCTCGACGCGGGCGGGCGCGGCAGGCACCGCACCACGCTGCTATCCCCGTTCGACTCGCTGATCTGGGACAGGAAGCGGACACTGCGGATGTTCGGCTACCGCCACGCGCTCGAGGCGTACGTGCCGAAGGAAAAGCGCGTGCACGGCTATTACACGATGCCGCTGCTGGCCGGCGGCCAGATCGTGGGCCGGGTGGACCCGGCTCGCGACGGCAAGACACTGCTCGCCAGGCAGGTGACTCTCGACAAGCCTGCCGCCGTCGCGCCCATGGCCCGGGCGCTCGCCGAAGCCGCTCAGTGGGTGGGTTGCGACACCGTCCATCCCGAACGTGTGTCGCCTTCTCACCTGGCTCAGCCGCTTGTGGCGGCGCTGCGGACCGAAGGGTTCTAGCTGATCTCGATCAGCTTTTCCCGCACCGCGATCATCACGGCTTCCATCCGGGAATGGATCTGCAGTTTCTCCAGGATGTTCCGCACGTGGTTCTTCACCGTGTTCTCGGAGATGAACAGCTCCTTGGCGATGTCGCGGTTGTTCATGCCGCGGGCCACCAGCCGGAGCACCTCCATCTCGCGCTCGGTGAGCTTCGGCGCGGGGGCGTGCTTAGCCGGTTCCTCTTCGGCGTCGCGGCGGGCGAGCGTGGCGAACTCGGTGAGCAGCTTGCCGGCCATCGACGGGTTGATGAGCGACTGGCCGTCGTGCACGGCACGGACCGCATCGGCCACCTCGTCGAGCGGGATGTCCTTGAGCAGGTAGCCGCTCGCCCCGGCCCGGATCGCCTCGAAGAGGTCCTCCTCCTCGTCGCTGATCGTGAGGATCACGATCTTGGCGGAAGGCGCGACTTCCTTCATCTGCCTGGCGGCCTCGATACCGGTGGTCTTCGGCATCCGGATGTCCATCAGCACCACGTCGGGCACCGTCTCGCTGGCGAGTTCCACCGCCTCGGCGCCGTCGGAGGCCTCACCGACCAGCTCGATGCCGTCCTCTTCCTGCAGCACCATCTCCAGGCCCCGACGGAAGAGGGCGTGGTCATCGGCTATGAGCACCCGGATCGGGTCGGCGCCCGGCTGGGCCTCAGCGCGCTGAACAGGCGCTACCGGCCGAGGGACCATCCCTGGTCTCGGCTGCACCGTCACGGCCGCTCCTTCCGCTGCTGTCGCTCACGCACAGGATAGGACATGTCACTCAACATACCCGTAATGCCCTGCTACTCCTCGACGAGCCTGATGACTCCGTAGTCGTACCCACGGCGGCGGTAGACGACGCTGAACTTGCCGCACTGGCTGTCGTGGTAGGCGTAGAAGTCGTGGCCGACGAGCTCCATCTCGAGCAACGCCTGGTCGATAGTCTTCGGGCTGGAAGAGTGGAACTTCTCCCGGACGACGAGCGGGCCGTCGCCTTCCATCTGAATGGGCACCAGCCCCGACGCGTCCTCGGCGCCCTGGCCGCCGGAGCCGAGGTTCTCCGCTGCCTCGGGCATCGCGGGCAGCGGGACCAGGCTCTCCCGGCGGCTCCTGCCGTTCACCTTGCTCACCTTGCGGCGGCCGCGCGGCCGGCTGACGGTCACGCTCTCGGTGCTGGCGGCCGGCTCGAGCGCGGCGTCTTCCGGGCCTGCGGTGTCGAGCAGCGCGCCGACGGCGGCCGCCTGTCCGGTCCCCGTGGCGGACACGGCCGACACGGCGTCGACGGGACGCACGGATACGTCGGAGCGGCGGCCCTTACGTCGCTCTGCCGCGCGACGCAGCTGTCCCTCGAGCTTGGCGAACGCGAGGTCAAGCGCCGCGTACATCTCGTCCGCGGCGGCCTCGGCCCTGATGGCCGGGCCCCGCGATCTGATCGTCAGCTCCACCCGCGTGCACCGATCAGCCTGCCTCGGGTTGTTTTCCTTCGATACCTCGACGTCGACCCGGATCGCCCTTTGATCCAGCTTCTCGAGCTTCGCTAGCTTCGCCGTAGCGTGCCTGCGGAAACGCTCGGGAACGGTGGTGTGCCTGCCTTTGAAGGTGATGTCCATCTCAATCCCCCTTCGGCTGGAAGTGACCGGGTAGTGGGCACTCGCCCGGCCGACCTGGTCTTCGACCCCACATCCGCCTGCTGAGGGGTTCGCGGCCTTTCTGTGGCCACTACTGCCCTTCTCTCGGGGCGGGGAACTAGGTATTCCCCGTCGAGGCAGGACTTACTTCTAAGCCGCACCGTGATCAGTCGACGAGAAGTCGCCTTACGTGGGCCGTTTCGCCTGCGGCTGGCATCGGCTTGCTGAGGAGGCCCTCCCGCTGCACTGACAGTGCGGAGGGCCTGCCCGGCGCAACCACGGACCCGGGCGAGTGCCATGCATGAACGCTAGCTCTCCTGAGCCCAAATGTCAGGAGGGGTATTCCGTGATCTATCGTCACATAGCGCACACACGGGCATCGATCTTGGCTGGTCACGCACTTGCGTCGCCGCCCGCGGCTGGTCAGCCGGGGTAGACGGCGGAGACACCGGTCCCTGTGACGTTCTTCCAGGAGCCGGACAGGCTGCTGTCGGCCACCATCGCGCCCTTGGGCAGGCTGGCGATCAACGGGGAGCCGAAACTGGCCGTGATCCAGCTCATGTGCGGTTGCGCCGGGATCGACGTCGAGCTTCCGCCGTTTACCGGGTACTCGGTCAGTTCCGGGCCCGGGTCGCGAAGCGCGATCACGTTGTCCGGGCCGTACCAGGTCACCGAGGTGAACGTGGCCGAGGGCACGGAAACGTAGAACTGCGACAGGACGATCTCGACGGCCGCCTGCCCGGGACGCGCGTTGGTCAGCGGGACGAACGCCCCGAAGTCGAGGTCGTTGCCGCCGACGATGATGGCCACCCGCACCCCGTCCGGCGCCACCCGGAGCCCGGTGAACGGCCCGACGTTCTCGGTTGTGCCGTCCGAGTTCACCACGTTCACCGCCACCGGTTTGCCGGCCTGCTGACTCGGGCTCGCGGCGCCGTTGAGCATCACGATCTGGTCCCCCGACGTGGCCCACAGGTCGTCGGCCGGGTCCCAGCTCAGCGACGTGTACCCGTCGCCGGCCCGCCGTACCAGCGGGCCGACGGTCCGGCCGGTGAACAGCGACCCGTTCTTCAAGGCGGCGACGTACTGCTTATCCGGCGAGACCGCGATCTGGGTGTAGCCGGTGCCGATGTGAGCCACCTTCACCGGCTTGGCCGTGGAACTGGTGCAGCTCATCAGATCGCCGGTGCTGTCGAGGTAGTAGAACAGACTGCTCGCACCGGAGGCCGGCGTGTACTTGCTCTGAGGCAGTTGCTGCACGGGGTTCGGGTAGGGGCCCTGCGGGCTCCACGGCTTGCCGTTCACGGAAAGCTCCACCGACTGCACCGCCGGCCCGCTCCCGCCCGATCCGATGAGCGTATACAGCAACTGCGACGACACTTGCTGCATCAGCTTCTTGTCGTTCGCGCCCTTGGTGATGGCGCCGCCCAGGTTGACGGCCGCCGTTCCGCCAGTCAGCGTGACGTCGCCGATCGTGGTCGTCTTCGCGGGAAGAGAGGTACTCGTGGCCCCCCGGGAGAGCCAGTCACCTGGCGGGTGAATGAGGTCGTACACCAGCCCGTCCATCAGGCTGGCGGTCGTCGCCTGCAACGGCACGTAGACCGGGTCGGGCACCAGGTAGCTGCCGGTGGGATCGAAGAAGTACAGGTTCCGCAGCTGATAGTCGTACTGGAACGAGTAGCTCGTGAGCACCAGGTACGGGGGCGCCTTGGAGATCCGCCACTGGCCCCCCACCTTCTCCAGGCGGAAAGTCGGCGGCCCGCCGGGCGCTCCTCCCGTCGCCGATGCCGAGGGAGCCACGTAGCCGCCGGTCCCGGAGAGGAACGCCTGCACCTGGCCGCCGACCGTCACCGTCGCCACCCGGCCCGAGCCGGTGCCGGTGAAGGCCGGCAGACCCACGTTAGGCCCGCTGCTGTACACGACCGCCGACCAGTTCGGCGTCCAGGCCCTGTTCTCCTTGGTCGTGAGGTACTCGCGTGCGATCCGCTGCCCGCCGGCGAAACTGGCGGAGGCGGCAAGGAAGCCGCTGACGATCTGTCCCGGTGTCCAGCCGGCCTCCGGCGGCTGCGCGATGATCTGCGGCAGCGGCTGGCTCTGGCCGCCGGGTCCCTGAGTCATCGAATAGGAGATCACCGGTCCGCCGCTCGGCTCGGAGATGCAGCCGGCCAGCAGTGCGACCAGCGCCACGACGAACACGACAGCCGCGACGCCGCGCAGACGGCCGCCCCTAGCCACGAGCGCCGCCCGCCATGTCGGCCTCGAGGACGACGCTGGTGACGACTTCCGCCTCGTCCGGCCCGAGCGGCAGCGGCGAGCCCGCGATCGGCTGCCCCGCCACTCTCGGGACCGTCAGCCGGAAGACCGAACCCCGGCCCCGCTCACCCCACGCCTGCAGCCAGCCGCCGTGCAGGTGCGCGTCCTCGAGGGAGATCGCGAGCCCGAGGCCGGTGCCCCCAGTGGTCCTGGCCCGGGCCGGGTCGGCCCGCCAGAACCGCTCGAAGACCCGTTGCTCCTCCCCCGGGCCGAGCCCGACCCCGTGGTCGCGGACCGCGACGGCCACCGCGTCGCTGTCCGCGGCGACGGTGACCACGACGTCCCTGCCTTCACCGTGCTCCACCGCGTTCACCAGCAGGTTCCGCAGGATGCGCTCCACCCGCCGCCGGTCTACCTCGGCGATGCAGGCCCCGGCGGGGAGCCGGAACTCGATGCGGCAGCCGCGGCGTTCGGCGAGCTGCTGCGCGTCGGCGGCGGACCCGCGCACGATGTCGCACATGTCCGCGGGCTCGGCGTCAAGCGTGGCCACGTTGGCGTCGTGCCTGCTGATCTCGAGCAGGTCGGTAAGCAGCGCCTCGAACCGTTCGGTCTGACCAGCCAGCAGTTCGGCGGACCGGGCCGAGGCGGTGTCGAGTTGTTCCCTGGACTCGAACAGGACTTCCGCCGCCATCCGGATCGTCGTCATGGGCGTCCGCAGCTCATGCGAAACGTCGGAGACGAACTGACGCTGTGCCTTGGACAGCTCCTCGAGCTCCCGCAGTTTCTCCTGCAGGCTGTCCGCCATCTCGTTGAACGAGGTGGCGAGCGCGCCGAGGTCGTCCGCGCCGCCGACCGGCATCCGCTCCTCGAGGTGTCCCGCCGCCAGCCGCTGCGCCGTCCGGGCCGCGTGCCGCACCGGGAGCACCACCCACCGGGTGACCAGCGAGGCGATGGCCGCGAGCAGCGCGACGAGCGCGATCCCGACGCCGATCAGCGTGGTCTGGACGAGTTGCAGCGTCTGCTGCTCCTGGTCCAGCGGGACGACGTAGTAGAGCTGGTAATAGGTGCCGACCGGCGCGCCGACGGCGATCGCGGCCTTGGTCGGCCCGCCGCTGTTCAGCGTCAGCGCGGTCGGGGCGTAATAGAGCAGCGTCTCCGCGGTGCCTTGATACTCCTCGGCATGCTGCTCCTGCCGGACATCTGCGACGAGCGCGGGCGGCAGCGTGGCCGTGGGGTCGACGCTGGTCACCCACGGCGAGTAGCCGGGCTGGTCGGTGAGCTCGCTGTTCAGCCCGACCACGACGTAATAGGTCGGGCTGCCGCCGTTCTGCGGCTGCAGCTTCTGGGCGATGCTGGTCATGAACTGCTGGGTGTTCTGCGCAGTCGGCGGCTGGGAGAGGCCGGGCTGCGACCGCGCCGTGTTAAGTCCGTCAAGCGCCTGCGTCTTGGCCGAATTCTCGGCGTTGGTCAGCAGGCCGTAGGCGATCTGCTCGGTGAGGAAGAAGCCGAGCACGGCGATCATCGTGGCCGAGATCACCAGCGTGGTGCCGACGACCCGCAGCTGGAGGCTCCGGCGCCAGCGGTACTTGACCTTTCCGGTGACCGCGTGTTCCGCGCGTAGCAAGGTCCTGATCAGGATCGTCAGCTGGTGCGGCAGCCAGCTGACCGCCCAGCGCACCAGCTTCTTGCGGCGCAGGGCCATCTCCCACGCTTCGCGCACGTCCCGGTGCGACGGCGCGGCCGGGGCAGGCTCGGACGCGGCCTGCGCCGGAATGCCTTGCGCCGGCGCGGCCGGCGGTGACTCGGGCACCGAGCCGGCCGCGTCGGGGTTAAACGCTGACCGCTCCATGCCTGAATCAGCCAGGTCCTGCCTTGTACCCCACGCCGCGGACCGTGACCACGATCTCCGGGTGCTCCGGGTCCTTTTCGATCTTGGCCCTGAGCCGCTGGACGTGCACGTTCACCAGCCGCGTGTCCGCGGCGTGCCGGTAGCCCCAGACCTGCTCGAGCAGCACCTCGCGGGTGAAGACCTGCCGTGGCTTGCGGGCCAGGGCGACCAGCAGGTCGAACTCGAGCGGCGTGAGGCTGAGCGTCTCACCGTTGCGCTTGACCGAGTGGCCGGCCACGTCGATCGAGACGTCTCCGATCTGGAGCATCTCCGGCGCCGGCTCGTCCGTCCTCCGGAGCCGCGCCCTGATCCTGGCGACGAGTTCCTTGGACTTGAACGGCTTGAGAATGTAGTCGTCGGCGCCGGATTCCAGCCCGAGGACTATGTCTACGGTGTCGGTCTTCGCCGTCAGCATGACGATCGGCACGCCCGACTCGCCCCTGATCTGGCGGCATACGTCGATCCCGTCGGAACCGGGCAGCATCAGGTCGAGCAGCACCAAATCGGGCCGGGTCTCCCTGAATGCGTCAAGCGCCTTGTCCCCGTCGGCCACGAACGTCGGCTCGAACCCCTCCCCGCGGAGCACGATGCCGAGCATCTCCGCGAGCGCCGCGTCGTCGTCGACGACTAGCACACGTCCCTTCATGGGCCCCATCGTTCCATGTATCCGGCTCCAAACAGAGCACCGCCGACGACGGACAGTAATGCCGCCGCTGAACCCGCGCTCAGCATGCGCAGGTTACCCCTTTTTATCAGCTCCGCACTACCCGCGAGTCCGTTTGCCCGCCGCGCCTCCGCCTCACACGTGACCAGGACCCTCCCGTACCCCACGAGCAGCCCCGCGCGTCCCCGTCAGGCTGCCCAGCTGCCCCCAGCCACCTGCGCCTGCCTGCGAAGTTTCTGTAGCCCGCACTAACGCGGCCAATGAGGCTTACAGGACGCAAAGAACCAATCCACCATGCCGCTGAAATACCCCTGAGCTATGACTTTATCCGAGATTCCATGATCACGTAAGAAAAGTACGCGTATAGGATGTTTTTCTTTCGCGATCATGAAAGTGTGGCTTGCTGACCAGCGCGGGGACACGTAAAAAACAGCGTCGGCGGGACAGGAGTAGCTGGCGTTTAGCGGGGGTAGGCAATTGGCCGTCACGACTATCCGGCGACACGTACGGGGATAATCATGGGCATCTTTGACAGGTTCAAGGGCCAATCAGGAAACCACACAGAGGAAGAGCAGCAGGATGCCAGCCAGCAGACCGGCGGGCAGTTCAGCGACCAGTCCGGCCAAGGAGGCATGCAGACCGCGCAGAACACGATCGGTCAGCAGGGCGGTCCCCAGGATTCCGGCATGGGCGGGTACCAGGACCCCAACCAGTCCGGCTACCAGGACCCGACGCAAGGCGGCGGGTCCCAGGGCCAGGACCCCAACCAGTCCGGCTACCAAGACCCCAACCAGTCCGGGTATCAAGACCCGGCGCAGGCCGGCTACCAGGACCAGAACCAGAACCAGGACGACCAGGGCGGTTACGACCCCAGCCAGGATCAGTACGGGGACCAGAACCAGGGCCAGTAAGCCAGCCAGTCTCACGTGGCGAGGCTGCCCGGACCGCGCTGAGTTGCTTTTGCCCTCGCGCGCATGGGCATTAGAGTTCGGCCATGCCTGAGCCGTTGTCCAACATTGTCGAAGCCGGCTGGGCCGAGGCCCTGGAGCCAGTAGCGGACCAGATCGCGCGGATGGGCGACTTCCTGCGCGAGCAGGTCAAGAGCGGCAAGAAATACCTCCCCGCCGGCGACCTCGTGCTGAGGGCGTTCAAGCAGCCGTTCGCCGACGTCAAGGTGCTGATCGTCGGCCAGGATCCGTATCCGACGCCCGGGCACCCGGTGGGCCTCGCCTTCTCGGTCGCGCCCAGCGTCAAGAGGCTGCCGGGCAGCCTGATCAACATCTTCCGCGAGTACTCCGACGACCTCGGCTACCCCGCGCCCGCCACCGGCGACCTCACCCCCTGGGCCGAACGCGGCGTGCTCCTCCTGAACAGAGTCCTCACTGTCGAACCGGGCAAGCCCGGCTCGCACCGCGGGAAGGGCTGGGAAGAGGTCACCGAACAGGCGATCCGCGCGCTGGCGGCCAGGGACAAGCCGCTCGTCGCGATCCTTTGGGGCCGCGACGCCCGGAACACAGCCGCATTCCTCGGACCGGAGGTCCCTCGCATCGAGTCGGCGCACCCGAGCCCGATGTCCGCTAACAGCGGATTTTTCGGCACGCGCCCGTTCAGCCGGGCGAACCAGCTCTTGCGGCAGCAAAATGCCGAGCCCGTCGACTGGAAGCTGCCGTAGCCAGGCCGAGGAACTCCCCCGCGAGGAGTACGCAAAACGGCCGATGCGCGGGGCTAGCGGTCACTTTACCGTTCTGGAACATGGATACTAGATGGGTGGCAGGGGCAAGTGCCGCCCAGACGACGGGGCTGCGATCTGAGCATGCGGTTTGGCCGGGGCGCCGCGTGGTCGCGGCGTGCTTTGCCGCGTTTACGGTCTACGCTGCCGCGATGGTCTTCACCGGGCACGCCGACGGCACGTGGGCCGTCTGGGCCTTCGGCGGCTACGCGATCGCGACCATGCTGATGCTGGCCACCCGGAGCTGGGTGCTGCCGCTCGCCGTGGCGCTCGGCGGCGCGCTGGTGGCGCCGCTGGTGTGGCTGATGACCAGGACGGCCGCGACGGCAGAGGTGCTCGTCATCGGCCGCGCCGCCGATCATGTCCTGAAATACGGCACGCCCTACCTTCCGCCCGGCCAGCTGACCGGCTGGAAGGAATACAACCCGTACCTGCCCCTGATGGACGTCTTCGGCCTGCCGCGCGCGGTCGGCATCCACGGGGTGCTCGGCGACACGCGGATCTGGGTCACGCTCACCACGATCGTGCTGATCGCCGCCGCTTTCGCGGTCGCCTCGCCGCACCAGCTGCGTGACTGCCCGCACTGCCGCACCCGCATCGCCGGGGCGACCGCGCTCGCCGTCGCGTCGCCGGTGATCGCCTTCCCGCTCGCGCTCGGCGTCACCGACCCGCCGGTCATCGCGCTGACCTGCCTGGCGCTGGCCTGGGCGGACCGCGGCAAGGTGGTCAGGGCCGCCCTTGTGCTCGCGGTCGCCTGCGCGATGAAGACCACGGCGTGGGCCGTGGTCCCGGTGCTCGCGATCATGGCGTGGGTCCAGTACGCCCCGCGCGCCGCGGCGAGGTTCAGCGCGACCGCCCTGGCCGCCACCGGCGTGCTGGCGCTGCTCGCGGCGCCGGAGGCGATGGCCACGTCGACCGACGTCACCGCCGTCAAGCAGAACCTGATCGACTTCCCGCTCGGCCTTACCAAGCACAAGACTCCCGCGGCGAGCCCGCTGCCCGGCCACCTGATCGCCGGCCTGGGCAGCGTCGGGCATTACACGGCGGTGGTGCTGATGGTGGCGGCCGCCGTGGCGTTCACGGCCTGGATTCTGCTCCGTCCCCCGCGGGACGCGCGCGACGTGGCGTGGCGCCTCGCGGTCGGCTACGCGGTCATGTTCGTCCTTGACCCGTCGACGCGGTTCGGTTACTTCGCCTACCCGCTCGCGCTGCTCGGCTGGCTGGCGCTGACTAAGAACAGTTCTCCGGAACGTACGGTGCCTCCGCCACAGGGCCAGCTGCTCGCCTCTGGGGCAGCAACCTGACACCGTCGCCAATCCGCAACGCCATATTCGGGCGGGCACGGTAGCGTCCCCTCCGGCCACTGCTTACTATCACGAGGCATGGTGCGTGCCGAGGAGCCGGCCGCCGGCCCGCTGCTCGAGCGGGCGGCGGAAGTAGCCGCGATCACCGCCGCGATCGACGCGGCGGCCGCGGGCTCCGGCTCGGTGCTCCTCGTGGAAGGCGCCGCCGGGATCGGGAAGACGCGGCTGCTGGCGCACGCCTGCGAGCGCGCGGCCGCCGCAGGGATGACGGTCTTGACCGCGCGGGCCGCCGAATACGAGGACGGCTACGCCTGGGGCATCGTCACGCAGCTGTTCGACAGTGAACTGCGCAGTTCTTCCGCCGGGACGCGGGAGGACGCCGCCACGCTGGCGGCCAGGGCGCTGATCCAGCCGGAGCGGCCGCGCGACGAGGACGCCTACGCGGTGCTGCACGGCCTGTACTGGCTGACCGCGGACATCGCGCAGCGGGCGCCGCTGCTGCTGGCCATCGACGACCTGCAGTGGGCGGACGCGCCGTCCCAGCGGTTCCTCGCCCACCTAGCGCGGCGGCTCGGTGACCTGCGCGTGCTGCTGGCCGTCACGGTGCGCGAGCCACGGTCGGCGACCGTCCAGGACAAGGCGCTGACCGCAGCCCTGGCCGCCGAGCCGGGCGTGCTGACGGTTCGTCCGGCGGCGCTCAGCGCGGCCGGCTCCGCGCGGCTGGTGGCCGCCGAGCTTGGCGGCGATCCGTCGGCCGCGTTCCTTGACGCCTGCCACGAGCTGACCGGCGGCAACCCGCTGCTGCTGCACGGCCTGCTGACGGCGCTCGCCGCCGAGGGCATCGGCGGCACGGACGCGGACGTCCCGCACCTCCGCCGTCTGACCCCGGACTCGGTCTCGAGGCACGTGCTGCTGCGGCTCGGCAGAATGCCGGCCGCCGTGCTCGCCGCCGCCAGGGCGGTCGCCGTGCTCGGCACGGCGGCGACCACGGCCAGGGCCGCCCGGCTGGCCGAACTGGACGACGCGGCGTGCGCCGAGGCGATCGGCGTGCTCATGGCCGAGCACCTCGTCGAAGGTGATCGGCAGCTGCGCTTCGTGTACCCGCTGGTCAGGTCCGCGATCTATGAGGACCAGGCCCCGCCGGTGCGCCAGCAGTGGCACAAGCGCGCCGCGCGGCTGCTCGCCGCGGAGGGCGCCTCGCCCGCTGAGATGACCGCGCACTTGCTGGCCTCCGCGGCGTCGGGTGACCCATGGCTGACCGACCAGCTGCGCCGCGCCGCGGCGGACGCCCGCGGGCGCGGCGCGCCGGAGGTGGCGGTGCAGTGCCTGGAACGAGCGCTTGCCGAACCGCCACCCGCGGCCGCCCGCGCCGACGTGCTCTACGAGCTCGGCGCCGCGCGGACCTTCCATTCGCCCGCCAGCGCCGTGGAGCACCTGAGCGAGGCGCTGGAGCTGACCGACGACTGGCCGCGCAGAGGCGAGATAGCGCTGGCGCTCAGTGAGGCCCTCGCGCTGAGCGGCCGGTTCGCGGACGCGGTCACGACCGTGCAAAGCGCGCTCGCGGAGAGCGGTGATGAGCAGGACCGGATCGTCGCCTCACTGCAGGCGGTCCTGCTCAACATCGCGCGCTGGGACCTGTCCACCAGGGAGGTCACCAGGCCGCTCGTCGCGGAGCTGCTGGCCCGCGCCGACGCGGGTGACCCGCTCGACCCGCAGCTGCACGCCAACCTCGCGATGGAGCTCACCGTCGCGGGCACCGACAGAACCGGAGCGCTGCGGCACGCCCGTGAGGCGGTCCGCGCCACGTCGAGCCTGATGTCGCTCACCTCCACCGCGCTGCCCGAGGCGGTACTGGTGATGTCGTACGCCGACGCCAGCGGCGAGGCGTGGCGCGGGGTGCGGGGCTGGCAGGAACTCGCCAGGCAGCGCGCCCGCCCGCTGGCCACCGCTATCTCCGCTTCGATCGCCGCGCACCTCGCGGTCCGCGACGGCGACATCCGGCAGGCACTGGCGTTCGGCGAGCAGGCGCTCGCCGCCGCCGACAGCTGGGTCGCGATCCTCGCC
>Ga0335072_10012169_pt1 | contig 12293 bp, 11 predicted proteins | sample Lox_Sample_21_FD_206725 | JGI IMG/M metagenome (GOLD analysis project Ga0335072, IMG submission 206725) | Soil microbial communities from Loxahatchee National Wildlife Refuge, Florida, United States - Lox_Sample_2.1 | ecosystem: Environmental > Terrestrial > Soil > Wetlands | place: USA...
GCGATGAATGGAAATACCACACGAAGCACGCCGTTCGTCTTGTTCGCCGAACTCCATTCGCCGCGCCACGCTGGCCGCGGCTTCTCCGCCGGTGCCGCCGCAACATTCGTTCCGTCGTTTCTCAGCATTTCCATCTTTTCACGTGGTTATCGTTACTAGGCTCGGATACGTGCGCCTAGCGCTTCGGCCTGCGCCTCCAGCCGATCGCGCAGCCTGGAACAGATCATGTCGCACAGTTCGAATACCATCGTATCTGCAATTGAGTAATAGGCACTGGTCCCCTCTTGCCTGCGCCTCAGCAATCCAGCGTCCTGCAGCACCTTCAGATGTTTGCTGACGTTAGGTTGTGTCGACCCAACGCTTTCCGCCAGCGCTGACACGCTCCGCTCTCCATCTTCAAGTTCCCGCAAAAGCCGCAGACGCAATGGCTCGCCTAGCGCTCGGAAGCGCCCCGCGACTAGTTCAAGCGCTTCCGGTGTCATAGGTTGCAGCGCCCGTCCGCTCTTCCTCGGCCTGCTTGCTTTCATCGTTAATTAGTTATATAAGAATCAATGCGTCCGATCAACTAGCGCGGATAGCCGATTGTCGAGAGGCCGAAGCTATGTTCTTCCATGAACTTAACCGGGGCAAATGCAAGACCTATATGCTCGGATGCGAGCGCACTCGCCAAGCCGTCCTTATCGACCCGTTGAGAGAAAACACGGCTCGCTATATCGCGGTCGCCGCCTATCACGGCTACCATTTCCAATACCTGATCGACACGCATACCCACGCCGACCACCGCAGCGGCACTTTCGATCTCGCCGATCTGACCGGTGCGAAAGTCGTGATGGAACGTCACGCGCCTGCTCCACACGTCGCGCTGCATGTCACCCAGGGCGATATTCTCGAAGCCGGTGATCTCAAGTTGAAAGTGCTCTTTACTCCTGGTCATACTCCCGACGGCATGAGCCTTTACGTCGATGGACGCGTATTCACCGGTGACACTCTCTTGATTGGTGGGACTGGACGCGCCGATTTCTCCGGCGGCGACGCGGGTAAGCAATACGACGGTATCAAGGAGTTGCTATTCACGTTGCCCGACTCCACGGTAGTCTTTCCCGCCCATGACTATCGCGGTAATCAGTGCTCCACCATCGCTGCGGAAAAGAGTTCCAACCCTCGCATCGCAGGCCGCTCGCGCGAGGAATACATCAATCTCATGAATAATCTGGGCCTGCCGATGCCCGACAAGATTCAAGAGGCTCTGCAAGCCAATCAGTCCGCTATTGAAGACGACTCAGTGAAATTCCCCGAGGTGGCGCAACTCAACCAGATTCACCAGATTACGGCTGCTGAGCTTCAGTCTCGTATGGCGAATACAAACCCGCCCTTGATTATCGACGTACGGGAACAAGACGAATATCACGACGAACTCGGACATATTCACTCAAGCCGCCTCATTCCTCTCAAGACCTTATCTGCGAAAGCTGCCGAACTTGAGCCTGTGAGGCATTCCGAGATTGTAGTTGTATGCCGTGCGGGTGTCCGCAGCAGTACCGCCGCTGCAATACTCACTGCACTCGGCTTTGAGCACGTAAGCAATCTCAAAGGCGGGATGCTTGAATGGAACGAAGCAGGTTTGCCGGTCGAGCGTTGATCGCATTTCGGTCATCATCAGGTAACTTGGCATGCACGATTTTACTCCAATCGCCTCCACCATCGGCGGCATCCTCATCGGTCTGAGCGCTTCTGCGATGCTGTTGTTGAGCGGCAAAGTCGCAGGTATCAGCGGCATCTTCGCCGGCGTCTTGCGCCCCATGAAAGATGATACACTTTGGAAAGTCTGCTTCCTGGCAGGGCTCTTCATGGGCGGATTGCTGCTCCGCGTCTTCGACCCGCATGCCTATGACTTCGGCATCATTCGCTCACCCGGGGTCCTTGTCCTCGCTGGCCTCCTGGTCGGCTTCGGCACGCGCTTGGCCAACGGATGTACCAGCGGTCACGGCGTATGCGGTGTCGGCCGCCTCTCCGCCCGCTCGATTGTCGCGACTGTAACCTTCGTCACAAGCGGCGCCCTTACTGTCTATTTGCTAAATCACTAGATTCAGAAACTAACGTGAAAACTTCTCTCGTCTCATTTTGCTCCGGGATTGTCTTTGCTCTCGGTTTGGGCATCTCCGGCATGACGCGGCCTGTTAAAGTCATTGATTTTCTAGATTTCTTTGGAAATTGGGATCCTAGTCTAGCTTTCGTAATGGTCGGAGCAATCGCGGTTTACTTCGTCGCCAATCGTCAACGCCTCACGATGGGTTCGCCGCTGCTCGCCGCCAAATTCGCCATACCAACTCGGTCCGATCTGGATGCGAACCTGATCATCGGTGCCACCATCTTCGGGGCCGGATGGGGTCTCGGCGGCTTCTGCCCCGGCCCCGCACTTACCTCTCTTGCTTCGGGCGCACTTCCAGTGATGATCTTCGTCGCCGCGATGGCCGCAGGAATATATCTTCACGGCTGGACATCCGAATACTTCGTCACGCCACATCCCGTGACTATCGCTCCCCAACCGGCCGCGGATTCCTGAGCAAAGCGAGCGATACCAACGTGCGGCCTTATGCTGCAGCCCGTATCGCCTTGAACAGACTCACACAGCACGGATTTTCCAGGAGATAGATTAAGCTTTGAATAGACAATTTTCCCGCGATACGATCGATTCGACCGTCCTCTCACGTCGAACCTTCATCAAGCTCGCGGGTGCGTTCGCGGCCAGCGAGGTAATTAGTGCAAGTCAGCTCTCCGCAATGGCAGCAAACAGTATCGACTTGCCCTTTGGAAATGGCGAGCGGCGTATCGTAAACTTTCCTCAGAAAAATGACGTGATTCTGTTGCGCACGCGCCCGCCGTTGCTGGAAACGCCATTTGAAGTATTCGATCAGAGCGTCTTCACCCCGAATGATCGCTTCTTCGTGCGATGGCATTTGCCAGTCATTCCGACGACTATAGACGTCAACACTTTTCGCCTCCGTGTTGACGGTCATGTGCGGAAACCCCTTGAACTTACCCTTGACCAGATTCTTAATGAGTTCACCCCCGTCGAGCTCGCAGCGGTCAACCAATGCTCAGGTAATAGTCGCGGCTTCTTCTCACCGCGGGTTCCAGGCGGCGAGTGGGGCAATGGCGCGATGGGTAACGCTATGTGGACTGGCGTTGCGTTGAAGCATCTCCTCGCGCGCGCCAACGTAATGCCGGGGGCCGTTCAAGTTCGTTTCGGTGGCCTCGATTCCGGTGAGGTGCCCGAGACTCCTGTATTTTTGAAGTCGCTTAGCCTCGATCATGCGATGGACGGCCAGGTTATGGTCGCTTACGGCATGAATGGCACTCAGCTACCCATGCTGAATGGTTTTCCGCTGCGGCTTGTCGTTCCCGGCTGGTATTCCACTTACTGGGTTAAAATGCTGAACCACATCGAAGTTCTGGATCAGCCGGATAACAACTTCTGGATGCGAACGGCATACCTCATTCCAGACACTCCGGGAGCCTCCATGATACCTGGAGAAAAAAACGTAAAGATGATCCCGATCAATCGGATGGTACCTCGCTCGTTTATTACTAATATGTCGAATGACGGAGCAATTAAGGTAGGTCATCGAACTGAGGTTCGCGGAATCGCCTTCGGTGGCGATGCTGCGCTTAAGGAGGTAGCGTTCTCCGCAGACGGCGGTACTAATTGGCAGCCGGCGAGATTAGGGAAAGATCACGGCGGCTACAGCTTTCGTCAGTGGCACATAAGTTTTACTCCCGATCGTAAGGGTCCCTCGACGATGATGGTGCGGGCGACGAACATCAATGGCGAGACTCAGCCGGCGACGCCTAACTGGAACACTGGCGGCTACATGCGCAACGTCATCGAACAGGTCACTGTCCGGGCTGATTAACGCGGGGCGTCACGAATGAGAGAACTGCCTTCACTCAGACGCAGTACTGTATTGCTGATCGTTGCAGCGATTGTCCTCTGTATTCCACCGGCCAATGCACTATCAAAACGCGCGCCAGGCCCAGTCATCAAGTTGACTTCGCAAACGATCACCCTGCCTTTTGGCGATCGTACGTTCGAAGGCGATCGATGGGCTAAAGTCGCTAATACGCGCTGTTTGCTGTGTCATTCGAAAGGAATGATTGACAAGCAGCCGCCACTATCCCCCGACGCTTGGAAGAAAGAAATTCTTAAGATGCGCTCTGCTTACGGGTGCCCTCTGCGGGATGATCAGATCGACGGTCTCGTAAACTTTATCTCTCAGGTAAATAAATAGCCGCTCTTGCTAGTTTAAGGGTCGTCCAGAAAATTTGCCGCGGCGCAATCGGACTCCAAAACGCACCGCTTTCCGCCTCCGGAAATACTTCCGAAATGCACCCCTCACATTGAGTGTGGCTCGCGCTCGACGCATCGAGCGCCTTCCCAACCGCTAACCACTTTTCCTCTTTTTGCGCTAAGCTCCGGTCACTATTCGGCGCGGACACGAGTCCTTCGCTCGGCCCGCCAATGGAGGCATCCGTCATGTCCGCATCTGCTATCTCACTCTCATCGATGTCTGGTATCCCCCACGCCGATCTGCTTCAGCTCGCGCGCGAGGCCGAAGACGCGGGCATGAACGGCATCTACGTCCCCGAGGCCACCAACGACGCCCTTATCGACTGTTACGGGATCGCCAACGCCACCAAACGCATTACTATCGGCACCTGGATCGTCAACATCTATCTCCGCGATCCCTTGCTCTGCGCTACCGCCACAGCTACCGTGCAGGACGCCGCTGACGGCCGCTTTATCCTCGGCCTCGGCGTCAGCCATCGCCCCGCCCTTGAGGCCCGTGGCATCGACATGGGCAACGGCCGCGACCGCCTACGCCGCGATACTGAAATCATCCGCAAAACGCTGAGCGGCGAGCCAACCGCGATGTTCGGGATGCGCTTCCGGGCGCCCAAGCATCCAGTTCCCATCTACTTTGCCGCCCTCGCTCTCGAAACCGCGCGCCTCGGTGGCGAAATCTCCGACGGCCTGATGCTCTACCTCTGCACGCCCGAGCGTATGCGCAAATCGATCATGGTCGCGCGCGCCGCCGCCGAAGAACACGGCCGCCCCCTGACCGCCGTTAAGATGACCATCGGCCTTCCCGTCTTCATGCACGACGATCTCGACCGCGCTTACTCCGCTGCGCGCAAGGGTCTCGCCTTCTACGCCGCTCTACCATTCTATAATCGCCTGCTCGCCCGCAGCGGCTTCGAGCTTGAGGCCAAGGCCGCGATGGATGCCGCCTTCCGCCGCGACTCCGACGGGATGGCCGCCGCCATCACCAATACTGTCGCCGATGCCGTCGCTTTGATCGGCCCACGCGCGCGATGCCTCGAGCGGATGGCCGCCTACACCTCGGCCGGCGCCGACCTGCCCATCATCGTCCCCAACGCCGTCGACGAAGATTACCCCACCTGCGTCCGCCGACTGCTGAAAGCCTTCCGCCCCTTCAACTAATGCATCCGGAACGTCGACCTAACTGTCCGGTAACGGCTGACGCAAGAACGCCATGTCTGGGATCAAAAACAGTGAATCGCTGGAGATACCTTTTGGCGGCTGGCCGTCGTTCCGCGATGCCGAAGTTCTCTTTGTCGCCTTGGATCGTGAGGGTCATGATGGATATCAAGGTCCAACGATAGAAACCAAAATCCACGTCTTTGATACTACCGGCGAAGTGGATAGTCAGGGCTTTCTGGTTTTATTGAACCACGCCCTGGTTACTTTAAGATTCTTCAACGTCGAGGATTTTCTCGCAGAAAGTTTTAATCATCAAAATGTCGTATTTGGCCTTGAGATTCATGAGATTCCTGATCGACAATTGGAACACCGAAAATTCGATGTTCAGTTTCGCTCATCCTTCGGGCTGGAAATGAAATTCGCCTGTGAGGCGGTGGAAGTCGCCCAAGTGGAACCGTATGAACTCCACGAGTAAATCCGTAGCGGCGAACGTCCGGATCAATGAAGCCCTAGGGTGCGCGTTTCTTTAGGATATACCATACTGATCAGCATTTCCTCCTCGCCGCCAGAATGCGTTTGCCCTTCTCCACGCAAGGCGCTACGGTCGCAATTCAAACGATTTTGAGTAACCCAAATTCCAAACGAGAGAGAACATGGCAGACAAACCATCGCCCGCCGAAGCTGTTCGCGCCACCGTCCCGAAGCTGATCGATTTGACCGAGAAGGTTCTTTTCGGCGATGTCTGGGAACGTCCTGAGCTATCCAAACGCGATCGTAGCCTGATCACCTGCGCCGCCCTGGTCGCAATGCAGCGTCCCGATCAGCTCAGGTTCCATCTCGCTCGTGCACTCAAGAATGGCGTCACGCAATCTGAGTTGAGCGAGTTGATTACTCATCTGGCCTTTTACTCCGGATGGCCCACCGCGATGACCGCCGCCACCATCGCCAAAGAAGTCTTCGAAAAATAGGGTTCCTCTCGAACCCTTGCGGCTGTTAGTCCGCGAGCCAGCCGCCCTCAACTCTTAGTGCGTATGCCAAGGGAGGCCCCAAACGGCGCTTAGACCCGCACCACGCATGTCACGAAATCGTGATCTGAGAACCGCCGCCCAAATACTCCCGTTTTCGCCGCTACGACCACCGCCGACCCACGCACCGGTTCGACTCCGCGCAGCGCCAGCCAATCGAGCTTCGGACGCATCCATCGCGGCACTACTCCTGAAACCGCGAACGTCGCCCTGCTCATCGCATTCGCCCCCTCGATTCCAAAACCCGCCGCCGCTAGCCGTCTGAACAATGGCTCGTAGCTGATCGGATTGCGAAACCGTCCCGGCGTCAACGCCAGCAGTATCATCGTCTTGATTGCTTCTGCAGGCGTCATCAGCGAAACAGTAGTCGTATTGAAGTCGCCCCCGATTATCGTTGGCCTCGCTTCCGGCAACCCCTTTAGATATTGGACTATCTGCTTCTCACGGCCCGCCGGCCCTGTGCGGCTATTCAGATGTGCCATGCCAACGGCGATCTCCCGCCCGTTCGGATTGATCGTGGCGACGCATCCATGTGGTAGTCCCGCCAGGCGCCGCGCCCGCCTGGGCATCCGGAAGTTCGGCAGCGCAATCGACCGCACCTCAGTCAACGGATACCCACTTAAAATCGCATTCCCAAGAAACGAAACCGGCCGTGGCATCTGATTGCGTGGCGCGAATTCCGGCACGTACAAGAAGCTCATCCTAAGCGCCTCGGCGATTTCCGCCGCGACGTCCCGGTTACGCGACCGGCTCACATTGCAGTCGATTTCCGCTAGCAGAATCAGTCCCGCGCCTTCGAGCGGCGGACGCTTCAGGCACGCGATTATCTCGTCAAGCTTGAGACCCCACTGCGCGTTGAACGCGGCCACGCGCAGCGTATTCAACCGCGGCCACGCCGTCCGATTAATGGTTACAAGAGGAAACTCCGCTGCGGCGAACGTCTTCGATTGCTGATCAGTGTCCGCGCCAACATCCTCGTGGCTCGCTCCCGCCACGAATCAGCTCAGCCCTGCAGTTCAACTTCCAGCGCGTCGAAACTCGTGACCGGCGCCGAGCAAGTCCGCTCACGGCAAACATACGCGGTCAGCCGTCCGTCAATTTGCCGCTTGCCCCTCGCCACCTCCGGCAAAACCGCCGCATCAGGTGCCTTCGGATCAACCATGAAGATCGCGCGATTCGGGATATAGCCAAGTCCGAGCCGCTCAATCCATTCATCTAATTCCGGCGACCCGCGTTCACCGACGATCACGATCTCGACCGCTCCCCGCTGATCACGATCAGCCGCCTCCAGCATATGCGCGAAGCCGAACGGCTGCTTTTCCATCATCGGCCCGAATAACCTTAGCGCTCGCCCGGCTTCCTTCGCGTACCGTTCATCATCCACGTATTCGCTCAGCCGCAGCAGCGCCATCACCGCCGCACTATTCCCCGACGGCGTCGATCCGTCGAACGCCGCCTTGGTTCGCGTAATCAGTTTCTCGTGGTCGATCGCTGTGAAGTAAAAGCCGCCATTCGTATGGTCGGCGAAGCGATCGAGAATGACGTCCACCATCTTCCGCGCATATTGCAGGTAACGTAGTTCCAACGACGCCTCGTACGTATCGATCATCGCCTCCGCCATCAACGCGTAATCTTCCAGGTAGGCGTTGAAGCGCGCGACGCCGTCTTTGAACGATCGCTTGAGCGCGCGCCCGTCCCACATCTTCTCCATTACGAACGCGATCGCGCGCTCCGCCGCTTCGAGGTAACGCCGGTCGCCAATCGCCCGATAGCCCTCGGCGAACGCACAGATCATCATCCCGTTCCACGCCGCCAGGATCTTCTCGTCGCGTCCGGGCTTCACCCGCTTTTCTCTGACGGCAAACATCTTCGCCTTGATCGTCGCGACAGCCGCCGCCAACTCATCTTCCATGCGATTGAAGTACTTCGCCGCATCCGCCAGCGTGATCGTCCGATGGGCAATGTTCTTGCCCTCGAAATTCCCCTCTTCCGTGATATCGAAATAGCGCAATGCGATCGGCGCAAGCTCTTCGCCCACAGCTTCGGTCACTTCGGAGGGCGTCCACACGAAAAACTTGCCCTCTTCGCCTTCGCTATCCGCATCCTGGCTCGCGTAGAATCCGCCTTCCGGACTCGTCATCTCGCGCAATACATAGTCGAGAATCTCGCGCGCCGTCTCGAGGAACGACGGTTCGTTCAGCGCCCGCGCCCCATCGCAATAGAGCCGCGCCAGCAATGCGTTGTCGTAGAGCATCTTCTCGAAATGCGGTACCAGCCATTGCTCATCGACACTATATCTATGGAACCCGCCGCCGATCTGATCGTAAATCCCACCCTTCGCCATCTTCGTGAGCGTGTCGCGCGTCATATCGGCGAAGTTGATATCGCCGTCGGCCTCGTACATCCGCAAGAACAGTGAGAACACGAACGTATTTGGAAACTTCGGCGCCCCGCCTATTCCGCCGTGCGCACTATCGTAATGGCGTCCCAATTCGCGCGCCGCCATCAGCGCGATATCTGCCTTCGGCTCATCCGCGGCCGGCGCGAATTCGCCCATCGACGTTAACGCCTTGCCCAGCCGCTCGACGTTACTCCGTACGTCATTCGGCTGATTGAAGTAGGCATTTGCGATCGACGCCAGCAGCCGCGGAAATCCCGGCAGCCCATGACGATCCACCGGTGGAAAATAGGTCCCGCCATAGAATGGCTGCCCATCTGGTGTCAGAAACATCGTGAGTGGCCACCCGCCTCGCCCGGTCAGCAACTGCACCGCATCCATATAAATATGGTCGAGGTCAGGCCGCTCCTCGCGATCCACTTTGATGGAAACAAAATTGGCGTTCATCATCTGCGCGATCGCCTCATTCTCGAACGACTCGCGCTCCATCACATGGCACCAATGACACGCCGAATAGCCTATCGAGAGCAGAATCGGCTTGTTCTCCCGCCGCGCCCGTTCCAGCGCCTCTTTTCCCCAGGGATACCAGTCCACCGGATTATAGGCGTGCTGGCGCAGATATGGGCTCTGCTCATTGATCAGGCGATTGGACTTGCGCCCTGCCTTGTCCGAGGAATCGCCGGAACTAGCCCCTTCACTCATATCGATAACTTTCCGCGCACTTTCATTGGTCAAAGCCTCGCCCTCTTAGGGTCCTCTACGTTCCTGCAGATTTCCGGATTATTCGCTGCGCCCTTCTGAAGACTAGCCTTGTTTTTATCATGAGCCCCCGTCCCCCGCCACGACCCGCGCCGCCCCACCTCAGCCGCGCTGCACGCCTCAGTAATGCTCCGCGGTTGCGCCACGGCCGTCCCCACTCCACGCCCTAGCTTCGCGTCTCGCCATCGCTATGCGCTCGCCTGCAGCCAAGGCAGTGACGGCGAGCTATCGCCCGCCGTCACTGCCTATCTGTTCCTTCCTTTACACCACTATGAATTCTGGGCCTCCTGCAAAACCCGCACAGGCGACGCCACCGTATGACTCCCGGGCACGCGCGACAGATACTCATCCAGCTCCCACATCAGAAACTCCAGCCTGCTCAACGATTCCAACTCCGCCAGCATTTGCCGCCGATACTCCAGACTCCACGACGCCAACCGCGCGAAACCATTTGCTCCGATCCGTTCAGTCAGTTCTTCCAATGGCCGCGCTATTTCGGCCCGCTTATGACGCTCCGCCACCGCCATCGCCGCACTCCGATTCAGGCAATCCTTGCTTTCATAGAATGCCAGCCACGACTCCAGCCGCGTCCGCAACGCTTTAAAAGTATCTTCGCGTGCCGCCTGCGACGCCTCGTCAAGCGCCGGCAATGGTGACGTAATCCGCAGATGGGCTAGTCCAGCAAACCGATTCGATATTCTCCTTAATGTACCCGCTGCTTGCACCACGAATTCATGATTAATCAGGCTCGATCGTCCTTCCATGCGTGCATCGTCGGCGACTTCAAGAATCTCGCTCAGGGTTTGCAGGCTCTCCGTATTGACCTGATCGATCTTCGCCACGGAGTCTGCCGCCTCCCCACCTTTCGCCAGTATTAGCGCGTCACCCAGAACCTTGCGCAATCGCGGCAACAGCGAGTCACCCGCGTACTCCGGCCACATCACGAAAAACACGATCGTCACCACGAACGTCCCCAGAAAGATCCCCCACATCCGCCACAGCGGTGAATAGACGTCGAGCGCGGGGCTCAAATCAGCGAATATCAGCAGGAATGTCGTTGCGATTTGCTTGCCGGCGTATGCAGTCCGACCGCTGCCAAGCGACGCATATCCCGACATGTACAAAACGATGAATATCGCGATCAGATACGACGGCAACGTGCTGAAGTTCGGCGAAACGATGATTATCGTGGCAATCGAAATCACGCCGCCCAGCAACGCCCCGATGATCCGCAGGATCATCTTGCGCAGCGCCGCTCCATAAGTCGGCAGCGCCGTGATCACAATAGTCGTCAGGATCGTCGCAAGCTCCGGCCGATGGGCCATTATCCCAATTATATATCCGATGACTGAGCACAGCCCGGTCTTCCCGCTGTACCGGGCCACGTCCGGGTCCAACGTCCACAGGCGCGCAGGGGCGGATGGAGCTACTGCCGCCGCTTCCGCGGGAGGCTCGTCGAGTGGCCGCTCGATCAGCCTTACCATCGCGTGCAGAACTTCAGTGAATTCGCCGAAATTGGCTCCTTCACGCGCGCTGATTCGAGTCACAAAAGTGGGGCGCAATTCCACGATTCGAGCGTCCAATGCGTCAAGCGTGGCCCTCGCTCGCACCGCCGCTGGCGACCTCGGGTTGTCCGGGCCAGTCCGCATGCGCTGCGCCAGAACTTCCTGCTCGAGCTCATCCATCGCGCCCGCGATCGCACTGATCGCCGCTTCAATCTCTGGCAGGAATATCCTTCGATTCTCGCGCGGTACCTCATCTCGCGATGCGATCATCAGCCGATCAATCTGGATATGCAGCCGCTCCTCACGCGAGATAGCCGCCAGCATGATCGCCCGCTGATGCATTGGCACACCCTCGGCGCGGGCGCGAACGAGTAATGCAAGCTGGGCCGGCATACCCGACGTGAATGGCGGCTCCGGCGGACGTTTCCCCGCTTGCTCATCGATATAAAATTTCGCCGCATCAACAAACCGTTTCCGATTGCTCGCAATGCTCGCTGCTATCGACTCGGGTAATATCGCCTCGGCCGGATCGGGCCATAGCCAATTGTCAAACAGCGTGATCAGGCCGAACGCAATTACGCATCCCGCAAAGAGTGAACTCGTTTGCCATCCGAATACATTTGGTACAAAGACAACACTATAAAAAGTGTTTAGTACTACAACCTGGATTATCAGCCCCAGGCCCCCGAGTTGCAGCTTGACGTTCAGATAGGTACTGATCGTGCCAAATAGAAAAAGGAATGCCAGCAGCAGCCAGGGCGCCTCGGCCAGCATCCCCGCTAGCTGTACCGATGCCGCGCACGTTGCGGCTAGAATCACTAGAGCGCTTATCGCCTGGCGCAGTGACATCATCGGCACTGGCCCGATCAGGATCCACACCAGATAAGTGCCGAGCTCGTTCTGGACGTGACAGCTCGCGACCACTGCCGCGCCGACCGTTCCGATCACGGCCATCCGCATTGTGGTCTTAAGTTTTCTGGAATCTGGCGCCAGCTCTTCGGCCAGCAGCGCGCCTAGCCGCCTGAGCGGCGACCTGCTACCAGCCAAGACCTGTCCCTCACCCATCTATGCCATGCTGATTCTGCACGGTTTCGGTCACTGTC
>Ga0335072_10012170_pt1 | contig 12292 bp, 11 predicted proteins | sample Lox_Sample_21_FD_206725 | JGI IMG/M metagenome (GOLD analysis project Ga0335072, IMG submission 206725) | Soil microbial communities from Loxahatchee National Wildlife Refuge, Florida, United States - Lox_Sample_2.1 | ecosystem: Environmental > Terrestrial > Soil > Wetlands | place: USA...
GCTAGAGATTGGCGCGGGGACGGGGACGAATGCTCTTTGGCTTGCGGAGCGCGGCTTCGACGTCTTGGGGATCGATGTCGCTCCGCTCGCGGTGGAACGTGCCACTGCGAAGCTGAATGGTCGCGCTTTGCGTTGCCGCTTCGCGGCACATGATTTTCTCGCCGCTGGTTTTCCTGACGTTTCCGTCCATTTCGTCTTCGACCGCGGCTGCTTCCATGTCTTTGATGAGCCGGAGGAGCGGGCGCGTTTTGCAGCACAGGTGGCGGCGGTGCTCACCCCTGGGGGTTTGTGGCTGAGCATGATCGGCTCGACCGAAGGGCCGCCGCGAGAAGTCGGTCCGCCGCGGCGCTCGGCCCGGGAGATCGCCCTGGCCATCGAACCGGCTTTGGAAATCGTTGAACTCCGCGCCGCTGAGTTCCATATTCACGGCGCCAGGGCGTGGTTCTGCCTCTCACGCCGGCGCGCGGACCCAGCGCAACCGTCCACACGGCACGAATGATGCAATGGCGATCATCTTGATGCCGCTACCTCCACTCGGTCTAAAACGAATCTCTCGTATTCCGCGACGCCCTCGGCGCTGCCGATTACTCTCTCACTCGTTGAAACTACGATGAGAGTCGGTTGAAGTCGAGCCAGCGCGGGTCGTAAGGGAACACCGCTTCAAACCCTTCCGCCGCCGGCCCAGCCTGCGCGAGTAGAGCCGGTCTCCAACGTGCGATGGGAGCCGAACAGATGGCCTGCTCCCCTTTCGCAAACGGGAGAGCACCCACATCACCCATCGCCCTTGATATCACCCGCGTTTTTTCCTGCAACCTCCAACTGCTGTGAAATCCGGCTTGCTGCGGCGAGAAGCCTTACTGGATAGGCGAAGAAAAGACGAATATCATGGTAGAGTCGGTTTTGTGGGAAGAACCCTCCCGGAATTGACGTATTTAATATGTGTAGCATTTTAGCTGATTTTAGCTATGCAAATACTGTATATATACCTTACAGGTGATCGGGAATGCCACGGGGAAAACCCAAAACAAAAACGGCGGTAATGACGATGCGAGTTGCCCCGCAAATCAAAGCTGCTGTTGAACTTGCAGCGGAGCGCGATCACCGAAGTGTGACAAATCTAATCGAAGTTCTCATCCTTAATCACTGCAAAACAATGAATATAGACCTTCGGAGAATTCGTACTGAGGAGACCGCGAATGAAGACACCCGCTCCGCGCAGGACAGGTAGGCTCGTGACGGAACACGTCGGCCAGAAGACATTGCACGAGATTCGGTTCTACCGGGCCAATGAGAAGCCGTACGGAGTATTTAGCAATCTTTACCCCCGCCCGATCACTTTTGAGGGGAAAGTGTTTGCTACGGCAGAGCACGCTTATCAGGCCGGGAAGGCGCGAAAACAAGAGGTGAGGGAGTGGATTCTGAGTGCGCCAACGCCTGGATTGGTCGCGATGGCTGCGCATGGGTTGTACACGTGGGATATCGTCTCCAACTGGTCGAAGATTAAATTCCAACGGATGCGCGATGTGCTACACGCCAAATTTACTCAGCATGAAGACCTGCGAGAGATTCTTATCTCGACCGGGGATGCTCGCTTGGTCGAGGCGGGGAATGTTGCAAACGCCGTGAATCGGACTTGGGGAGAGGTAAACGGAAAAGGATTAAATATGCTTGGCCGTCTTCTGATGGAAATCCGAGATGAATTGCGTGACAGCCACGGAACTGAAGGGCGCATCCGAAGACTATCGAACGGGTCGAGACGCCTCTCAGGCAGATCGCCAATAATAAAACGAAAGGTAATACAGAGAGGATCTGGTGTGGCAATCGGATGAGCCCAACGCAGTACGAGATGGAATTAGAAAAATTCGGAAGCTCCTATACACGAGCTTTGCTTGCGGATATTGCAGGCGTCAAAGCGGCGATAGCGGGAGCATGCGATTCGAGCATTATTGGCGTGGGCTCCGGTGGGTCGTTCACGGTTGCGACACTTTTGTGCAGCCTTCATGAGAAGTACACTGGGAGAGTCTCTCGTCCATCCACGCCGCTTGAAGTCATCTGCAATCCGACACTCGCGGCGGCGAGCCCCGTCTTCCTCATTTCTGCCGAAGGCAAGAATCCGGACATAATCGAAGCATTACGGCGAGCCCGTATGCAGAGTGCCAGACCCGTCCACGTCATTACTAACCGGCGGGAAAGCCCCTTGGTCGAGTGCGCAGCGGAGCTTACTGATGTGAGCCTCCACATATTCGAACTTGCCGAGAAAGATGGATACCTTGCTACTAACAGTCTTCTGCTTGACTCGACTCTAGTCGGACGAGCGTACGGCGAACTTGACAGAGAAGAAGAGCCGATGCCATCCGCGATCGATTCATTTCGGTTGGGAACCCTAACAATAGATGACTGGTTGAAACAATCGGAAGCCTTTGTAGATGATGCGGTCGCCCGAGGACATCTAATTGTCACGTTCTCACCTTTACTGCGACCAGTCGCTACTGACCTCGAATCGAAGCTCTCGGAAAGCGCCCTGCTCAATTTTCAAATTGCTGATCTCCGCTCCTTTGCGCATGGACGCCATCTTTGGTTCGCTGAGCGCCCCGATGAATGTGCTGTACTCGCCTTGATTGAACCATCCCTGCAACGGCTTTGGGATGCAATGCGGAATTTGTTCCCCCCCGAGATTCCGACATTGACGATGCCATTCGCTGGAGGGCAACCAGCGGACCTACTCGCCGGCCTTGTCGCCCAAATGAAGCTTTTGGCAATCGTTGCGCAACGCCGCGGAAAGGATCCTGGCCGCCCGAACGTAGGGAGTTTTGGCCGCGAGATTCACTATGCGAATGTATCCAGCCTCATTCCCGCACCCCCGACCTCCGAAAGTGACGGTGAGCAGTCGAAATACGAAGTGCTTGGAGCGCGCTGGCCGTCCCTCGAGCGGCATGGTTCCATGCACCGCTCTATGGAATCGTTTCGTCAATCGTTGGAGTTGCAAAGGTTCCGAGCAATCGTGTTTGACTACGATGGCACGTTGTGTAGTTCACAGCCGACCGACGCCGCCCCCTCAGAGGCGGTTATCAAGCACGTTCTTACCCTTGCTGATGCGGGGGTGCTCATCGCGATTGCCTCCGGCCGTGGTGGATCCATACAAGAGGAATTGCAGAAATCTATACCGGACAGATATTGGAATCGAATCCTCGTAGGTCTTTACAATGCCGGGCATATTTCGGATCTCGCTACAGCACCGGGTGGATCCCGTCCGACCAGTGAATTCCTCAGCCACGTAACCAGGATTGTGCGACGGCTCAAGGGTCTCGGCGTTCCCATCGAGACAATACGCACGACTCATCCGTACCAAGTGAGCGTACGATTTCGGGCCGGAGTGAACACGGAGAGCAATTGGTTAGTCATCGCGGACGCTCTGCGGCAAGCGGGACTTGATCTCTCGCGCGTTGTGCGAAGCAAACACTCAGTCGATATTCTCGCTTCCGGCGTAGACAAGTCGCACCTTGTCGCACACGTGATACAAGAATTCAAAATTGAGCCTTATGAGATTCTCACAGTGGGTGATCAGGGTGCGTGGCCTGGAAACGACTCAACTTTGCTTGAACATCGCTTCTCGCTAAGCGTGGATGTTCCTACACGTCGTTTGGATCGAGGATGGAAGCTAGCGCCAAATCATAAGCGAGATGTGGATGCAACACTCTGGTACCTCGACCACATTCAACTCGAAGATGACGGCAGATTTCGAATCCAAATCTCTGCAATAGGAACGCGTGATCGATGAAAGATCAAAATGCGCAGCAACTTCTAGCGACTGTTATGGGCTGGACAGATCCAGAGACGGTGAACAGGTACGTGCCAAGTCTGCAATTGCTTGCCGACTATAAATATGATCACTACCAGAGGTTCGCACCCGGAAAACGGTTCATCGAAAGCTTAGCACTTTGGCTAAATCAGTTCAGTGCAGAAGATAGGAGAATTGCACTGGATCTCGTTGTCAATAAGTTGATCTATTTCTCAGATTCAGAACTATCCCACTTGGTTCAGACTGCATATCCGGATCTGATCGTTCAAGAGCGATTCCAGTTGGTTGCAGATGAGCAAGACATTCCTGCATATAAAGTCGGGCGAATCCGACAACATCCTCGCTTCAAAGAACTGAAATTGAAATCACTCTATCTCGGATTGAGTGACGGCGCACGGACGAATGAACTCAGGAGGGCGAGCGATGGAGAAATCGGGAACGAACAAATATGGCAGGCGTATGAGCTAGGTCCAGATAAGGCTGCTGACATGGCGTCCGAGTTGGGTGAAGCACTCAAGATGTCCGGCTTCGACTCCACCCGACCTCGCTTCAACCTCATTTGGCTTCTCGATGACTTTTCCGGGAGCGGAAATACCTACATCCGTTTCGATAGCAAGCAAGGAAAGTACAAGGGAAAGATCAAGAAGGTCTACGAACACCTCCATCAAGGCGATTTGGTCGATACCTCTCACTATGAGATGTTCCTTCTGCTCTACGTCGCCACACGAAAGGCTATCGATCATATTGAATACTGGGCGGAGCGATTTACCTCCGAGTTCGGTTACAAACCCCTTCAGATCAAGGTCATTTGTGTCATCGAAGAGGCCGCTTCCTTGACTCGGGACTGGAGCCCTGAATTGAAATCGTTGCTGATGAATGCGTCATACTATGACGATAGAGCTTCCGACAAGCATATCGCGGTTGGAGGTACGGCAGACGCGCGCCTCGGCTTTGCTGGTTGTGCTTTGCCTGTGATCTTGCCGCACAACTCGCCTAACAATTCTGTATACATCCTGTGGGGGCCAGAGTCGTCGAGCTTCGCAGGGTTGTTTCCGCGGGTTAGTCGTCACCGGGAGTTCTAATGCCGTATCGCGCAAATCCATTTCTCGAGCGGATGTCAGAGCGCACGTCAGACCAGGAATTTGTGCGGCTATTCTCGCCGAAGATTCTGGAACGATTGGCTGAAGATGCCTTTGAAGGCGCTGTTCATATGTTCAGGAGCTCTCCCGGGGGCGGGAAGACGACGCTTCTCCGCGCATTTACGCCAACCGCTCTCCGCGCCTTCTGGAACGCACGCGGCGTGCAGGAAATGAACGAGTCGTGTCAGCGGCTCATCGCGTTCAACGTCCTGAGCGACCCTGGGGGACCGCAAGTATTGGGCGTCCTTCTATCCTGTGCTTCTGGTTACGCGGATCTTCCCCCCGGAGCAACAAATGGAAATGATGCGCTCTTTCGGGCGTTGCTCGATTGCAGAGTGGTTCTGCGATCACTTCGCAGCCTCTCGACGCTTCTTGGATTGCCACCTGGTTCGGATGAGTTTAGGGGAGTGCGCCTGGAGTACGACGATCTCGCTCGTGAACTAAATGCTATTCCAATATCAGACTCTCCCGCTGCACTCATCCATTGGGCTGAACAACGTGAACGGGCCGTCTACGCTGACCTAGACTCCTTGGGGATCAGACCTGGAGCCGAAATGCCAGTTCATGTTCGGTTCGAAAGCATTCTTTGGCTTCAATCTGTGCATTTTTATCTTAACGACTTGGAAGTTGCCCCACGCCGAATGTTAATGATCGACGATCTGCATAAGCTCCGGCGAAAGCAACGAGCTATGCTGGTTGAAGAATTGACGGAAATTCGTCCGACCATGCCAGTTTGGCTGGCTGAGCGGAGCATCGCCCTCGGCGATAAACTGCTGTCTCAAGGAGCACGGCAAGGTCGCGATTTCCGTGAATATTCTCTCGAAGATTTGTGGAATTCTCCTCGCGGCCAGCACCAATTTGTTACATACGCGCAGAATATATTGGATAGAAGACTGGAGGCTCAAAGCGACATCCCAGCGGTCGTGTTCTCACAGTACCTTCGCAGTTCTCTAGAGAAGAATGACGTTCGCGATCGGATAGACAAAGGACTCACGGATATTCGAAATGAAGTGGCTCGATTTAAACAGAACGCTCGATATACCGAATGGGTCGCACGTGCTGAGAGAAACGTGGAAGATGCGGATCTCGAATCGCTCGCGGAACTATTCACGACTCGAATTCTCCTTGCGCGGGATGAGCTCAAGCGACAATTGAGCCTTGAGCTAGTGCCTCTTTCCACGGAAGAGCTAGAACAGAAAGACAATTCGCAAGTGCAAGGTGCTGCTGAGATTTTTCTCCATGAGGAACTCAAGATTCCTTACTACTTTGGAATTGATCGCCTTTGCGTTCTTGCGACGACAAATGTTGAAGAACTGCTTGGACTAGCAGCTTCACTGTACGACGGATTGCGTGCGAAGCAAATTCTGCGCAGGTCCGAGCTTCTTTTGAACCCTGAAGAACAAGAGAAGCTACTGCGGCAGTCCGCCAAACAGAAACGCGACTTTATTCCAAAGAATCACACAGAAGGAACACGAGCCCAACGTCTTCTTGACTCCATCGGTTCATATTGCAGAGAGAGGACATTCCTTCCGAACGCGCCGTACGCACCGGGAGTGACAGGTGTCAGGCTATCGCAATCTGAACTATTCAGATTGATCGAAGGTCGGCTGAAGGAGATTGGGAGCACACTCCGGCGAGTCATAGCCGAGTGTGTTGCAGAAAATCTTCTCGTGGCTCGCGAAAGCGCAGCGAGCACTTCGCGCGAGGGTGGCACCATTTTGTATCTCAATCGCACTCTATGCATGCACTATGGTCTGCCGCTTCAAATGGGCGGTTGGCAAGACACCACGCTCGAAACACTCATTGAATGGATGGAACGTGGCAGGATTCCAAGCAAAGGCACTCTGTTGGAGGTGCTCTAGATGCTGTGGAGGCACTATATATTCCGCCGTGGGCAAGAGGTTCATCCGACTTGGGATTTGCTTTTCGATTCACGACCCATTGATTTGTTGTACATCGCAGGAAGTGGCTTCGATGTTCGTGCACAAGCCGTAATGCGGACATTTGTAGATAATCTTCGTGAGTCGCGCCGGAAGATCGGCAACGCAGCGCTTCTGCTCATCAGTTTTGCGGGGTACCGCATGAGTCCAGAACTGGTGAAGCAGACCTCGGAGAACGCGCAGGAGCTGTCCGCCATTTTCAACACCTTTGGCCCTGCGACTACCGTTCAGATTGGCTCTTCAGCTCCAGGAGATGACGACGTCAGTGCAAGCTCAGCGCTGCGATCCGGGACCGAACAAGCTCTTGCCTACCTGAACAAGCAGACCGACATCATCCTCGACGTGAGCTCGTTGCCGCGAGTGGTTTACCTGGCATTGTTAACTGGGATACTGCACAAGCTAATACCAGATAAGAGCAACCCGAACGCTTTATTTGCCAACGGGGTCAATTTCCAGGTCTTGGTCGGAGAGGATGCTGCTCTAGACGCTCAAATCAGATCCGAAGATCCAAGTAACGATCTAATTGTCATTCCTGGATATTCCAGTGCGTTGTACGCTGAAAGTGTCCAGGACTGGCCTCTCGTCTGGTTCCCGATCCTCGGAGAGAATAAAGCTGGACAACTTCAAAAAGTGATGTCACTCGCAATCCCACCTGCGGCTGAGATTTGTCCGATTTTGCCGCACCCCTCACGGGATCCGAGGCGGGCCGACAGGCTCCTCAGCGAATACAGACAACCGCTCTTTGACGCCAGGGATACACCCGCGGCTAACATACTACTTGCGCATGAATCGCATCCTTTCGAAACGTATAGACAGTTGTCGACCGCCATGCTGCGATATCGGAGAAGTATGAGCATTATGGGAGGCTGTCGCCTTGTTGTCACCCCTTTGGCAAGCAAACTCATGACACTCGGCGCTGGATTGGCGTGCTTTGAGTTGCGTCCTCCTGACATGACTTCGGACTACGGAGTCGCAATTCCCTATGCTGAGCCCACACGGTACGATGCACCTCTCCTAGCCTTAAGGAATTCAAAGCCTGAAATCGCGTCGCTGATTCTCACAGGGCAGGCATATGACGAAGGAAGAGACTAGACACGTGGTCTTTATTCAACTCGCAGGAGTTGTTCGGCTTTGATCTGGCGTCTGAGCGCGGTTGACCGTTCGTCTCTTCACTGAGCTGGCGTCGAATGCTTCGCAATTGCGGCTGCCTTCTCGTCCCGGTGATTGCCTGCCACAGACCTGAGCAATCGGTCAAACTCGTACAGCGTTACGTCAACGGAATCGTTCTTCCGTTTGTTTGGTTGGTGGATCTGAGCGGTGTTGGGGGTTCGTACAACGGGAATATTCAGCTCTGATTCATAATGCATGCGCAAGTTTTCAGGCACTTCAGTGCTACGATTCGGCTATGCGGTTTATTGAGGATGACAAGCTCCCCATTGACGTCGTCCGCAAGGAATACTCAGATTCGCGCCACGCGCTCTGTTGCCTGAACTGCGGCTTTGAATCTGAATTCATACCTCATCTGCCGGACTCGATTGGCAAACCGCTGTATGTTCTGATGGTGCACGATTGCCCCAGTTCGGAGGCCGCAGATTGATGTCTTGGACCAGCGGCTTCCGCTTGTTTGGATGGTCGGTCTGAACCGCATTTGGGGTTTTCGGACACGTTCGGCACGGTCGTGTGTCTGATCCGGGTGCCAGGATCTCAGCTACTATCTCTCCGGTATCTGAGAAGAGAAACTACTGGTAGCGTGCCATGTTCGAATTCCTGAGACGGCTCTTTGCGCAAGGATCGGGTCGACCGGCCCCCGAGGTCGGCTCCCATCAGAGACGTGTGTTCATCCCGATTCCGGGCCAAAATGCTGCTGCAAATGAGGGAGGCCAGGGGACGGGTCGACTTACAGGTGCGGCAGCCGTCACGCGCTACTTTGAGCTGAGTAATCGGATCACCGGGGCCAAGGCCGAAGGGGATTTTGGGGCGGCGGTCCGTGCGGCCCTGGAGACCTATCCCCTGATGCCTGCCGTGGTCGAGCAGATGAAAAAGGAGTTTGGACGCTTCGATATTTCGACCTCCCACGCGGTTCACACTGCTGGCACCTTGATGGCGGTGATTGGCGACCGGCATGCAATTGCAGAACTTCGACAGGCGCTTGATCGAACCCCGGAACTTCGAGACTGGCTTCCATTTGCTGAAGAAGCAGCGGCTGATGCTGACCTCGTCGAGAAAATCATGGCCCTAGTCAATGCCGAGCCCGGAGTCAAGCAGAAGGACTTAAAGACACGAATCGACGGCGATGGTCGCAGACTTGGCATCCTCGCCTCATGGCTTGAAAAGGGGAAGCGATTGCAGCGAGTCAGCCAAGGATCGACATTTCTTCTCTATCCGCCAGAATTCGCGCTCGGTTCGCTTACGGCTCAGTTGGATGCAAGTTCCCCAGATACGCGCGCATCGCAGGCGATCATTGCGCCCGTGTCTCGGAAGGGGCCGGTCCGCCCAGCGGCACGTGCCCGAAACCTTGATTTCGGCAAACTCGCATATGTGAGGCTCCCCAAAGCCCCAGACGCCTGGGAGGAGCGGTCGCAGAGTCAGAAAGGATCGTCAATCGACGGCACAGGAGTCGGCGGACCAGAAGTGACGCGGACGAAGGTCTCACGCTTCACAGTCGGAGGCGACGGTTGGGTGCTGGGCCGCGAGGAGCCGCTCCCGCCTGAGAAGCGACCGAACTCGGCCTATAGGGAAACATTTCATACGGCGGTCACAACTGTCTGGATTGACCCCACGGGAAAGAGGGTGGAGTTTCCAACGGCCCCCGCCGTGGTCATGACGACGGACCGGCAGGGGCAAAGACTAGCCGAACGCGGAGTCGCGTTTGATGTCTATCGTGCCGACGTAAACGGAGACGGTTCGGGAATGCTCTTTCTCTCGCGCGATGGCATGCTGCACGGTTACACCGAGATGGTTGAGCCGATCCTCGTCGAACGGGTCGCAGATCTCCCCGAGTACGCCGAACAGGCCAAGCGTTTTGGCATCGATCCGAATTCGCTCAAGAATCATGTCCGATGTGTCGCACTCTCGCACGATCGTTCGCGATATCTGATCACCATAGTGGATGAAGCCTGGTGCTACGATCTGGCCACGAATCGGCCCCTCTGGGGCCTCCGCTTTCCAACGAAAGAGGGCTGGACCGCAATTGCCTCAGATCGTTCGGGCAAGGCCGGAGCAAGCGCGGACGTTCTAGCTGCTTTGAAACTCATGGAATTGACCCTTCCCGTGAGTCCTGAGGCGATCACGCGCCAATACCGCGTTCTCGCCATGCGATGGCATCCCGATCGAAATCCCAGGGATCCGCAGGCTACATGGAGGTTTCAGGAGTTGGGTGCGGCGATGGAACTGCTCACGGGAATTGATCTTTCTCGTCTCTCCGGCTCCGAGATAGAGCGCGTCGTCTATCAACAAGTTCTGCATCAAAGCGTCGTTCGTCTTCCGCAGGGGATCAACGTAACCATCTCGATGTCGATGCAGGTCAGCGGCGCTTTCGGGACCGATTGGATATACGCTGCAAACTTCGCGGACCAAGGAAACGCTACTTTCCTCGGGGGCTATAGCGGCCGAATCGTCGAAGTTGGCGCTGACGGACTTCCGCTTCGCATCTACGATATCGGCACAGTCCCCCGGCAGGTTGCGAGAACTTCATCGCATCTTTTCATCCTCACGGCAACCAGGCTCTACATCGTTCGGGAGAGCGAACTAGTGGCACTTGTCGATGTACTTGACCAAGGCAAACTCATCATCGGGAATCGTGGCTTTGGACTCCTGCAGCCCAAGCACTTTCAATGGTTCACTCATACAGGCGAGCTTCTTGGAGAGGTGAAGACCCGTGACCCCATCCGGAGAACATACTTCGGCGAGGAAGGACTCGTCGTCGAGACCCGCTCGCATCGGGCGGTTGTCAACGGCGCGCATGGTTGGTGGTAGATCACTGACGCGGCGAGCCCATGGTTGAGAGTCTAAAGAGTGCTGATGAGTGGTAAACCGAAGGGCGAGCTGTTGCCTTTTGATGGTTTGGAGTTGGACCCTCAGTCGCCGATCACTAGCCCAAGGATCCGCAGGGCTTCGAGCAGGTCCGGATCGTCTTCAGCCACTTTCCGCGATTTGAGCTGATTGATCGGGAATCGGTTCGGCTGGGTCCAGTCCTCGAAGATTGCCCAGTTCTCAATCGAGTGGCCGTAGCGAGAGGGGTAGAAGACCCCGGCGTATCCGAGTTCGAATGCAACCCGGCTGGCCTGTTGCGTCAATCGGCGCGGTTCGGCCCGCTCAAGCGAACTCAGATCGATGTCCTCGATCCCGAGTTTCACCGCAACCTCGGCCAGTGCTGTCCTCAGGTGGCTGACCCATTCGAGGGCGTAAATATCCGCATATTCCCCCTCGACATTGGCCGTGCCAATGCAGCGTCCTTTGAGCCATGCCCTGCGGACCGTGCCGAACGCCGTAAAGTCATCCTCGCCGTTCTCCATAAGAGCCAGATCTGCGACGAAAGAGACGTCGACGCGGAAACGCGCCAGGGTTTCGATGAAGCATCCAAGCCGTTGCGAAGACGCGTAGAGAACTCGGTACACACCCGTCGGATCGTCGAAGCGGTTTCCGAAGGTTCCGTCTTCCTTGGCATAAGCCCAATCAGGAACTGCCCATGCGTCGCGGTCTCTGCCGACACGGAAAAGCGGCCCCGAAGGCCGCTTCCATTCAAGATCCATCGAATTCGCTCCTAACCGCCGACGAGGAAGGCTCGCGCGGCTCCCATGATCTCCGGCGCCACGGTCTCCAGATCGTTCTCTCTCATGAGCCGAAGTGGGACGCGGTCGCCGAGTTCAGGGTTCAGGCCGGTCAGCCAGGATTGGATTACCGTAGGATCTTCCTTTTCGGCGAGCATCCGGACCAGTTGGAAGGCGAACCGCAAACGCTGTTCGGCATCCCCGTAAAGCTCACTTCCGTTCATCCACCGATCGACGGCGCGCACGTCCCGGACGCCACCGACGTAGGCCGTGAGCTTGCGGCCAATGAGGCCGACAAGCTGCTTAACGATCTCCGGGATGGGGAGGCGAAGCGCTTCACGATGCGCCGCAAGATCGGGGCGAGATGCGGGAACGGTTGCCATTGGGACCTCCTGCAACCTAAATGTACACTATTTTACACCTAAAAATCAATTAAATAACTACACAATACCAGTACCAGCTCAACTCTGATTACGTGCAGCGGGAGGATATCTCCCAATTAATTGGGCCTTCCGGAGAGTGCCGAATCAGCGATTGTTGGCTCCAGGATTTAGACTTCGTATCAGCAGCGCTTCGACAATCGGGATTTCGGCTGATTTTGGTTTGCCTTGGGGTCCATACCGGATTTCCGCCATGACTCGACTG
>Ga0335072_10012171_pt1 | contig 12291 bp, 12 predicted proteins | sample Lox_Sample_21_FD_206725 | JGI IMG/M metagenome (GOLD analysis project Ga0335072, IMG submission 206725) | Soil microbial communities from Loxahatchee National Wildlife Refuge, Florida, United States - Lox_Sample_2.1 | ecosystem: Environmental > Terrestrial > Soil > Wetlands | place: USA...
CAGCCGCTGGGAATCTCATAGACTATTCCCACCGTTTCATTCGTGTAGACATCTCCCGATAGTGTTCCAGCGGACACTTGTGAAAGTTTGAGATTCGGCGTGTCCTGTCCAGAACTTGCAATCCCAAACACGCAGCACAAGAGCGTGACAAGATGAAGGCGCATGGTATCAGCCTTTCTGGGGAACGCTTGAATATACATCAAGTTTGTGCTTTGGGCGTGCCGGAAGGGAGTTCCGGGCGGATCAGAGCAAAATCGAGAGGGTCCGAGTCGGCGACTAGTCGCTCAGAGGATTTGAAATCCTCAGTGGTTCAGGCGAGGAAGGCGCGAATGAACCGCCAGTCGTATCGTCTCCACAGCAAGCCCGATGCAGACGTAGATAGCGGCATTGATCACCGCAGACCAATACCAAGTGATGGCGTAATGGCGCCCAAGCAGGGCAACCGGGGCGGTGACTGGCAGTAGAACCATATGGCTCAGATATTCGCCGTTGCCCGGGCCGGAAATGTAGAACACCAGAGCCCAAGTCAGCGCAACTGCGCACCCGCATAACGCCCAAAGCCCAATCCGCCGCAGCATGTCCGCCTCCGCTTCGCGATGGCAAGTCTAGCACTCGAGATGTTCGGCGGTCATGTCTGCGCTTGTGCGCTGCCGTGTGGCCCTATGACGGGCGGTTTACCGGTAACCGGGACCTTTCCGGATTTTCGCCAGCGCTCAAAGAACATCCGCTGATCCTGCGGTCGCCGAGGCGACCTGAGGATGACAAGCGTTTTGAGAGGATTCCGCGGCAGTCATGACAAACCGGCAAACTACCGGTCCTGGTGATCAGAAGCTCACGCGGCGCTGGGGATACCACGTCAACTGGATGGTGGTGTTGGTCACAGATTGCTGGCTTGCGGGATAAGTGGGGACGCCGGTCGGATAGATCGGCGCTTTCCAGCGCTCGTAGGCGAATTTCCCGTTGATTTCGAAGTCGCGGGCGATACGCTTTACGACCTGGAAATTGATGTCGTTGAGGGTTGTGCCGCCGGGAATGAAATCCTTTGCGGCTTTCTGATTGCGAAGCCCAACCTGAATCCATTCATTGCCGCTAAGGTGATAGGTGATCCAACCCTGACCGCCCTTGTCTTCGCGGCCGATCCAATCGCCGAAGAGAAAGCCCTTGTTGGTGTAGCCCTGTCGTTGAATGTTCTCCCAGTACATGAAGCGGCCGCCGGTGCTTGAAGAAACAGCCGCGTCGGTCCATGCGGCTTCAGCACGGATGTCGAGTTTGGGGATGCCGGGAACGTGGGACAGGTAGAGGCCGGGCCGCCATCCGGCACGGGCGGGGGCGTCGATGGGCGAGATGTCATCGTGCACCTCGCCATCGCTGTAGAGGGTGAGCCAGTTGCGGACGAAGGGAAGCCTGTAGGAAAAGTTGAACGCGCCAAAGCGGGCGCCGGGATCGGAGGCACTGTTCTTTACGTTGCCGTTGGGAGCGGAGAAGCTGAAGAAGCTGCGCAGGAACGAGTGCAGGGTAATGGGCTCATGGTTCTTACCGCCTCGACGTGCACCCAGGGCGAGTTCGGGTAGCTGTGTCCCTTCAGCGATCCGACGAGGAAATCGTAACGAAACGGCCCGGTGAAGTAGGACAAGCCCGGAATGTGCAGCGGTTCGATGCGGTTGACGCGGAATGAATAGAGGTTCTCCGCATTGTTGGAATAGGCCATGCCGCCGCCGAGGCCGGGACCGAGCCACTCATCCTGCTTGCCGAATGAGATTTCGTGGTCGAGGACGTGGGTGGAGATATACGCTTCGACCCAGCGGCCGTTGGTAGCCGCGGCGATGGGGCCGGCGGGGATGGTTGACTGAATCTGCACCGGCAGAGGAGTGGTGCTGTTCAAATACGTGGTGGTCAGGTCGATGGCAGCCAGTTCCTGCGCTAATGGGAGCGAGTAGCCGGCAGCCGAGGGGGCGTGCTGGAATTCGCCGCGCGCGTACAAAAGGAATCGGCCCGCGCCGGTATAGCCGCTCGCGCCGGTGTAATTGTTGAACCCGCCTTCATAGGGACGGCCGTAGTTGTTGACGATCGTCTGTCCGAGATGGAAGCTATCGCGCAGCGGAGTGCCACTGATGCCGCGCATGACGCTATAGACAGACTCAACACGCGTGGTTCCCTGGTGGGACCCGCAAGGACCCTGCAGATCAGGATTGAGCTCTCTCGTGAGCGCCTCGTAGATGGACTCGGCTTGGTCGTTGAGCGGGCTCTCATCGGCATCGTCGATGCGGGCGCCGGCCTGCTCAAGCATGTGGCTGATGCTGGCACGAGTCCAGGGGCGCATGCCGAGATACACCGTATCGATGTAACCCATCGAGTAAAGGCGCATCACCGCCGGGTAGACCCAGCTATCGACGGGAACGTACGGGGAATCGAGAAGGGAAGGCTCGCAAACGGTGTCGGGGTGGGAGTTGTCAGGTTTCTGGCCTCCGCCAGTGGGAGGCGCCGGAGGTTCAGCCAACAGCGGAACAGCCGTGATGATGAGAATTCCCGTCGCAAGCAGGCAGGCAATTCCGGCACGGCTGGTCCGGCACTTGGTTAACTTCATACCCTCACTTTATCATCCGGTTACATTCGAGAATCGTTGATGCACAGGGCCGGTTTTTGGTTGGACGGAAGACTGAGCGATGGCTACAAATCACTTGGACTAATTGGTCAGGATTCGGGTAGCGGTTTCGAGCTCGGGGAGGAAGTTATCCGCGATTTTTTGCCGGAGCTCTTGGCGAAAGAGGCCCTTACCGGCCAGATAGAGCTCCATTTTGCCGATGGGATCCGTTGCGGCGTCCTGTGCGGTTGCGGGGTGCGCCGTGGAGATTGGTGCTGTTCTGCTCTCGATCAGGGTGGGGCCGCGGCCAAGGCGGGCGCGGCAGAGGGACTCACTGACGACGCGATACACGGCGATGGCATCGGTTCCATCCACGGTGATGGCGGGCGTGCTGCGCGCCTTGCGAGCTGAGTGCTTTCCGTTCCGGCGCTGCGGGACGTGCGGAGCTGCCGGATCGTGTTCGGCATCGTTATGCCACACGAAGAGCATGGGGAGCATGTGGGTCTCTGCAAAGCCTAGCGCATCGCGCCAGGGATCCTGCGCCGCCGATCCGTTGGCGCAGGTCACGACGACCACGCGGCCGTTCTTGGCCACCTTGTGGACTAACGCCGCGCCGCGGGCGACTTCCATGCGCGCCTCTAACTCGGATGCCGGGGCGATGACGTTGGACTGGTCGTCGAAGATCATGGCGCCGTCGAGGTGTGCGCTGTGAATTGTGCCGGCGCCAAGGCGCAAGAACATCTGCTCGAGGGTCATGCCCTTGATGACGCTGGACACGAAATCGCAGCGTGAAGGACTCAGCGTATCTTCGCGCTGCAGGTCGACGGTCATTCCCGCGATGGTGCCTTCGCGGCCGAGCCCGCCTTGAAGATCGCCCGTGAGCTTGCCTTGCTGCTTGAGCGCGCCTGCGCGTTCGGCAAGGATGCGGCTCTTGATCATCGCCGAGTACAACTCGATCAACTTTATCTCGGAAATCAAGCGAGAACTCTCTCCTCTATTTGAATTCGAGTGACACTGCGGGGTGGCCGCGCCTCTCGATCTGGTTTGGATGGGCGCATCGATCCGATTCGCCGTTACGGATTCTAGTTTGACGACATCGCAGGGGCGGTGGTTGCATCGGCTGTCTGCGATCGCGGCGGTTCCAGTTGCAGAGCGAGCAAGTGGTTCAAGTGGAGTAGTCTGCGTTGATGTGAATGTATTCGTGGGTCAAGTCCGTCGTCCAGAAAACACAGGAGCCCTGACCCTGGTTGAGTCGAATGGAAATCGAATATCGAGGCTTCTTCAGGTAAGCGTTCGCCGCAGCTTCATCGAACTGTGCGGCGCGGCCACCGTTCAGACAAATGGGCAGATCGCCAAACGAAATATCGATGCGGTCGGGATCGATTTTTGCGCCGGAGTAACCGATGGCCGCGACCAGCCGGCCCCAGTTGGGATCGCATCCTGCCCAGGCTGTTTTGACGAGCGGTGAATGGGCAATCGACTTCGCGACGCGCAGCGCATCGGCATCGTGGGCAGCGCCTTCGATGCGTAGTTCGACCACATGGGAGACGCCTTCACCGTCGGCCACGATCTGCTGCGCGAGGGAGGTGCAGACCTCGGCAAGAGCCGCGGCGAACGCCTGCTTGCCGGGCTCTGTCAGCGGACCGGCGGCTCCCGAAGCGAGCAGCAGAACCGTGTCGTTGGTTGATGTATCGCCGTCGACAGAGATGCGATTAAAGCTGATTTCCACGGCGTCGCGAAGGTGGCGGCCGAGCTCGCGGGAGGTGATGGCCGCGTCAGTGAGCACGTACACGAGCATGGTGGCGTGAGGAACGAGCTGAGGATGAATCATGCCCGAGCCCTTGGCGACGGCGGCGATGCGGACTTCGCGACCATCCACCGGGAAGCGGCGGAACGCCGTTTTCGGCACCTTATCCGTGGTCATGATCGCCTCAGCGACCTGCCGGAAATGATCGTCTTCGGAGCCGATGCGGGAGGCGAGTGTGGGCAGGGCGTCGATGAGTTTTTGCACCGGCAGCGGCACGCCGATTACGCCGGTTGAAGATGGGATGACCTCGTCGGCGTTGCAGTCGAAGGTCTTGGCGACGGCGGCACAGGTGGCGTAAGCGGCGTCGATGCCGGCCTGGCCGGCGGCGCAGTTGGCGTTGCCGGCGTTGATGGCGACTACCCGCACCTTGCCGCCCGAATTGTGCAAGTGCTCCCTGCCGACAAGCAGGGGAGCGGCCTGCACGCGGTTTGCGGTGAATGCGGCCGCAGCGCTGGCCGCCTGGTCGGCGACGATCAGGGCAAAATCGGCTCGGCCGCTTGCCTTCAGGCCCGCAGTCGTCGCCCCAAATCGAAAGCCTTTTGGAATCAGGAATTGGGAAAAATCACTCATGATTTCAGGATGGGATTCTCTCTCAATCTAACAGGCGGAACTGGAGTGGCAGGCGGCCGAGCATCCGTTTTGTCCGTTCCACCATCGAAATACATGCGGAATTGTGTCGGCTCGAAATGGGGATTTTCTGGGAATGCCGCGGTGTTCCGTTTTGCCGTGGAGCATCGTCCAATAGAGTGGGGGGACACGCCGCAAATCACGGCAATGATTTTTGAGGAGCTTTGCCGACCGGCTAGCAAAGGGCCTTTCTATGATCTCGACCGATACAGATTTCTATAAGAATTTGCTGGACCAAATGAGCGATGGGGTCTTCTTCGTCGACAGCAACCGGACCATTCTCTACTGGAGCCAGGGCGCGCAGCGCTTGACGGGATTCAAGCCGGAGGAGCTCGTCGGCCTGAAGTGCGACGACGAGATTCTGTGTCATCTCGACTACGCGGGAAACCACATTTGCCAAGGGGCGTGTCCAGTGCTGGAGTGCCTGCAGGATGGCAAAGGGCGGGAGCTGAAGGTTTATCTGCGGCACAAACTTGGACGGCGCGTGCCCGTGTCGGTGCGGGTGCAGCCGATTTGCGACCAGGATGGACGGATTTCGGGCGCGATCGAGATTTTCAGGGATGACTCGGCCGAAGCGGACTCGCAACGGAGAATCGAAGCCATGCGCCGGATGGCGTTTCTCGATCATCTCACGCAGCTGCCCAACCGGCGATTCATGGAGATGGCGCTGTTGACCGCTCTGAATGAATACGAGATGCACCTCGATCCGTTCGGCGTGCTGATGATGGACATCGACCAGTTCAAGGGAATCAACGACACGTTCGGACATCGAATCGGTGACAAGGTTCTGCAGGAGGCGGCACGGATGCTGTCCGCTTCGCTGCGGCCAGACGACCTGGTGGGGCGCTGGGGCGGCGATGAGTTCATCGCGATCATCCGCGGCATGACGCCCGAGGCGCTGCGCGACATGGCCAATCGATGCGCCCTGTTTGCAGCACACTCTTCGATTTCTACCGGGGACGGACGGCGCATTACGCTGACGGTATCAGTGGGCGGCGGGCTGGTGCAGCCAGGAGACACGACGGAAGAGCTGGTACATCGCGCCGATCAGCAGATGTACCTGGAAAAGATGCAGGATCGCGACCGCCCGGAAGCGAAGGCGAGCTGACGGGCGGGGCCTGGTCAGCTGACTGATTCGCACCCGCCAAGGCAGAACCGGACGCCCCGCTCATCGTCAGTTTCGCAGCCCCATTCGGATAGAGTGGAGTGAATGGGTTCGATCGAGACGCGGCGAGATTTCTGCGAAGAACAGCCGGATTTTCTTTTACTGCGCAACGTGAACGTGGCGCGCGGCGATCGCGTCGTGCTGCACGACGTGAATCTGTCGATTCGCACCGGCGAGCACGTGGCGATCATGGGTCCGAACGGATGTGGCAAGTCCACTCTGATCCTGACGATTACGTGCCAGATTTATCCGATTGTTCAGGATGGGATGCAGGTGCGGATTTTCGGCAGCGACCGCTGGGATCTGACGCAACTGCGCCGGCACTTCGGGGTGGTGGGAGCGGACCTGCCGGGAGAGCGGACGGCGGTGACGACGGGGATCGACGCCGTGATTGCCGGGTTCTTTTCCGCTTCGACTCTATGGCCGAATCTGCATGTGACGGAGGAGATGCGAGAGAGAGCTGCGGAAGCGCTGGAGCGTATTGAGGCGTCGCACCTGGCGACGCAACTGGTAGGCGAAATGTCGGCCGGAGAGAAGCGGCGCATCCTGATTGCGCGCGCGCTGGTGCACAGGCCCCGGCAATTGCTGCTGGACGAGCCCTCGAATGCGCTGGACCTTGCCGCCCAGCGCGAGTTGCGCGGGACGCTGCGGCGGCTGGCGCGCGAGGGTACAGGCCTTGTGCTGGTGACACACCATCTTGGCGATATTCTTCCCGAGATCGAGCGCGTGATCCTGATGCGCAGCGGTCGCATCGTGGGCGACGGCCCCCGAGCCGAGTTGCTGACCGAACCGAGGCTCAGCGAGCTGTTTAACTCGCCGGTGCGCATCGGGCACGACGAAGAGTGGCTGCACAGCTGGTGATCGAGCCGACGAATCAGGAGGCGGCTTCGGCCGACGTAAGTGGAGCGCCCGGGTCAAAGCGCACCAGCAGACGCGACGGTCCAAGGACGTGCAGGGCGTCGCGCGGCTTCCACGGCTCCGTGCCGACCACTTCAAGCCTGCCGAGGCGGGAATACAGATCATGCAGGGCGACCCGCGCTTCAAGCCGGGCAAGCGCTGCGCCAATGCAGAAGTGAACGCCGTGGCCGAACGCGAGATGCGCATTGGGATTGCGCGTAATGTCGAAACGGTCGGGCTGAGGGAAATGCTGCGGGTCGCGATTTGCCGAGCCGATGAGGGGCAACACGAGTTTGCCTGCGGGAATGACCTGGCCGTGCATGGTGACGCTGGCAAGCGTGGAACGGAATACCCATTGCACGGGAGAACGATAACGAAGGATTTCTTCGATGGCGCCGGGCAGCAGGTCCCAGGAGCGGATGAGGCGGCGCAATTCTCCGGGGAACTGGCTGAAACTGAGAACGGCGTTGCTGATCAGGTTTGAGGTTGTTTCCTGGCCGGCGACGATCAGCAATTCGATGAAGCCCTCGATCTCGTCGTCATTGAGACGGTCTCCATCAACTTCAGCATGTACCAGGCGGGAGAGGAGATCATTTCTAGGAAGGGATCGGCGCTGGTCAATCACGGTCTGGAGGTAGAGGGTCATCTCCGCATTGACTACGGCATAATCCATCACGGCGGCGCTCGCGGACGGACCGGCTCCGAGAGTATGGCTGAGGCGAAGGATCACGTCGCTCCAGGCGCGAAAGCGAGCCCACTCCGTGGCTGGGATTCCGATCATCTCGGCGATGACCATCATGGGCAGAGGAGTTGCGTAATCGGCGACGAGATCCATTTCGCCGCGGTCGATGACTTCGTCGAGCAATTCGCACGAGAGGGCGCGGATGCGCTGCTCGAGGTTCGACATGGCGCGCAGGGTGAAAGCGTGGCTGAGAAGGCCGCGAAGCTTAGCGTGGCGCGGCGGGTCCATGAAGATGATCCAGTCAGGATTGCCGCGGCCCGCGTAGGACATGCTGGAACTGAACAGGTCGGGATCGACGAGGACCTGTTTCACCCCGCTGTAATCAAAGATCAACCACGCATCGGTGGCCGAATCGTGCAGAACCGGCGTGGCATCTCGCACCTGAGCATAGAAAGGAAAAGGATTGCGTCGAAGATCGGGAGAGGAAAAATCAATCACACCGTGGGCCTCAGTGACTGCGCAAGTTACCTAGGGAAGATCATAGGCCGGAATCGCACGGACCCCCAAAAGAATTGGTGAGCACGATGGAACGGCGAGTTAGGCGCCGGCTTGCCCAGCCCGGATTGCCATGGTAGCGCGGGACACCGTTCGTGTACACTCGCGTGAATGAAACGAATCGATGTGTTCAAGCTATCTGCATTGGTGCTCGTGACTTCAGTGTGTGGCGGCTTGTGGGGCCAGCAAACTGAACGGATGAAACCCGAAGAAACCGAAGTGTGGGAGCCGGTTCCCCCGGTGGTGACGCCGGGTGCAACGTGCGCGGCGGCGCCTTCAGACGCGATTGTGCTGTTTGATGGCAAGAACGAGGACGAGTGGGTCCAGGTGAAGGACGGCTCGCCGGCGGATTGGATTGTGGCGAACGGGATCCTGACCGTGAACAAGAAGTCGGGCAACATTGAAACCAAGCGGAAGTTCAAGAACTATCAACTGCATCTCGAGTTTCGGATTCCGGCAGACATCACGGGCTCGGGACAGGCACGGGGAAACAGCGGTGTGTTCCTGGCCTCGACCGGCAAGGGCGACGACGGCTACGAATTGCAGGTGCTGGACTCCTACCAGAACAAGACGTACGTGAACGGCATGGTTGGGAGCCTCTACAAACAGAGCATTCCTCTGGCCAACGCAGCGCGCAAGCCGGGCGAGTGGGAGACCTATGACGTGGTGTGGACCGCGCCGGTATTCAACGATGACGGTTCGGTGAAGACGCCTGCGTACGCCACGGTCTTTTTCAATGGCGTGCTGGTGGACAATCACTTTGAGCTGAAGGGCCAGACACTCTACATTGGCAAGCCGTTTTACAAGGCATACGACCGCGCACCGATCAAGCTGCAGGCGCATGGAGATAAGAGCGAGCCGATCAGCTTCAAGAACATCTGGGTGAGGGAACTGCCGTAGCGTTTGCGTGAGATCGAAGCGATGCCCGCTGCGTTCACGCATTCGCGATGAGCATTGTGCTACCATTCCCGCAATTGGCCGTTCCCCCGGCCCGGAGGTCTTTATGTCCCCCCTGTCACGGCGCGATGTCTTGAAAGCCGGGATCGTTGCGGGCGCGGTCGCAAGCGTCGGCAGCCTTCCGTTGTCTGCGGAGCGCGATGCGGCCACCGCGTGGGTCACGCTGGGCAAGTCAGACATGAAGGTGACGCGCCTTGCCTTCGGCACCGGCAGTTTTAGCGGACGTGTTCAGCAGGAAGTGGGCCAGGAAGGATTCACCCGCCTCGTGCGCCACGCCTACGATCGCGGCATCCGGTTTTTTGAGACGGCGGAATCGTACGGCCGCTCGCAGCAGATGCTGGCCACAGCGCTGAAGGGATTGCCCCGCGACAGCTACCGGCTGATGTCGAAGGTGACCACCGACACCGATTCAGATCCGATGCAGAAGCTGGATGAGCTGCGGCGCAATTCCGATACCGAGTATTTTGACATCATGCTGCTGCACTGGCAGCACACGGGCTCGTGGCCGCAGGATACGAGGCACTGGCAGGACGCGATTCTTGAAGCGCAGCAGAAGAAGACCATTCTGACGCGCGGGGCATCGGTGCATGGCCTGCCGGCGCTGCGGCAAGTGCCGGAGACGAAATGGCTGCAGGTGGCGATGATCCGCATGAACCACAAGGGCACGCGGATGGATACGCCAGTGGCCGAGAGCGGTGGGTTGGGCAATGTTCCGGAAGTGGTGTCGCACGTGCAACAGGCGCGCGGGGCCGGCATGGGCGTGATCAGTATGAAACTGATCGGCGAAGGGGTGTTCAATCGCGACGACCGGCAGCGAGCGATGCGCTTCGCGTTCAAGCATGCAGGCGTAGACAGCGTGACCGTGGGCTACAAGAACACCGACGAGATCGACGAAGCCATCGAGAACATCAACCTGGCATTTGCGTGAGTGCAACACTTCGGACCAGGGAATGATTCCCGCCCTAACAAGTTAGGACGGGGGACCCGGCGCTCTGAGCCTAGAGATGAAATCCAGCGAAAAGAAGCAACAGGAGACCTGGCCTCGGGGCGTGGCGAAGCCGGCCGTCCGCGCGCTGATCGCCGCGGGATATCCCACCGTGAATGATCTTGCCAAGGCGCGTGCGGAAGATTTGGCGAAATTGCACGGCATGGGCCCGAAGGCGCTTGGCATTCTGAGTGCCGCATTAAAGGAACGGGGAAAAAGTTTCAAGGCGTAGAAGGCGGCATCTCCAACTGAACCTCTGCATCTGGCGCGCAGGAACAGGCGAGATCCGTGCGTGAACCCACTACAATCGGTGCGGGAGCATACATGGGAAAGAACTGGCAATTCCCGCATCGCCGCTGGAATCCGCTACGGCAGGCGTGGGTGATGGTGTCGCCGCATCGCACGCAGCGACCTTGGCAGGGCGAGATTGCCCAGAAAGCAGCGCCCAGCGGGATCACGTACGACCCGGAATGTTATTTGTGTCCCGGCAACAAGCGTGCCGGCGGAGCCGAGAATCCCAACTACGAATCGGTCTTTGCGTTCGTGAATGATTACTCGGCGCTGCTGCCGGAGGCGCCGAGCACCGTAGAGGCTCCAACGTCGCCGCTTCTGATGGCCGAGCCGGTTCGCGGACTGTGCAAGGTGCTGTGCTTTCATCCCGACCACAGCCTCACGCTGGCGCGCATGACGCGGGAAGAGATTCGGCGCGTGGTGGATGCGTGGGCGAGCGAGTACGAGGCGCTGCGCGGATTGGGATGGATTCAATCCATACAGATTTTCGAGAATCGCGGTGCAATGATGGGCGCGAGCAATCCGCATCCGCACTGCCAGATCTGGTCAACTGGATTTGTTCCGGATGAGCCTGCGGCGGAAACGGTGGCCCAGCGCGCGTATCTGAAGAACAACGGGAGTTGCCTGCTGTGCGACTACGTGGCCGCCGAACGCGCGGCGGGCGAGCGCGTGATCTTTGAGAACGAGCACTTCACGGTGGTGGTGCCGTGGTGGGCGGTGTGGCCGTTTGAGGTGCTGGTGGTGAGCCGGCGGCATTTTGCAGCGATGCCGGAGATGACTCCCGATGAGCGCGATGGCCTGGCCGACGCGCTGAAGCGGATGACGACGCGCTTCGACAACCTGTTCGAGACGAGCTTTCCCTACACCATGGGTTTTCACCAGGCCCCGACCGATGGCGAGAAGCATGAAGGCTGGCATTTCCATGCGCACTTCTACCCGCCGCTGCTTCGCTCGGCGACGGTGAGGAAGTTCATGGTGGGATTTGAAATGCTAGGCATGCCGCAGCGCGACATTACGGCGGAGAGTGCCGCTGAGCGGTTGCGCGCGTGCAGCGAAGAACATTTCTGGCCGCGTTCGTGAGCGATTCCTCGACGGCAAATTTTTAGAAAGGGTCTGAGTGGGCGGTGATTCGTCGAGAAGGGCAGTGTTCAGATTTTTTCCTTATGTCGTCGCCGGAACCCATTTAAGAACATCTTTATTCCCAGACCGAAGAACAGAACCGCAAGGATGACGAAAACGATCGATTTGCGCTCAGGCGTTGCCTCCCGATCTACTTCGACCAGCGTCACCCCAAACAACATGAATGCGAATCCAAATAGCCACGCACCAATTCTCTGAACGAGCGGCGCATCTCGGGAACCTTTCCAGAGGTATTCATCCACACTTCGGCCATTGAGGAGGGTGTCGGGCCAAACGGTGTTTCTCTGCTTCTTCTTTGTCTCTTCGACGAACTGTCGTTGAGGGTCTGAATCGCTTTTCATGCCGCACCACGGGATTAGAAGCAGTCTGCGACGGAGCCACGGGGCGTGTTGTCGCGCATTCGTCAGTAACGTGTATTCCAGTCATGCCCCAGATCACGAACATCACCCTGCCGAACACCAAAGAACCGTGAAGAGAAGACGAGAAGTAACTTTGATCCGCACAGAGTGTGAGGTTCCGCGCTCATTCACACAAGTACTGGCTCGACCATTCGCTTTGCCGGCAGAAGCGCCAACAGGACTCCGCCGATCAAAAGGACCACGAT
>Ga0335072_10012172_pt1 | contig 12290 bp, 14 predicted proteins | sample Lox_Sample_21_FD_206725 | JGI IMG/M metagenome (GOLD analysis project Ga0335072, IMG submission 206725) | Soil microbial communities from Loxahatchee National Wildlife Refuge, Florida, United States - Lox_Sample_2.1 | ecosystem: Environmental > Terrestrial > Soil > Wetlands | place: USA...
AGCGCCAAAATCAACGCTGGGTAGGTGTTGATAAGTCCCGTCATCTTCGCCAGCACGAAAAACGGAATTGCAAGCAGGATCTGGGGGAACATCCGCATCGACAGGATTCCGAACAATACTCCGCGCGCCGTTCTGCTGCGTAGCCGCGACAAGCCATAAGCCGCCATGGTCCCGATTGACACCGAGATGACGACGACGCTTGTGGACACGATTGTACTGTTGATCAGATAGCGCCAGAACCCCTTCTCCACCCATACCTGATAGTGAAATTCGAATGTCGGTGGGAATATGAACTCCGGCGGCACCGCGAACGCGTCCACCGGTCGTTTGAAACTGGTCAGCACTGCCCACACGACCGGCACCAGCGTAACGGCCGTGAAGGCGCACAACGCGAAGAACAGCGGCGCCTGGGTGCGCATCGTGCGCCGCATCAGAATGCCCCCCGTTCGCGGCGGTAGAGCGTCGCGATGATCGCCGCGATTGCCGCCGCGGTGATCAGCAGCGTGATCACGCCCAGCGCGGAAGCCTTGCCGATCTGCAGCAGCCGGAATGCGAGTTGATAGGTATAGATCGTGACCGTCTCGGTGGCGTTCCCGGGTCCCCCGGCCGTCAGCACGTAAATCTGGTCGAAGAAGCGGAATGCATCCATCATTCTTATTGCGAGTACGAACAGAATCAGCGGCCGGATGGAAGGCACCATGATGCGAAACAGCAGCATCCAGGGGCCGGCGCCGTCCACCTGGGCTGCCTCTATCTGGCTTTGGTCCACGGTGTTGAGTCCTGCGTACAGCACCAGGATCATGAACGGCGTGAACTGCCAGGCATCGGCCAGGATCACCGTCACGCGTGCCCAATCGGGGTCGCCGAGAAAATCGGGCGGGAATATCCCCCAACTGATCAGCAGGCCGCTCAGCAACCCCCAGCGGCCGATGAATATCCATCGCAGGAACAGCGCGGCCACCACCGGCGTGATGATGCTTGGCATGAACATCAAGGTGTTCAAAGCCTTCACGCCGAACGTCAGCCGATACAGTCCGTATGCGACGAGCAGGCCGATTACAAACTCCAGGGTGACCGCGGACGCAACAATCACCACCGTCCGCCACAGCGAATCCCAGAACTCCTGCTCTTCGAGCAACGCGCCGTAATTGCCGAACCCGACAAATTGGAAGATGCCAGCGCCGATGTCGTAGTTGAACAAGCTGAGATATACCGCGTAGCCCAGCGGGAACAGCATCACCAGGAGTAGTACTATCGCGCTCGGCACCAGGAACATCCAGGCGCTCGCCTGCGGTCCCCAGGTTCGCCTGCGTGCTGCTGGCCGCGCCGCCCGCAGGGGCGCGGCCATCACGCCATCACTGGTAATAGCCGTGGCCCTTCAGGAAATCCTCGGTCTCTTTCGCCGCCATGTCGAGTGCCGGCTTTGCCTGCATCGCGCCGGTCAGATACTGGCTGATCCGCTTGGTGATGAACTGGCCGACCGAATAAAATTCGGGCAGTCGAGGATATCCCTGGCCGACGGCCACCGCCGCTTTCGCTGCCGGGAAGAACCGATATTTCGCAATCAGCTCCTGGTCGTTCAGCAACGAGGAGCGCGTCGGGACCATCAGCCCCGCCGCGCCGCGCATTTTCTGTGCAGTGGTTGCCGTGGCCAAAATACGAAACAGCAGATCGGGGTCCTGCTTGCTGAATGCGGAGATGCAGTAACCATCGCCGCCGAACGGCACGTGCCCTTGCGGCGGCACCGCCCACGCCATCTTGTCCACGACCCGCGACTTGTTCGGATCGTCCATCGCCAGCGCGCGCGTCGCCCACTGTACACCCATAACGGCGGTATCCTGCTGCAGGGCGATCATGCACTCATCGTTCGCGGCGTTGGTATAACCAGGCTGCGCGTACCGGGTGATCCGGTAGAGCATTTCGATCGCCTCGACGCCCTTTGCGTCGTTGAAGATCGGGTGCCACGCGTTGTCGAACCATCCATCGCCGAGCGCGTTTATATACCACGACGTTTCATTCAAAGCGGCATCCACCGGGCGCTGACAACTGATCGTTCCGGCGCGAAGCGGGGAATTGAAGGACTTTGCCAGATCGAGATATTCGGCGAACGTCGCCGGTGGCTTCTTTCCGGCCTTCTGGAAGAGATCCTCGCGGTAGAAAAACAGCATCGCGTTGGCTGTCGCTGGCACACCCCACTGGTGGCCCTGCCACGACCGTTCCTTCTGGACGGTTGGCGTGAAGTCGTCGAGTTGGAATTCGTCCTTGTATTTTGCCCACAGGTCGTCCAGCGGACGGATCCATCCATTCTTCGCGAACTGCAAAAACGTGCTGTCGTTCGCGTAGACGATATCCGGTGTGCTGGACTTCGAGGAAAAGGCGATCGTGCACAATTCCAGCGCCTTGTCGAACGGCATCAATTGCGTGTTCACCTCTACGCCCGGGATCGCCTTCTGAATATTCCCTGCAATGTACTCCAAGGCGGGAAACCGATGACTTATGAGCTGGACGGGTGTCGCCGCACTCGCGGGGCGAATGAATGGAATCGCAAGGGGGCTCGCGGCGGCTCCCGCCAGCAAGTTACGTCGCGTGAACCGGGACACGGTTTCCTCCTTGGTTGTTGGCTGACTTCTATCATTGGGCTGCGCCGCGCGCCATCGCGGCGCACCATCGCACCGCTGCTTCCCACGTCATGCGGGAAGCAATCCGAGGACCACGAACGCGACACACGTTGCCACGCCCGCCTAACCGGTCTTAGCTGCACCGCAACAAGACGGAGGTTGACCATGGCGACGCATCGCCTCGCGGCGAGCCCGGAAACCGTACGCTGGGGCATGTTCGATGCGGCCTTTCCCCCGCTGATCACCGTCAACTCGGGCGAGACCGTGGTGCTGGAGTGCGTCTCCGGCGCGCCGGAAGTAATGCCGCCGCCGGCTTCCGGCCTGCGCATCCCGCCGGCGCTGGCCGCCATCCATGCCTCCAACCTGCCGCGGGCAGGCGGTCACATCCTCACCGGCCCGGTCGCAGTCGCCGGCGCCGAGCCGGGCGATATGCTGGAAATCCACATCGACAGGATCGAGCTGGGCAATGACTGGGGCTATTGCGGCTTCCGCCCGCTCGCCGGCACGCTGCCCGAGGACTTCCCCGAGCGCTATCTCAGCCACATCCCGGTGGACCGTGACCGGCGGGTTTGCACGCTGCCCTGGGGCACCGAACTCGAACTGGCGCCGTTTTTCGGCGTGATGGGCGTGGCGCCGCCGCGTCGCTACGGCACCATCTCCACGATCCAGCCACGCGAGCATGGCGGCAACCTCGACAACAAGGAACTCACCGAAGGTTCGACCTTGTTCCTGCCGGTCTGGACCGAGGGCGCGAACTTCTCGGCGGGCGACGGCCACGGCGTGCAAGGCGACGGCGAGGTGTGCATCAACGCCCTGGAAATCTGCCTCACCGGCACCTTCACCCTGCGGCTGCACAAGGGCGGCGGAGCGCGCGATCCGTTACTCACCTATCCGCGGGCGGAAACGCCGACGCACTTCATCGCGATGGGGATGAATGAGGATCTGGACCTCGCGATGAAGCAGGCGCTGCGTGAAATGATCCGCTTCATTACCGCGCGCAGCAACCTCTCGCGAGAGCAGGCCTACCAGTTCTGCTCTCTGGCCGTGGATTTCCATGTCACGCAGACGGTCAACGGCGAGAAGGGCGTGCACGGCATGCTGCGGAAGGGATTGCTTTCCTAGACGCTGTCGTTCCGGGAAAGAGCAGGATTCTACCTGTTGTGCGACTCAACCGAGTTGTCCACAACTTTTTGTATTCTCCGCCCGACTCGGCCATTGAGCCCGCTGTTCGCCCTACCGTATCTTGTGTCCGTCCCAAGGGGGAGGACCCAAATATGGACTGGGCCGAGGAAACCATCGTCCGGTTGCGCGAACTCTGGTCGGAAGGCCATTCCACCGCGGAAATCGGCCGCAGGCTTGGCGTCTCCAAGAATGCCGTGGTCGGCAAGGCGCACCGGCTGGACCTGCCGGCGCGCCCCTCGCCGATCCGGCGTGAAGGCGAGCGCCCGCCGCCGCGCTCCGGTGCGCCGCGGCGCCTCGCCGGTCCTACCCTGCCGCCGCTGTCCAGCGCGACGCTGGCCGGCGCGCCGCTCTCCGCCAGTGGCTTCGTGCCGCCGGCAGTGGCGCTGCCGCCGCGTCCGTCCGTGCCGGTTGCAACGAGGCCCGCCCCCGCGGCACCCCGCGTGGCGCTCGCGCCCACGCCCCCGCCGCGGCCCTATGGGCGCGTGATCACCTGCTGCTGGCCGATTGGCGAGCCCGGCACCCGCAGCTTTCGGTTCTGCGATGCGCAATCGGTTCCCGGCAAGCCGTACTGCGAGGAACATGCCCAGAAGGCCTACGTCAAACTCAAGGACCGCCGCGAAGACGCCGCCTGAACCCCAGGGTCATCCCCCGCCGAAGATGCGGATGGCGCGCGGCACCGCCGCCATCAGCTCTGCATGCGACGCCGGGCGGTCGGGCCGGATGAAGCCATAGGCCGGATAATCGGTGGCCCCCATGGCGCCGGCCGGCGGCCACCAGACCCGTACCAGGCTCCAGTCGTTGCCAGGCGAGATGTCCACCACCGGCTGATCTTCCGTGACGCGGTGATGGACCCAGTTGGCTTGCGTCACCAGCACCCGCCGCGCCGACAAAACCCGCGACACCACGGCGACATGGCCATCCGGCAGCCGGGCCGAACGGCGCAGCACGAGCAAGCTGCCCTCGGCCGGCTGGTGCTGGCGGGCGTAGCGGCCGTCCGCCTCCCACCACCAGTCCGCGGCGTCGCCCTCCAGCCGCACGCCGGTCAGGGCACGCGCGAACGGTGCGCATTCGGCCGCGACCTGGCCGCCGATATAGCCGCCGGCGGAAAGCCCGCCCGACGGCACCTGCGTGCCGCAGGCCGACAGCCACAACAAGCCTGGCAGGAGCAATGGGGCGGCGCGCCGCATGGGTTCCAACGGTGGATGATGCACTTGCGGGACGATTATCTATCGGCACATTCGCCAGCAGCAATAAGATATTGTCCGGCCAAGCCAGGCGTCGGCAACGAAGCGAAGGCAAACAGGACCAGCCTTGCGCCCTTGACCGCGCGGGCAGCGGCCATGACGATGATAGTCCGAGAAGTCTGGTCAGCGCGCGGTGCTTGCGAAACTGCCGCGATCGCTCGAACCGGACGGAACCAGGACAGGAGGACGACATGTCCGCAGACGATGCATCCGGCCCGATGACGCCGGCTGGCTTGAACCACCTTGTACTGAACGTCCGCAATCTGGAGGAATCGCACCGGTTCTGGACCGAGATGCTCGGCTTCAAGCAGGTCGGCGAGGTGCGTCCACGGCCCGGCCGCGCGGTGACGCCGAAGATGCGGTTCTACAGCGGCGACCATGGCGGCGGCCGCATGAACCATCACGACATAGCTCTGGTTGAGAACCCGAACCTGCCGGAGCCTCCGAAAGACTGGAGCATGTACGGCGGCGCGCCCTGCGCTATCAACCACATCGCCATCGCCCTGCCGGATCGCGACACCTGGCTGCGTCAGCTCGAATATCTGCAGCGCAAGGGTGTCAAATTCGACCGCAGGGTGGAACATGGCATGACGCACAGCCTGTACATTCATGATCCCAACGGTTACGGCGTCGAATTGTTGTACGAACTGCCGCGCGAGGTGTGGGAAGGCGATATCGACAGTGCGCTGAACTTCTCCAAGGCGCTGCCGACCGAGGGGCCCGGCGCGCTGGAAGATCAGGCGGAGGGCAACCCGGTGTTCCAAGCCAAGCAGCACGAACCGGCCTGAAGGGAGGCATCGCCATGGCCAAGCGCCAGAGCATCAATTTTCCTGGTTTCAGCCATCAGAATCCCATCCCCAACGCCAGCCGCATCGGCAACATCGTGATGTCGAGCGTGATTGGCCCGTCCAATCCCGGCACGCGCGATATTCCGTCGACTTTGGAAGAGCAGGTGAAGAACTTGTTTACACACCTGCGCGCGGCGATTGCCGCTGCCGGCGGGACACCCGACGACATTCTGAAGATCGATTTCTGGGCGAAGGACCAGAACGCGGGACGAGCGGCATTGAACGATGAGTGGGTGAAGATGTTTCCCGATGCGAACGCCCGCCCGGCGCGGCATACGCAGGCTCTGCCGGCCGATAGCCGCGCGCTTATTCAGTGCGCATTCACGGCGGTGATCGGCTGACGAAAAACCTTTCCCGCGCCGCGCGTTGGGGGAGGCCGGGATGCGAGACATCCAGGCGAGGGGGGCAGGGCCGGTAACACCACGGCCGGGGCGATCGGCACACGATCGACGTGCGGGAAATTGACGTGCGGGAAATCCACGCCACCGGCGAGGATCTCCGGCCGGTGGCCACGTGTCCGCGGGATTATGTCGCCGCTTGCATCGTCCATGACCGGGGCAACAACAGCTTCGTGAAGCGGCAAACCGCCTTGCTCCCCGCGGATCGCATGACGCGCGGGCCGCTCCCAGGATGGTGATCCGGCCGAATATGCAGTTTGTCGGCAATCCTGCCGCATTTTCGTTCAAGCGCGCGCCCGACGCCGCGGTCTTTGGTGCTGGGATGAAGCTCACGTTCTGACCGGGGCGGGAAGGTATCGCCACATTTATCCGAACCGGACGCCCGTGGCGCCGTTGGCCAGCCGGGCCATGGCCCGAAGCACGGGCCAGGCACGGACAGGAGCAACCGGATGGCCGCGCATACAGTCTTTCAAAATCGCTGGGCAAGGCTGGTACCGATCGTCTTCGTGACCTACAGTCTGGCCTACGTCGATCGCGCGAACTACAGCATTGGCTCAGCCGGAGGTCTCGCCAAAGACCTCGGCATCACCGGCGAAGCCGGTGCATTACTCGGGGCCCTGTTCTTTTTGGGCTATTTCCTGTTTCAAATTCCCGCCGCATGGTACGCTGACACTCGCAGCGCCAAGCGCCTGATGTTCTGGAGCCTGCTGTTGTGGGGCGCGCTTGCGGCTTTGACCGGCGCGATCAGCAACATCTACCTGCTTTATGCGGATCGCTTCTTGCTCGGCGTCGCGGAAAGCGTCGTGCTTCCGGCGATGCTGATCTTCCTCGGCCACTGGTTCACACGCGCCGAACGGTCGCGAACGAACACGTTCCTCATCCTGGGAAATCCCGTCACCGTGCTCTGGATGTCGATCGTCTCGGGCTACCTGGTGAACGCCATCGGCTGGCGCGGCATGTTCATCGTGGAAGGCCTGCCCGCCATCATCTGGGCGTTCTGCTGGACACGCCTGGTGCAGGACCATCCTGCTGAGGCGGCGTGGCTCGATCCGCGTGAACGGAGCGAACTGGACGCGCGACAGGCCGCGGAACAACGCCTGCTGACGCCGGTACACAATTATGGCGAAGCATTCCGTTCGCCTGTCGTCGTGGCTCTTTCGGTGCAGTACTTCTGCTGGAGCGTCGGCGTCTACGGGTTCGTCCTTTGGCTGCCCTCGATCCTGCGTTCCGGTGCCTCGATCGGCATCGTCGAAACCGGCTGGCTGTCCGCGGCACCCTATCTGGTCGCGACGCTGCTGATGATTGTCGCGTCCCACTTCTCCGACCGATCCGGCTATCGCAAGGCCTTTGTCTGGCCATTCCTGCTGATCGGCGCGGTTGCCTTCCTGGGTTCGTATTGGCTGGGCAAATCAAGCTTCTGGTGGAGCTTCATCCTGCTGGTGATCGCCGGCGGCACGATGTACGCGCCCTATGGTCCGTTCTTCGCATGGATCACCGAGCGGCTGCCGCGCAACGTCTCGGGCGGCGCAATCGCGATGATCAACAGTTGCGGTGCGCTTGGATCATTCGTCGGATCCTATGTGGTCGGGTGGCTGAACGCCGCCACCGGCGGTCCCGGCGTGTCGTACGGGCTGATGGGCGCGGCCCTGGCGATCAGCGCCGTCATCACGCTGGCGGTCGGCGCCGAGCAAGGCCGCGCGGCAACACGCGCCGCCCCGATCGCTCCCGCACAACTCCATGGCGGAGGATCGTCATGAAACCAAACATCCTGATGCTCGAGCAAATGATGCCGAACGTGGAGGCGCGGCTGGACTCCGACTACGAGGTGCATCGGCCGTCCCGGGTGAAGGATCGCGCTGCCCTGATATCGGCGATCGGCCCTTCGGTGCGCGCCGTCGTCACGGGCGGACAGACCGGCGCGAGCAATGAATTGATGGACGCATTGCCCGCGCTGGAGATCATCGCAATCAACGGCATCGGCACGGATAAGGTCGATCTGCAACGCGCCCGTGCGCGCGCGATCCGGGTGACCACGACACCCGATGTACTGACCGAGGACGTGGCCGACATGGCCATCGCGCTGTTGCTGGCGACGGCAAGACGGATCTGTTTCGCTGATCGCTTTGTCCGAACCGGAAGATGGCCAAGAGAGCATTTGCCGCTCGCATCGCGGGTCAATGGAAAGCGATTGGGTATCGTGGGGCTGGGCCGCATTGGCCGCGCGGTGGCGCGGCGTGCCGAAGCGTTCGGGATGACGATCGCCTATAACGCTCTCGATCGCGTCGCCGACGTCGGCTACCGTTACGAACGCGATCTCGCGGCACTTGCCGGGGAGTCGGATTTCCTGGTGGTCGCCGCATCCGGCGGGGCAGCCACGCGCGGCCTGGTTGGCCGGGCCGTGCTCGACGCGCTTGGTCCATCGGGGCTGCTTATCAACGTCGCTCGGGGCAGCGTGGTGGACGAACAAGCGCTGGTCACCGCGCTCGCCGAAGGACGGCTGGGCGGCGCCGGTCTCGATGTCTTCGCCAACGAACCCGACGTGCCGCAAGAGCTGTGGCACATGGACAACGTCGTCCTGCAGCCGCATCAGGCAAGCGCGACCGTGGAGACCCGCCGTGCCATGGCGGAACTGGTACTGGCGAACCTCGCGGCGCACTTCGCCGGTCGCGAACTTCCGACCGCTGTCGCCTGACCGTGGAGCCTCCGATGGCCGTACCCACCACACTTCCCGCCAACAGCGATTGCTTCAAACGCGCCGAGGCCGCCGCGGCGGTGGAGCAAGTTCAGGACGGCATGGTGGTGGGCCCGGGCAGCGGTACTACCGCGGCGTTTGCCATCGCGGCGCTTGCCGCACGGCAGCTGCAGGGATTGCGGATTACGGGCATCGCGAGTTCGGCTGCCTCCACGGAACTGGCCACGCAAGCCGGCATTCCTCTCACCAGATTCAAACAGCACAAGCTGATCGACATCACGATCGACAGCGCCGACCAGGTGGAGCGCGTCACCCTGAACCTGATCAAGGGCGTCGCCGGAGAGATCATGCGTCTGCTTGGCGCAAGCGTGCCGATCGGCTGACCTGCCGCCTCGGAGCACACGAAGCAAGCGCAAGATTGCTTTGCTCAGGGATCCAGCTTGGTAACGCTGGCGGCCGCCTCGATCCGCGCCTCGTGACGGCATGCCGGTTCGTCCGCGGCATCGTCGCGCGCCAGCAGTTCGCGCAGGCATGTGGCGAATTGCGCGCTGAACATCACTGCTCCCATCGGATTGAGATGCGCGAATTGGTCGCCGAAAAACCGATCCGGCCACGCCGGCATCAGCGGCCCGACGGTATGAAAATTCGAATATCGCGCAACGTAACGTGCCAGATAGGCGGCGAAGCCGGCCCGCACTTCCGGCCGCACCTTCCGCGCCGTCGCCTCGTTCATCGGCATGGCGACGAAATCCGTGGGAATTCCGTGCGCGGCCAGCAAGGCCAGCGTACGGTCGAAATAGCCGTCCAGCACGGGCAATGGCTTGAACGCCCGCATGTGTCCCTCGCTCGTCACTGTCGAGGACCCGGCATCGCGGCCGAAGAAATATTGTCCCCGCGCCGCCAGCGTCTCGGCATAGGTGGCCCGGTTACGCCACAGCCGCAGAAACCCGCCGCTCCTGGCCAGGCTGCCGAGATAGAGCGGCGGAAAGCGCCAGGCGTACAGCCGGCCGCGCAGCCAGATCCCCAGCCCGTCCGGCCGTTTCGGCTCGGCCAGCGAGGTGTCGCCGGTCTCACGCGTCAAGCGTTGCAGCATTGCCAGGTCGTCGAGCCCTGCAAAGCCATAGTTGACGCTACGCTCCCAAAACAGATCGGTCAGGACGAAATGCGCGGCATCGAGCGAGATCAGGACGCGGGACGGCGGCTTGGGACAGGCCAGTGCACGCGCCACGGCAATGTAGGTCTCGATCGGCATGCCCCCGCCGGCCGCGAGATTGGTGAGCACCACCGGCAGCAGCGCCGGCACCACGTCCACCGCGGCGCGCGAATCGCCGACCAGCAATACCTCGCCGACGTCGCAGCGCCGCAGCATGGCAAGCTTGGCGCGCCAGACCGGATATTCGGGGTCACGCCAGGCCATTGGCGCGCTGGCCGCCCAGAGCCACACCAGCGCGAACCAGGCCGTGGCGGTGGCAGCCAGCACGAGCAAGTAGCGCGGCATCAAGCCGGATGGCCAAACAACGCGCCAGACGGCGCGACGATCACGGGACGGGTGCCCCTGCTCCGGTGCGCCGGCAACCGCCGTGGCGATGCCCGCCTCGCCACCCGGGGGACGCGCGATCATGCCTCACGCGGCGCTGGTGCGTTTCGCTTCGATCGCCCGCACCATCTCGCCCACGCTCTGCAGGGCCTCGACCTCGATCGGCTGGAACTCGATGCCGAAGCGGCATTCGGCTTCCACCAGCAGGATCACCTGCGTCATCGAATCCCAGCCGTGGATGTCGTCGGCCGTGGAACGCGGCGTCAGCTCCAGGTCGGGCTGATTGAGGACTGTGCGAAAAATGTCGGTGACTTCAGCCATCACCGGCCGGTCAATGGTGACAGTGGACGGCATGCCGCGTCCCTCCGGGCTGATGCGATGCGATCCGGAGGGTACGGAAGGGCGGCTACCGAAGCGTTAACGCGGTGGCCTTCAGGCGTGACCTGCGGCGCTGGAAAGCAGCAGCGGGTCGATATGCAGGGTCGCCAGGGCGCGATGCCACTTGCTGTCGTGGCCGTCATCGAACAACAGCGTCTCGTTGGCCGCCACGGAAAGCCAGGCGTTGTCCTGAATTTCCTTGTCGAGCTGGCCGGGCGCCCAGCCGGCATAGCCCAGCGCCAGCAATCCCTCCCGCGGGCCGCCGCCGCCGGCGATCGCCTTCAGCACGTCAAGACTGGCGGTCAGCGCCAGGGCGTCATTGACGCGCAGGCTGCCCTCGCCGGTCCAGTCTACCGTGTGCAGCACGAAACCGCGGCCATTTTCCACCGGTCCGCCGGCACACAGGCGGATCCGGCGCATCGGCGGCACCGGTGCGACGTCAAGCTGTTTCAGCAAATCGTCGAAACTCGGCTTGACGATCGGGCGGTTCACCACGAGACCCATCGCTCCGTCGGGCGTGTGGGCACAGACATAGATCACGCTCTGGGCGAAGCGCGGGTCCGCCATCGCCGGCATGGCCACCAGCAACTGCCCCGTCAGGAAACCTTCCATCGGCGCGGTGGGATGCTTGCCCGGCATCACGACGGCTGGGCGCGCGCTGGCGGACAGGTCCTCCTGCGTGTCGTCGTCCGCTGGGAGGATGTTTCGCCGTGGTTTGCCGGGGCTCTGTGCCATGCCCCGAATCTGGGGCGGTTCGCCCAGCGGTGCAAGCCTGGAAGCAGCATCGGCGGAGGGTTGACCGCGCCCGGCGTGACACCGGTTCACGGTAAGGCTAGGAGTCCGGCCCGCACGCCCATCTCAACGGGGAGCGAGGGAAGCCCATGACGATCAAGGTCGGCGATACCATTCCGTCAATGAAGCTGATGATGGCAACGCCGGAGGGACCCAAGGAGGTCTCAACCGACGACATCTTCAAAGGCAAGAAAGTCGTATTGTTCGCGGTGCCGGGGGCGTTCACGCCGACCTGCAGCGCCAAGCACCTGCCCGGGTTCGTCCAGAACGCGGATGCGATCAAGGCCAAGGGGGTCGACACCGTCGCCTGCATCGCGGTGAACGACGTCTTCGTGATGGACGCCTGGGGCAAGGGCCAGGGCACCGACGGCAAGGTGACGATGCTGGCGGACGGCTCGGCCACTTTCACCAAGGCTCTGGGACTGGAGCTGGACCTGAACGCGCGCGGGCTCGGCACGCGCAGCCAGCGTTATGCGCTGGTGGCGGAGAACGGCAAGGTGACGCATCTCGCCGTGGAACCACCGGGCGGGTTCGACGTCAGCAAGGCGGAGTCGGTGATCGCCGCACTATAGCTACCGGCGGATTGTCTGGTTGCCCCGGG
>Ga0335072_10012173_pt1 | contig 12290 bp, 12 predicted proteins | sample Lox_Sample_21_FD_206725 | JGI IMG/M metagenome (GOLD analysis project Ga0335072, IMG submission 206725) | Soil microbial communities from Loxahatchee National Wildlife Refuge, Florida, United States - Lox_Sample_2.1 | ecosystem: Environmental > Terrestrial > Soil > Wetlands | place: USA...
GCGGAGCAGCCCGATGGTGCCCTGGTCGAACACCAGGCCCACGCCGGTGAGCGCGACTCCGACCGAGAACAGCGCCACCCGGAAAGGAGTGCCCCCAATGCCGGCGAAGTTGTGGTTGAAGTGCGGCGCTATCAGGGCGAAGCCGAGCCCGATGATCAGCGAGCCGATGCCGCTGGTGAGCAGGGCGGCCGACATCAGGCCAGCCCGCGGCGAGCGGCGCGGCAGCTCCGCGATCAGCACCGTGCCCAGGCCGAACATGCCGAAGGTGCCGAGCAGCGCCATCGCCGACGTGGCCGCGGAGCCGTAGCCGACGTCCTGCTGGGGGAACGTGCGCGCGGCGACCGCCCAGAACGCGAACCCCAGCCCCGAGGTGACGGCGGTCGACGCCACCAGGCTGCCGGCGCCGCCGAGCACGTCCTTGTGGCTGCGCCAGACGCCCGCGAGACCCCCGCGCGGCTTGCGCTCTCTCTCTGCCGTGCCGGCTTCGTGCGAGTCGGCGGTGCCCGTGCCGATCATGCTCCCGACGCCGTCCCGATCGCGGTGTTCACGTGCCGGTAGGGCTGCGTGACGTCAGGCAGCCGGTACAGGTTGGCCGTGATCGTGTACTTGCCCGTCAGCTGCACGCTCCGGGTCCAGGTCTGGCCGTCGGAAAGCGTGAAATTCCAGGTGTCGCTCACCTTTCCGCGCCGCAGCAGCACCAGCCGGTACTGCGTGGCGGCACCCTGGTCGTTGGTGACGCCGAGGCTCCCCACGCTCGCGTCGTCCCGCTCGGGCAAAAGCCAGAGCTGGGTGAACCGCGGCTTGCTCTGGTGCGCGACGCCTTCCTCGGCAACCGCGAGCGCACCCGCCGCGAGCAGCACCGCGACCCCGAACGCCACGACGTGCCAGGGCGATCCCCGCCACGCCACATGCGGCATCTCGAACGGCTCTGCCAGGCCGGCCCGGCGGCGTACGTACAGCACCAGGTCACAGATCAGCGTGACGCCGACCATGAGGCCGAGCCAGGCGGCCCGGTGCAGCAGGACTCCCGAGAAGTACAGCACGAGGCCGCCGAGCACCGGCACCACCAGCGCCAGCCCGCCGCACACCGCCACGCGCTCCAGCCCGGAAATCCGGGTGCCGAACAGCACCTCCCCCAGCAGGTACCCGCAGGACACGAACAGCGCGAAGCCGACCACCGCGGTGGCCCACACCGGGGAGGGGGCGATGGCCGTGTCGACGGCCAGCACGGCCACGGCCGCGGTGACCACGATGTCCGCCTGGCTACTTCGCATAGAACCCCGCCCCCACGGTGGCCACCCCGGCCAGCCCGTAAATGACGATGCTCCCGCCGTCGTAGAGCCGCGCGACGCCCGGCAGGCTGCTGTACTTGGTCAGATCCCCCAGCGGTATCGGGTGGTAGTAGTGCCCGGTCTTGGGGTCGGTGCCGGGGAAGTACGCGCCGGAAGCCGGCTGCATCGCGGCGAGCCTGCTGTCAACCCAGAGGTACTGCACCTGCTGCGACTCCACCTGCTTGGCGTCTGACTGGGTGAACGTCGGCGAGGTGTACAGGAAGTAGATGTTGTTCAGCGGGTTCTCGTCGCCGTAGCTGCCGAGCAGCTGGTAGCCGCCGACGTCGGCGGCGAACCGGCGCCCCGGGCCGATCTTTTCCAGCGCCCAGACCGACGCGGCGATGCCCTCAGGGTCCACCGACCGCTCGAAGCCGCCCGCCTGGTACGCGCCTGGCAGCCGTTCCCAGAACGGCGGCCACGAGTTGATCAGGCCGTCGAACAGCATCACCATGGCTATGGCTACGGCACCGGTCACCCGCCAGCGGGCCGCCCGGCGGGCGCCGGCCACGGCCGGGCGGACGAAGTGCCACAGCGCCACCGCCACGATGCAGCCGGCCGGGACGTAGACGAACGTCGACGAGCGGCCGGCCAGTTCGCTGCCGTTCGGGACGAACAGGCGGATGCCGACGACGGCGTACCAGCTGACCGACCCCACGGCCATGCCGACCAGCCAGGACCTGCGCCGGTAGTGTCTCCAGACGAGCCACCAGCCCACCGGCAGCAGCAGCGAGATCACGGCCACATCGGCCAGGCCGAGCAGCACGTTGCCCTCCGGGGTGACCGGCAGGGTCTTCAGCGACGAGGTGGCCGAATGCGCGCCGTGCAGGAAGCCCTTGGCGGCGTCGACGGCCGACGTCAGCGGGGGCTGCAGGTACCCGATGGTGGCCGGGGCGAAGAACACCACCCAGCCGGTGAAAATGCCCGCCACCAGGACCGCGAGGCCCGATGCCCACGCCGCCGAGATCCGGTTCCGCGCCACCAGGCCGCCGAACGTGATCACCTCGAGCGTCGCGACCAGCATGTAGCTGGTCACGTTGTGCGTGACCACGGTGGCCACGCACGCCACCGCGGCGGTGATGATCCAGCCCGCGCGGCCCGTTCTTCGCTCATCCGAGGCCAGGTGCCGGGCGGCGAGCACCGCGACGCCCATGAAGGCCAGCCCCAGCGTCTGGTACACGAACATCGAGTCGAAGAACGGCAGCCCGGGATTGCTGGAATAGATCAGCACCGCGATCCCGGCGATCCGGTGCGACCTGGAGGCCAGCCGGAAAATCAGGTACAGGCAGGAGATCCAGATCAGGTGGGCCACCCCGGCGACGATGAGGCCGCACACGAACAGCGGCAGCCGGGTGATCGAGGCCAGCGCGGCCGTGACCTCCTCCAGGCCGGGATAGTCCGGGCTGATCGGCAGCGCATAGTTGGGCGTGAACAGCTTGCCGGTGTGCAGCAGGTTCTCGGCGCTGCGCCAGTGCGCGAGCTCGTCGACGTAGGTGAATGCCGCCGGGCTGTAGCAGATCTTGGTGAGGTACTCGGACACGGTCAGCACGATCACCAGCGCGATCGCGCTGGCCTCGGTGAGCAGCCGCCGGGACAGCAGCCGGAACGCCACCGGCAGGATGATCAGCGCCTGCCCGGCCCATAGCAGCTGATCGGCCCAGCGCGCGTCGTCGTGCCCCAGGCGCCCCGCGGTGTAAGCGGCGGAGACGACGACCACCCCGGCCGCGGCGCAGAGGGCCACCACGCTGACTGGCAGCCGCGACGGTGGCTGCGAAGCCCCGGATTCGCCGTCCCCGCCGCGGGAAGCTGAAATCCGTCTGCCGGCCGACGACCTTGCGACCGTCACCCCGAAGCAGGCCCTTCCCGTGCATCACGGCTGCCCATCACCGGGACGACCCGGCGGACGGCCCGCGACGCAGCCCGCCGCGACCGTGACACCGCACGCCGCCGCAGCGTCGGCTTTGTGCTCAGCAGCCGGGCGAGACCCGCGGCGCCGATCCCCGCCCGCACCGTCAGCCGGGGCAGCGTGAACATGTCGTTGCCCGGTGACACCCGCAGGTCCGCGACCGCGACGGCATAACGGAAGCCGCCGTCCGACACGGCCGCACGCGCCACCCGGTTCCAGTAGCCGAACGGGTACGCGAACCCCTCGACCGGCGCGCCAAGGCGGTCTTCGAGCAGCCCGCGGGACCGGCTGACCTCATCGCGGACGCGGCCCTCTGGCAAGAGGTCCATGTGCGGGTGGGTGTGGCTGTGCGCCGCGATCTCGACGCCCTCGGTGAGCGCATCGCCCAGCGCCGCCCACGACATCACCGGGTGGACCTCGCCGCCCATAAACGCGTTGAACCACGCGGTCGTCCCGACACAGCCGGTCGGGACGAAGAGCGTCGAGGAGAAACCGTGCGTGCGCAGCACCGGGAGCGCGGCCGTGTAGAAGTCCTCGTAGGCGTCGTCGAACGTCAGCACCAGCGACCGCTCCGGCAGAGGGGTCCCGGATGCCTGGCGCTCCGCGACGTCCGCGGCCGTGAGCGTCTGGTACCCCTCGCTGTTCAGGTAGTCCATCTGCTCGGCGAATTCCGCCGGGTCCACGGCGAAGGCGCGGAACTTGGCCATCGTGGTGGTGCCGATGCTGTGGTACATGAGCATCGGCACCGCAGCGGTGGCGGACTGCACGTTCTCATTCGTGGTCGGGGCGCTCACCGCTGCGCCTCCGCTGCGACCCTCGCCTGCCTGCGCACGCTGCTGATGTAGGCCCATGGTCCGCTGAGCACCGCCCTGAAGTTCAGCCTGGTGAGATCCGGTGGCAGCGCCGCCGGCGCGGGGGGCGCTGACAGGGACCGGCCGTTGCGCAGGTAGCCGGCCGCCAGCGGCAGCAGCCGGAACAGGCGGGGGAGCACGGCCGGCCGGTGCCGCAGCAGCGCGGTGTAGTAGGCCAGCAGGCCGATGTTGAGCCCGTGCAGCTGCTCGCGCAGGCCATCCATGTCCCTGCGGTGGTTGTGCCGCATCAGGGCCGACGGCTCGTAGGCGATGCTGTATCCCGCCAGCAGGACCAGCGTGAACGCCAGGGAGTCCTCGCCCATGCGGGTCGGCGTCCCCGCACCGAGCGCCACGTCGAAGCCGCCGATGCGCTTCAGCGATTCCCGCCGGAAGGCCATGTTGGCGCCCGCCCCGAACGGTGGCCGGGGAAACAGCGGGTCCTGCGGGCCTTTCCGGGTGAAGATCGTGGGTGTGAACCCGCGCCCGGTGCTGTGCCCGCCGAGTTCCTCGAACAGTTCCTGCGCCACGGTCTCCAGCCGGGCGGCCAGGGTCATGCCGGTGACGCAGCCGACGTCGTCACCGCGTGCGAACCCGCGTGCGATCCCGGCGAGCCACCGGCTGTCCGGCTCGTCATCGTCGTCAAGGAACGCGATGAGGTCCGCGGCCGCCGCCTCGACGCCGGTGTTGCGCGCCCAGGAAAGCCCGGGGCGGTGCTCCGCGACGTAGCGGAACGTCACCGGCTCGCCGTCCCTGGCCTCCACGAGCTTTCGCACGATGTCCCCGCTGGGGACGTTGTCGACGATCACCACCTCGAAGTTCGGGTAGTCCTGCCGCGCGACGTAGTCCACGCATACCTCGAGCTGATCGGGCCGGTCCCGGGTGCAGATCACAACGCTGATGAACGGTGCCGTGCCGCTGCGGTCCTCGGGGCCGAGGGAGGAGTGCGCCAGCAGCCCCCCGGCGGGCAGCCTGTCCGGTGCCGCCAGCCCGGCTGCGGCGAACCGCTCGGTGACCGGCGTGGCGAGGTCCGCCCAGAGCAAGTCGCCGAACTGGCCAGGGGTCAGCTCGGCGTCTGGCCGCAGGACGCTGACGGCAACGGGCTCGGAGGCCAGGCGGGCGAGCACCCACAGCCGGCCGCCGGGCACTTCGTGGCCGATCGCTGGCAGCGGCTCGGTCAGCTCGACCTCGATCATCTTGCTGGACGCCAGTGTTTCGTCGGTGCTTTGCGCCATCGCCGACGGCGATGGCGTTGCGGGGGTCATCTTCATAGCAGCGTTGTTGGGCCCACAGCAGGTTCGGAGGGTCGGCGGGGGCTGGGGGCCATCCGCCGTGAGGGCGGGTGAGGACTGGCCGCCCCTGGCAGGGTACCCAAAAGAGACGATTCGTGCCCGCCAGGTGGGCAAACTGCGGATTCGTGGCTGCCGGGGCTGGCCGCCGCGCGATGGCGGGGCCGGCGGCTCTCGGTGAGGATGGTCCGCAGCACGCGCAGGCCATCGCGCACGGCGTTCAGGTTGCTGAGGCCGTGGATCCTGGAGTGCTCGAAGCTCGGCACCTCGGTGACGGTGAGCCGGGCACGCGCGATCCTGATGTTGATCAGGGTCTCCACCTCGAAGCCGTCGCCCCACAGGGGCACGCCGTCGGTGCGGGGAGGGGAGGTGGCGTCCAGGTCCAGCACGGGCAGCACGCGCCGCCAGAAGACGTTGTAGCCGTAGCAGAGGTCGCTGTACTTCGTGCGGTAGCGCAGGTTGACGAGGCCGCTGAGCACGCGGTTGCCGAGGCTCCGGATGCGCGTGAGGTCGCTGCTGCCTCCCCCGCCCGCATACCTGGTGCCCTTGGCGAAGTCGCTGCCCGCGGTCAGTGCCTGCACGAACTGGGGAATCTCGCCGGGATCGGCGGAGCCGTCCGCGTCGACCATCGCGATGATGTCGCCCGTGGCGGCGGCGAATCCGCAGGCAAGCGCGTTTCCCTTGCCCTTACGGGTCTGCAGGACGACGCGGACGTCGGGGCGCAGGTTTCGGGCGACCGCCAGCGTCCCGTCCACGGAGTGGCCGTCGACGACGATCACCTCGTGCAGGCCCGCCGGGAGCCTGGCGAACACATGCGGCAGGTTTCGCGCCTCGTTGAGCGTCGGTATCACCACGGACACCCGTGGCCATCCCGCCGGTGCCTCGCCGGACTCAAGCGTCATGTGGGGAGATCCTCCGCTCTGTCGGTACTAAGAGGACGGCCGCAGGCGCTTGCCGGTTGACAGAAGGTGCCAGATCAGCGCTTTCAGGTATCTCATGCCCAGCTTCCAGGTTTCCCTAAGGCTGACTGCTATCGGAAGTTTTAGGCTTTCATCCCTGATAGATAGAGTTAGGGTAGCTGTACTCCTGCTTGGCCCCTGACCTGCGGGGATGCGCGGCCCGCCACGAGCCGAAGTCCTTTGACTACGTTGGGTGAGGATATGGCTTATAAGCCCGGCGCCCGTGTTTGTCTGCTAACCTCCCCGGTACTCACCTGGTGCTGGCGATGCCTGCCTCCCCGCTAACGGGCATCGCGTGGTGCCGGGTCGTTGCCATTAGCCGAGTGGGACTCAATTCCAGCTGGGAAAACGGGGTCGGGCCGCTAACGAGAGGGCGCGGAATGAGCTGGCTGATGCGCGCCCTGCAGCCGTGAAGGGGAGACGGTGACAGTTCCTATTGATGAGCCGGGTTATCCGCGGATATCGGTCGTCGTGCCGGCGATGAACGAGGAACGGAACCTTCCGCACGTCCTCGAGCAGATGCCCGACAAGATCTACGAGCTGATCCTCGTGGACGGGGGCTCGGTCGACAACACGGTCGCCGTCGCCCGGGAACTGTGGCCCGGGGTCCGCGTCGTATCGCAGAACCGCAGGGGCAAGGGGAACGCGCTGGCGTGCGGATTTGCCGCCGCCAGAGGCGACGTCATCGCGATGGTGGATGCGGACGGCTCCGCCGATCCCGGCGAGATCCCCCGGTTCGTCGAGGCGCTCATGGACGGTGCGGACTTCGCCAAGGGGTCGCGGTTCCTCCCTGGCGGCGGCGGCAGCGACGACCTCACCAGGATCCGCGCCCTCGGCAACCGCGCACTGAGCATGCTCTTCAACATCCTCTACGGGACCCGCTACACCGATCTTTGCTACGGGTTCAACCTCTTCTGGCGCCGTCACATCGATGCCCTGCGGCTCGACGTGACGTCGCCGTCCCCGCCGACCAGCGACGGGCGGCTGTGGGGAGACGGGTTCGAGATCGAGACGCTGATCCACATCCGCATCACCAAGGCGAAGCTGCGCGTCGTCGAGGTGCCAAGTTTCGAGCACAGCCGGATTCACGGATTCAGCAACCTGAACGCCGTCGGCGACGGCCTGCGCGTGCTGCGGACCATCCTGTGGGACCGCCGGGGCATCCGGCCGACCGAGCCGCTGGCGCCTGCCGACGACCCGGACACCAGTCCCATCGCGCGGGTAGAGCCGGAGACCTACCAGACCAGCCGCAACTCCTAGTGCCCGGGAGCGATCTGAAGAAATGTCTCACGATGAGCCCGCGCGCACCGCAGATCAGCCCTGGACTGTCGCGGTAGTTATCTGCGCGTTCTCGACGCCCCGATGGGATGCCACGTGCGAGGCGATGGAATCGATACAGGCGCAGACGGCCGCGCCGGTCGACACGGTGCTGGTGATCGACCATAACCCGGATCTGCTGACCCGCGCCGCTGCCGCGTTCCCCAAGGCCACCGTCATCCCCAACGCGGGCCGTCAGGGCGCCTCCGCGGCCCGCAACACCGGGGTCGCCGCGTCCGGGGGTGAGCTCATCGCGTTCCTGGACGACGACGCGGTCGCCGCGCCGGACTGGCTGGAGCTGATGGTGCCGCACTTCGCCAGGCCTGAGGTCGTGGGCGTGGGCGGCGGCTGCGAGCCATTGTGGTTCACCAGCCGGCCGCGGTGGTTCCCGCCCGAGTTCGACTGGATCGTTGGCGCGTCCTACCGCGGCATGCCCGTGGGGGCGCAGCCGATCCGCAACGTGTGGAGCGGCAACATGATCTTGCGGCGGCGGATCTTCAACGAGATCGGCGGCTTCAACGAGGACTTCGGCAAGGTCGGCAAAGTGGCGCGCCCGGAGGACACCGATCTGTGCCTGCGCGCCGCCGCGGCGCAGGAACACGGGACGTGGATGTACGAGCCGGCGGCGATTTGCGGGCACCGGGTCCCCGAAAGCCGCGAGAAGGTGCCGTTCTTCCTGCGCCGGTGCCTCAACGAAGGCCGGGGCAAGGCGGAACTCGCCCAGCTGAACGGCGCCGCGGCCACCTCATCCGAGCGGCAGTACGCCACAAAGGTGCTTCCCCGGGGAATCGCGCGGGGGCTGGGGGAGGCTGCTCGCGGCGACCTTTCCGGGGCGGAGCGCAGCCTCGCGATCGCGGCCGGGCTGTCGCTCGCGACCGCAGGCTTCGTCACCAGCAGGATCGCCCAGAGTGTCCGCGGCTCCCGGCCTGTCCGGGGGGCCGCCGCCAGCGGCTGACGTCGCGGGCAGGGTCCCGTGGCCGGGGGCGGTAAACCATGGTTGTGCCTGCGCCGTCGTCTAGATGGCGGATTGCGCACTGCGGCATACGTGCGCAGCAAACAGCAGTATCCAACTAAAGGAGAAGAACATCCCCATGACGGCTACGCTTCAAGAGATCCTGCTGGCGCCGGGCATTCAGCCGAAGGTGCTTGACGACTGCCAGACGCTCATTGACCAGGAGGTAGCGGATAAGTCAGGGGTCTCCGGGGCGGCGGTCAAGCTCGCCTACAAGACGGCGACCAGCTTCGCCCCGGGCTATTTCCGCAGGACCCTGGAGGACATGCTTCCGCAGATCGTGGACAAGCTGGAGCCGTACTGGGCCGACTTCAGCACCTCCGGCAGCTCCGAGTTCGGTGACTACCTGCACAAGCGTGGCCAGGAGGTGGCAGAGGACCTGCTCTCGCTCACCGATCAGATCGCCGAAGTCTCCAAGCGGCCCGCGATCACCAAGGCATACCGCGCCGTCCGCGGCAGCGCGAGCAAGAACGTGCAGGCCGCGCTCCCGCGGGTCGGTGACCTGGTGATGAAGTACGCGGTCTAGAGGGAACGAACCCAAGCTCACTTCGTGCGAAGGAGTCATCAACCGTGACCGACGTGGCCCCGGCGCCGAGCAGACTAGCTCCCGATACCGACGAGCCGGTGCTGATCATCGGGGCCGGAGTCGCCGGGCCCGCCGTTGCGGCCCGGCTTGGCAAGATGGGCATCCGGGCCGAGATCCTCGAGTGCGGCGACGGCGTCGCCTACGTCTGGCGGCTGCGCTACGACCGGATGCGGATGAACACCTGCCGCTGGAACATCAGGCTGTGGTTCGGCCGCTTTCCCCAGGGGACGCCGGCCTTCCCGACGCGTGACCAGTTCGTCCGCTACATGGAGTCCTACGTCGCCAAGCACGACGTGAAGGTGCGCTACGGCGTCAGGGTCGACCGGATCGATCAGGTTGCGGGCGGCTGGCAGCTGGCCACATCAGCCGGGGACCTGACGGCCCGGCAGGTCATCGTCGCCACCGGGCACGACCGCACCCCTCGGCTGCCGGACTGGCCCGGCCGCGACCTGTTTCCCGGCCGCTTGATCCACTCGGTGCAGTACCGCAACCCCCGCGAGTTCCGCGGCGCGGACGTTCTGGTCGTCGGGAGCGGCTGTTCCGGCGCGGACATCGCTGCCGACCTCGCCTATGGCGGGGCGGCGCGGGTCCGGCTGGCCGTGCGCAGCCAGCCGCACATCATGATGCGTAAATCGCCCTGGGGGCCCAACGACCTGGTGGCCGCGGCGCTGCAGCGAATGCCGCTGCCGATCGCGGACTCCATGGACAGAGTCATCCGCCGCACGACCGTCGGCAATCTCGCTTCCTTCGGCCTCCGGGTGCCGGAAGAGGGCACCTTCACCACCTTCCGCCGTGACGACGCGCAGCCCACGGTCGTCGATCCCGATTTCGTCGAGGGGGTCAAGACCGGGCGCATCGAGATAGTCGCCGGGGTGTCGTCTCTTGACACCGATGGTGTCCAGCTCACCGACGGGACCAGGCTGCAGCCCGACGCGATCGTTGCGGCGACGGGATTCAGCAACGGGCTGGCACCTCTTGTCGGTCATCTCGGCGTGCTCGATGACCAGGGCCAGCCGCTCAGCAGGCCCGGATCGGGGCTGTATTTCCTCGGCTACGGCAAGGGAGTGGGCGTCATCGGCCCGAACGCCCGCCGCGCAACGGAGGCGCTGTGCCGGGAACTGGCTAGTGAGAGGCTGGGGTCTTCTGCAGCAGGTGCTGGCTTACCGCGGGCAAGCCTTAGTACCCGATGAGACGGTGCAGGCGCAGGAACGTCTCGGCGAAGCCGAGCGCTGGCCAGGTTCGTGACGACAGCAGATTGGTGACCCGCCAGTCGGTGACCACGCAGCCGAACCCCGCTTGCGCCGCCCATTCCAGCACGGTCTCGCCCAGCGCCCGTCCCGCGCCGTGGCCGCGCTCGCTGGGGAACACCGCGGCGAAGCCCAGGAAGCCCGCGTTGCCGGGCCGGGCCAGGCCGGCGTGGCTGCCGGTCTTCTCCAGCGCGCAGCCGACCGCCGAGCCGATGACCGCGCCGTCCCGTTCGGCCACGAACGTGGTGTAGCTGGGGTCGTCGAAGTCCTCGGCCCACTCGTCCGCGGCCTGCTGGGCGGGCGGAACGGGGGCGGCGGAGAACACCGGGGACAGGCTCTGATGGCGCGGCAGCTCGACCTCGAGCTCGGCCAGCGCCGGGATGTCCCGCCGCAGCGCGCGGCGGATGGCGAGCCCCGCCGGGAGCTGCGGGGCGTGCTCGGGCAGAGCGCGCAGCGCGTGGCAATGCTGCTGCCCGAAACCAAGCCGGAACCACGCCCGGACCAGCTCCTCATCGGTCGCGGGCACGAGCGCATAGTGGGCGGTCAGCCCGGACCGCACCCAGCCGGCCGCGGCGACGGCGTACAGGTCGCGCAGCGTCTCCCCGTCGCGGGCGGCGTGGCCGGCGGACTCGACCCATACGTTCGGTCCCCAGGCACCGCCCGGTTTCGGGAAACCCAGCAGGAACCCGGCTGGCTGCCCGTTGCGGACCGCGAATGCGCCGGACGCCCCGGCCGTCCCGAACGCCGCGGCCACCTCGGCGGTGGCGGCGGCCGCGTCCTCGTACCGCGCCGGCAGCAGCGGGCGGGCGAGCCGGTGCCGGGCGTGGCGCTGCGCGAGCAGCGCACCGGCGGCAGGGACATCGCCGGCTTCGAACGGCCGGACACGAGTGCGCGACACCGGCCGCACACTACCTGCCGCAGATTTGTCCGGCACCTGAGTTTCCGGCTGTATCAGGTGCGCCGTCAGCCGCCCTGTACCAAGCGTGGCGTTTTAGCCCGGAACGTATCGACGGGAACCCATCTGAGGAGAGAACCGATGAGCGACATCAAACTCGAGCCTGCGCTCTTGCAGCCCAGCGGATTCCGATTCGGGGAGGTATCGAGCCTGACCGAATTCAGGGACAGCGCCTCATCCGTCCCCAGCCTTGGCCCGCTGGCCGCCTTCACCGAGGGCTGTTAGCCGGCTACCGGGTCAGGTAATGGCTGGCCAGCGAGGCCCAGACGTCGAACGCTCGGTGATCTGGCCGGCCTCACCACGGACCTGCCCGCTTCCAGCCCGCCCGCGCTGCGCCAGGGCGATGCCGGGGCGGTTCCCGAGGAGATCACCGCGGTGCTGGGCAACGAGTCGCGCAAGGGCCCCTGGGTGGTGCCGCCCCGCCTGGTGGTCCGCTCGGTGCTCGGCGACTGCCACCTGGAGATGCACAAGGCGATCATCGGGCAGCACGTCACGACCATCGACGCGACCGTCCGGTTCGGGAGCGTGACCATCTTCGTGCCCGACGGGATCGACGTGCGCATGAGCGGGAAGGCCGTGCTCGGCGCCAAGTCCTCGGAACTGCGCGGGGAGCCGCAGCCCGGGGCGCCGGTGATCGTGGTCCGCTGCAACGTGTTCTGCGGCGCGATCACCGTCAAGCGCCCGGACTGGCTGATGCGCCGGCGTGAAGAGCGCCTCGCCGCCAAGGAGAAGAAGCAGCTGGCGCGTTAGCGCAGCACGCTGAGGCAGGTGACGCAGCCCTCGAGCTTCTCGAACTCGCTGATGTCGACGACCACGGGCGTGAAGCCGAGGCTGTCCAGCATG
>Ga0335072_10012174_pt1 | contig 12290 bp, 13 predicted proteins | sample Lox_Sample_21_FD_206725 | JGI IMG/M metagenome (GOLD analysis project Ga0335072, IMG submission 206725) | Soil microbial communities from Loxahatchee National Wildlife Refuge, Florida, United States - Lox_Sample_2.1 | ecosystem: Environmental > Terrestrial > Soil > Wetlands | place: USA...
GTAGCTACGCACCTGCTCGGCCGTCACCACCAGGTCAAACGGCACGGGCAGCCGGGGCAACGTCATGGCAAGCAGGTCCTCATCGCAGTTGGTGAGAATCGCCAGCCTCCAGCCCGCGCCTGTCAGCGCGGACAAGGCCGCCCCGGCATCGGGGAAGACCGGCATCTGCGGCCACGCGTCGGCCAGCGCGGACTCGGCCCCGGCCGGAAGCCGGACGCCCACCCGCCGCGCCGCCGCGAGCAGCGCCTGCGACAGCACCGAGCGGTAAGGGAGCCAGGAAGGCCCGGCCTCCTCAATCAGCTCTGCCTGGTGATAGGCCGCGAGCAGGGGCGCGCCCTGCGGGCCGGCGACCGCCGTCAGCGCCCCCAGCATGCAGGCATTCCAGTCGACGAGCGTCCCATAGCAGTCGAACGTCAGCCACCGGTCCCCGGCCACCGCCACCTCCCGAAGCTGCCCAGGATGACCCTCAATACACTGCGTGCTTCTACGGTAACTCGGGTTAACTCGAAATGAGCTGCGAAACATGACAAATGGCGGGTTGTGGTTGCGGGATGGGGGATGATTGTTCAGAGTTACTCCGTCCCACGAGGAGGAGAGGAGGGAGCGCGCGATGGCTGACGACGAGTTCCGGTACGCGAGCGGCTTCGGCAATGAGTTCACCAGTGAGGCGGTCGACGGCGCGTTGCCGTCCGGGCGCAACTCGCCGCAGCGAGCGCCCCTCGGCCTGTACGCCGAGCAGATCAGCGGCACGGCGTTCACTCAGCCGCGCGGGGTGAACCGGCGGACCTGGGTGTACCGCATCCTGCCCTCGGCCAAGCACCCGGCCTTCCGGCGCATCAGCAACGGCGCCCTGCGGGGGACCCCGTTCGACGAGGTCGAGCCAGACCCGAACCGGCTGCGCTGGAGCCCGCTCCCGCTGCCGGACTCCGCCGTGGCCCGCGACTTCATCGACGGCCTCTACACGGTGTGCGGCAACGGCGACATTCGCACCCGCAACGGCATAGCGGTCCACCTGTACGCGGCCAACCGGGACATGACTGACCGCTACTTCGTGAACGCCGATGGCGAAATGCTCATCGTCCCCGAGCTCGGCCCGATCCACCTGCACACCGAGCTGGGACCGCTGCGCGTAAGCCCGGGGGAGATCGCCGTCGTCCCGAGGGGCATCAGGTTCCGGGTCACCATCCCCGATCTGATGGCCCGCGGCTACGTCTGCGAGAACTTCGGCGCGAGCTTCACGCTGCCCGAGCGCGGCCCGATCGGCGCCAACGGCCTGGCCAACGAACGCGACTTCCTCGCCCCGCGGGCCGCCTTCGAGGAGCGCGAGGACACCGCGACACAGGTCGTCCAGAAGTTCGCGGGCAACCTGTGGGCCGCCGACTACGACCACTCGCCGCTGGACGTCGTCGCCTGGCACGGCAACTACGTGCCCTACAAGTACGACACGGCCAACTTCATGGTCCTCGGCACGATCAGCTACGACCATCCCGACCCGTCGCTGTTCACCGTGCTGACCAGCCAGAGCGACACGCCGGGCCTGGCCAACGCGGACTTCGTGGTCTTCGCGCCGCGCTGGCTCGTCGGTGAGGACACCTTCCGCCCGCCGTGGTACCACCGCAACATCATGTCCGAGTACATGGGGCTGGTCACCGGCACCTACGACGCGAAGGCCGAGGGCTTCACCCCCGGCGGCGCCAGCCTGCACAACACGTTCGCCTCGCACGGCCCGGACGCGGCCACCTACGCGACCGCCGCCGCGGCCGACCTCGTCCCCAAGAAGCTCGACGGCACGCTGGCGTTCATGTTCGAGAGCAGGTGGACGCTGCTGGCGACCCGTCAGGCCATGGACGCCGCGTGGCGCCAGCGCGACTACGACGCCGTCTGGGCGGGCCTTGAGCGCCACTTCAGGTAATGGCCGCAGCGAAACGCTCCCATCCCTCAGTCGAGCGGCGGGCGGCCGAGGGAGGACAGGGCGGCGTTCACGACCTCCCGGGTGTCACCAGGGCCGATGACCGTGATCCACATGCGGCCGTCCCGGGTGTTGACGCCATAGGTCGCGCCCGCGGGCAGGGACTCGCGGAGAGCCGCCTCCAGGGGGCCATCGAGTACCTGGCCCTGGGGCAGGAACACCGCCGACTCAGCCGCCCGGGGCGGCTCGTTCTTCACCTCGAGCACCGCGGCTTCCAGGGCGTCCAGGTCCACCAGGCCGGCCAGCACCCGGGCTGGGACCGTGTCACGCGCGCGGATGATCCCGAGGAACAGGTGCTCGGCCCCGACGTAGGAGTCGCCCATCGCGTCCGCCGTCCGGAAGCCCCAGGGCTGCACGGCGTGCTCGGTCACGGGAGTGAGATGGCCCTGCGGCGGCGAGTACCCCGGCTCGCTCATGACGCCGGCGACGGCTGACTCCACGAACTCAAGGTCGGCCAGCTCGGACAGCACGAACACGGGCATGCAGCGGTCGTGCAGCAAGCCGAGGAAGAAGTGCTCGGGCCCGACGACGGGGTGGCCAGCGGCCCGCGCGATCTCGCAGGCGCGCCCCAGGACCTGGTAGTACCTCGGGGTCGGCGACAGCGCCGGCGTTGGGGATGGCCGTCCCATGAGGCTAAGGATAAGCGGCATTCCCGGCCTGCGGCAGTTCCCGGCCCGCACCGAGCCAGGCCCGGCCGGTGTCCGATAGATTGTGAAATCAAACTGACGAAGAGCGTCGTGTCAAGGAGGAGCCGGTGGCGGACGAGGAAGCGGCGGGCGCGGGCAACCCCAGCTGGGGACCGCAGTCGAGCAAGGTGGTTCAGTGGTATGACCCGATGATCACCGCGACTGGTGCGCTTGGCCTGTCGGGATATGAGTTCATGTCAGCGATCAGGGACGGGAAGCTGCCCCGGCCGCCCATCGCGTCCCTGGTCAGCTTCCGGGTGGCCGAGGTCGAGGTGGGCCGCATCGTCTTTGAGTGCACACCCGACGAGTCCGTCTACAACCCGATCGGCACCGTGCACGGCGGCGTGGTCTGCACGCTGGCTGACTCTGCCGCCGCCTGCGCGGTGCACACCACTCTCGAGGCCGGCTTCGCCTACACCTCCATCGACCTGAACGTCAGCTACCTTCGGGCGGTGACCAGGGATAGCGGCACGCTGCGCGCGATCGGCATCGTGACCAAGCCCGGCCGCCGCGTCGCGTTCTCCAGCGTGGAGGTCTTCGACGGCCGCGGCAAGCTCGTCGCCACCGCAACCAGCAGCTGCCTCGTCATGCCCCTCAATGGGGCCGGCTAGTCCGTGTTACCTGATGGCCTGGCCGGCTCGGATGGCGGCGGCGAGCCGCCGCCAGTCGGCGGGCGAGACCCGCAGCACCGGCCCGCGCCCGTGCTGGGTCGTGTCCCGCACGAGCACCGCGCCACGCGCGTTCCCGGCCTCGACGCAGGATCCGCCGCCGTTGTCGCTGTAGCTGGACCTGCGCCAGCTGGGGTTTACTGCTTCTGCTGGCTTTCCCACCACTGGACGGCCTCCGTTATGACCTCCCGCGACCCCGCCGCGGTGCGGGCGTAGCCGCGGATCACCTCAAATTGTGCGACAACCGTGCCGACCACGTCCGGATCGTCGGTTACGTAGTCCAGCACGGTTTCCTCGTCAACAATATCGGAGATGCCTGGCCCACTCGCGATGCCAAATGATCCTCGTGCCCCAGTGAAGAAGCCCTCGTCTGGGACCACTTGGAGGACGACATTCCCTCGTTGGGAAAGCTTGAGCAGGTCGGTCAACTGGGCGATCATCGTCTCGGGCGTACCGACCTGGTAGTACAGGGCGCGCTCGTAGATGAGCGCGGTGACATGGGCCGGCTTCTCGCCGGTCACCCGGGCGCGCCGTTGCATCCGCAGGTCGGCCTGCTCGGTGGCCTCCTCCTCGTCCAGGCTGCCCTTGCGGAACATGGCGTAGGCGTACTCCCGCGTCTGCAGCGGGCCAGGAATGAGCAGCACGCCCCACAGGCGCAGGAATGCCGCCTGCTGCTCCTCGGCGAAGTATTTGGCGAAGAATTCCCTGATCGGCCCCTTGGCCTTACGGGCCAGGCACCAGGAGTTCATGACGATCTCGCGTAGCAGGCCACTAACCCCGTAGTCGTCGAGGAGCTCGTTGATCTGGGTCTCGTCCGGGACCTTGGCGCCGGTCTCCCAGCGGGAGATCGTGTGGTGGCTGTAGTTCTGGCGCTTGCCTGCGGCGCCCTGAGTGCTGATGTTGGCCGCTTCCCGCAGCCGCCGCAGGGCATCGCCGAACGCTGCGGCGGGATCGCTCTCAGGATCGCGGCTGTTTCGCCTGGGCATCAGGGCCTCCGCGTGGCTTCCCAGCGTTTCTCGGCAAGGGGTATTACCGGCAGCGTAACCGCACGACTGCGGGAAACGCTGGATTTCACCTAAGGAGAGCTTCGAGGACCTCTTCGGGTTGTTCGGATCCGTACCGACTCGACCTGGCCCGGCCCTGCTAGTGCGAAAGCTTTTCCGGTCGTGAAGGATCTACGCCGTTCCCATGTGGTAAAGATTTCGCAACCGGGTTATTCTTCGCGAAAGCTCGCGACGATTGAGGGGCTTGTGACAACTGGGGCGCAACGGTTGCGGAACTCTCCCGCTCCATCCGTGTCCTGGCCTGCCGCAGGCGAGGTGATGGGCCAGGATCAGGCGGGGTCGTGCAGGCTGCCCACGGCCGTCACTGACAGGAACGTGGCCGGGAGCTTGACCGTCTCCACCAGGCCGTGCGACGCCTCAGCGTCGAACTGGAGGGCATCGCCTGGCTCAAGCAGGTAGACCGCGCGGCCGTGCCCGTAGGCCATCGCGCCCGCCAGCATGTACAGGAACTCCGTGCCGGGGTGCTGGTAGAGCGGGAATTCCTTGGCCTCCTCTGTCAGCGTGACCAGTTGCGGCGTCATGCGGCGGTGCTGGCCGCGCATCGCGCCAAGCTGCTGGCAGTGGCGCCCGGCGGGCACCCCCTCGCGGCGGACCTCCGCCCCGTGCCCCGCCTTGGTGAAGACCGCGTCTCGCTCCTCGTCGAAGCCACGGAAGAACCCGGTCAGCGGCACCTCCAGCGCCACGGCCAGCCGGGCCAGCGTGGCCAGGCTGGGGGAGACCTGGGCGTTCTCGATCTTCGACAGCATCCCCTTGGAAATGCCGGTGCGATCCGAGACCGTCCGGATCAGCAGGCCCCGGCGCTGCCTCGTCTCCCTGACCCGTACGGCGATAACCATGTTGAGCGTCGCGTCCAGCGGCGCCGTGCGGTCGAGATCGAGGATGCCGGGCCCTACAGCACCCGCTCCTACGATTTCCGTCGCCTGTCCCTCACCATGCACGCCATTGATTCTATTTACGGGCGATCGGGGAACTTGGTAATTCGCGCTGTTACAGGAGTTGAAATGGTGGCATCTGATGCCTGGGTGCGGTTCCGGGGCACGTAATTCGGTTGCGTCGTCCTGCAGGCCGCCACACACTGTCGGGTACCAGACCCCACCAGCGGAGGTACAGCCATCAAAACGACCATGGCCGTCCACGCCGCCGCGTCATCCGCGCGATTCACCTAGGTCCCAGAGCCGGGCCCGGCGGGCGCCGTGTTCCGGCGCGCCCGGTCCGTCCTTCGCTTCGTGATCGCCGGTTCGCCTTCCTGCTGGCCGGCCAGTCAGCCAACTGGGTTGGCAGCTGGGCGGCGGGCATTGTCTTGTGGGGATTCGCCGCCTACAGGTTCGGCGCCAGCCCGGAGGCCATCTCGGTCACGGCGCTGTGCTGGTCGGGTCCGCCGGTGGTGCTCACCGCGTTCACCGGCGGCCTCACTGACCGGTTCGGGCCGCGGGTCATGCTGATGGTCGGCTACCTGTGCTCAGCCGCCGCGTCGCTGGGGATGGCGGCCGCGGGGTCGCTGATGTTCCTGGATGTCATGGCGGTCGCCTGCGGCCTGGCCCGGTCGCTGTGCAGCCCGGCGAGCAGCGCGCTCCCGGCGCGGGTCGTGGACTCAGCTGACCTGCTCGCCGCGAACTCGCTGCTCGCCGTCACCGCCGCGATCGGCCAGCTGGCGGGGCCGCTGGCCGCCAGCGTGCTGATGGCGGTCTCGGGATTTCGGGTGGCGTTCGCCGCCGATGCCGCCACGTACCTGGTGGGCGCCGGCGTCATCTTTCCGCTCCCGCTTCTCCCGCTGCCGGCCGGCCCGCGGGAAGCCGGGGCAGTCGGCACGTGGTTGGCCACAGCCAGGGCGGATGCGGCCGAGGTCGTCCGGGATCCGGGACTGCGCCGCATCGCGCTGGCCCGGATAGGGGTGATCTTCACGTCCGGGGCGTTCGTGGTCATCGAGCCGCTGTACGCCCGGCACGTGCTGGGGCGGCCGCCGTCCCAGTACGCCCTGTTCGAAGCGGCCATCGGCGCCGGGGCGATCGTGACCGGGCTGGCGCTGCCGGTGGTCCGCCGTCGCCTGCCGGCGACCTGGCCCGCGCTGAGGGTCCTGGCGGCGGGCGCGATCGGCTACGGGCTGGCGGCGGCGCTGTTCACCGGCACGCCGTGGGTTCCCGTCGCCTACCTCGGCGCGTTCGCGTGGGGGGCAGGCGGCACGGTGTTCTACACGGTCGCGGCCACGGCCCTGCAGCGGCTCGCCCCGACGGGGAGGCTGGGCCGGGTCGCGGGCGTGATCTCAACGGCCGAGTCGGCGGTGGAGAACCTCAGCATGCCGCTGGCGGGCGCGGTTGCCGCGGCGGCCGGGATCCGGGCCGGCGCGCCCATCCTCGCGGCGGTCGCCGTCGCGGCCGCCGCGACGGGCTGCCTTGGTCCGCTGGCCCGTGGTGTTACCAGGACGGCACGGCGACGACATCGCCGACCGGCTCCCCGCCGCCGAGGACCGGGGTGACGGCCAGGTCCGAAGGCGGCTGCGTTCCGAGCCTGGCCAAGATGGTGGCCGTGACGGGAGTGCAGGCCCGCTGGTTCCCGTCGTCGATCTTGAGCGCCGCGGCGGTGCCGTCCGCGAGCGCGAACGCGCTGACGCCTTCCGCTCCGGACTTAAGCAGCAGGCCAGGGATGGCCACCATGAGCCGTCGCTCGTCTCGGGTCGTCCCGCTCGTCCACTCGGGGAACTTCCGCATCGCGTCGGCTAGCCTCCGCTCGGGGGTGCCCTCGGCCGCGAGCACCAGCGCACGGAACGCCCGGGCCAGGCCCGCCAGCGTGATCGCGAACAGCGGCGCACCGCAGCCGTCCACCCCGATGGCGGCGATCGGCTCCATGGCCAGTTCCTCGATGGTCCTGCCGATGTGCAGTTGCAGCGGGTGGGCCGGGTCCAGGTAGCTCGCGGTAGGCCAGTCGTTCACGATGCAGGTCGCCAGCATCGCCGCGTGCTTGCCTGAGCAGTTGCACCCGATGCGCGACTGGGGGCTGTCGCTGTCCCTGATGAGCCGGTGGGCGGTCGGCTGGTCGAGGGGCAGCGCCGCGGGGCACTGGAGGTCATCCTCGGCCAGGCCGACGATGTCGAGGATCTCCCTGACCCCGGCGACATGGAAGTCCTCGCCCGAGTGGCTCGCCGCCGCGAGGGCAAGGAGCTCCCCCTCCAGGGGCAGCCCGGCCCGCAGCATGGCGGCGGCCTGCAGCGGCTTGTTGACCGATCGCGGGAACATCGGCGTGTTCGCGTTGCCCGCGGTGAAGGCGAACGTCCCGTCGGCGGCCAGGGCGGCGAGCGCCCCCCGGTGTCGGGACTCGGTGAATCCTGACCGGATGACCTCGGCAATCACCGGGTTGGCATCGAACACGTCAAGCATCACGCGAAGATTATGGCGTGAGAAGTCGTCCCAAGGTGCCGATTCACTGTCCAAATAGCCCGGATATGAGCTAATCGTCCCCGAGGGCGGCGGCCCGCCGCCCGCGGGGCGATAGGCTCAGCCGCTATGCGGGCAGTCGTGCAGCGGGCCACCCAGGCGAGCGTGACGGTGGACGGTCAGGTCGTCGGGGCGATCACCGAGCCGGGGCTGGCCGTCCTCATCGGCATCACGCACGATGACACGCCGGCGAAGGCCGCCAAGATGGCAGCGAAGCTCTGGGGGCTGCGCATCCTGGATGGCGAGAAGTCCTGCTCCGATGTCGCGGCCCCGCTGCTGGTGATTAGCCAGTTCACCCTGTACGCGGACACGAGCAAGGGCCGCCGCCCGGCCTGGGGGAAGGCGGCTCCAGGCCCGGTCGCCGAGCCGCTGGTGGATGCGGTGGTCGCGGAACTGCGGGCGCTTGGCGCCCGCGTCGAGACCGGCGTCTTCGGCGCGGACATGAAGGTCGCCCTGGTCAACGACGGCCCGGTCACGATCATCGTGGAGGTCTGAGGCCCCCAGGCCTGGTCAGCCCGCGGCTACCTTGGCGGGAGTCCAGCCCGCCCGCTCGCAGGCTGGCCTTTCCGCCAGCGACACCGGATCGCGGCCGGCGTAGGCGGCACGGCAGACGGACTTCGCCGCGCTGCCGCAGTCGTGCACGAACTCCCCGCCGATGCTGCCGGGGATGGTCACGCTGATGCACCCGTTGGACGAGGTCTGGTAGGAGTCGGACTGCAGCGCGCCCCAGGTGATCCCGGCGGCCGCGGCAATGACGATTACCGCGCCGATGATAAGCAGGACCCGCTTTTGCCGGGGCGACAGGGAAATGCCCCCGGCGGGATTCGACTTGGAGTAAACCGGCCTGGGCGGGCTTGTCATCATCAGGCCATAGTAGAAGGCAGCGGCATGGTTTCAGGCGTCATGGCAGCAGGCGACGCGAGGCATCCTTCGTTATACGCCGCGTCCGGCTTCCGCGCCAGTCCCCGTGTTAGCGTCGACGCTAGCGGCGCGACGGTGCGGGCCGCCTGACCAACGGGAGGAAGCAATGGTCAATCGCGACACCGCCTGGCCGCAGGGGACGCCGTGCTGGGTGGACCTCGGGGTCGCTGACATCAGCAAGGCGATCAGCTTCTACTCGGCCACCTTCGGCTGGGACGTCGAGCCGGGCGGGCCCGAGGTCGGCGGCTACTCGGTGGCCCGCCTGGCCGGCCGGACCGTGGCCGGGATCGGCCCGAAGATGGGCGGCGAGCAGCAGCCGACCATGTGGATGACCTACCTGGCGGTCGATGACGCCGACGAGGTCGCCGCCAGGATCACCGGGGCAGGCGGGCAGGTCGTCACGGGCCCGATGGACGTCATGGACCTCGGCCGCATGGCCGTGGCGCTGGATACGACCGGCGGCGCGTTCGGGATCTGGCAGTCGCGCGCGCACACCGGAGCACAGGTCGCCAACGAGCCCGGCGCCCAGGCCTGGAACGAGCACATGAGCCACGACTTCGAGGCGGCCAAGACCTTCTATGGCGCCGTCTTCGGCTACGAGTTCCAGGACATAAGCAGCGAGGGCTTCTCCTACGCCACGCTCAACCTCGACGGCCGCCCCGCTGGCGGCATCGGCGCCTACCCGGACGCCGTGCCGGCGGGCACCCCCGGATCCTGGACGGTGTACTTCGGCGCCGCCAGCACCGACGACGTGGTCGACGCCGCGGTCAGGGCCGGGGGCAAGGTCGAGCACCAGCCAGTCGACAGCCCGTACGGCCGGATGGCGATGGCCGCCGACGACCAGGGGGCACGGTTCTCCATCATCTCGGTGCCCGCGGCCGGGCAGGGCTAGGTCAGCGGGGGAACACCAGGCCGTCGAACAGCTTGCGCGCGGTCCTGATGACCCCGGCCCGCAGCACCCGCGGCGGGCTGACGGAGGGATCGATCTCGACTTCCACCCCGACGGCGCCGCTCGGATGCTCGATCGACAGCGGCGATCCCGGCTCCAGGACTGCCAGGTCGCTGCCGACCGCGCCGGGGGCAAGGATCGCGGTCCCGACGCTGACCGCGCCGAGCACGCCGATCGACTCGTGCACCCGGACCGGGATGTAGGTCCTCGTGCAGATCGTCCCGCCCGCGACCGGCGCCGCGACCAGCGACACCTTGGGGATCGTCGCCTGGGTCACGTCCCCGAGGCCCATGGCCTTACCCGCCTCGATCCGCAGCTGCTGCACCCGGCGGCCCAGCTCCTCGTCGGCTTCTAGTTCCGCGACCGACTCACAGCCCGTCTTGCCGAGGTCCGCGGCGGCTACGACGACCACGGGCATGCCGTTGTCCACGCAGGTGACGGGGATGCCGCCGATCTCGTCACGGACGTTGCCGGTCGGGAACACCGACACGGTCGCGCCGGCATCGGGCGCGTCCTCGAAGTCGAGGACCACGGGCGAGGCCGTTCCTGGCACTCCGTCGATCGCGGTGTCACCGTCGTAGCGGACTAGGCCGGCGGGCGTCGCGAACGTCGCGGTCACGAGCTGGTCGGTGTTGACCATGCGGACAAGGACGCGGGTCACGTCCTGCTCGCCGGTCGCCCGGTGCCCGGCGGGTACCAGGCCGCGCTCGACCGCGAACGGGCCGACCCCGGCGAGCAGGTTGCCGCAATTCTGCTTGTCGGTCACGATCGGCTGGTTCACCACGACCTGGAGGAACAGGTAGTCCACGTCGACGCCAGGCACGGCCGACGGTGACACGACGGCCACCTTGGAGGTCAGCGGGTGCGCGCCGCCGATGCCGTCGATCTGCCGCGGGTCCGGCGAGCCCATGACGCTGAGCAGGAACAGGTCACGGTCGGCCGGGTGGGCCGGGAGGTCGGCGGCGAGGAAGTAAGCGCCCTTCGAGGTGCCGCCTCGCATCAGCATGCATGACACGCCCAGCACGGGGGCCGTCACGGACCGGCCCGCGGGAGGGACGCTGACCGCCTCGACGGGCTGGGTCGGTTCGCCGGTCATCATGGTGTTCCTACTTCACCGGCGCGGCGAGAGTATTCCTCCGCGGTGATGTACTCAACCCCGGCCAGCTTCTGGCGCAGGCCGTAGATGTCCAGGCCGAGCTCTCCGGCCGCCAGGCGCTCCCGGGAGGCGTCCTCCTTGGCCACCCGGGCCGCCGAGGCGGTCACCGCCGTGGCGACGTCCGGGCGGGGGACCACGCACACCCCGTCGTCGTCGGCCACGATCGCGTCACCGGGCCGGATGATCTGCCCGCCCAGGACAACCGGCACGTTGACCGCGCCCGGCGTGGCCTTGACCGTGCCCTGCGCGCTGACATGGGCCGTCCAGGCGGGGAAGCCCATGTCCCGCAGCTCGCGGGTATCGCGCAGGCCCGCCCCCATCACCAGGCCGCGCACCCCGTGGGCGGCGAGCGAGGTGGCCAGCAGCTCGCCGAAGGCGCCATCGCTGGACGGGGACGTCGTGGTGATCACGATGATGTCGCCCGGCCTGGCCTGCTCGACGGCCACGTGGATCATCAGGTTGTCGCCCGGCCAGCAGACCACGGTCAGCGCCGTTCCTGCCACCCGGGCGCCCTGCTGGCTTGGGCGGATGGCCGGGCCGAGGTAGCCGCGCCTGCCGATCGCCTCGTGGACGGTCGCGACGCCGTAGCTGGCGAGCTTGTCAACTTGCGCGAGGTCCGCGCGGGGCGGGTCGGTCACGACGACGTTGAGCATGGGTGTGCCTCTTTCTGTGGGAACTGCGGCTAGCCGTCGCCGCCGGGCGCGAGATCCCCCGCGGCCGGGACGTCCGCGCGGATGGCCTCGATGACGCCTTCCAGGTGGCGGCGGGTCGCCGCCTCCGCGTCGGCGGGCCGCCGCCCGGCGACGGCGTCGATGATGGCGAGGTGCTCGCCGAGCGAGTGCCGCGGGCGGCCCGGACGCTGGGCGATCCGGTACTGGTAGCGGACGAGCTGGGCGTTAAGCCGCTCAAGCAGGCTGACCGCGATGTGCTGGCCCGAGATGTCGCGGACCTGGCGATGCATCTGGTGGTTCAGCTCGGAGTACTTCCCGACGTCACCGCTGTTGGCCGCCTCCGTCATGGTGTCGCCAAGGCGGCGCAGCTCAGCCGCTTGCGTGTCGGTGATCGCCAGCGCCGCCTTGACCGCGCACAGGGACTCAAGGACCATCCGGCACTCGGTGATCGCCACCGCCTCCTGCACGGACACCACCCGCACGCGGGCACCGCGATTAGGGATGCGCTCGACCAGCCCCTCGGCGGTCAGGTCGAGCAGGGCGGCCCGCAGGCTTCCCCTGGTGACATCGAAGATCGCCGCCAGCTCCTCCTCCACAAGGCGCTGTCCTGGGGCGTAGATGCCGGTGAGGATCGCCTCCCGCAGCGCGGCGGGCGCGCGTGACCGGGCCTGCGCCCCGGCCCGCGGGCCGGACCCGGCCTCGTGATCGGGAGCGTCGAAGGCAGCCTCATCCTGGGGCTCAGCGGGGGCGGGCATGCTTGGGAGGCTAGCCACCGCTC
>Ga0335072_10012176_pt1 | contig 12289 bp, 11 predicted proteins | sample Lox_Sample_21_FD_206725 | JGI IMG/M metagenome (GOLD analysis project Ga0335072, IMG submission 206725) | Soil microbial communities from Loxahatchee National Wildlife Refuge, Florida, United States - Lox_Sample_2.1 | ecosystem: Environmental > Terrestrial > Soil > Wetlands | place: USA...
AGCCGGGAAGATCGAGTTCCCTGGACCGGGTCTCTTCGCGATCATTGGGCAGAAAGAGAACGGCCAGGATGATTGCCAACGCACCGACCGGCACGTTGACCAGGAATAGCCAGCGCCAGGAGGCGTGTTGCAGAATGGCGCCGGCGATGACCGGGCCGAGGATCGGCCCTATGAGGATTGGCACAGCCGCATAGCCCATGACGCGCGCCATATGCTTTCCGGCAGACGCGCCATCATCATCTGCGTCATCGGAGCCATCAGGCCGCCGCTCATGCCCTGGAGGATGCGAAATGCGATCAACGAGTTCGCCGACCAGGCCAGACCGCATAAGGCGGAGGAGAGCGTGAAGGCCGAAAAACACCAGAGGTAGAGAGATTTGGCTCCAATGCGCTCCACCAGCCAGCCGTTGAGCGGGAGCATAAGAGCGAGCGCCAGAAGATATCCGCTGGTGACCCATTGAATCGCCGTGAGGCTGCTGTGCAGATCCACGGCGAGGCTGGAGAGCGACACGTTGACGATGGTCGCATCGAGCTGCGAAAGAAAAGAGCCGAGTACCGCGACGGCCGTGATCTTCCAGACCAATGGGTCGAGGCCGCTGGATTCGCTGGAGGACTTAGGCAAGGGCGGCAAGGACCTCCTCGGTGGTGCGGACGCGTGCGAGACGCGGAAAGATATGTTCAAAGGCGAAGCGATGGTGTTCGGCGCTTTGGGCGGAGCAGGCGTCTTCGACGAGCACAAAGGCAAAGCCGAGGCCGGTACCCTGGCGCGCGGTGGACTCGACGCCTGCATTGGTGGAGATGCCTGTGAGGACGACCGTGTCGATGTCGCGGGATTGAAGCCGCTGCTCGAGGTCGGTTCCGGCGAAGGCGCCCCAATGGCGCTTCGTGACGAGGATGTCGCCAGGCTGGAATCCAGCGGAAGGAGCGATCTCCGATGCTGCGGCGGACATTGGCTTGTCGCCCCGATTGTGCGGCTGGTCGACAGCAAGGTGCATGAAGTCGTTGAGGTCGACACGGACGTAGACGACGGGAGCGCCCTGACCGCGGAAGGCGTCGGCAAGTTTTTTGGAGTTTTCGACGACCTGTGCGGCTGTATGCGGCACGAGGGTCATGCCGACGATGGCATTCTGCAGGTCGATGACGACGAGTGCGGTCTTTTGGGGGTCGAGTTGGAGCGGCCGGCCGTTGCACGGAACTAAATGATGGAGGAGAACGTGAAATCCCCGGCTCAATCCCAAGGGCGCGGTCCGGCGCTCGCCTTCCTGCTGCTGCGGCTCACCCTTGGGCTCAACATCTGCATGCATGGGGTATCCCGAATCGCTGCAGGGCCAGCGACATTTGCCAACTCGCTCATCCCCATGTTCCAAAGGACGCCGCTCCCTGTCTGTAGCGTCTATGTATTCGGACTCGCGCTCCCCGCTGGAACGACTATTCCCTCGACCGGTTGTTGTCGCGTTCGCAGGCCCGTGTTGGCCCGTGAAAAGCCGATTTGCGACCCTTCGACGTTTCTTCAGGCGGAGGGCATGTCGGCTGCCGGAGCGCGTATGTGTTCCATCCACCGTCCGCGGTCAATTTCTCTCCATCAATGAACTCTGATTTCGGATAAGTGAAGAACGCGACGGCGGAAGCAATCTCTTCCACGGATGGTCAGCTTCTTCATCTGCGATCGGACCTCATCAATCATTTGCATCACTCCCGGCGTCTGGTCACGAGTTAATTGTGCTAAGAATGCGGATGGAGCGGATACAACGAATATCGCCGTGATCGCGGTGGTTCGATTCCGGCCGGGTCCCATGTACACTCCTTCCCAACGGTATGTGTATGAGACAGCGAAGCTATCGAAACGGATAAGTATTTCTTACTGAGCGCTGATTGGTGTCGTAGAACCTGTGCGCAATCGAAATCTCAGGGAGAGACTGGTTAAGAGATGCTGCCCACGTGAGCAAAGAGGATTACCCGCGTGGGCTGACAACTGGCCTGAGCACATTGCAATTACAGGGCGGCGATACCGTTGAAGCCCACCGCTGCGGTGAACCCCGGAATCTCGTCCACTTCCGTCAAAGTTCCGTTGGACTGGATGGCAAAGACACCCACGGTTCCGACCTCCGCGTTGAGCGAGTAGAGAAACTTGCCATCGCCGCTGACCGCGATGTCGAGGTTCGTGGCGTTTTCCGGGTTGCTCGCGACGACCGAGGACGAGGTGAGCGCGGTCAGGGCGCCGCTCTGGCCGATCGAAAATCCGGAGATGTTCGAGCTGCCGGCATTCGATGCGTAGACAAAGGCGCCATTGGGAGTGATTGCATTCCAGCAGTTGGCGTCACCGTTGGTTGTCGAACTCTGCGTGACAGCGGAAAGCTTTCCGTTGGAGAGCACGGTGTAGGAAGAGATTGCAGAGATGGTGGAACCCGTCTCAGAAACGATCAGCTTTCCATCGGGAGCAAACCGCCCTGAAAAGGCTCCAACCCCAGCGCTGGGATTGACAACAAGGGGGCCCAGTGTACCGTTCGGATTGATGTGGAACGTATCGATTTTGTTGGTGAGACGCTCCACCACCGCGAGGGTCTGGCCGTCGGGGCTGATCGAAATGGATGATCCGCCGACCGCATTGGCAGATAGAAATGCGGTTGAGTTAGCAATGGGAACCAGCTGCCCATGGAAGCCCATCTGGAAACCAACCACGCTGCCCGCGCCGCCCTGGTTGAGGACATAAACGCGATTCTGCGACTGCGCAATGGCCACGGGATTGCTGCCACCGGAGGGTTGCCTGTTCAGGAAAAGCAGCCGTCCCCCGATAACCTGAAAGACAGTGATATCGCCGCTTCCCGCGTTCGCGGCAAACAGGAGCGTGTGGTCGGCGCTTAACATGAGAGAGCCTTGCGATTCAAGGGGATCGTTCACACCCCCCGTGCCCCTGCCTTGCGTATCGAAGGTCTCCTTCGCGGCGATGGCCCCATCGGAGTTCTGAACGAATTCGATTACCTGGTTTTTGTCGGCATTATTCGACATAACAAAGAAAGTTTCTGTTCCTCTGCTTTGCGAGCTGGCGAGCATGGCTGGGAGCAGGCATCCAATCCCAATCGTGATCGTCGATAAGCCACGAATTGCTTTCAACATTGTCGATTCCTTTGGAAGGGTGAGAATTTGCGCGCAAAGGAGGCCCAGGCGTTGTCTACCAACGCAACGCTCATGGAATGCCGCTCTGTTCGCAGCTATTGGAGAGGCCAGGGGTGGAAAGGTTACAGGACCCCAAAGGCGCGGATTGCGCCGGGCTGTCGCCCGGTTTCGTGCGGGCATCTGTAAGGTGGGTAAACGGGCAGCGCGACAGAAAGATGCGGTGCGCGTGGCTGCAGGCTCGGCGAGAAACAGCCTCTGGCTGGCAGCTACGCTTCGCTGAGGTCCCTTTTCGACAGTCCGCCGAGTATTTCAGCCGCGTAAAACTCTCTTCCGACTTCGCGGATTCGCCCGATTGCGTTCATGAGCGGGAGACGGCATGGGGCGCTCGCCGGAGCGTCTGTTGGCAGTCCATCAAATGTGAAATAATCAGGCTTGCCAGCGGCTTTCAGGGGCGAGTATGCAGCGAAATCGTTTGACTCAAGGTTCTCCGCTATATTCTGTGGAGCGCGAAAATCGTTGAGGATGCGAACAGGCGATGATAATCGCCGGCTGAGTTGAGCATGCTGTTATCGGGTCAATCCGAGAAGGAATCGAACGGGTCAGGCTCCGCCAATCCCGTTGCCGTCCGAGAGCAATTGAAACGGCTGCTCGCGCATCCCCTGTTCACGAACAGTAAGCGCTACCCAGTGCTGCTCGCCTATACGGTTGAGCAGACTTTACTCGGCAACGGCGGTGATTTAAAAGAGCGAACGATTGGCATCGAAGCCTTTGGACGGGAGCTCAGCTACGATGTGAATCTCGACCCTGTGGTGCGGACGACGGCGGCTGAAGTTCGCAAAAGGCTGATTCAGTACTATTACAACCCTGAGCATACGGGGGAATTGGTCATCGAGCTTCCCGTTGGCTCCTATGTACCGACTTTTAGGGAGCCCATTGTTGCGCAGATGACCACATCTGGGAAGACTGCGGTCCCCGAATCGACAGCAATGCGTTCTTCGGAAGCCGTCGCGGGCCCGGTTCAGCTTCAGCCTCCAGAGAGACCGAGATCAGAGATCGCTCTTCGCCGACGGACCTTCATCGTGATCGGTCTGGTGGTGGCTCTGTTGGTAGGCGTTGCCGTGGGACGAGTAGCATTCCCGAAGCCTCCATCTAATATGGAGCGTTTTTGGCAACCGATCACGTCAGCGTCAGGCAGGATTACCTACTGTCTCGGCGAACCCGTTGACGCGACTGACAAGGCGCGATTGAACCTGTCGCAAGGCATGGGGCTCAATGGTGGCCTGGATGTCTCGGACGTCGTGACCCTAGCCCGCTCGATCGTCCCCCTCGTACCTCGGCACGACGCATTTCGTGTCGTATCCGCATCGCAGACCCCTTTCGCCGAGCTGCGGGAAAGCCCCTTCGTACTGATCGGAGCATTCGACAATATCTGGACCATGCGGATTACTCAGGATTTGCCGTTCGGGTTCGAAGTCGACGACAGGGATCGGAAAATCGTGGATCGCAAGAGCGCTCACCCGCGGTTCTGGACGCTGCAATGGCAGGTTCCATACACGAAGCTGGCGAAGGACTACGCCATCGTCGCAAGAATCCACGATAACGTCACGGGACAACCAGTAATTGTCCTGGGCGGGATTCTTGGGGAGGGAACGGAGGCCGCCAGCGAGGTGCTTTCCAACCCGGTTTATCTGGACGCCATGCTGAAGAAGGCTCCAAAAAACTGGGCGCAGCTCAATCTTGAAGCAGTGATCGAAACGAATGTCATCGACGGTAATCCGGGACCTCCGAACATTCTCGCCGTCGAGACCTGGTAAGACACCGTATCATACATCTCCCGATCGGGTGTCGGTCGCCGGGGCGCATCCCTCTCATAAATCAAACTTTCGCCTCCTCCCACTTCTGTTCATTGCACGATGCAGCTTTCGGTGACGGGGGCGTTGAGCCAGACTTCCTCTGGGCTGGAGTTGCAACGCAGATCTGCGGCGTTCCGCTCCGAAACCAGGAGGAGACCATGAAACGTTTTTGGGGAATCGCACTTCTGTTTTTGCTGACGTCATGCTCGCTGCCGCTCATGGGGGCGAAGAATTCACAGGGTTTTTCTCTGACGACTGATGTTCGAATTGGGGACCTTCAAATCCCGCAGGGGCAATATAACGTGACCTGGACTGAGCCTTCCGGGTCACAGGTGCAACTAACTCTCAAAGCGGATGGAAAAAAGGCGATTACCGTTCCTGCGCGTTTGATTGCAGAAAAACACGATGAAGCCGGAGTGACAACTTTCAGCGAGAACGGCGTCACCTACGTGCAGGATTTTCACACGACGAAGCAAACGTTCATTCTTGCGGGCACGCCGAGCGCCTCGCGCGCGGACGCTCCTAAACAGCATTGATTCGGGCGCCGGAAGCCGGGGCCGAGACCGCAGACTCGTATGATACATACCGCATTCGAGCGCCCGGCTGCACTCGTATCCGGCTGTTTCAACGGCAGTTATGGATGCGATGGACGGCTCGTACGCGTCTAGGCTTCCTCAACGCCAACTGGCTGTTCCATTCTTCCTGCGGCATGGTTCGCAGAGGCAGTTTTCGGAGACCGTGTCGCACTGGAGGCCTATGCAGACTGGCAAGCGCAGGTCGAGCTTCTTCCTGGGAATCATCGTCCTCACAGCGGCCACTTCCGTGTCGAGTCGGCTGGCGGCTCAGGATATTTACCAGCCCTGGATGAACCCCGGGCTCTCGCCGGAAGAACGGGCCGATATGGTGCTGAAGCATCTCACCCTTGACGAGAAAGTGGCCCTGCTCCACGGAAATGGGATGGCTCACGTTCCGCAGTGGACGATGCCCCTGACGCATCTTGCGGATGGGGGCGCGGGCTACGTTGAGGGCGTCCCGCGGCTCGGCATCCCGCCCCTGATCATTTCCGACGCGGCTTACGGCGTGAGAGATAGCGGCGCGAACGGGCGTTATGCCACGGCGATGCCTTCCAACCTGGGAGCCGCGTCGAGCTGGGATCCGGAGTCAGCGTGCGCTTATGGCACCGTGATCGGGCAGGAGCTGAGAGCGCAGGGCTTCGATATGACTCTCGGAGGCGGTGTGGACCTGGTTCGCGAACCCAGGAACGGGCGCACTTTCGAATACACAGGCGAAGATCCACTGCTGGGCGGCACCATGGACGGCAGCATGATGAAGTGCGAGCAGGCGCAGCACATCGTCGGCGACATCAAGCACTACGTGATGAACGACCAGGAAACCGGGCGCTTCTTCGTCAATTCCATCATTTCGAAGAAGGCGATGCAGGAGTCTGGCCTTTCATATCGCCATCTCGATCGCGAACCCGGGTGCGGTGATGTGTTCATACAACCGGATCAATGGCGTGTTCGGATGCGAAAATTCATACACGCTGGGTGATGTGCTGAAGAAGGACTGGGGCTTTAAAGGCTTCGTAATCTCCGACTGGGGAGGAACCCACAGCACGGTCGCTGCCTCAGCGGCCGGCCTCGATCAGGAACAGCCGATGGCGGACTACTTTGGGCCGAAGCTCAATGGGGCGGTCGAGGCGGGGAAAGTTCCGCTATCGGAGATTGACGACCATGCCCGGCGAGTTCTCTATGCGGAGTTCTTGTCCGGCGTCGTCGACCATCCGCCCCGCAAGAGCGTTCCCGATGTGGAAAAGGGATTGGAAGTTGCGCAGCATGTGGAAGAAGAGAGCATTGTTCTTCTGAAGAATGACTATGACGTGCTTCCAATCGACCCAGCTCGGGTGCACAGCATCGCGATCATTGGCGGACATGCTAATGTGGGCATGCTCTCCGGCGGGGGATCGGCCCAGGTCGATCCGCCGGGCGGGAACGCCATTTTGCCGCCCGGTAAGGGTGCGACCGTATGGCAGGAGCACATCTGGTTTCCGACTTCGCCGTTGCAGGCGCTCCGGGCGAAGCTGCCGAACACGAAGATTGATTTCGATCCGGGGACCGATCCGCAATCGGCTGCGGCGCTCGCCAAAAACTCTGAACTGGCCATCGTCTTCGCATACCAGTGGGAAGCCGAAGATATGGATTTGCCAGGCCTGGCGCTCTCCGGCAACCAGAACGCTTTGATCGAGCAAGTGGCGGCAGCAAATCCTCACACAATCGTCGTCCTCGAGAGCGGCACCGCGGTCACGATGCCCTGGCTCGATAAGGTCGCTGGTGTCGTCGAGGCGTGGTACGCAGGCAGTTCGGGGAACAAGGCACTGGCCAGAGTCCTGGTGGGAGACGTCAATCCTTCGGGCAAGCTGCCGATCACATTCCCGAAGAGCGAGAATGATCTTCCCCGGGCCACCATTCCTCCAGTGCCTGCCGAGGACCGTGGGCAGCCGGCTGGAAATTCTTCAACACATACTTCCACCTATACGGTTCATTACGATGAAGGGCCGGAGGTCGGCTACAAGTGGTTCGAGTCGCAGCATAAACAACCACTGTTTCCCTTCGGCTTTGGCCTGTCGTACTCCTCTTGGGAGTATTCCGGACTGAGCGTCGATTCTGCGTCCAGGAGTGTTCGCTTCACTGTGACGAATACCGGAAAGCGACCCGGTACGGAAATCGCGGAAATATATGCGAGTCTTCCCGAGGGTACGGCCGAATCCTCGTACAGGCGCCTGGTTGGCTGGAAGCGCATCACAATGCAACCAGGCAACTCACAGACCGTTATCGTCTCCATCGACTCTCGAGTACTGAAGACGTTTGAACCAGCGATTAACCGGTGGTACTTCGAGCCGGGCGATTATGGCGTTTTTGTCGGCGGCTCCTCGGATAACACACCACTCACAGGAAGCCTGGTTGTTCGCTGAAGCCGGACCGGATTCCAAACACTTATCAACAGCATCGAGACGTTTCCATGCGGTCTTTTCGTCACTTCACCCTGATCGCGGAAAAGTTCAGATGATGGAGATCCTCGGTTCATGAGTTCTTCGGCAACCGATAAGCCGAAAACCGCAATCTCGGCCGCCAGGGAGGCTATAGGTGATTTTGGCAACTGGCTTTGGGCTCTCCGTCACTTTTGGTGATACTTCCCGCCAACAGGAATTCGGGTTAATAAAGAAGCAGGTTCTGGCGGTTCTCCGGTCTGGCCCATGGCAAGACGAACCCTGGTGCCCGATGCCGGCGAGGTGGTTCTGGAACATCTGAAACTGGACGGGCCGGATCTGCTCGTGATGGTTCTGCGAGCTGCCGCCCAGAGCCAGACCTGTCCCGTTTGCAGGCGAGGATCGACCAGGATCCACAGCCGGTACCTGCGTCATCTGAGTGACCTGCCCTGGCAGGGTATTCCGGTTCGGATAGAGCTGCGGGCTCGCCGCTTCTTCTGTGACACCGATGGCTGTCGACAGCGGATCTTTACAGAAAGGCTGCCGGGAACAGTGAAACGATACGGACGACGCACTCTCCGTTTGAGTGAGCTTCTGAGTCAGGTCGGTATGGCGCTGGGCGGCGCGGCCGGAGTGCGACTGGCGCATCAGTTCGGTATTGAGACCAGTGAGCCGACCCTGCTTCGCCAGTTGCGGAGCAGCCATGCAGAAAGGGCAACGCCCGCGCCGCGGGTTGTTGGCATTGATGACTGGGCGTGGCGAAAGGGCCACCGCTATGGAACGATTCTTTGTGATCTGGAGCGGGGCAGGGTGATCGATATGCTGGCTGATCGCAGCTCAGCAAGTACAGAACAGTGGATGCGACGACATCCCGGCATTGAGATCATCAGCCGCGACCGGGCCAGTCTGTATGCGGAAGCAGCAGCCAGGGCCCTGCCCCATGCAGTTCAGATCGCAGACCGGTGGCACCTGCTGAAGAACCTCAGTGAGGCGCTGACCAATGCGCTGGCCCCGCATCATCGGATCCTGAACGAGGCAGCACAAGCCTTGCAGCCGGAGTTGCCCTTTCCTCCGCCGGAAGAAGTCTGTAACTCAGCCGTCAGACACCGGCTCGAAGCGGCCAGACAGCGCAACCGCGAGCGCCGTCGCAATCGCTATGAGGCCGTGATGGAACAGCTTCGGCAGGGGTCATCTCAGGCTGCCACATCACGCATTCTCGGGATTGATCGGCGAACCGTCCGTCGCTGGTCTCGCTCGCATGGTTTTCCGGAGCGCAGGCCGGGGCAGCGCCGCAGTTGCGTTGACAGATACCGAACCTACCTGTCCCATCGATGGGAAGACGGATGCCGTAATGCAACTCAGTTGTGGCGCGAGTTGCGGGAACAGGGTTTCGATGGTCAGCGGAAGATCGTCTACAACTGGCTGCGGCAGCATCTCGGCCCGGTTCGAAACGGCGTTGACGTTCGTCTGTGCACCCGGGTTCCGCGAGCATCGCCCCGGCATACAGCGTGGCTGATCCTGAAGAACCCGGAAGAAGGACGCCCTTATCTTGATGAACTGTTCCTCAGATCTACGGAGGTTGCCGCCAGCGCCGCGGTCGCCCGCGAGTTCGTACGCATGATCCGCGACCGCGACGCTGCTGCCTGGCAGCCATGGCTCGCTTCAGCTCTTCGCAGTCCGCTTGCAGGTTTCGCGAGACATCTCCGCCGGGATGAAGCCGCCGTGCTCGCGGCACTGAAAACCCACTGGAGCAATGGCCCTGTCGAAGGTCACGTGCACCGGCTGAAACTGATCAAACGATCCATGTACGGTCGCGCCCACTTCGACCTGCTGCGCATACGCGTCCTTGGCCTCGCCTGATCACCTGATCATCTCTCAGGCCAAGCAGCTGAAGCCTGTCACGCTTTCACCAAATTTGTGGAAGAGCCCTGGTCTGGCCCAGCAGTGGCAGTTAACTTTGGCCCACCTGGGAGGGTGTTGGCTAGGCTTCGTGGATGGGGCAACGGAAGCGTAGCTGGCTGACCAGGAGGGATAAGGTGGAACTTTTCGAGCAGATACGCCGAGAGTACGAGTTCGGCGTAGGAACGATTGCAGGCGTTTCACGGAAGCTGGGTGTACACAGGCGGATGGTTCGTGAAGCTTTGCGCAGTGCCGAGCCCGCGGCAACCAAGCCCCAACAGAGAAGACTTCGCAAGCTTGATTCGGCATCGGACTTCATCGATCGGATTCTGCGGGCGGACGTTTCAGCGCCACCGAAGCAGCGCCATACGGCGCGTCGCATTTTTGATCGGTTAAGGGTTGAGCTGCCCGGCTTCAGCGGTAGCGAGCGCACGGTTCGTGGTTTCGTGCAGCGCCGGCGGCAGCAACTGGGACTGGAACGCCGCGAAGTATTCGTGCCACAGACGTATGCGTGGGGCTCGGAAGCACAGGTGGATTGGTACGAAGCCTGGGCCATATTGAGCGGCGAACGGGTGAAGCTGCAGGTCTTCGAGATGCGCTCGATGGGCAGCGGGGCGGCCTATCATCGTGCCTATACTCGTGCCACCCAGCAGGCATTTCTCGAGGCTCATCAACTGGCGTTCTCATACTTCGGTGGTGTTTTCCGCGTGCTTCGCTATGACAACCTGAAGAGTGCGGTAAAGCAGGTCCTGCGCGGACATCGGCGTGAGGAAACGAGCCGCTTCATCGCTTTCCGATCACACTGGCGGTTTCAGAGCGAGTTCTGCAACCCGGCCCGCGGCAACGAGAAGGGCGGTGTGGAAGGGGAAGGCGGATATTTCCGCCGTAACCACTGGGTGCCGCTTCCCGAGGCCCGCGATCTGGATGAGTTGAACACGTATCTGGAGCGGTGTTGCCACGATGATCAGAGCCGCGTTCTGGCTGGACGCACTGAGACGGTCGGTGCGGCCATGCTCATCGAACAGTCGCACCTGTTGCCGCTCGCCGCAGAGCCGTTCGAGCTGGCCGAGATCAGCTTCCCCACGGTCGACGGGCTGCGCTGTGTGCGCGTGCGGACCAACCGATATTCGGTTCCTCTGCGACCGGGGACCAAGGTCGAAGCCCGCGTGAACGCCGATTCTGTCGAACTGGGGCACGAAGGGCGGCGCGTCGCCCGGCACGAACGCTGCTACAGCCGACAGCAACAAGTCCTCGATCTGGAGCACTACCTGGATGTGCTGGAGCGCAAGCCCGGTGCACTGGCCGGATCGACCGCACTGGCCCAGTGGCGCCAGGCAGGGCGCTGGCCCGAGTCCTTCGATCGCTTGTGGCATGAGCTGAACATGCGTCATGGTCGCCAGCATGGCACGCGTCAGATGATCGAACTGCTTCAACTCGGAACCGGCGATGGCTGGTCCCGATTGCGATCCGCGGTGGAACAAGCTCTCACGCTTGGCTGCCATGATGTTGCCGCGATCCGGCACTTGATGCTGGCAGAACATTTTGATCGGCCCCTGGTGGCAGCCATCGATATCGGCGCTCTAGCCCGCTACGAGCGGCCGATGCCAGTGATGAGCGGGTATGACCAACTGCTGAGCCACACGGAAGTCGCGGAGGTGCCCGCATGAAGGCCGCCATCGAGAACCTGGAACAAGCTGCCGTTCAGCAACAGTGCCGCTCATTGCGCCTGCCCGCTGTGGCCGATCAGTGCGCCCCGCTGGCTGATGTAGCGACCAAGCAGCGACAGACTTATCTGCGCTACCTGGAAGCCCTGCTGGCCGCGGAGTTAGAGGAGCGCGAACGCAACACCATCACCCGGCGGATCAAGGATGCACGACTGCCGCGCATGAAGACGCTGGATGATTTCGATTTCAGTAAGGCGCCGCAGGTGCCGGCCACGAAGATCCACGAACTGGCCCAGGGCGGCTATATCGAACGTGCCGAGCCGATCATACTCATCGGTGATTGCGGGACTGGAAAAACCCACTTGTTGACTGGATTGTGCGTGGCAGCCTGCCACCAGAAGCGGCGCGTACGCTTCGCGACCGCCGCGGCGCTGGTCAACGAACTGGTCGAAGCCAAACAACAACTACAACTGCGTCGCGTCCTGGCCCGCTGGGAACGCTATGATCTCATCGCCATCGACGAGGTAGGCTACGTGCCTATGGCTGACCTCGGGGCAGAGTTCCTCTTCCAGGTCATCGCCGAACGGGCGGAGAAGGCCGCGGTCATCCTGACCACGAATCTCCCGTTCTCTGAATGGACTCAGGTGATTCCAAATGCCCGGCTCTGCAAGGCACTGCTGGACCGGATCACGGATCGCGCTCACATCATCGAAACCGGCGCCGACAGCTAGAGGGATGGAGATGCGCTGGGCTTCGGGCTGAAGCGTAGCGGAA
>Ga0335072_10012177_pt1 | contig 12289 bp, 13 predicted proteins | sample Lox_Sample_21_FD_206725 | JGI IMG/M metagenome (GOLD analysis project Ga0335072, IMG submission 206725) | Soil microbial communities from Loxahatchee National Wildlife Refuge, Florida, United States - Lox_Sample_2.1 | ecosystem: Environmental > Terrestrial > Soil > Wetlands | place: USA...
GGCCGACCTGTGTGTCTTCGATCCGGACACGGTCGGGCCGGGGCCCTTGCGGCGACTGCGCGACTTCCCCGCGAACGGCGAGCGGCTGACGGCCGACGCGCCGGTGGGCATGACCCACACGCTCGTCAACGGCGTGCCCGTGCGCGTCGACGGCGCGCCCTCAGAAGAGGGGCTGGCGGCGCGGCCGGGCGTGGTGCTGCGAAGCTGACAGCGGGTTGCCGTCGCGGCCCGCGGGGCTCGCGCGAGGGCCGTCGATTCAGGTCACGTCACGACGGAAGGTCGTGAAGAAGCCGATCGTGAGGGGAATCAGACCCCAGGCCAGCATCACCAGACCGCCCTGCCACCAGGTCAACAGGTGGAACCCGGCGCCGCGGCCGCCACCCCCGAAGCCGCGCGCGATGTCACCGGCCAGCGCGGCGCCGGCCGCGTTGGGCAGCCAGTTGAGGTCGTAGTGGAAGATCGCGTGCGCCAGGGCGATCAGGATGCTCTCGAGGATGAGCGTGCCGCCGATGGTCAACAAGATGGCGGCGATCTGATTCTTGACCAGCGTGCCGAAGCCCAGACCGAAGAGGCCGAGGAGGATCGCGGACACCAACAGCCCCGGCACGACGGCGCCGATCTGGTCCGTCACCTGTGACGTCACGCCGCCCAGCGCGGCGTTCCACGGCAGCCCGACGGCGGCCACCGCGACGAGCGTCAACAGAGCCAGGAGCACCGACCACAGCGCAGTCACCGCGACCTTCGCCAGCAGCACCTGCGAGCGGATGGGACGGAGCACGAAGGTGGTCGTCATCGTCTTGTGGCGGTACTCGCCGGTGACGCACAAGACGCCGAGGATCGGTGCCAGGACCTCGCAGGCGAAGTAGCCGGCGCCCAGCAACTCCCGACGCTGCTTCAGGCTCTCCACGTAATAGAAGGTGTGCCCCGGGAACCCGCCCGCGTTGGCGAGCACGGCCAGGACGATCAGCACGGCGAGGGGGAAGCCCAGCGCGAACGTGACCCAGACGCCCGGCATGGAGCGCATCTTGATCAGCTCGGCCCGGATGGCGTCGATCATTGCGCCGGCGCCGCCTCGCTCGTGCCGCCAGTGCCACCGGCGTCGGGGGGAGGGGACCCGTCGTTCCCGTGGCCGACCTCGCCGAAGCCGAGCCCCGAAGTCAGCGACAAGAAGACGCGCTCGAGGTCCGCTCCCTCCTGGGTCAGCTCGTAGAGGACGATCTGGTTGGTGGCCAGCAGCGGCCCGACCTGCTCGGGCGTCACCCCGTCCATGGCCACTTCTTCGTTGCTGAGGCGCCGGTAGGAGATGTGCGCCCCGTCGAGCACGCCGGTGAGCCGATCGGCTTCGGGCGTGCGCGCCCGCATGACCATCGACGTCATGCCGGCCGTGATCTGCTCCAAGGTGCCCTGCGCCTTCAGCTGACCGAACGACACGATCACCGCGTCATCGATCGTCTGGGCCATCTCGGCCAGCAGGTGCGACGAGACCAGCACGGTCCGCCCCTCACCGGCGAGGTAGCGCATGAAGTCGCGCAGCCAGGCGATGCCCTGGGGGTCGAGCCCGTTCGAAGGCTCGTCGAGGATGAGCACGTCGGGATCGCCCACGAGCGCGGTGGCCAGCTCGAGCCGCTGGCGCATACCCATGGAGAACCCGCCCACTTTGCGCTTGGCGTCCGCGCTCAGGCCGACGAGCTCGAGGACCTCGTCGGCGCGCTTCGCGTCGTGCCCGCCGGCGGCGGCGGCCATGCGCACGTGGGTGCGGGCTCTGCGCGCAGGGTGGAAGCTCGTCGCTTCGAGGACAGCGCCGACGGTCGAAGTCGGATTCGGCAGCTCCTGGTACGCCTGGCCGCCGATGGTCGCCGTGCCCGCGCTCGGGTGCACCAGGCCGAGCAGCATCCGCAACGTGGTTGTCTTCCCCGAGCCGTTCGGTCCGAGGAAGCCGGTGACCCGCCCCGGTTGGACCGTGAACGACAAGTCGTCGACCGCGCGCACCGTGCCGAAGTGCTTCGACAGCCCGGAGAACTCGATGGGCAGGCCGCGGGAGGGGGCGCCGGCGGTCACGGCGGCGACCCTAGCGCGAGCGCGCGGTTGCACTGGGTCGCGTTCCCTGCACCGTGCGTGCCCGTGCGTGCCCGTGCGCGCCGCACGAGCGCCGCGCGGGGCCGTCAGGCGGACGCGGGGCGCTCGACGAGCTCGTCGGGGAGGAGCAGGTGCACCGACACCGCCAGCTCGTCGTAGACCCGTGCCATCGTGGACCAGCCGTTGATCCAACCGACCAGCGCGGAGTACCACACGTGCCCGATCATGCGTGCCCGATCGGACATGTCTGCAATGTCGGGTTCACCCATCGCCCGGGAGATGATCCCCTCCATCAACAAGGTGATCTGTTGCTGGCACCCGACCGCCGCCGGGTCGGGCGAGGAGAGTGACGTGAAGACGGCGGCGACGAGCTTCGGCTGGCGACCCATAGCCCTGAGTGCCCGGTCGAGGACGTCGAGCACACGGTCCGCTGGGTGGTCGCCGCGGGGCGGGTGCTGTCCGATACGGGTGTCGAGCATCTCGACCCAGTGGACGAGGGTGGCGGCCAGGAGATGGTCCTTGCTCGTGAAGTAGCGGTACACCGTGCCCATGGCGACGTCGGCCCGGGCTGCCACGTCGCGCATCTGCACCGCCTCGTAGCCACCCTCGAGGCCGAGTGCCATCGCGGCGTCGATGACGCGCTGACGCCGGGCCTGTTGTGCACGGGTGAGCGGGCGGGTCACCGTCTGCTCCATGCCCGACAGCGTAACCGCACCGTCACCTGGGCCTTCGGGGAGTGGGCCACTACGCTGGGCTCCCATGCCCAGTCAGCGACGCGGCGGCGAAGCCGCCGTCGTGCCACTCGAGCCCTATGCCGAACAGGTTGCGACGACCGACGGACGGGTTCCCGGGGAGCGTGGGCTCCAGACGCGCCAGCGCCTGCTCGATGCGACGGTCGAGCTGCTGACCACCACCTCGTGGCGCTCGGTGAAGGTGACCGACATCGCACGAGAGGCCCGGACGTCGCCGGCCACCTTTTACCAGTACTTCGGCAATGTCGAGCAGGCGATCCAGGTCTTGGCAGAGGGAATGGTCGAGGAGGCGGCGCAGCTGGCCGACCTGGTCGGCGGCGACTGGTCTGACGACGCCAGCTGGGACACCGCCTGCGCGGTGACGGAAGGATTCCTTTCCTACTGGGAGGACAACCGCGCCGTTTTCCGGGTCGTCGACCTGGCGACGGAGGAGGGCGACGCGCAGCTGCGTGGCATCCGCGTCCGTGCGCTGAACGCCGTCACGGTTGCGCTGGCGCAGGTCATCGCTGCGGCGTCACCGTCGCCCGAGGCCGGCCCCGGCGCTGGGACTTGCTCACCGGCGGGGTCAGATCCGATGGCAGTCGCCGGGACGCTCGTCGCGATGTTCGCCAGTGTGTCGGCGCACCGCTATGGCTTCGAATTCTGGGGCATCCGTACCCGCAACCTCGTCGACACCCAGGCGCGGACGCTGCACTGGGCCGTGACGGGGCGGCCGGCGCCCGAAGCAGAGATTGCGCCCCGCGAGGCGACGCGGCCTCGGACGGGTCCCGTGCTCGGCGGCGCAACGGCGCGCCGTCGCCGTTCTACTTGAGCGCCACCGGGTTGAGCGGCGTGCCGAGACCCGCAGTGAGGGGTAGTGGTGTTGCGTCGAGGAGGAAGCTGTACTGACCGTCGTCGGCACAGTCTTGTGCCAACGGGTCGAGCACCCAGTTCTGTCCCTGCGTCAGGCCCATGTCCACCAGGTGCAACAGATGCACCGGCAAGTAGGCATCCTCGTACTGGCACGGGAACACCTCGAACACGAGCGTGTCGGTGGCGACGGCGCCGACGTCGTGCTCGCGGAACCACTCGGCTGTCTCGATCGTGACGCCCGGCGAAGGCCAGGTGTAGGCGACGAGGTCACGCGAGTCCGGTTCGAGGTGCACCATCTGGCCGGTCCGTATCAAGACGATGTCGCCTGGCTCTGTCGTGAGCTTCGCCAACTCGCAGGCCGCGTCGAGATCGGCGGGCATGATCGGATACCCCGGTTCCAGCACCTCACGCCCGCGAGCGCGGGCGACGTCCAACAGGACGCCGCGGCCGATGACAGTGGTCAGTCGGTGGATGCCACAGCGCGTGGCGCCCTCGGCCGTGACTGACGCCGCCGGATAGCCGTTGTAGATGACCCCTCCGTAGCTGACGTGTGCCAGCGCGTCCCAGTGCGTCGCGCACTGGGTGGCAAGGGTGAGCACGTCCTCGCTGGTGCAGATCCAGTCGGGGTCCTGGCTGAGCGGGTTGTTGACCTGGGTCATGGTGCGGGTTGGATTGACTCGCCCCTCGACGAACCCGGCCTGGATCCCCTCGGCCTCCGAGAGTGGAAGGCCGAGTGCGAACGCCCGACCCGATTTGACCGACGCTGCCGCGCGGCGGCGGGCGTCGTCGTCAATGAGGTTGAGGGTGCCGATCTCGTCGTCAGGACCCCATCGTCCCCAGTTGCGCACCCGGGCTGCGACCTCGGTGAAGACGGCAGGCGCAGCCACGACGCGCACCTTACCGCCGGGGGGATCGAGCCGATCGGCCGATCCGGCCGATCGGGCCGGTCTCGGGGCCCGGGTTCGGGGACTCGGGACCGCGGGGGGATCGCGTCGGCGCGACGCCGGGGGCTCCGAGCGAGCCGGCGGCCAGCGGTTGTCCGTACCCTGGGAGGGGACGATACTGAGCCTGCGACTGCGACGAAGGAGTTCGCCGCCAACCTCAGGGAGGGATTGACATGTCGACGACGCGTGCGGCGGTATGCGCCGGGCTGGACGAGCCTTGGAAGACCGAAGAGATCGAGATCGACGCACCCCACAGCCGTGAGGTACGGGTGAAGATGGTCTGGTCGGGCATGTGCCACTCCGACGAGCACCTGCGCACGGGTGATATCAGCGCCCCGCAGGAAGTGCTCGAGCTCATGGGCGTGAAGTCGATGTTCCCCGTCGTCGGGGGTCACGAAGGCGCGGGCATCGTCACAGAAGTGGGCCCAAACGTGACCCAGGTGTCAGAGGGCGACCACGTCGCCGTTTCCTTCATCCCTTCCTGCGGGACGTGCTTCTGGTGTGCGTCGGGCCGTCAAAACCTGTGTGACTTGGGCATGGCGACACTCGCCGGGCCGATGATCAGCGACGGCACCTACCGGTACCACCTCGATGGCGAGCCGGTGAACCGGATGGCGCAGCTCGGCACCTTCGCCGACGAGATGGTCGTGCACGAAAACTCCCTGGTGCGGATCGAGCCCTGGCACAGCATGAAGGCAGCCGCGCTCATCAGCTGTGGGATCTCGACCGGGTTCGGGTCGGCCGTCGATCGCGCCAAGGTGAAGCCGGGCGAGACGGTCGTGGTCGCGGGGTGTGGCGGCGTGGGCTCAGGCGCGATCCAAGGTGCGCGGATCGCCGGCGCGCGGAACATCATCGCCGTGGACCCGGTGCCCTACAAGCTCGAGCGCGCCAAGGAATTCGGGGCCACCCACACCGCGGGCTCGCTGCTCGACGCGCAGTTCATGCTCCCCGAACTCACGCAAGGGCGGAACGCGGACGTCGTCATCCTCACTCCAGGGGTGCTCCGGGGCGAGATGATCGCAGCGGCATGCTCGTGCGGCTCCAAGGACGCACGCATCGTCGTCACCGCTATCGCGCCCTTCTCACAGATGGACGTCCAGCTGAACCTGTTCAACCTGGCCATGTTCAACCAGGCCATCTTGGGGACCGTGTTCGGATCGCAGAGCCCGCGGGTGCAGGTGCCCAACCTGCTGCAGCTCTACGACAACGGTCAGCTGCTGATCGACGAGTTGATCACCCAGGAGTACACGATCGACCAGGTCCAGCAGGGCTACGACGACCAGGCAGCAGGGACGATCATCCGCGGGGTGGTCAAGTTCGACGAGTGACCCCGCACCCTGGCGGCGCTCGACGAGCGCGTGATTCAGGCGCCGAGGTGGCGGCTGAACCCGTCTGGGATCACGAGGTCATCACGGGACAGCTGATGGATGGAGGCGTGGCCCATCCCGAGCAACGCTGACTCGATCCCACCCCGCAGAATGTCGAGGACGTTCTCGACGCCGGCCTGACCATTGGCAGCAAGGCCCCAGAGATAGGCCCGGCCGATCATCACCGCCTTCGCTCCCAGGGCGACAGCCTTGACGACGTCGCTACCCCGACGGATCCCGCCGTCGAGCAGGACATCGATCTGGTCGCCGACTGCAGCAGCCACTGCGGGCAGTGTGCGAATCGTCGCGGGTGTGCCGTCGAGGTTGTTGCCACCGTGGTTCGAGACCGAGATCGCGCTCACGCCCGCGTCCACCGCCCGCTTGGCGTCGTCGACGCGGCTGACGCCCTTCAGCATGAAGGGTCCGCCCCACTGCTCGCGCAGCCACGCCACGTCTTCCCAGCTGGGCGGCGGCGTTTGCATCCACTCGCCGTATGCCCCAAAGAACGTTGGCCCAGGCTGTCCCTTCGGGACCATGTTCGGTGTCGTGAGGTCGGGTGCCTTGCCGGTGCGGGCGAAAGAGAGGAACCAGCGGGGGTGCGCCAGCGCCTCTGGCGCGAAACGCAGCATGGTGCGCAGGTTCATCTTCTCGGGAATGGCCGGGCTGCCCCAGTCGCGACCGTGCGAGAACGACCAGTCGAGGGTGGCGATCAACCCGACTGCGCCCGCTGCCCTGGCGCGCTCGACCCGTGCCAGCATCTGATCCTTCGAGCCGATCCAATAAACCTGGAAGAAGGTCTGGGGATTCGCCGCCACGACCTCTTCGATCGGCTTGCTGGCGAACGAACTCAGACCCATTGCCGTCCCTCGCGCCGCCGCGGCACGAGCAACCGCCACCTCACCGTCGGGGTGGACGGCCTGCACGCCGGTTGGCGAGATGAGCACCGGGAACGACACCTCTTGCCCCATCACTTTTGTGACCAGGTCCCGGCTGTCAGCAAGCCCGGCGACATGCGGCGCGAATCCCAGCTCCGAGTAGGCGTGGACGTTGTCCTCGACGGTGATGCCGCGCTCGGAGCCGGCGATCAAGGCTCCGTACACCGACTTGGGCAGGCGGCGCTTGGCCCGTCTCTGTGCCTCCGCAACCGTCTCGAACCACTTGTTCGCCATACAGACCCTCTCGTGATGCCGTGCCCGATCCCTGCAACAGGTGCACTGGCAATCGTGAAACTTTAGGCGCCACGCGGCGGCGGGTCCGAGCCCGGATGCTGGCGCCACCGGGGTTATCGTCAGCCCATGGCCGATACCCAACCTGGTCGGTTGTCAGAGGGCGAGAAGGCCAAGCGGGCCTCGAGTTTCGGCAGTGCCGCCGCCCACTACGAGCGCTATCGACCCGGCCCACCGCTCGAAGCCGTCGAGTGGATCCTCCCCGAGGGAGCCGGCACCGTCATCGACCTCGGTGCGGGTACCGGATCCTTGTCGCGTCTGTTGTCGGGACTGGTGCCCGAGGTGATCGCCGTCGAGCCCGACGCGCGCATGCGTGGTGTGCTGACCCAGACGGCTCGTGGTGTGCGGGCAGTGGAAGGGCGGGCCGAATCGATGCCGCTGCCCGACGCCAGCGCGGACGCGGTGATCGCCTCGTCGTCCTGGCATTGGGTCGATCCCGTCCCGGCGCTGCGCGAGGTCGGTCGCATCCTTGGACCCGGAGGAGTCCTTGGGGCGGTGTGGTCCGGTCCGGATCGCGACGCGCCCTTCATCGCCGGGGCCCAGACTCTGTTGCGCGCGGGCGCGTCCGGCACCAGCACGACGGAGGCGCCGCTCGACGAGCAGTCCCGCGCTGAGCTGATGGACGCCATCAACGGCACGGAGGACACGACCCAAGAGCTCGAGATCCCGTCGGGGACCCCGTTCGAACAACCGGAGCACACGGTGCTCACGTGGGACGTGGCGCTGAATGCCGACGAATTGATCGGATTGCTCGGCACGTTCAGCTGGGTACTTCTCATGCAGGACGATGCGCGAGTGCGATTGCTGGACGCCGCACGGCGCGCGTTGCGTGACATGCTCGGCGTCGAGGGCGATGTCACGGTCGACGTCGGGTATCGGGCCGACGTGTGGAAAGCGCGCCGCCTGAGCTGACGTGCCAGTCGCCAGGGGGACTGGTCGGCGCGGAAAACCCCGGAGCCCGGCTCCCTAACATGCGTGAATGAGTACGGCGATGCGGGCGGCCACTGCTGACGATATTCCCGGTGTGCTCGCGTTCTGGCGTCTCTCGGCCGAGCCGACGACCACTGACTCGGTCGAAGGCGTGAGTGTCCTCTTGGCGCGCGACCCGGGCGCATTGATCGTGGCAGAGGCGAACGGCGAAATCGTCGGATCGGTCGTGGCGGGATGGGACGGATGGCGCGGGTCGATCTACCGCTTGGCGGTCGCGTCCCCACACCGCCGAACCGGTCTCGGACGATCGTTGCTCCGTGCGGCCGAGGCGCGCTTGGCCGCGCTGGGGGCGCGGCGGATGCACGCGATCGTCGTCGGGACCAACGAGGGAGCCGTGGGGTTCTGGGAGGCTTCCGACTGGGATTGCCAACCCGGTCAGGTGCGTTACACCAAGGGTGCGGGAGGGGAGCGGTCGAGCTCGTGAACCGTCGGCCGGCTGTACGCGGCATCGATGTCGTCGACGACCGATGCGACCGGCGGCTGATAGCCGCTGTCCGTGTCCACCACGATGCACGGACACGAGAAGTCCAGCGGTTCGAAGAGGTCGGCCTGCAGCTGTCTCGCGACGGGTAGGAGCTTCTGGAGCCGCGCCTCGCCACACAGCGAGTCTGCGCGCATGCGTCGTTCGAAGCGCTCGGGAGCATGCCTCGTTCGGCAGTGGACGTACACAAGGCTTGCGAACGGCGCGAGACGCGCGGCGACGTCCCGCTCGCTCTTCCCGCGGACGAAAGTGTGATCGGCGACGAAGCTCACACCGAGCTCCAGCCACAGCTCCATTGTCCGGTAAAGGGACTCGAGACCCGACTCGCCGAGTTCCAGCGCTCGGTCGAGGGTTCGCCATCGGCCGTGCACGAGATGGTCGTTGTGCACGACGGGCAGGTCGAGCTCGGCGGCGAGCGCGTCTGCCAGGGTGGTCTTTCCAGACCCGGGTGCGCCGCCAACAAGTACTGCGAGGGGTGGACGTCCCGCCACCGCCGCACGGTAGCGCGGCGGACGCACGCCCGAAGAGTCACGTCAGGCTCCGACTAGGCGCTCCCGGTGCTGTGCTCAGTGGCGGGCCGATTGCCCAGCGCTTGTCGCAACGTGATGGAGGACCACGTCCTCGATCGCCACACGACTCGTGGCACAAGTGGCCCGACCACCCGCTCGCGGACGCAACCGAGCCACACGCCGGCGCCGTATGCGATGTCGTCGAGGACGTGAAACGCGCAGTAGCGGATCGGGCCGAGTCCCTCACTTTGCGCTTGCGCGGTGGCCCAGTCGCTGAGGGCTGGGAGCAACAAGGCGAGCGCAGCGGTTCGCCGGGTTCGTCGCGATGCCAATGATAAGACCAAGGCGGGCGACCACGCGCGGGCCAGGCCGCCGAGCGCGGGGAGTGCAGACCGCGCCGTTCCGCCCCCGGCGATACGGGAGGCGACCGCGACGGGGTCTCGCACCAGGCCGGTCAATCGCTCGGCCAACACAGCGATGGAGCCCTCCAGCGCGACGAGTGCCAGTGTGGGTCGGCCGGCAGCCGCGAGGGCCCAGACTGCGAGCGACCACCCTGAGACCTCGGCGGGCGGAACTGCTCCTGGGTGCCGCCGGGCGAGAGGGGCCGCGGTCGAGCCGTAGAAGGCCCGACGCGCCAAGAAGGAACCGACGTCGGGCGGCCCGTCATGCGCGACCACGCTCGCCGGCGCGTAGCGCACGTCCCAGCCGGCTTCGGTGAGGCGCCAGACCAGGTCGACGTCTTCGCCACCCCGCAGGCTCGGATCGAAGAGGTCGGGACCCGTGGCGAGACCGGTGCGAACGAGAAGCGTTGCGCTCGGGACGTACGAGATCCGGGTGCCACGACGGACCAATCCGGCGACGACGCCCTGGTCGAGCGTCGGTCGGAGAGCTTCGTACTCCGCAAGCGCGCTCGGCCGCTCCCGTGCGCTCACGATGCGCGGCGCGACGGCGGCGACGAGAGGGTCCTCGAAGTGCCCCAAGAGAAGACCAAGCCAGCCGGGCTGCGGCACACAATCCGAGTCGACGAACGCGACCAAAGCAGTGGTGACCAGTGCGAGCCCGGCATTGCGAGCGACTGATGGTCCTGCGTTCGTCGCAAGCCCGACAAATCGTGCACCGTTGCGCTCGGCGATCGTCTTGCTCGCGCCCGGGTCGGCCGACGCATCGTCGACGACGATGCAGGACAAGCCAACGAGGGCCTCCAGGACCCGCGCCAGCTGGGCAGGGCGATTACGGACCGGGATGACGACCGTCACATCGTCCGGCTGGACGTGTGCACCTCGGGGTTCAGGCGCGAAGATACCGGCTGAGACGAATCGTCGAGCAAGTCGCCGTGCTGGTTCTGCCTTGCCGACGATTGCGCCGTCCCGCCAGCGTGCGACGAGGTCGCGTCCTCGCGGCGTGACCCTGAACAACCGGAGTGGACTGCCCCCCAAGATGACGGAGCCGTCGTCGATCTCGACGGTCGACGGGTCCTCGTGGAGAGCGAACGTGGCGGGGAGCGGTGTGGCCTCCTTAGCCGGTGCTGGGCGCAGCGGCGATGGCGACGTGGCAGTGCTGGAACCCGGCACCGTCCAATTCTGTCAGTCCGGGGCCTGGGGTTAGGCTTGGCGTGTGGCAGAGGAGGTCGGAATGCTCACTGAAGACCAAGACGCGCAAGACGTCGAGGACGTATCCGACGAGGATCTTGACGAACTGCTGGTCGAAGAGGTCTCCATCGATGGGATGTGCGGCGTCTATTGAGCGTGACTGACACGCGGCCCGGCAGCCCCGCGTTTGCGGCGGATCGGGCCTATCGGCTCAATCCCCAGGTGGCTCTGCGAGACGAGTCTTTCGGAGCACTTGCGTATCACTACGGCAATCGCCGCCTCGTATTCCTGAAGTCGCGCACACTGGTTGCGCTGGTTTCTTCGCTCCACGCCTATCCCAGTGCAGCGGATGCCATCAGTGCACTCGTACCCGACAGCCAGGTTGTGTCCTATGAGCGTGCGCTGGCGCGTCTCGCTGCCTCAGAGGTGATCGATGTCGCGTGAGACAACACCACTGCCCTTGAAAGAGCGGTTCAGCCGCGGCCTCGACGCGCCAATCTGTCTCACCTGGGAGCTCACCTACGCCTGCAATCTTGCGTGCGTGCACTGCCTCAGCTCGTCAGGTCGTCGGGATCCTCACGAGCTGTCGCCGGACGAGGCGCGCGGGATCGTGGACGATCTCGTCGACATGAGGGTGTTCTACGTCAACATCGGGGGCGGGGAACCCATGCTGCGCCCCGACTTCTTCGATCTCGTGTCCTATGCCGTCGAGCGACGGGTGGGGGTGAAATTCTCCACCAACGGCACACGCCTCACGCCGGCGCGGGCGCGCCAGCTGGCCGCGCTCGACTACCTGGATGTCCAGATCAGCCTGGACGGCGCCGTGGCCCCGACCAACGACGTCATCCGCGGCGAGGGTTCGTACGCCGCGGCTCGCCGCGCGATGGACAATCTCGCCGCCGCCGGGTTCGGTCCGTTCAAGCTGAGCGTCGTCGTGACTCGCCAGAACGTGGAGGAACTGGACGCGCTGGCCGCCATCGCCGACAGCTATGGGGCGCAGCTCCGCCTGACCCGCTTGCGTCCGTCAGGCCGCGCGGTCGACACGTGGGACGCGCTGCACCCGACGCCGGCGCAACAGCGCGCGCTCTACCACTGGTTGCTCGAACGACCTGGGGTGCTCACCGGCGACTCCTTCTTTCACCTCTCTGCGCTCGGCGAGCCGCTCGACGGATTGAATCTCTGCGGCGCCGGCCGCGTGGTCTGTCTGATCGATCCCGTTGGCGACGTCTACGCATGCCCCTTCGTCATCGACACCGAATTTCTCGCCGGCAATGTGCGTCACCAGGGAGGCTTCCCCAAGGTCTGGCGGGAGTCGGCGCTGTTCCAGTCGCTGCGCGAGCCACAGAGTGCGGGCGCCTGCGCGTCGTGCGGGTCGTTCGACGCGTGCCGGGGTGGCTGCATGGCCGCCAAGTTCTTCACTGGTCTGCCACTCGACGGTCCCGACCCCGAATGCGTGTACGGGCACGGCGAGGCGGCGCTTGCTGCGCGGAACACTCGACCCGA
>Ga0335072_10012178_pt1 | contig 12288 bp, 11 predicted proteins | sample Lox_Sample_21_FD_206725 | JGI IMG/M metagenome (GOLD analysis project Ga0335072, IMG submission 206725) | Soil microbial communities from Loxahatchee National Wildlife Refuge, Florida, United States - Lox_Sample_2.1 | ecosystem: Environmental > Terrestrial > Soil > Wetlands | place: USA...
TTTAGCCGATGCCTTCGAACAGCACGGTCGAGAGGTAGCGCTCGCCGCCATCCGGCAGCACCGTCACGATGGTCTTGCCAGCGAATTCCGGCAACTTCGCCAGGCGCACCGCCGCCGCTGCTGCTGCGCCACAGGAAATGCCGCTGAGGATGCCCTCTTCCTTGGCCAAACGCCGCGCCATTTCGATGGACTCTTCATTGGTCACTTGTTCGACGCGGTCGACCAGGCTGAGATCCAGGTTCTTTGGCACGAAGCCCGCGCCAATGCCCTGAATCTTATGTGGTCCCGGCACAGGAGTTTGCCCGGCGATGGTCTGGGTGATGACGGGACTGACATTGGGCTCCACCGCTACGGAAAAAATCTTCTTCCCTTTGGCGTTCTTGATATAGCGGGACACGCCGGTGATGGTGCCGCCAGTGCCCACGCCGGACACAAACACGTCGATGTTCCCATCCGTGTCGTTCCAGATTTCCGGGCCGGTGGTTTTCTCGTGAATTTCCGGGTTCGCGGGATTGTCGAACTGTTGCGGCAGAAAGTAGTGATTTTTGTCCGATTCGTAGATCTCGGTTGCTTTCTTGATCGCGCCCTTCATGCCCTCGGGACCGGGCGTCAGAACCAGCTTTGCGCCGAAAGCGGCCAGCACGCGGCGGCGCTCGAGCGACATGGTTTCCGGCATGGTCAAGGTGATCGCATAGCCGCGCGCCGCCGCCACGAACGCCAAGGCAATCCCGGTGTTGCCGCTGGTCGGCTCCACAATTTCGATGCCCTTCTTGAGCACCCCGCGCTTTTCCGCATCCCAAATCATGGCGGCCCCGATGCGATCCTTCACCGAATACGCGGGATTTCTTCCCTCGATCTTAGCCAGCACCGTCCCTTTCGCTCCATCCGTCACGCGATTCAATTTGATCAGAGGGGTTCTTCCAATGCTTAACGAATTATCGGCGTAGCTGTTGGACATGATTCATCCTCAGTGAAGTAGATTTGGCTGCATCGGGACCGCCCCCCAAGTATAGGCCTGCTTTCGGGAAATCGACGAACGGCATAGCCTGGAGGCCCTGCGCCGCTCGGGCGTTTTCCTGCTTAGGCAGATGCGTCAGATTGCGGTTGGTTGCACACTCCGATAAAATCGCCAGCAGTGATCGAGTGATTTGCTCGATGGTGTAGCCAGGAGCAGCGATGACAACCGAAGCGAACGAACGCATGAAGCGGCCTCTTGAGGCCGTCGATCCAGACATTAAGACTTTGCTGGGCGAAGAAGCCCGCAGGCAAGCCACCGGCCTCGAACTGATTCCCTCCGAAAATCTGGTGTCCGAAGCCGTTCTGGAAGCAATGGGCTCCATCTTCACGAACAAATATGCCGAAGGCTACCCGGGCAGGCGCTATTACGGCGGCTGCGAATATGCCGACAAGGTAGAACAACTGGCCATCGATCGCGCCAAGCAACTCTTTGGCGCAGATCATGCCAACGTTCAGGCACATTCCGGAACCTCCGCCAATGTGGCGGTGTACATGTCTATGATCCAGCCGGGCGACACGGTTCTGGGTATGGCCCTGGCCCACGGCGGCCATCTTACCCACGGGCATCCGCTTAATTTCTCCGGACGCATGTATAAGTTCGTGGAGTACCACGTGCGCCGAGATACCGAACAGATCGACTACAGCGAGATCGAGGAACTGGCGCATCAACACAAGCCCAAAATGATCGTGGCGGGCGCCAGCGCCTATTCCCGCATTATCGATTTTGAAAGGATTGGCAAAATCGCGAAGGCCGTGGACGCGCTGTTTTTTGTGGACATGGCGCACATTGCCGGCTTGGTAGCGACGGGAGTGCATCCCAGCCCGGTGCCGCATGCCGATGTGGTCTCCACCACCACACACAAAACCCTGCGTGGACCGCGCGGCGGGCTGGTGCTGTGCCGCTCCGCTTATGCGAAGGAACTGGACAAGCTTACTTTCCCGGGCACCCAAGGAGGTCCGCTGGTGCACACCATTGCGGCAAAGGCGGTGTGTCTCAAGGAAGCCATGGAGCCCTCGTTCAAGGAGTATCAGAAGCAAGTGGCCGCCAACGCAAAAGCCATGGCCGCGGCCGTTGCCAGCCACGGATTCCGCATCGTGGCCGGCGGAACCGACAATCACTTGTTCCTTATCGAGGTGCATTCGCGGGGAATCACCGGAAGCGACGCAGAGAAGGCGCTCGATCGCGCGGGGATCACCGTGAACAAGAACTCCATCCCGTTCGATCCCCTGCCGCCGATGAAGGGTGGCGGGATTCGGCTCGGCAGCCCCTCAGTTACCACTCGAGGTATGCGGGAACCGGAGATGCAGCTCATTGGAGGATGGATCGCGGAAGTTTTGACGCACGTCGGCGACACCACCGCCGAGCAAAAGGTGCGCCAGCAAGTCGCTGAATTGGCCGCGCGCTTCCCCATCTACGAATCGCGGCTGCCTTCGGCGGTCGCACACGCTCGCGTGTAGCGATTCTCGGCGAGTCGGGAATCGACATTGGCGCTTTCTCAGACACGTAGTTGAGAGCCCCAGGCTACGCCCCACTGGCGTGCAAAAATTCCGTAGAACCGCGAGCCGTTGACCGAAGACTGACCTTCTGGTCAGTAGATTCCTCACCACTGTTCCCGTAGCTTAACGGGTACCGAGAAATGCGAACTCTGGCCGCAGCCTCGTGGAAGTCTCTCAGCCAACGCTGGCTGTTCCTTTTCTGGTTTCCGTGCAACGCCCTCTTAGGAGTTCCTGCTTCCCGGTGGAGTCCTCCAGTGCAAACGAGGTGGAATCGATGATGGATACGGAAGCATTCCGTGAGTTCAAGACCGGCTTGACGTTCCTGCGGGACAACTATGCCAATCGCGCCTTTGAACACATCAAGCGCGCCGCAGATATGGAGAAAAACAATCCCTACTATATGTCCTACCTGGGCGTCGCTCTCGCCCGCACTCAACAAAAGTGGGCGGACGCGGAACGGCTCTGCGACACCGCCGTGCGCATGAAGCGCAATCAGGCCCAGCTTTATCTCAATCTTGCCGAAGTGTATATGGCCGCTGGCCGCAAGGAGGATGCCCGCGAAGCGCTGATCGCCGGAATGAAGTTCGCGCGCCGCGACATCCGCCTGAACATTGCCATGGCTAAGCTCACGCCGCGGCGCTCCCCGGTTTTCACGTTTTTGGAACGCAAGCATCCCCTGAATCGTCACTTTGGCATGCTGCGCCATAAAGCCATGAGGGCTTTCGGCAGAACCTAAATTCTAACGATTTTCCCCAACCCCCAAACGCAAAAGGGGCGGTTGGCTTCGGCCATCCGCCCTTTTTGTTTCTCGTTCGAAAATTGGTAAAAGGAGGCTGCCTACTTGCGCCACGGATCGGACTTATAGCCAATCCCGTAGCCGCCTTGCATGCCCATTTCCATCAAAATCTTGAAGCCAACTCCAAAGAGACCATTGGGCAGATGCTCGCGCCGCACTACCTCGGCCAGATATTCGCGCGTCATGGCGGCGGGTTCTTTCGAGTACGGCATGGAAACAAACAGACGCATGCCCACTTCATAGCCTGTTTCGCTGGACTGAAAATACACGCCGGTCCGCGAAACGCTGAGCGAGCCGCGAATATCATCAAACGGGTCGCGTTCCGGATCCGACGGACGAATGCGCATCAACTGGTTGATTTTGCAACGGCGGCTAGACCGGCGTTCGGTATGCGAGGACCGAACCGGAGTCGGGCCAGAAGTAGAACTTGGTTTACCCATAAAGTTGAGAGCCGACGACATTACCTTTCACCTCATCCCAAACCTGATGCTCTATGGGATGAAGGTTATTAGGGCGGTGTCAGAAAACCTATAGCGAGAACGTACTCCGAGAAACGTAAACCTTCCCTCTGGGAATCTTAGTACGAAAGTACCAGCGCGGCAATTCTCGCGACTGAGGAAATCGTCGAATATTCAACACTTCCCGGGGTGACTTCCACCTCATTCTTATGCCATTCTCTTGGCAGACTTCCCGGACACCCCTAACTATGCTCAAGAAATTCAAGGATTTGACGGAAAGAGAGATTCTGGCGTTGGCCATCGCCAATGAGGAGGAGGACGGCCGCATTTACGGCGAGTTCGCCGACGCGTTGCGCGAGTCCTACCCTAGTACCGCGGAGATGTTCGAGGAGATGCGCGCCGAAGAGTCCGTGCACCGAGACCGGTTGCTGGCCATGTTTCGCCAGCGCTTTGGCGACCACATTCCGCCCATCCGCCGCGAAGACGTGCGCGGCTTCCTGCAGCGCCGGCCGGTTTGGATGATGCGCCCGCTTGGCGTGAAAGTGGCGCGGCGCCAGGCGGAAATTATGGAGATGGAAGCGAGCCGCTTCTATTCTCGAGCAGCCAGCCGCACGTCGGATGTGCAGACTCGCGAGTTGCTGAACATGCTTGCGGACGAGGAGCGAAAACACACCCGCGCCGCCAGCGAATACGAAGAAAAGCACCTGACCGAAAAGGCCAGATCCGAGGAGGAAGAGTCGCACAAGCGGCTTTTTGTGTTGCAGTTTGTGCAACCGGGATTAGCGGGGCTGATGGACGGTTCCGTGTCGACGCTCGCACCTTTATTTGCAGCGGCCTTCGCTACTCACAAAAGTTGGGATGCGTTTCTGGTCGGATTGGCGGCGAGCCTCGGCGCGGGCATTTCTATGGGCTTTGCGGAATCGCTTTCCGATGACGGCTCGCTGACCGGACGCGGCTCGCCGTGGATTCGCGGTACGGTCACGGGTTTGATGACTACCGCCGGCGGGCTTGGACATACCCTACCGTTTCTAATCTCCAATTTTCGATTCGCCACCAGTGTGGCGATCATCGTGGTGGCCATTGAGTTGGGGGTAATCAGCTACATTCGCCACCGGTACATGGACACGCCATTTCTACAAGCTGCGTTTCAGGTCATCGTCGGTGGCGTTCTGGTCTTTCTCACCGGCTGGCTCATCGGCAGCTCTTAGCAAATACCTGGTCGAGCTTCTTTCTATGCTTTCACGCGCCGCTCACTTCGCCAAATTGGTAATTCTCTCCGTGCGTACCGGCTGTGTTCTAGTTCTGCTCTGTCTCGGCGCTAATGTCATCGCGGGTCCTGCCAAACCGGTAGATCGAATTCTGGTCGAAAAAAGCAAACGAACCATGGCGCTAATGAGCGGTAGCGAGGTTTTGAAATCCTACAAAGTGGCACTTGGCAGACAGCCGATCGGAGCGAAGGATCGACAAGGCGACCACAAAACTCCCGAGGGGATTTACGTGGTAGACGCCAAAATACCCGACAGTCAATTTCATAAAGCGCTCCACATTTCCTATCCCAATTCAATGGACCGAGAACGGGCGCGGATGCTGGGTGTGTCTCCGGGTGGCGATGTAGAAATCCACGGACTGGGCAAGCACTGGGGCTGGGTCGGTAGTCTACATCGCCTGATGGACTGGACCGACGGCTGCATCGCAGTGACCGATCAAGAGATCGACGAGATTTACCCCCTGATTCGCGTCGGCACGATTGTAGAAATCCGCCCATAAACGCTCAGCAGGCTCAATGACTCTCAAATTTAAAATCCGCTTGCAGGTATACACCGTAGACTATACACTGTATAGGTGATGACCAATAACGATACCGCCGAGCGCATCGCCCGCGTGGCCCTGGCGATTCTCGAAGAAGAGGGCCCGGAGGCAGTCAGCATGCGCCGCGTGGCCCAGGCCGTGGGCATCACCCCGATGGCCATCTACCACCACTTCCCCAGCCGCGAAGCGCTGCTGAACACCATCACCGACCGTGAATTTGCAAAGCTGCTGACGCACATTCAGTCTCACGCCATCCGCGGCAACACCGAAGCCCGGCTCTTCGCGGTGATGGAAGGATATGTCGACTACGCCTTTGCGCAGCCGCGTGTCTTCGATTTCGTGTTCTCCAAGATTCGTCCCGGCGCGCGTCAGTTTCCCCAGGACTTCCGGGAGCGGCGCTCTCCCACGCTTAATCCGGTGGCCGACCTGCTTGCCGCGGAAATGGCCAAAGGCACACTGAAAAAAGATGATGTTTGGGAAGTGGCCCTGGCTCTGTGGGCTCATGTGCACGGCTACGTGGTGCTTTACCGCGCCGGACGTATCGATCTCTCCGAAAAAGAATTTCGAAAATTGTTGCATCGTTCGATGAGGAGGTTCCTGCATGGACTCAAAGCCTAATGCCAGCTATCTCGCGGCTCCCTGCCTGGCGATTTCCGCCGCGCTGTTTTTTCTCGGAACTGGTCTGACCCCGCTTTGGCCGCTTACATGGCTGGCTGCCATACCGTTGCTTTGGATTGCTCCGCGCGTTTCCGGCCGGCAAGCCTATTTTGTCGCCGCAGCGGCTTATGGGCTGGGCCAGTTGAACGAATGGAGCTATTCGCGGCGCGTTTTGCCTACGTTCGTGGTGGCCTCGGTGTTGCTCCTCGCAGCTTGTGTATTCGCATTGGGCGTATTGCTATTCCGCAGCTGCATGCTGCGACGCAAGCTCTGGCAAGCCGCGCTGGTCTTCCCGCTATTCTGGGTGACCGTGGAATTTGCCGTGGCCATGCTCTCGGTGCATGGCACCTTTGGCAACATCAGCTACTCCCAAATGGATTTTTTGCCAATTCTGCAGATTGCTTCCGTGACTGGCATTTGGGGCATCAGCTTCTGCATCCTGCTTTTCGCTTCGACGATCGCCGCCGTTCTCGATTCGGGGCCCATATCGGCGAGAATTCCCGTGGCGGTCGGAACGTTTTTGTTTCTGGCGATTGTGCTGGGCTTCGGCTTCTGGCGTCTGGCCGCAACTCCCAAGAACTCGCCCACGATTAAGACGGCGCTGGTGGCCTCCGACGCACCGGAAAACATCAACGCAGAGACTCCGGTGGGCGCAGCGCCAATTTTCCAGCGTTATGCGGACTATATGAGGCCGCTCGCGCAGCAAGGTGTGCAGCTTTTTGTGCTTCCGGAACATAGTGGGCCGATCACCAACGCTTCTCAGGCCGATGCGGACGCGTTCTGGGGCCAACTGGCGAAACAAACTGGGGCGTTCATCGCCATCGGCATCGATCGAATCGAACCGAACGTATCCTGGAACCAAGTGCGGCTCTACGCGCCTAATGGCGAATTCGTTGGTTCTTACAATAAGCATCATCTGCTTCCTCATTGGGAAGATCAGTTTGCGCCGGACGTAAAACGCACGGTGCTTTCCATGCCTTCCGGCAAGTGGGGCATGGAAATCTGCAAAGACATGGACTTTCCGCGTCTTAGCCGCCAGTACTCGGAAGACGGCATTGGTTTACTGATTGTGCCGGCATGGGATTTTGTCGACGATGGATGGCTCCACGGGCGCATGGCGATTCTTCGCGGCGTGGAAAGCGGCTTCAGCATCGCGCGGTCGGCAAAACTCGGCATCCTAACCGCTACAGACGATCGCGGCCGCGTCCTGGGTCAGCGCGACACCCTTGGCCCGACTTTTGCTTCGGTGATCGTGGAGGTGCCCGTGCGTCACGACGCGACCCTCTATTCGCGATTCGGCAACTGGTTCGCCTGGCTTTGCGTGATCCTTTTTGTTTTGGCTGTTGTGACCGCGTTCCGGCCCGCAGCCAGCGCGCAATAGCGGCCGCCCTATTCGAAACACGCATCCGTAACAACACAACTTTCGATGGTATTCCTTACGAGAAGCTTATGCGTCGCTCTCTAGCATCCTTGCAGAGGTCGTCGCTCCACCTTGCAATTCACCAGGCGAGTTTTTCTGTGTGCTGGTCCGTTGTGCTTGTCGCTGATCCTGCTTGGGAGTAGGACTCCCTTAGCAATGGCGCAAAGTGCGGATCCACCCGCTAGGGTCAGCAGTGCCGATGGCGGCGCTTCCGATAGCGCCATCGAAAAGTCCGACAATGACGCAACCAAGGGCGGATTCTTTCGCCGGCTCGGCCAAGCGTATTGGGAGGACTGGACGAAATCGTCCGATGACCCCGATTTGCCGCGCCGCGGCTATCCCGCTCCGGTGTCTTCTCCTCCCTTCCCTTTCTCGGATTGGCCCTACGGTGGCTCCCCGGTCCTTGGCGCGCCCGACACCACTGGCGGACCGCTCATGCAAGCGATCTATTCGGGCAAGCATGGCAAGGAGTGGGAGAACAGCCGCATCAAAATTTACGGCTGGATCAACGGAGGGTTCAACGTCAGCACTTCGGATAAGCACTACGGCAACGCTCCGGCGGCCTACTATATTCAGCCCAATTCCGTGCAACTCGACCAGTCCGCGCTCTACGTTGAGCGCCTACCCGACACGGTGCAAAACGATCACTTCGACTGGGGCTTCCGGCTCACGCAACTTTACGGCCTGGATTACCGCTTCACCACCGCGTTTGGCTACTTCAGCAATCAACTGCTGAAGAACAATAACAAGTATGGCTACGATCCGGTCATGGCGTACGTCGATCTCTACTGGGGACAAATCGCCGGTGGCACGAACGTTCGCATCGGCCGCTATATTTCTCTACCCGATATCGAAGCGCAATTGGCTCCCGACAATTACACCTACAGCCATTCCATTCTCTACACCTACGACGCGTACACGCAAACGGGCATCAACGTCACCACCAGGCTGAACAACCACTGGATGTTTCAGGTTGGTGTTTCCGCTGGAAACGACGTTGCTCCGTGGGTCGGAGAGCCCAATGCCAAGCCCACCTTCAACGCCTGCGTCGGCTACACCTGGACACAAGGTGGAGACAACCTCTACGTCTGCGACAACTCCACCAACTCCGGCAAGTACGCCTACAACAACCTGCAGGCGTATTACGTCACCTGGTATCACAAGATCAATCGTTCCTGGCATACCGACACGGAAAGCTGGTACATGTGGGAGAAGGACGTGCCCAACGTCGATAATCCTGCGGCCATGCCGCTGCTGATTACCGGAGCGAATGGCGCGATTTGCAATTCTCCGCTGGACGTCACCTGCTACGCGCCGGAGTGGGCCATCGTCAATTATGTGGTGAAGGAATTCTCAACTCACGACTATCTCACCATTCGCAATGAATACTTCAATGACATCACCGGCCAGCGCACCGGTTACAAAACGCAATATTCCGAACACTTGATCGGCTGGGGACACTGGATCGGCAACACCATCCTGATTCGCCCGGAATTGCGCTTCGAACATGCCTACAACTCGCCCGCCTACAATGACGGTACCAAGAAGAGCCAGTTGGTCTTCGCCAGCGACATCATCTATCACTTTTAGCGCCAGAATTCGCGGACGTGCAGAATTTCGAAACCCGTCGTAAACTACCACCGGTTTATCTCGTCCAGACGAAACTCCAATGATTTGCGCTGGCCAGCGTGAAGGGAGAAGCAATGCTGAAAGGCATCATTTTGGGTATTGTCGTAGGAATTGTGCTCGTCTTCGTTGGTGTCTTTTACTACTTTTCCAGTGGCCATGCTCCGGTTGCGACCAAAGGACCAGAAATGCCCTTCGAACACAAGCTGGCCCACATGGCCCAGGATGCTTATTTCGATAAGCTTCCCCATACGCCGGCGCCCGTACCGGAAAATGAAGCCACCTACCTCGCCGGGGCAAAAGTCTACAAGGAGAATTGCGCCGTTTGCCATGGCCTGCCCGGCGAGCCAAAAACCGCCATTGCCGACGGCATGTTCCCGCCTCCGCCCCAACTGTTTCGCGGCACCGGTGTTACCGACGACGAGGCTTGGGAAACGTACTGGAAAGTGGCTGGCGGCATCCGCATGACCGGCATGCCCGCTTTTTCCGACCATCTCGGCGAAACCAAAATGTGGCAGGTCAGCGTGCTTCTGAAGAACGCGGACAAAATTTCCGATGCGGTTAAGGCGGAGTTAGCCAGCGAACCGGCCCCGGCTGGAGCTTCGCCCGCGCCTCCCGCACCCCAAGCCAACGCACCCGCGGTCGCGTCACCAAGCAGTCCAGCGCCGGCGCCTCACAAATAGCGCGCCGCGCTGAACTGAGACCACGCATAACGAACCGCCAAGATCGCAGATTCAGCAACCTCGAGTTCCCGCGAGCCTGTCGGCTTTCCGCAACTCCGGAAACAACCAGGCCCAAAGAACCACCACAACGATGGTGCCTACTCCACCCAGCACCACTGCGGGCACCGCTCCCAGCCACTGCGCGGCCAGGCCGGACTCAAACTCACCCAATTCGTTAGAAGCGCCAATGAAAATCATGTCGACAGCGTTCACGCGCCCACGCATTTCATCCGGGGTATCCAGCTGGATCAACACACCGCGCACCACCACGCTGACCATATCCGCCGCACCCACCAGCACCAGCGAAATCAGCGACAACACCAGGCTACGCGACAGTCCAAACACAATCGTAAATACGCCAAATCCCGCCACGCACCACAACATCGTCGCGCCCGCGCGCCGCCGAATCGGCTGATAGGCAATCAGCAACGCCATCAATCCGGCGCCGATGCCCGGAGCGCTGCGCAGCAACCCCAATCCCCACGGGCCCGTGCGCAGAATCTCTTTCGCATACACGGGCAGCAAGGCCACCGCGCCACCCAGCAAAACTGCGAATAGATCGAGCGAGATCGACCCAAGCACGAGTTTGTGCGTCCAGAGATACCGGAAACCCGCCAGCACTGTTTGCACAGCGAGGGGTTCGCGCGGCCGCGGCTTGCTCTGCGTTTGAATTCTTAATGTCGTGAGTACCGACACCGTGCCAGCGCAAAGGGCCACCGCGTAAACCAACGCAGGACCATGCGCCACCGCATACACCAACCCACCTAGCGCCGGCCCCAGAATCGTGGCGCACTGAAATATCCCCGAATTCCACGCCACGGCGCTCTGAAAATGTTCTTCGGGCACCAACTGCGGCAAAAGCGCGCGACTCGTGGGCATGCTGAAACTTCGCACCACTCCCACTAAAAACAAAATTGCAAAGATGGGCAGGACCGTCTCAGCGCGATGCAGGACTTGGAACCGCAGCGTTACCACCAGCAACAAGGCCGACGACAAGGCGTATCCCGCGTAGCACCACGTCAGCAATTTTCGCCGGTCAAAACGGTCCGCCGCGTGGCCCGCCAGCAGAAACAAACACATGCCCGGCAAAAATTGCACCAGCCCTGTCAGCCCCAGGTCCAAGGGGCGCTTGGTGATGTCATATACCTGCCAGCCCACGGCCACCGACTGCATCTCTGTGCAGAACACAATGCAGAATCGCGCCAGCTCATAAAGCCGGAAACCGGAAAACTGAAAGGCGGCAGTACCCGAGCCAAGGCGTTGATCGGTGGTCGCCATGTTTCTTTAGCATGCCACAAGCGACGGCGTTCCTCGCGCGCGCCCCCGGAAAATGTTTGGCTTGGAGTACTTGCATGCGGCCGCACCCACTTCCCAAAACGCGGCTGTCGTTGTAGAAGTAGAGAACTCCGCTCTCGTGTGCTTTTCATTCCACGATGAGCGGGCCATTCAGGAGTGATCGTTGTTTCTGCGACCTGGCACTCTCGACGAAGCTTTGCAAACGCTCGCGCACACTCCTGCTACCATCCTCGCCGGCGGCACGGACTTGTTCCCAGGGACCCTCAGCAGCCAATTGAAAGGCCCTGTTCTGGATATTTCCGGTATTTCCGAGTTGCGGGGCATTCGCGCTACCCAGGATTCTTTTCACATCGGAGCCAGAACTACCTGGAGCGAACTCCTCGCGTTTCCTCTACCCCCTGGTTTTGATGGTCTGCGTGCGGCGGCGCGCGAAATCGGCTCGATTCAGATACAGAATCAGGCCACCGTAGCCGGCAATATTTGCAATGCTTCGCCTGCTGCTGACGGAGTGGCCGCGCTCATGGCCCTTGATGCCGAAGTGTCTCTGGCTTCGCATCAGGGCACCCGCAGCCTTCCGCTCGGTAATTTCATTCAAGGCAATCGCAAAACCGCGCGACAGGCCGACGAAATTCTCACTGCTATCCGCGTGCCTCGCCGCTGGGAGAATGCCGCATCGTGTTTTCTGAAACTGGGAGCGCGGCGCTATCTGGTGATTTCTATTGTCATGGTGGCCGCGAATGTACTCTTCGACGGTAACGACCGCATTCAACAAGCAGCGATTTGCGTGGGCTCCTGCTCGGCCAAGGCACACCGATTAACGGAACTGGAGCGCAGCCTGGCCGGCCTCTCCGTTGATGCCATCGCGCAAATTCCTCACTCCGGCCACTTCGCCGCACTCTCTCCCATCGACGATATTCGTGCCACCGCCGAGTATCGCCAGGAAGCCGCACAAACATTGGTACGGCGCGCGCTGGCCGATTGCGCCCGGAA
>Ga0335072_10012179_pt1 | contig 12288 bp, 10 predicted proteins | sample Lox_Sample_21_FD_206725 | JGI IMG/M metagenome (GOLD analysis project Ga0335072, IMG submission 206725) | Soil microbial communities from Loxahatchee National Wildlife Refuge, Florida, United States - Lox_Sample_2.1 | ecosystem: Environmental > Terrestrial > Soil > Wetlands | place: USA...
AGCCGCTACTGAATCGGAAAATGACCTCCGGGGTTGCGATAGTGGTTGGGTCAGGCGGCCTCGGGGAGGGGTTCGATGGTGACTTTGTGGCCGAGCCGTTCGAGTTGGTGGATCAGCCGGCGGCGATAGCGCTCGGTGGCTTCGGTGTCGCGGCGGTAGAAGAACTCTTCGCCGAGTTCGTGGTAGGGGACGCCGCGGCTCAGGACGTGGTAGGCGGCAGTGATGATCTTGTGGCCGGTGGCGATCGTGGCTTTGGCGTGGCCGCGTCGGCTCTTGATCCGGTGGTAGCGGGCGGAGAGATAGGTGCCTTTGGTGCGGACGATGCCCTTGGCGCATTCGGTCAGGGTTCCGCGGAGCCACTTGCTGCCTTTGCGGGTCGCGGCGGAGTGTTTCTTGCCGCCGGATTCGCGCTGGCCGGGGCACATGCCGGCCCAGGAGGCGAGGTGATGTTCGGTCGGGAAGCGGCTCATGTCGGGTCCGATCTCGGCGAGCAGCATCTCGGCGGCGCGTTTGTCGACGCCGGGGATCGTGTCGAGCAGCTCCAGCTCACGGGAGAAAGGGCGGGTGAGCTCCTCGATCTGCTCAGACAGCGTCTGGATCGTTTCGTCGAGGAAGTCGATCTGGGCGAGCATCTGGCCGACGAGCAGTGCATGGTGGCCGGTGAAGCGGCCCTGGAGCGCCTCTTTGAGCGCGGGGATCTTCTTGCGCAGCGCGCCCTTGGCGAGCTCGGCGAGCATCTCGGGGTCGTGGGTGCCGGAGATGAGCGCGTCGAGCATCTTGCGGGCGGACACGCCGAGCACCTCCGAGGCGACCGAGGACAGTTTGATGCCGGCGTCCTGCAAGGTCTTCTCGACCCGTTGGACCTCACGGCCGCGCTCCTGAATCTTGGCTTTGCGGTAGCGGACGAGGTCGCGGAGTTCGCGCAGCGGGCGGGGCGGCACGAAGCTCGGCCGCACGAGCCCGTGCTCGATGAGTTGGCATCCCCACTCGGCATCTTGGACGTCGCTCTTGCGGCCGGGGACGTGCCGGAGATGGCGAGCGTTGAACAACTGGCACTCGAACTCGTCCTCGAGCAGGTAGAACACCGCCCGCCAATAGACGCCGGTCGACTCCATCCCGACCACCGTCACCGACCAGCTGCGCAGCCAGTCCGCCAGCGTTATCAGCCCGGCCGTAGTGGTCCGGAACTCGCGGACCTCCTGCCGGCGGCCGCCGACATCGTCGGGGACGCGCACGCACGCGGTGATTTGCGACTTGTGGATGTCGAGCATCGCGCAGCGCTCGATCAACCGATTCATGGGACCTCCCAAGGGATCTCGGAGAACAGGATGACCGCCCGGGAGAGCCTCATGCGGTGGAGTCTGAATCGCGTGCTCAAGGCAACAGTTCGGGGTGCCCGAGACTCTCGCGTCCCACTGATAACCGGGATCTGTGGCACCAAGCAGAGCCGACGTCGACCAAGGCGGCCGATGAGATTGCAGCCGCTCAGCCCCAGCGCCGCCAGCACCGCAACAACATTTTCATTCGTTCCGGGTGCGCCCCGCCAGGGGCGCATGAGTCACTGATATGGGGGACGGTGGGCTTGCGGTTGCGTTGGTGGTCGGATGTTGCGGGTGCGATCGCGGGGGCGTTGTCGGGGCGGCACGGGCGGAAGGTCCAGTCTGCTCGACGGCGGGGTCAGACTGATATTCGAGGGCTTGGTTACCTCAAGACCCGGTATTCGTCGCGGCTCGCTGTCTAGGAACGGGCGCGGCCAGCCGGGGCTGGTTGCCCATAGTAGGCAGCGCGAGCCTCGCGCGACGGTGCTGGGCCTTCCTGGGTGCTCGTGCTCGCCCCGGCAACGCCCGGGCGCGGTCGTGGGGGTGCTGCGGTCAGGCATCGAGGGTGGCGGCCTCTGTTGACGGACATCCAGGATGGTGATTGTGGGGACGTGCTGCGTGGTGATGAGAGGTGGCGAACGGTCGAACGACCGAAGGGCGAGATGCGAACGTTGAAACGTTCAAAGGGGGGTAGCTTCGCTCCGCGGTAGCTGTCAAGAGCGCGGCTTCGCGGCTCGCTGCGCTCGGCCCGGTCGGGCCGCTCGTTGACAGCTCCGCTTCGCTTCGCTGATCGGCTGACTGAGGGTTGCGCTTGCGCGCGACCGGTTGCGGTCAGCTGGGGGTGGCGGTCCAGAGCTCGGCTGGCCGCCCGTTGGTGAGGATGCGGTTGCTGGTGATCTTGCCGTCGTGGGCGAGCGCGGCGAGTGCTTGGTCGAGCTGCGCGGTGGTCGCGTTGCGGTGGGTCAGGTCGCGGAGCTGGGTGCGGGTCAGCCCGTCGGGGAGGGAGTGTTTGAGCGCGGCGTGGATCTGGTGGGCGAGTGGGTCGCCGGCGGTGGACTCGAGCGCCCAGGCGGCTGAGCGGGCGGCGTAGTCCCATAGCGCGAGCGCCGCCTGGAGGTGCTGGGGCTGGATGCGGTGCTGCCCGTCGAGCAGCGCGTAGAGGAGCGCGAGCCGGATCGTGTGCGCCTCGGCGCGGGCGGTGAGGGTGCCCGCGGGCCCGTCGGCGGGCTGGGTTAGCTGCGGGTAGGTGTGCCACCACAGCTCGCGCGCGGCGGGGTTGAGCTTGAGTTGCCCGGCGGCTTGTGCGTGCTTGATGGTGGCCGCGAGGTAGCGGACCAGGCCGCTGTCTTTGAGCGGCTCGGGGTTGCCGCCTTCGGGCAGCAGCCGCATGCGCCTGACCAGGGCGAATACGAACCTGTTGAGGAAACCGTTGGCGAGTTCGACGGTGGTGGTGTGGCGGCGCAGTTCGATGGCGGTGATGTGCCCGATGATCGAGATGTGCGCGTTGGTGGCGCGGGCGGGGGCGGTGCGGGTCAAGAGCGCCAGCGGCCGGCCATCCCAGGCTGACCTGAGCACCGGCGAGAGCGTGTTGATCTCACGCTGGGTCTGTTTGAGCACGCTGACGAACTCGGGTTCTGCGATGAGTAGCCGCTTGTCGGCCACGCCGGCGTCGGGGCCATTGGGGTCGCGGACCGTCCACACCAACCCCTCGCCGCTGGACAGTCCGGTCCTCAGGCGGGACGGGAACGCCGGGTCTGCCTCGGTGAGCAGCCTGGTGACGTGGTCGAACGAGCTGCCCTTCCGGGCGCGACTCGAGTCACCGATCAACAACAGGAACTGGTTGGGATGGTGCTGGGTCGCCTCGACGCGGAAGTGAGCGCCACGGCCGATCAGCGCGCCACAGCAGACCAACAGCTGGGTGAGGATCGCAACAGGATCGGCCTCCGTGTGCGGGGCGATCTTGGCGACGAGTTGTCCGGGCAGCCCGTGAAACGCCTCTTCGCTGGGCGGCGCCGGCCAGCCAGCGGGCGCCGGTAACGTGATGCCTGCGGGCTGGCCGGTCGCCGGGTCTGACGGGGCGCTGTCGGGATCGAACAGCGAGATCACCTCGCCGGTCACTCGGCAGCGATCTCTGCGACCGCGGCGCGCGCGCCACTCTCGTCGCAGATCGACTTGTTGGTCGCGAACGCGGCGATCAGTGTCTGCGTGGCTAGGTTGTTCACTTGCCGGGGCAGGCCGCGGGAGGCCTCGTGGATCAACGCGACCGCGTCGTCTGAGAACAGCGTGTCGGAGCGGCCGGCGAGCTTGATGTGGTGGGCGATGTACTCGCCGGTCTCTTTGCGGTCCATCCCGTCGATCGTGCAGCGCAGCGCGATCCGCTGATCCAACGCCGCGAACACGCCTTGGCGGAGCTTGCGGCGCAGTGTCGGTTGTCCGAGCAGCAGGCACGCAAAGGTGGCACGCGAGTCCATTTCCTGGTTGGTGAGCATCCGCAGCTCTTCGAGCTGCTCGGCGGACAGGAGATGCGCCTCGTCCAGGACCAGGACGACGGTCTTGCCGCGCTCGGCGGCCTCGGCGGCCAACAGGTCAGTCGCCTGGGGGACCAGCAGCGCCTTGTAGAAGCGTGGGGTGGCGCCGAGCGCCCGGACGATTTGGATATACAGCCCGCGCGCACCGACCGCCGGGTTCGGCAGGTAGATGATCGTGTATCGGCTGCTGTCCAGCATCGCGGTCGCGGCGCGGGCGGCGACCGTCTTGCCGGCGCCGACCTCGCCGCACACCACCCCGAGCGCCCGCTCGCTGATGATCCAATCGATCCGGGCAACAGCTTCCTGGTGAGCGGCCGAGGCGAACAGCATCGACGGCGCCAGCTCCTTAGTGAACGGGGTGCGTGACAACCCCCAATGCGCCCTGAGGCGATCGATACTCATCCTGCCTGCTCCTTGTTGTTGTCCTGGTCGTGGCCGGCGCCGCCAGCTGGCGGACCGGGCAGGTGGCGGTAGTCGATCCGCTTCTGAAGCTCCCGCTCGCGGCGCTGGCGGATCAGGCCGAGGTAGTCGATCCCCGTCGCCTCGGCTGGCTTGGCCGGCGGCTGCGCGCGTGGGTGCACGTGCCGCTTGATCTGACGCGGCTCCGCCAGCCCCTGGTGATGTCCGTCGAGGCGAACCTCGACCTCGGCCAGCTCGAGCGGGTCGAACACCAAATCCACCCGCCGGCCAGCGAGCCCCGGGTCGACCTCGTAGGTGTTGCCGTGCATTCCGACCGTGCCGGTCCGCGACACCGTGCGTCGTTCTGACCATCGGAACGCTTCGCGCAGCGCCCGCTCGCTCGGCAGGGCCGGCGGTCCGTGGGCGAGAAACCGCTCGAGCGGTGTCTGCTCGGTCTCCGAGTGCACTCGCCGGTGATAGACCTGTTCAACCCACGCCTGGAAGGTCTGGTTGAGCTCCTCCAGGCTGGCGGACGGACGGTCCTCGAGCTCGACCAGCCATTGCTGACGAACGGTCCGAAACGCCCGCTCGATCTTGCCGCGCCCCTCCGGCCGCCCCGGCCGGCTGTGGATCAGCCCGATCCCCAGGACAGCGCACGCTCGCAACAGCTGGCCGGACACGAACGGGCTGCCGTTGTCGACGTAGACGGCCCTCGGCACCCCTCGCGAGGCGATCCCCGCTCGCAACGCCCGCGACGCGTTCAGCACATCCTCCCGGGACGCCCACCGATACCCGCAAAACAAGCGGCTGTGATCGTCAAGGAAGCAGAACAAGAACGTGCGGCGGCCGCCGACCATGGGGCCGTGCAAAGCGTCCCCGGTCCACAACTCATTGCGGACCTCCGCCTCGAAGCGCCCCAACGCCCGCCCGATCTGCCCGCCCTTCCACGGCAACCCCGCGGCCGCCAAGTGACGATTGATCGTACGCGCCGACGGTGAGCTGCCCTCCGTCTCCACGATGATCCTGTGGATCAGCGCCGCCGTCCTGGCCGGCTGCTCACGGCGTAGCGCGCACGCCAGCTCCAAAAGCCGCGCCGGTGTCTGGTTCGGCATCCGCCGCGGCGCTGGAACCAAGGCATCGAACCCGCCCTCCCGATACGCCCGGATCCACCGATCCAGCGTGTTGCGCGACACGCGCACCCACCGCCCATCCGAGCCCAGATGCTCGCGCGCCGCCAGCGCGCGGACCAGCGCACCGCGCTCCCGCGCCGACAGCGACACGTCCGCCGCCTCACCGACGATCCGCCAACGAAACAACCCGACCTCCTGCGCCCTGTCCACCATCAACCTCCTGACCGTCGCTGACACGAACCGGCCAGCCAGGATCACGGTCACTCAGGCGCCGGCCAAGGCGATCTCGTGTTGATCGCAAGCAGCCCGCCCGCGGTCAGCGCCGACACCCACGACCACGGGGCCCGACGGGCGAGAACCAGCGACGCCATCCTCGTGCACACGCCGATCGCCTCGAGCGCATCGGCCACCAACGATCCCTGATCGGCCGGCGGCTCAAACGAGGCGTCAAACGCCCGCGCCCACCGCAAGAAGTGAGCGGCGATCAGCTCAGCGCGCGACCGGAAACGCCGCCGCCAATCGCGCACCGTCTCCCCGGGGACCCCCAGTCGCTCCCCGACCCGCCGATATCCCTCCCGCCCAGCCGACAGCAGCGCCGCGCCGATCACGTCCGCCACATAGCAACGGCGCGCCAGGCACACGTCCGGCAGCAGCACGTGCGTCGTGCCACAGCCTCGATCACGGCAACGACCGCGACGCGGCCGCAGCCAACGAACCCCGGCGTGCGTGCGGACCTGACGCAACCGCGCGCACCCCCAACCTCCCAACACGCCACCACCGCAGCACGGGCACAACAAGCGGCCAGCAGCGAGATCCGCCTCGACCGCAGCACGATCGTCTGAGACGATGAGCACGACGTCCTCCAACGGCGTCACAGCCCCCTCGCCTCATACCGCGTCAAGGTTTCGGCGAGGGGGCCTCAATCAACAGGATCACCACCATCCTGTCGCCACCGGCGCCCTAACGCCGCCCCCCATCACCACCCAACATGGCGCCGAACACCAGCGCCATCACCATCCAGCGCGTCGCTCAACAGGCGTGGGCGGTCGCCAACCCGCTCGGTTGACGCACCCGCGCGCGTAGACGTGTAATGGCCGCCGGCGAACAGCCGGCGGCCATTCATACATCAGCACTAGCGGCCGCTCCACAGGCATTGTCCGGCCCCGGAGGACCGGTTAGGCTCGCGCGCACGAGCAAACGGCACAGGCGGTGCTGCTGTGGCAAGACAGGTCGTGGTCTGTTGTGACGGGACGTGGAACGTGCCCGACGAAGCGCGAGCTGGGGTCGCGGCACCAACGAACGTTGCGAAGCTGGCGCTTTGCGTGGCGGTCGGTGGCGATAGCGATCAGCTCCTGTTCTACGAACCGGGCGTCGGCACGGCACCCGACGATCGCGTGACCGGTGGCGGGTTCGGTTACGGCCTCTCGCAGAACATCCGTCACGCCTATCAGTTCCTGGCCGAGCAGTACCAACCCGAAGACGACCTGTTCCTGTTCGGCTTCAGCCGCGGCGCGTACACGGCGCGCAGCCTGGCCGGTCTGATTCGTAACTGCGGGCTGCTGCGCCGCGAGCATGCCGACCAGGTCGACGCGGCGTTCGCGTTCTACCGCGACCGGACCTCGACCACGCACCCGAGCTCGCTGGCGTCCGAGATCTTCCGCCGGATGTACGCCTACGACTCGTCGGACATCCATTTCATCGGAGTCTGGGACACGGTCGGCGCACTCGGGATCCCGAGCAACCTGCCGGGCTGGGAGGAGGTCTCCCGCGAGTGCCACGGTTGGGAGCAGCTGTGGGGCTTTCACGACACCCAACTGAGCAGCCAGGTTCGCTACGCCTACCAGGCGCTGGCGATCGACGAGCAGCGCGAGCCGTTTCGACCGTGCCTGTGGACCCAGGATCCGGATCCCGGGGATCAGACGCTCGAGCAGGTCTGGTTCAGCGGCGTCCACACCGACGTCGGCGGCGGGTCCCGCAGGTCCGCACTGTCCGACATCGCGCTGCTGTGGCTGGTCGGGCGGGCGCAGGAGTGCGGACTGCGGATCGACAGCGGAACGCTGCGAGCAGGTGCGGGCGACGGCGCCGGACGGCCGGTCGCGCCGGACTACGCGGCGCCGATCGTCGATTCCCGCACCGGCATGTACAAGCTCCTCCACGCGTTCCATCGTCTGCGCGAGTTGCCCGTCACCGACGCGCCTGGTCAGCTGATCGCCTCGAGCGCCGACCAGCGCTACCGGCAGCACGTCCACGACTATTCCCCACCCGGACTGAGTGACTACCTCGACGCACTGAGCGTCGCAGCCGTCGACGGTGAGGTGACCACGTCGCCGGCCGTGTAGTTACGTGCCGACGCGCTCCTGCGACAGGTTGCGGCGCCACAGGTCGAGCGTGCGCTCGAAGTGCCGCTCGGTAGCCGCCGCGTCGTGGACCGGCAGGTCGGCCATCGCGAACCCGTGGCTGGTGCCAGGGAGGCGCTCGACCACGCCGGTGACCCCCTGTGCGCCGAGCTCCTCGCGGAAGCGATCGACGTTCTCGGCGGTCGCCGACTGGTCGTTCTCGGCGAATGCGAAGTAAACCTCGGCCTGCACGTCAGACAGTGCGTGATGCGGGGAGTCAGGCTGGTCGGTGACGAGCGCGGAGGGATGGATTCCGGCCGCGGCGACGAACTGGTCCGGCATCGCGGCGGCAGCGTAAAGCGCCATGCGGGCGCCCATGCAGTAGCCGACGCTGACCTTCGGACCGTCCGCGGCGGCGGGGTCATCCGCGATCGCCTCGAAGATCGCCTCGGTGTCCGCGACGACGGCGTCGGGCTTCACGCTTCCCACGATGCTCATCAGCCGCGCCCGGTACGCCTCATCCGCCATCCGCGCGAAGTCGAACGACAGCTTCTCGCCGGAGCGGTAGAACAGGTCCGGGGCGACGCAGTAGTAGCCGTCGGCGGCGAAGCGTCTCGCGTTGTCCTTGATCTGGTCGCGGTAGCCAACGCCGTCCATGTACAGCACCGCGACCGGGAACGGACCGTCGCCATCCGGATGGGCGACGAACGTCGTCATCTCGCCATCGCCGGTCGAGACCTTCATTTCCTGTTCGTACACGTCTCCTCCTTCGATGCGAGGGTCACCACCACTTGCTCTCGCGCGCCCTGTCGGTGCCCCCGGTGCCGTCGAGCGCGTCGAGCGTGGCCATGTCGTCGTCGGACAGCGAAAAGTCGAAGATCTGGGCGTTCGCCTCGATCCGCTCCTGGTGTGTCGATTTCGGCAGGACGATCGTTCCACGCTGCACGCACCAGCGCAGCAGCACCTGCGCCGCCGTCCGCCCGAGGCGCTCCGCCATCGCCGCGACGGTCGGATCGCTCAGGTGTCGGCCGGTCCCGAGCGGGCTGTACGCCTCGACGGCAACGCTGCGGGCCTCGCAATCCTCCAGCAGCGCCCGCCGGTACTCGAACGGGCTGAACTGAATCTGATTGACGGTCGGCGGCGTGCTCGCGATCGAGACGACCTGCTCCAGCTCCTGCGCGCTGAAGTTCGAGACTCCGATCGAGCGCGCGAAGCCACGCTCGCGCGCCGCCTCCATTCCCGGCCACGCCCACGTCGGCCCGCGCTGGGGCCAGTGGATGATGTACAGGTCGACCTGGTCGACACCCAGCCGGCGGAGGCTGCCCTCGATCTCCGCCGCCGGGTCCCGGCGGGCGGGATAGAACTTCGTGGTGATGAACACGTCCTCGCGGGGGACGCCGCTGTCGCGAAGCGCCCGCCCGACGCTCGCCTCGTTCCGGTAGGCCTGCGCGGTGTCGATGTGCCGGTATCCCGCCTCGAGCGCCCAGCGAACCGCGCGCTCGCACTCGCCGCCGTCGGGAACCTGCCACACGCCGAACCCAAGCACCGGGATCACGGTGCCGTCGGCCAGGGTCCGGTGCACGTCGCCGGTCACGGTCCCACGGTCAGCCGAGGACGATCTCGGCGGCCTGGCGGAGAAGCGCCTCGTCGCCCTGGATCAGGAGAGTGGTCACGAACGACTCCTTCCACGCTTCCAGATCATGGCGGATCTTGTCCGCCGGCCCGAGCAGCGACATCTTCTGGATCAGCTCGGAGGGGATCCTCGCGGCCGCGTCGTCCTTCTTGCCGTCGAGGTAGAGGTCCTGGATCGCGACGATGTCGCTCTCGTAGCCCATCCGGATCGCCACGTTGGCGTGGAAGTTCTTGCCACCCTTCGCCCCCATCCCGCCGAAGTACAGGGCGTAGAACGGGCGCACCATGTCGACCGCGGCCTCGACGTCGTCGTGGACGATGAACGGCACCATCGCCGCCACCTCGAACTCCTCGGCGCCGCGGCGGGCGCCGGGACGGGCGAACCCTTCGGCCAGGGCGTCGGCGTAGAAGCGCTCGTAGGGACTGAGCAGCATCGCGACCCAGCCGTCGCACAGCTCGGCGGCGAGCGCGACGTTCTTGGGGCCCTCGGCGGCGAGGAACACCGGGATGTCCTCGCGCAGCGGTCGGATCGAGGCCTTCAACGGCTTACCGAGTCCAGTCACGCCCGGCCCGTCTCGCAGCGGGAGCGGATAGTGCGGGCCGTCGTTGGTCACCGGGCCCTGACGGGCCCAGATGTCGCGCAGGATCCCGATGTATTCACGCGTGCGCGCGAGCGGCTTCTCGAACGGCATCCCGTACCACCCCTCGACGACCTGCGGACCGGACGCCCCCAGACCGAGGATGAAGCGCCCCCCGGAGAGATGATCGAGCGTCATCGCCGCCATCGCGGTGGCGGCGGGTTGACGCGCGCTGAGCTGCACGATCGCGGTGCCGAGTCGCACCCGCTCGGTGCGGCTGCCCCACCACGCCAGCGGGGTCAGCGCGTCCGAGCCGTACGCCTCCGAGCACCACACCGAGTCGAACCCCAGTCGCTCCGCGTCCGCGATCCGCTCGACCGCGTCGGCCGGCGGACCCCCCGCCCAGTAGCCCGTGTTCAAAGCCAGCTTCAGCTGTTTGCCCATGTCGCTCACCCCACCAGGAGCTTGAAACCGTGGTCCCACGCGCCGCGCGCGCCGCCGATCTTGACCCACACGATGCAGATCGCCTCGAGCTCGCGTGAGCCCTCGATGCCGCCGATGTCGACCGTGTTCGACCAACCGAAGTCGGTCAGTACGTCCCGCACGGTGCCCTTGGCGCTCTGATCGTTCCCGGCGATCAGCATCGTCGGCTCGCCGTCGCTGAAGCTCGGATCCACGAAGTACGGGTTTCCGATCGTGTTGAACGCCTTCACCACCCGGGCGTCGGGCAACGCGCGCTGGACGCGCTCGCCGAGCGAGTCCTCGCCGGCGATCGAGAGCTTGGGCGGAAACCCTCCGGAGAAGTCGAGCGGGTTCATCGCATCGATCACGACCTTGCCCTTGAAGTTGTCCGGGCCGGCGTCGGCGATCGCCTCCTCCGCGGCGTTTCCCAACACGGCCAACACGAGCAGTTCGCCGTGGGCGGCCGTCTCCGCGAACGTGCCGACCGCGATGCCAGATCCGTCGCCGGCGAGCCATTCGCGCAGCTCGTCCTTGCCCGGGTCGCGCGAGCCGATCATCACCTCGTGGCCTCGACCGGAGAACCCCGCCGCCAGGCACCGCCCGACCTCGCCGCTTCCCAACACGCCAACCCGCATCTGCGCCAGCCGGCCGCTCGCCATATCTGCTCCTCTCGCGCGGTGTGCGATCGCAGACTACTCACCTCGACAGGTCGGGCAGGTCCAGCTCGGCGCAGGCCAGTTCCGCGGCGCGTCCGCGCCACGAAGGACCCTGGAAAACGCGGCAAACCACCCGCACCGACGCCTCATCGGCCACGAAAGCATGGTGACCATGCTTATGTGGCCGGTGGCCCTGCGCCGGCGGCGATTTGCTGCGTTGTTCAGGTGGGGAACGAGCAGGCTCCCGACTTGACCATAGCTCGTTCAACTATATATACTGTCCATATGGCTACCCGCGCGATGCAGGAGGCGACGTTCATGATCCTCACCGCGCTCGCGGACGGCAGCCAGCACGGGTACGGGATCATTACCGAGGTTGGGGAGATCTCTGGCGGGCGGGTCAACCTCCGCCCAGGGACCCTGTACACGGCCCTGGACCGCCTGCGCGCGGACGGACTGATCGAGGCGGACCGGGAGGAGGTCGTCGACGGACGGCTTCGCCGGTATTACCGGCTCACGCCCGACGGCGCCGAGCGGCTCAGCACCGAGGCCGCCCGGCTCCAGGCACACGCGACGGCCGCGCTGACGCGGCTGAAGCTGGCCGGGGCACCGTCGACATGACCGATCACGCGAGCCTCGAGCGGCGCTACCGACGACTGCTGGCGCTGTATCCCCGGGCGTTCCGGCGACACAGCGGCGAGGAACTGATCGCGGTGCTGATGGCCGGTGCTCGGGAGGACCAGCGCCGGCCGGGCCTGGCCGCCTCCGCCGACCTGATCGGGAGCGCCCTGCGGATGCGTCTTCGCCCGAGCGTGCCACGGTCGGCGCCCACGGTGCGGGCGGCCGTCCGGCTCATGTACGCGGGCGCCGCCCTCACGACCGTCAGCCTGATCTTCGCGGTCGTGTCCGTGGCCGTCATCGGCCGCGGCGCCGCCTCGCTCCGCGTGCTTGGCACCAGCCAGCCGCTGCCGGTCGCGATCGCGGCGGGAATCGTGATCGGCCTGGTCCTGATCGCCCTGTGGCTATGGATGGCATCGGCGAACGCTCAGGGGCGGAGCTGGGCGCGCCTGATCTCGACGGCGCTGGCCGCCCTCGCGACGCTGCATCTCTCCGACAGCCACGGCATCGTGCAGTTGCTCTTCGCGGCGTTGACCTGGGTGCTCGCCCTGGCCGTCGTGTGGCTGCTCTGGCGCCCGGCCTCGAACGCGTTTTTCCGGTCGCAGGGCATCACGCGGACCCGCGACCCGG
>Ga0335072_10012180_pt1 | contig 12287 bp, 13 predicted proteins | sample Lox_Sample_21_FD_206725 | JGI IMG/M metagenome (GOLD analysis project Ga0335072, IMG submission 206725) | Soil microbial communities from Loxahatchee National Wildlife Refuge, Florida, United States - Lox_Sample_2.1 | ecosystem: Environmental > Terrestrial > Soil > Wetlands | place: USA...
GGACGCCACACCCATGCTCCAGGTGCGCGCCGTTGACGTTGCCCCGCTGACTCTCAGCCGTTCAAGGATGCACGCCACCCCCGCGCGGCATGGATGCCGCGCGGAACCGGCCCCACGGACGCTACCGAAGGCAGCCCCAAATCAAACCGCGCGGACCGCGTCCCCCACGTGGATCTCGCCGTCGCGCAGGATGTCCGCCCGCAGGCCGCCACGATGAACGAGCGGTCGCAGCACCGGCCGTCCGGCGTAGCGCTGCACGACGGTGCACGGCTCGCATAGCCGCATCCCACGGCAGCGGACGTCACCGATCGTGAACTCGTGGCCGACGAGCGCGTTCAAATCGATCCCGCGCGTGACCACGTTCCGGCGGTGCTCGCCGGGCGTCAGCGGCGGCTCGAACGACTCGCACACCTCGGCCTCGATCATCGTCAGGGCGCTGCCGGGCAGACCCGACGGGAACGTGCCGGTGCCCGCCACGTGCCGGTCACCCTCGAGCCCCTGGCCGGCGAGGGCGCGAACCGTTTGCAGAAGCCGCGCCGGCCCGGCGGCCGCGCCGGCCACCGCCAGCGCCTCGACCGTGCCCGCGGCGAGTGGCGCCTGCGGCCGGGGAGGGAGCGCGAGCGCGATGTCCGCGGCCGCGACCAGGAACCCTTCTTCGATCGACTCACGGTCGATCTCGGCGCCTCCGACCGGGTCCCAGACGACCCCGGAGGGCACGCCGTACATGACGACGAAGCGGCCGCCGGCGCGCCCGATCCACGGCCCCGGCCACGTGAACACGGCGGGATCGGCGATGCGCGCGAGCCCGAGGCCGAGCCCGCCGAGCCACCGCGACACCTTCCATCCGGTCGGCGGGTCCTCGCCGGCGGCGAGCGGCGGCATCTGCTCGAACGGCAACTCGAGGATCGTCGCCAGGCAGGCGAGGAACGACGCGGCGTCGGGCGGGAGTTCAGATTCCGGCGGTCGAACCTCGCGCATCAGGCGAGATTCTGGCGCTTTCGGCGACGCGGGTGCGGTGGCGCGGGAACAGGCGGGAGCCGCACGCCCGGTGCAGGATCACGAGCGCGCCGACGAAGATCGTCAGGTCGCCGACGCTGAGCACGTTGCCGATCGGCCACGGACCGGGGATCGGGATGATGTCGCCGAGGAACGCGAGGTGCGCGTGCGCGAGATGCGCCGAGTTGTCGAACCCGGCGCGCGCATGGATTCCGGCGATCCGCAGCGCGGCGGCGTTCGCCGGCATAACGCCGCCGTTGCTCGTGATCGCGATGACGTTGAGCGCGGCGCCGAGCGCGACGATCGGGACCCCCGCGATTCGCCGGTTGGCGAACAGGAAGTACGCGTCGAGCAGGTACGACGAGATGTTCAGAGCTACATGCAACGAGTGGCTTCCTCCGGGCGCGACGTCGGAGATTCCGACCTGGATCGCCACCGCGAGCAGCACCGCCCAGATCGCGCTGATGCGGATGTCGGCGAGGCGACTGAGCCGGCCGCCGGCGAGCGGCACGCTGATCACCAGCGCGATCGCAGTGACGACGAGCAGCATCAGGCCACGCTCAACTGCGGCACGACCAGGCCGCGAGGCGCCGCACCGGGCGCCGGCGCCGGCTCGGCCGCGGGAGTGGTGTGGACCTCCCACCAGCTCACGAGGCCGGCGGCTGGAAGCGGCTTGCTCATGTGGAAGCCCTGGGCGAGCTCGCATCCGAGCGCGCGCAGGCGCTCGAACGTGAACGCGTCCTCGATCCCTTCGGCGACGGTGCGCAGGCCGAGGTTGTGGGCGAGCTCGATCGTCGAGCGGACGACGATCGCGTTACGGGCGTCCGAGCCCATCGCCCGTACGAACGACTTGTCGATCTTGAGCTCGCCGATCGGCAGATCGGTCAGGTATGCGAGCGATGAGTAGCCGGTGCCGAAGTCGTCGATCGCGACCGACACGCCGAGCTCGGCGAGATGGCGCATGGTCTTCTTGGCCACCTCGGGGTCGACCATCAGCGAGCTCTCGGTGAGCTCGAGCGTGAGCGAGCTGCCCTCGACGCCGTGGCGCGCGAGCAGCTTCTCGACCTCCTCGGGGAAGCGGCGGTCGAGCAGGCTGCGGACCGACACGTTCAGCGACAGCGACAGCTTGCGGCCGTCCTCGCTCCAGGCCCGGAGGTCGCGCAGGCCGAGGTCGATCACGCGGTAGGTGAGGTCCTTGATCAGGCCGGTCCGTTCGGCGACCTCGATGAACTCGAGCGGGCCGAGCAGGCCGCGCTGCGGGTGCTCCCAGCGGACGAGGCCCTCGGCGGCGACCGGGCGGCCGAGCCCGAGCTCGACCTGCGGCTGGTAGTGGAGCAACAGCTGGTCGTCGGCGAGCGCGCGGCGCAGGTCGGTGGCGAGCACGAGGCGCTCGGGGCTGTGGTAGTCGTCCTCCTGGCGGTAGGTCACGAGCGCGTGGTGGCTCGCCTTGGCGCGATACATCGCGACGTCGGCGCGCTGGAGCAGCGTGTCAACGTCGGCGCCGTGATCGGGATACCAGGCCAGACCGATGCTGGCGTCGAGCTCGAGGCTGATCCCGTCGACCTCGACCGGCCGGTGCAGGGCGTCCTGGAGGCGCTGGACGGCGGCCTGGGCGGCGTCGCTGTCGGCGCCCGGCATGAAAACGGCGAATTCGTCGCCGCCGAGGCGGGCGACGAGATCCTCGCTGCGGAACGCGGCCCGCAACCGCGGCCCGACCTCCTGGAGCACGAGGTCCCCGTGGTGATGGCCGAGCGTGTCGTTGACTTCCTTGAAGCCGTTGAGGTCGACGAGCAGGAGCCCGCCGGCAACGAGCGACTGGCTCTTCAGTGCCTGCCCGACCGACTCGAGGAACCAGCGCCGGTTCGGGAGCTCGGTGAGGCTGTCGTGGCGAGCCAGGTGCTCGGCGGTCACGGTGCGGACGGTCTGGCGACCGCTGAAGTACACGCCAACCAGGGGCACCAGCAGCAGCGGGTAGAGGATCGGGCTGAACTGGAGCACGGTCACGACGACCGGAGCGAGGCACAGCAGCACCGCGCTCACCGACAGGCCGAACATCAGGTCGCTGCGCAGCGCGTGCGAGAACGGCGTGCCCATGTAGAGCGTGGTGGCGCGCGTGACCAGCAGCAGGTTGACGACGAAGTAGCCGGCGGCGCCGCCGACCACGACCAGCAGGTCAAACGCGTGGAAGCCGCCGGTGCGGAGCGCCGTGTAGCCGCCGAGAAGCTGAAGGACGAGCGCGGCGGCCGACAGCGAAAGGGTGTACTGACCGATGTTGAAGCCGACCTGCCACCACGGCTTGCGCGCGATCCCGTCCTGCACGATCGAGGCGACGAGTTGTGCCACCAGCGCCGGGATCAGGCCCACGCCGAGCAGCAGCGCAAAAGAGAACATCACCGAGACGGTGATCTCGCCGTCCCCGGAACGGCGCGGCGCCTCGATCGGGAACAGCTCACCGATCATCACGCTCCCGGCCAGCGCGAGGAACTCGATCGTCCGCGTCCGGCCGTCGAACTCAAGCGACGAGGTGGCCACCAGCACTGCCAGCAGCGCCACGCCCATGAGCGCGACGGCAATGCAGTAAAGACGGACTGGCTCGAGGGCGCGGGGTTTCATAAGCTCGGTCCGGGCGCTCGGCTAACGCCGAAGCGCCCGGCCGTCGCCATTCGGGATTAGAACTTCCAGCTGGCTCCTGAGACCACGACGAGCGCGACCAGGGCCATAATCGACAGCAGCAGCTGAGCGTGACGGAACTTAAACCGGGACATCCATGTCCTCCTTATTAGGAACAAACGTCTTGTCGAACACGCTGAGCAGGCGGCCGAGCTATCTCGCGGGGCGAGACCTCTGGCTTTGCGTCCCCGCCTCGCGGCGGGTTTGCCTTTAACAACTCAATCGGGCTTGGTATCGAACGTTTTCGCCCGGAGCTTTAGCCGGTTTAGGCAAGATTTAGACACGACGCGAGGCGGAACGTCGATCCGTCGGCGGTTTCTGATGGGATGCGCAGGAGCTTGCGTGCCGGACGGTTGCTTCTCGTACCTCTCGCGCTCGCGCTGGGTCTCGCGTCCGCGCTGGGTCTCGCGTTCGCGCCGTTCGGGCGTGGGCTAGCGCGGGCGGCGAACCGACCGAAGGCTCCGACCGTGCTCGAGGTCGGCGGTCCCACCACGACTCAGGCGATCGCCCCGGGCTTTCTCGGGCTATCGCTCGAATACTGGGCGCTTCCGGGATACGCCGGCTCCAACCCGTCGGCGGTCGACCCGGTGTTCGTCCAGCTGATCCGCAACCTGTCGGATGGCGATCCCCCGCAGCTTCGCATCGGTGGGTACACCACCGACATCACGTGGCGGCCGAAGCCCGGACTCGCGAGGCCGGCGGGCGCGTCGTATGCCCTGACCCGCCGCTGGATGGCGGTCGCGCGGGCGCTGGCCGCGACGCTCGGCGCGCGCCTGATCCTCGGCATCAATCTCGAGGCGGACAGCCCGACCGTCGCTGCGATCGAAGCGAACGCGCTCGTGCGCGGTATCGGCCGCGAGCGGATCGAGGCGCTCGAGCTCGGCAACGAGCCGGAGCTGTACGGGCTGTTCACGTGGGGGGTCTCGAACGCGACCGGCCGTCCGCCCGGCTATGGCTTCTCGGACTTCGAGGGTGACTTCACCCGGATCGCGCGGGCGCTGCCGGCCGTCCCGCTCGCCGGGCCAAGCCTCGCCGGCGGCGCGATCGGCACCAACGGCTGGTTCCGCTATCTCGGCCAGTTCCTGTCCGATGAGCCGCGAGTCGCGGTCGCGACGGTTCATCGCTACCCGCTCCAGCGCTGTTACACCTCGCCGCAGCAGCCGGACTACCCCACGATCGCGAACCTGCTCGCGCCGGCCGCCTCCCGGGCGCTCGCGGCCAGCGTCGCCGGCGCGGTCAAGGCCGCCCACGCGCACCGCGTTCCGTTGCGAATCGACGAGATGAACACCGACTCTTGCGGCCTCGTACCTGCCGTGACCGACTCGTTCGCCTCGGCGCTCTGGGCTCTGGACGCCCTGTTCGCGATGGCCAACGTCGGGGTGGACGGCGTCAACATCCACACGTATCCGCTGGCCGGTGCTTCGCTGTTCGGGTTTCACCGCGTCGATCGGCGATGGCGCGCCACGGTCCAGCCCGAGTACTACGGCCTTCAGATGTTCGCCCAGGCGGCGCCGCCGGGGTCGCGGCTGCTGCGGGTCTCGACCGCCGGGGCAGCGCACCTCGAGGTGTGGGCGACGCGCGCGCTCGACCGCACGATCCGGGTCGTGGTGATCAACGAGAGCTCGCGCGCGCGAGTCGTCGCGGTCCGCCCCGCCGCAGCCGCGTCGGCCGGGTCGCTCGGCGCCGCGGGGTCGCTCGAGCGTCTCGAGGCACCCAGCCTGTCCGCCCGCGATGGCGTGACGCTCGGCGGGCAGGGGTATGGCGCCAGCACGGCGACCGGCGTGCTCGCCGGGCCGGCGCGGACCGGGACGGTCGCTCGGAGCGCACGCGGCTACGTGTTCAGGGTCCCGGCGGGCAGCGCCGCGATGCTGACGCTGCCACCGAGCTGAGCTCTGCCCGTCGAATGGGCCCGGCGGTCGACTCGGCGGGTTCTGAGTGGCCCTGCCAGGACTCGAACCTGGGCGCGACGGATTATGAGTCCGCTGCTCTACCGACTGAGCTACAGGGCCGCGTTCGCCCGGCAAGTCTCTCAAGGCTCTTTCCCCCGGGGCCGTCAGGTACGCTCCGGGGGCGATGTTGACGCTCGCCAGCTTCCTCGGCCAGAGCCCGAGCTCGACCGGCCAGACGATCGCTCTGCTGCTCACGTTCCTCGGCATCGGCGTGATCGTGAACGTGCTGATCATCTACGTCGTCGCGCAAGTGCTGGCTGAGCGCAAGGAGAATCAGGAGCGCACCGGGCGCGAGTAGCCGTTGGGCGTTGGGCGTTGGGCGTTGGGCCGGCAGTTTGCCGGGCCCTCGTGCCGGTCCGGTTGGGTGCGTCTGCGCCGGGCCGAAAAAAAGTGCGTGAAGGACGCGGGGCGAAGGCGTCGAATCAGACCGCTGCCCCCGATGAAGCAGTCCACGGCTCCCACCGCGACCCCCTCGCCGAACGGCCATCAGGCCCTGTCGGCGTACATCCGCGCCCGCTTTGACGAGTTCTCGCGGTCGCAGAAGGACGTGGCCCAGTACATCGTCGATCATCTCGACGAGGCGGCGTTCCAGACCGCTGAGGAGCTCGCGCGCCGGGCCAGCACGTCGTCGAGCACGGTCGTGCGGTTCTCGCAGGCGCTGGGCTTCGAGGGCTTCCCCGAGCTTCAGCAGGCCGCCCGCGACGAGTACCGCCGCCGCGGACCGGGCGCGGTGAACGGGACCTCCGCCGCCGCCGCGCCGCTGTTCTCGCTCGACCACACCGAGTTCGAGGCCGCGCTGGCCGCCGACCACGTGAACGTCGAGGACACCGCCCACAAGCTTGCGCGCGGAGACGTCGAGGCCGCGATCGACGCGATCGTGTCGGCCGGCAAGGTGCTGATCGCCGGCACGGATCAGATGGCGTTCTTCGCCAGCTACCTCCGCCACCTGCTGATGCTGCTCGACCTCCGCGCGGAGATCGTGGCCAGCCCCTCGCAGGAGGCGCTCGGGCGGCTCAGCCGGATCGACGATCAAACGCTCGTGATCGGGCTGTCCGCGGGGCGGCCGCATCCGCTGATCACGCGCACGATGAAGCTGGCCCGCCACCGCAAGGCGCCGACGCTCGCGATCACCGATGCGACGCTGTCCGAGGTGGCGCGCCTCGCGCGGATTCGCCTGTACTACTCGTCGAACACGCCGGCGTTCGTCCGCTCGCACACGGCGCTCCTGTCGCTGATCCAGGCGCTCGCCTACGGGGTGTATTCGCGCGACGCCCAGCAGTACGACGTGCGCATCAAGGCGTTCCGGCTGAAATAACCGGACGGGGCGGGGGCGTGCCGCTGGTTCACCACGAGCGGTGCTTCGGGTGCGGTCGGACCAATCTTTTCGGGCTGCTGCTGGAGGTCGAGGAAGTCGCCCCGGGCGCGGTCGCCGGTCGCTGCTTCATCAAGCAGGACCATCAGGGGGCAGACGGCGGCCGCGCCCACGCCGGGGTCCTCGCGGCCGCGCTGGCCGAGGCGATGTCGCTGGCCTGTGGCCTGGACGCCCGGGCGGTCTCGTTCGAGGTCTCGCTGCATGCGCCGGCGCCGGTTGGGGCGTTCGTGGAGGTCTCCGCTCAAGTGGAATCGGTCGACGGTTCGTTTGCGAACGCGACCGCCAGCGCGAGCGCGGACCAGCGCGTAGTCGCGCAGGCGCGGGGTAGGTTCCGATCGTGACGCCGTCGCGAGAGGAGCTCACCCGATGCCCGACAACCTGACCCGCCAGATTCTGCGCGAACACCTAGTCGATGGCGACCTGAAGCCAGGGTCGCCGATCGCGATCCGGATGGATCAGGCGCTGCTCCAGGACGCCACCGGAACGATGGCGCTGATGCAGTTCGAGGAGCTCGGGGAGCCGCGGGTGAAGGTCGAGCGCGCGGTCCAGTACGTCGACCACAACGTCGTCCAGCTCGACTTCAAGAACCCCGACGACCACCGCATGCTCCAGGCGCTGGCGCGCAAGTACGGGCTGCACTTCTCGCGCCCGGGGAACGGGATCAGCCACTACATCCACATGGAGCGGTTCGGCAAGCCGGGCCAGACGATGCTGGGCGCCGACTCTCACACCGTGCAGGCGGGGTGCCTCGGCATGATCGCGATCGGTGCGGGTGGGTTGGACGTGGCGGTCGTCCTGGGCGGCCATCCGTTCGAGATCGCATGCCCTGAGGTGGTCGAGGTGGGGTTGGACGGCAAGCTCGCGCGCCCCTGGGTCCAGGCCAAGGACATCATCCTCGAGCTGCTGCGCCGGCTGAGCGCGAGCGGCGGCAAGAACAAGGTGTTCGAGTTCACGGGGCCGGGGACGGCCGATCTCTCGATCCCCGAGCGGGCCACGATCGCGAACATGATCGCCGAGCTCGGCGCCACCGCTGCGGTGTTCCCGCCCGACGATGTCACTCGCGACTGGCTGGATCGGCAGGACCGCTCGGACGACTTCGTCGACGTCCGGGCGGACGACGGGGCCGAGTACGACGACCGGGTCGAGATCGACCTCGACTCGCTGGGCCCGCTCGTGGCCAAGCCGCACAACCCGGACAACGTGGTGCCGGTCGAGGAGATCGCCGGCACTGAGATCGCCCAGGTCTGCATCGGCTCGTCGGTCAACTCGGGCTACAACGACCTCGCGCTGGTGGGCGCGGTGCTCGCCGACCGCGACGGCCAGATCGTGCACCCATCGGTCGCGGCCACCGCGACGCCGGGATCGCGTCAGATCCTGGCGGCGATCGCGGAGTCGGGCGTGTACCGCCAGCTCTCGGACGGAGGGGTGCGGATGCTCGAGCCCGTGTGCGGCCCGTGCGTCGGCATGGGTCAGGCGCCACCGTCTGACTCGAACTCGCTGCGGACGTTCAACCGGAACTTCCCGGGTCGGTCGGGCACGCCCGAGGACTCGGTGTTCCTGTGCTCGCCGGCGGTGGCGGCGGTGTCGCTTCTGAGCGGGAAGATCGAGGACCCACGCTCGTATGGGGACCCGCCGGAGTTGCTGCCGATGCCGGAGCTCCGGCCGTACGTTGAGGACGTCCACATCTTCGCGCCGGCCTCGGCTGACGAGGCTTCGGAGGTCGAGATCCCGCGGGGTCCGAACATCAAGCGCCCGCCGGAGCACAAGCCTTTGGGTGATTCGCTCGAGGCGCGAGTGGCCACCGTTCAGCCCGACGACATCTCGACCGGCGATCTGGCACCGGACGGGGTCGAGGTGATGGCGTTCCGCTCGAACGTGCCCGCGATCGCTGAGTTCACGCTGCGCCACCGGGATCCCGAGTTCCGCAAGCGCCTGAAGGAGTGGGGGAGCGGGTTCATCGTCGCCGGCGACAACTACGGCCAGGGCTCGTCGCGCGAGCACGCGGCGCTCGCGCCGCTTCACCTCGGGGTCAAGGCGGTGATCGCCAAGTCGTTCGCGCGGATCCACCGCCGCAACCTGATCGCGCAGGGGATCGTGGCGCTGACGTTCTCCGACGAATCCGACTACGACAACGCCGAGGTGGGGCAGTGCTGGGTGCTGCCGTCGTTGCGTGAGGAGTTGGAGGCCGACTCGGAGACGATCACGTGCCGGATCGAGGACACCGGCGACGAGCTCACGCTCGCCAACGACTTCTCCGAGCACGAGCGGGAGATCCTGCTGGCGGGCGGACTGCTGTCTCACCTGCGCGACGGCAACGGAAACGGGACCGGTTCGTAGCGCCGCTCGCGTTCAGCGGGGCGCGACCAGCAGCGCCTGGGTGGCCCGGCCGACGCGACCACGCTCGTCGTAGAGGATGCTCTCCGCCACCCCGATCCCGTCGCGCGCGATCCGCGTCTCCGACTCCAGGCAGATCCACTCACCGGCCGGCTCGCGCTCGACGTAGAGGGTGAGGTCGGGGTTGATGTACAGGTAGTCGTCCCACGACAGCGTGGCGCTGATGCCGTTGCCGAAATCGCCGGCCGCGGCCAGCTGCTGCAACGGCGACGGCGTCTCGCCGGGCACGATCGGGCTCCGGAGCCGGAACCACGCCGTGCACGGACCCCGTCCCCAGCCGCCGACCACGAACACGATTTCGATCGCGTCGAAGGCGAACATCGGGTGGTGAGGGACTCTTAGTTGCGGCGGTCGCCCGTGTTCGGGACCGAGCGGCGGCGGGGTGCTGTCGGCCGCGGCGGCGCCCCCGTCGGCGGCCTGCACCTGGAGCGCGCGAGCGCGCACGACCGCGGCGCCGTCGACCGTGATCGTGCCCTCGAGCAGCTGCACCCGGCGGCCCGGGCGGACCACGTCGGCGTTAATTTCCAGCGGGCCGACCGGGACCGGTCGCAGCAGCTCGTAGGTCACGCGCGCCAGCCTCAGCCCGTCCGCAGCGGGCAGTCGCTCGAACGCCCGCATCAGCAACGCGGCCGGCGCGCCGCCGTGAAGATGGTTCGGATCCCAGGGCCCGCGCGCGAGCCGCGTCGCGACAAAACGGCCATCTGAGCCTTCAAACACTGGCGGGGTGGACATCGCGGGAAACGCTACAGCCCGGCTAAACTCAGGCTCCGATGGACGAGAATTCCCAGACTCCGCGGGATGAGGCGACTTTCACCGTCAAGGCCGGGCTGGCCGAGATGCTCAAGGGCGGCGTGATCATGGACGTGGTCACGGCCGAGCAGGCGAAGATCGCCGAGGATGCCGGCGCCGCGGCCGTTATGGCGCTCGAGCGTGTCCCCGCTGACATCCGCCGGGACGGCGGCGTGGCGCGTATGTCCGACCCGGAGATGATCCAGGGGATCCAGGAGGCGGTGACGATCCCGGTGATGGCCAAGGCGCGGATCGGCCACTTCGTCGAGGCCCAGGTGCTGGAGGCGCTCGAGGTCGACTACATCGACGAATCCGAGGTGCTGACGCCGGCCGACGAGGCCAACCACATCGACAAGTGGGCGTTCAGTGTGCCGTTCGTGTGCGGCGCCACCAACCTGGGCGAGGCTTTGCGGCGGATCGGCGAGGGAGCGGCGATGATCCGCTCCAAGGGCGAGGCCGGTACCGGCGACATCGTGGAGGCGGTGCGACACCTGCGGGTGATCCGCGGCGAGATCCGGCGGTTGGGGACGCTGGATGACGCGGAATTGGCCACCGCGGCCAAGGAACTTCAGTCCCCGCTGCACCTGGTCCGGCAGATCGCCGCCGACGGGCGCCTGCCCGTCGTGCTGTTCTGCGCCGGCGGGATCGCGACGCCGGCCGACGCCGCGCTGGTCATGCAGCTCGGCGCCGAAGGCGTGTTCGTCGGATCCGGAATCTTCAAGTCCGAGGACCCCGAACGCCGGGCGCGGGCGATCGTCGAGGCGACGACGCACTACCGGGATCCCGCCCGGATCGCCGCGGCCTCGGCGGGGCTGGGTCAGCCGATGGCGAGCCTCGAGTCGTCCAAGCTCGAGACCGAGCAGCTGCTGGCCCCGCGCGGCTGGTAGCGGCGCGTGGCGGCGACACCCGCGGGCGTCCTCTGAGATGAAGGTTGTCGGCATCCTGGCGCTCCAGGGCGATTTCGAGGCCCACGCCAAGATCGTCCGCTCGCTCGGCGCCGAGCCCCGTGAAGTCCGCGTGCCGGCCGACCTCGACGGCCTGGACGCTCTGATCATGCCCGGCGGGGAGTCCACCGTGATGACGCTCGGGATCGAGCGCGAGGGCCTGGCCGAGCCGCTGCGAGCGCTCGTGGGCGCCGGCAAGCCCGTGCTCGGCACGTGCGCCGGCATGATCATGCTCGACCGCGACCACCTCGGCGTGTTGGACGTGACCACGCGCCGTAACGCGTTCGGGCGCCAGGTCCGATCGTTCGAGGCGGACATCGAGCTCGCGGGCGTCGCTGGCGGGCCGATGCACGCCGTGTTCATCCGTGCCCCGTGGGTGGCCGATTTCGGTCCGGCGGTCGAGGTGCTGGGAAGCGTCGAGGACCACCCGGTGGCGATCCGCCAAGGCAACGTGCTGGCCGTGTCGTTCCATCCCGAGCTGGCGGGCGACGGCCGGCTGCACGAGATGCTGCTGGGGATGAACGGCGCCGGCCGCGACGCCTAGCGGGGATTACGGTTCTCGCTGGGCTGCGGTGCCCAGCGGGACCTAGCGGTGCCTAGCGGGACCTAGCGGGTACCGGCCGGCTCGCGGCCGCGCGACGCGTAGTCGCGGAAGTCGCGCTCGAACGCGCGCCAGTCGAACCAGGGCATACCGTCCGGCTTGGGCGGCGGCTGCTCGTCGATCGGTTCGTCGCCGCCACGGGGCGGATCGTCGGGCTCGCTGCCGCGGGATAGCCACGCCGCCAGCGCACACGCGGCGATCCCGGCCACGTAGACGAGGCCCGCGAGTAGCGCGTGGTGGGTCACCGACGCGAACACTCCGACCCCGTAGAGGGTCAGCGCCGCGAGCACGAGGCGGCGGAGATCACCGCGGGGCAGCGGCCGCGCCGGCGCCTTCGCGAAGGCGCTGAACAGGATGGCGCCGACGAGCGCCAGCGCCAGCAACAGCTTCCACGCGACTGAGGGCGGCAGCGGCATGTCTGTGTCGATGATCGACCGGTTGCGCACGCAAATCAACCCCAGTTAGGAGATTTCTTTCCATCTGTGGACGGTTCGGAGCCCGGTTACGCGCGCACTCGTCGGGTCGCCGCTGGCGAGTGTCCCGTTCGCCGCGCAGGAGACGGCTGAACGGGC
>Ga0335072_10012181_pt1 | contig 12287 bp, 11 predicted proteins | sample Lox_Sample_21_FD_206725 | JGI IMG/M metagenome (GOLD analysis project Ga0335072, IMG submission 206725) | Soil microbial communities from Loxahatchee National Wildlife Refuge, Florida, United States - Lox_Sample_2.1 | ecosystem: Environmental > Terrestrial > Soil > Wetlands | place: USA...
GGCCTTCGCCGTGACATGAGCGGCTCGGCTCCTCCGTTGTGAATCTGACGAAGCTGCAGGACTCGTACCGACTGGCACTACGGCCCGCGCACTTGCTCCCTCCAAAGAGGCTTTTGACACCCCGCTTAGCCCGCCGCCTCTCAACGACGGACCGGGGCCTGCTACCCGGCGCTCCGGTGCTTACCGGGACGGGACTTCCACCCGCTAGTTCAGTCCAACTTGCAGGACGCAACACGCGGTGATGCTAACGACGCCCGCTCCCCTAATGCAGCGTCCATCGGCGCGGATTTTCTTGGTCAGACGAGCCCGTCAGATTCTGGTTTTCCCGGCCAGACCGGTTAATACCGACACTGGGGCGCGATGCGATGACAACAGCTTCGAGAGCTTCGAGAACTTCGGGAACTTCGTTCCACCGAAAGGACACCGACACCATGACCAGCGCCGACCAAGCCGCCCGCATGTGCCAGGAGTGCCCCTTCCTCGACCGCTGCGGCTACAACGCCGTCGTCAGCCGCGCCACCCACGGTGTGTGGGGCGGCCACATCCTGCCCGGCGACAAACCCGGCGAACTCGAACCCATCTACGCCAGCCTGATCGCGCAATTCGAGGCACGCCGCACCCTCGAACTCGGCGACGCCCCCGCCCCCCGACTGCCTAACACGAGCCCGCGGCGTCGGGCACGTCCGCAGTCCAAAGCCGCGTGAGCAGCTACTCGCCTCGGGCGGAGCCGACGAGCGCGAGCAGCTCGTCGAAGGCTGAGACGCTGGTGTAGGCGTCGAGGCGTGTAACTTCGACCTGCGGCCCTACTTTTGGTACATCGCTGGCCCTGCCGTACTCCTGCGCGCCGAGGACAAAACGGTGCGGGCCGGACGGCAGATACAGCGCCCTGCCCACGGAGTTGCCGCCGCGGCCTCGGGTTTTTCGCCATTGGCCCAGCTCTGCGGCCCGCAGCGAGTAGACCTCATCCGACCGCTGGTCGACGGTCAGGCCATCGGCCGTGACGCAAAGGACGACCTTCTTCGTCCACAGACGGTGCAGAGCCACGCCCCACATGGCGGCAAGACCCAGCAGCATCACGGGGAAGACGATCGCCCCGTACGCGGTCATGAAGTCGAAGCCTCGGCTGAACTCCTGGCTGATCGGATACACCGAGGAGACCACCAGCAACACCGCGTAGGTGGAGTACCTCTGCTTGGCATTCGGCACGGCGGTCGCCACGAAACTGCGCTCCGCCGGCGCCTCCGGATCGTCCTGCTCCACAGGCACGACGCTAGGGTCCAGACATGCCGATCTCAACGAGCATCCGGAGTCTTGTCCGCCGGTCGATCGCTTTGACCGCCGCCGGCCTGGCCGCAATCACGCTGTCGGCGTGCGACTCCCACAGTGCGACACCGCCGGGGGCGAATCCGCGTCAGGTGACCGTCCTCGGGTCGGGGAAAGTCCAGGGCGTCCCGGACACCTTGACCGCCGATGTCGAGATCGAGTTCACCGCAACCGACGTCACCAGCGCGATGAACCAGACCAGCGACCGGCAGCAGGCGGTGATCAACGCGCTGGTGGGCGCCGGAGTTGACCGCAAGGACATCCGCACCACCCAGGTCAGCCTGCAGCCGCAGTACAACAATCCCGGGCCGGCCGGCACGGCGACCATCACCGGCTACCGCGCCAGCAATGGGATCGAGGTGAAGATTCACCCGACCGACGCCGCATCGAAATTGCTGGCCCTGATCGTCGACACCGGCCGCGACGCGACCCGGATCAGCTCGGTCAGCTACTCGATCGGCGACGACTCGCAGCTGGTCAAGGATGCGCGGGCGCGCGCCTTCCAAGACGCCAAGAACCGTGCCGAGCAGTATGCGCAGCTGTCGGGCCTGCGGCTGGGCAAAGTGCTTTCCATCGCGGAGGGAACCAGCGCCGCACCGATCAACGGGGCGCCGCCGGCTCCGCCACGCAGCATGGCCGCCCCGGTGCCGGTCGAACCCGGTCAGCAGACGGTGAGCTTCTCGGTGACCGCGGTCTGGGAGCTGCAGTAGCGAGCGCGTTCGACTACCGGGACCCATGTCCAGGCGCGGTGCCGACGAGCACGCCAATCGCTCGGCGATCGTCACCCTCGCCGGCGTGCTCGAGGACCGCCGCGAGCTGCTCAAGGCCGAGCTGCTCCGTGAGGACGAGGGGGCACTGTTCCACATCGCCAACGAGTTCGGCCTCCGCCACAACCGCGCGGACCAGAGAGGCGACTTCGACCCGGTTTTCCTGGACTAGGTGTTCTGGTGGTACCTGGCCACTATCGAGCTCACCGACCGGTTACTCGCCCGCCCGGACCAGGAGGGTGGCTGATCCTTGCGCCCGGCGCCACTAACCCGCGGCTACGCGGTCAGGACCCGGTGGCGCTGACGCACAGGACCCAGTTTTCGGGACATCGCCGCGGCTATGTAATCGTGCGCAACGCTAATTCACGGTGGACCTGCAGTCGCGAATGCTGAAGACATCGGCCTGCCGGGCCGAAGTTCTCGGGAGTTTCGCTAGCCGTACAACGACTGGAGCACTGCCCCTGCGTCCCCGTCTTCAACAAGGGGGGTGGCCTCGATCTCCATGAATTCGGTCCACTCCGCGAACCATTGGAAGATGGCCTTCGCATCGTCGCTTTCCGCGATCGCGCAGCCCTTGCCATTGGCGCCATGCCAGCGGCCAATCAATTGAATGCCAGCAGGAGGGGAACCGCCGTTCTTGAGAAATCGGGCGACCGCTGCGCGGTAGCCGTCACCGTGCGGCAATGACCAGGACACCAGGAACTTCATAATCGATCCCTCTCTTAAGTTGTTCGTGTTGCCCGGTTGAGGACAGTGTTTGCTCGTTTGAAGGTTGGTTCCTAGAGTAGCGCTGCTCCACTTGCCGGTGGTCGCTTTCCAACACGCGAGGAGCTCGCCCGCGGCCGCATCTTCTGACGCCGGGGCTGGCGTGCTCGACCGGCCCGACCACGCTCGATCGGGCGGGCGTTGGAGTCCTACCTGGCGCGGCTGGCGGTCTCTGCCGAAATCGAACGTTTACGGGACAGTTGGCGGCTGGGGATCACTCCTGCCTCTCGCTGTCTGGGCTGTCCTCGACCGAGCCGCCGAGGCTGGCGAGGATCACCATGACCCCGGTCGGACTGCGGCTCCTTCAAGATCTTCGCCGCCAGCTCCTCGAACCGCCACCCCAGCTGCGAAAACAATACGCCCCGGGCACCGCAGAACCCCGATTCTGTCGGAGCGGTCGCCTAAAATCAGCAACAACAAGCGGAACCCGCGGCCGCTCATTTGCACCGGAAACAGGACGCCACCATGCCGCCGAGTTCACCGGAAACGTCGCCGGCAGCCCGTACCGTGCCGGTAGAACAAGTCTGGACCGGCACGGTCCGTGACGAGGTGGTGTAGGTGCTACAGCAGACGGTCAAGCCAGCGGCGGGTTCGCTTCCCGCTGGCCTGCTCTACCTTCGTCGGCTGGCCGAGCAGCTGACCATCACTGGCCCGGGTCCCGGCCGGAACCTGCGGGTTGTGGTCACGGTCCCGACGCTGCGTCTGAAACCGTCTCATATGGCGATCCGCTATCGGGGCCCGGCGGGAACCCGCCCGCTTGCGTGACACGCGGCGACAAGTCAGAATATTGACCTATGGCCGAAGTTGTGCCCTTCTCTGAAGCGAAAGCCCACCTGTCCGAACTGGCCGAACGCGTCGAACTTGAGCATGCGCGTGTCCTCGTCACGCGCAACGGACGGCCGTCATTCGTACTGGTGAGCCCCGACGACCTCGACGCACTCGAAGAGACACTCGACATCCTGCGGGATCGCGACCTCGTCGACTCGCTGAAGCGGTCCCAAGAAGAGGCCGCTCAGGGCAGATCACGGCCCTTGCCGTCTGCGTGAGTTCGGCGCCTACGGACCCATACGAGCTCCGCATCACTCCTGAGGGACTCCGTCACCTGAACCGTCTCCCCGCGAAGATCCGCGACGCAGCGCTGGCGGCGCTACATGGCCCCATCCGTGAAAACCCGCACCGGCTCGGCAAGGCGCTGGTCGGGGAACTCGCCGGGCTTTTCTCGGCGCGACGAGGCGACTACCGGATCATCTACAGCATCGACGACACGGCCAAGATCGTCATCGTGCACAGGATTCAGCATCGAGCGTCGGCGTACCGGCGACGATGACTCATATCCGCGCGCGGACTGCAGCGATAGCGGATCCCCTTGTGGGTGATCGAAAACAATCAGTTTCGTTCGGTTTTCTTACGGCGACCCCCACCACTGTGGTGGTGCGTGGTCAGATGTGGCGGGCCGCTTCTTGGACCAGCTGCACGCGCGAGGTCAGCCCGAGTTTGGTGTAGACGTGGGTGAGGTGGGTTTGCACGGTGCGCGGTGAGACGAAAAGGCGGGTGGCGATGTCCTTGTTGGCCAGACCCTCGCTGACCAGGCGGACGACGTCGCGCTCGGTGGGGGTGAGCGATGCCCAGCCGCTGGTCGGTCGTTTGCGTTCGCCGCGGCCGCGCTGGGCGTAGGCGATCGCCTCCTCGGTGGACAGGGTGGCACCTTCCGCCCAGGCGGACTCAAAATCCGTCTTGTCCATTGCATCTCGCAGCGCCGCCACCGACGCTTCGTAGCCGGAGTCCCAGACCTTGAACCGGACCGCGCCCGTGCGCTGCCGGATGCCATCTGCCGCGCCGAAAAGCCGGGCAGCTTCACGATGACTGCCGGCGTCACCGGCCAGAGCGGCGAGGCATTCAAGGGTGTCGGAAATACCCAGGTATGTCTGCATGCTGGCGGCGACCGCGAGCGCGTCGTGGGCGTCGCGTTCGGCCTGCTCCGGCTCACCCTGCGCGGTCGCCACGCGGGCGCGAGTGGTCAGCGCCCACATCAGCCACCAGCCGGTCGTGGTCGCGACCGCTTCATCCGACCAGCGACGGGCCCCGAGCAGATCCCCGCCCGCCAGTGCGGCTTGCGCACTGTGGGCGCGCCCCATCGCCGTAGGCGCGGTCAACCCACTCAGGTGCTGGCGGGCCGCCTCGGTCGCGTCAAGCGCCGTCGCAGCATCGCCGGCGGCCAGGGCCGCGGCAGCCAGCGCTGAGTAGGCGAGGCCCAAGCTAAGCCCGGCCAGCTCGGACGCGGCTTCCATGGCCGTGTCGATGGCGGCCCGGGCAGCAGCCGTCTCACCCTGAAATGCGAGTCCGATGCCCTGGTACGCAATGCTGTGCACCCTCCGGATCTCGTCGTGAGCTGCCTCGGCCTCTGCGGCCACCGCGTCGAATTGTGCGACGGCCCCGGCCAGATCACACTGATATGCCTGTGCCACTCCGAGGCAGAAGCGGCACAAACGCGAGGACCACCCGTCGCCGATCGCGTCGGCGAGGTCGCGTCCTTCTTCGGCGGCCGCGCGCGCCACGATCGGAATACCCGCCACGACCGCCGCTCCGACCGCCTGCCAGCCGAGGAGCTGGCTGAGTCTCCACCGGTCATCCAACTCCCGGGCCAGGCCGATCGCCTCGGCGAAGTACGACCTGGCCACCTCGGGACTGTCCCAGACGGCGATAAAACAGCAGGCGGTCAGCGCCCGGGCCAGCAGGGCCGGGTCGTCGATACCACGCGCAATCGCTAGCGCCTGTTGGGCCTGATCCAGGCTGGCGGCGGCGTTGACCCAGGTGTCGAGCAGGGCCTGGTCGGCGAGCGCCCGGGCCCGTACCTTGGCCTCAAGGTCGCGTGTGTTCTCCTCGGTGAGGACGGCGTCGAACAGGGCCAGCCCTTCTCGGATGCGCCCCCGCGCCTGCCACAGCGGCTGCAACGACGACGCCAGCGCCAACGCCAACTCGACATGGGAGTGTTCGCGGCTCCACCCGAACGCGGCGCGCAGATTATCGATCTCGATCTCGGCCTGCTCGAGCCGCCGCTCATGATCGGTGCCTACCGGCGCGTCGAGCAGCGCCGCCAACGCCGCGTAGTAATCGCATTGACGCGCCCGCACGGCATCGGCCTCGCCGGACTCCGCCAGTTTCTCCAGTGCGTATTGACGCACCGTCTCCAACAGCCGGTATCGCGTTGCGCCGCCTGCATGTTCAGCCACGACAAGTGACTTGTCGACCAGCAGCGTCAACTGATCGAGTACCTGGTAACGCTCAACATCACCTCCGCCGGCGACCGCTTGGGCGGCCTCGAGGTCGAAACCGCCCAGAAACACCGCCAGCCGCCGAAACAACACCCGCTCAGGCCCGGTTAACAGCGCATGTGACCAATCCACCGAGGCCCGCAGTGTCTGCTGGCGGCGCACCGCGGTGCGCGCCCCGCCGGTCAACAGCCGGAACCGGTCATGCAGACTGTCGAGGATCTCGGCCAGCGACAACGCCCGCACCCGCGCTGCGGCCAGCTCGATCGCCAGCGGCAACCCGTCGAGGCGCCGGCAGATCTCGGTCACCGCCACGGCGGCAGTGTCGTCGCTGACCGCGAAACCGGGCCGTACCCGGCGCGCGCGGTCGGTAAACAGCTCGATGGCTTCATCGGCCAGCGACAGTGACGGCACCCGCCAACTCACCTCACCGGACACGCTGATGGGTTCACGACTGGTCGCCAACCCGGTCAGCCCGGGCGCCCCGCCTAAGAGTGCGGCGGCCAGATCGGCGCACGCGTCGAGCAAATGCTCGCAGTTATCCAGCACCAGCAGCATCTGCCGGTCGGCGACATGCCGCAGCAAGGTGTCCATGGTGGAACGGCCCGGTTGATCGGGTAGCCCCAGCGCTCGGGCCACCGTCACCGACGCCAGCTCCGGGTCGGTGATCGGCGCCAAATCCACATACCACACGCCATCGCCGAACTCGCCGGACATCTTGGCAGCGACCTGGATCGCCAGCCGGGTCTTGCCCACCCCGCCCGCACCGGTCAACGTCACCAATCGGTTCTCGGCCAGCAACTCCCGCACCTCGTTCATCTGTGCTTCGCGGCCCACAAAACTAGTTAGCTGCACCGGAAGACTAATTGCTGCAACGGCTTTCGGCGTGCGCAGTGGCGGGAACTCGTTTACCAGGTCCGGATGGCACAGCTGCACCACCCGTTCCAGGCGCGGTAGGTCCCGCAACGGATGGGTGCCCAGGTCGGTCATCCAGGCTCCCTCGGGGAGTCGATCGGCCACCAGCGCTTCGGTCACGCCCGACAAGACGGTCTGGCCGCCGTGGCCCAGATCGCGCAGCCGCGCGGTCCGGTTGATGGTCGGGCCGGCGTAATTGCTTTCGTCGCGCAGCTGCACCTCTCCGGTATGCACGCCGATGCGCAGCCGGATCGGCGCCAGCGGCGCCCGCTGCAACTCCAGCGCACATGCCACCGCATCACTGGCCCGCGCGAACGCCGCCACGAAGCTGTCGCCCTCACCCTGCTCCACCGGGCGCAACCCGTGATGAGCAGCGATCATCGCGGACACGACCTGGTTCAGCCGCGCGATCGCAGCGGTCATCTCCCCGGGCCGGGTCTCCCACAGCCGCGTCGAGCCCTCGACGTCGGCCAACAGCAGCGTCACCGTGCCCGTCGGCAGCTCGCTCACGCCCAACTCGCTCCAGTCCACCAGCGGCGCATCTCCGCGGCGATCGATCTCGCTCATGCTAGCCAGCATGCGGGCACCACGTGCGGCAAAACATCAGCGCAACAGCGCACATTGGCGCCGATCGCCCGCGTATCTACGACCCCCCAGCGCGCAGATCTACGCGCTGCGGCGGATGATCTGGGCCGGAGGCCGTCGGATAGTCGACTCGAAACCGACCCACTGGAGGCCCACCATGACCACCGACACCGCCCACACGAGGTCAACGCCGACCACGGCTCACGACCGCTGCCGACGTGGTGAGCATGCCGTTGTCCTCGGGGCAAGCATGGGCGGCCTATTTGCTGCCAGAGTGCTCGCCGATTTCTATCGAACCGTCACGGTCGTCGAGCGCGATGTGCTGCCGACCGGTAGTGCGCAGCGACGCGGCGTGCCCCACGGCCGCCACGCTCACGCACTGCGGCCCCGCGGGTCGCAGATCCTAGATGAGTTGTTCCCCGGTTTGCTGACCGAACTCCTCGCCGACGGGTGCCCGGTATGGGACGACGGTGACTTGTCTAAGTGCTACTTGTCCTTTGGTGGACACCCATTCGTCCGAACGGGAACCTTTCGTGATATTCAACCGCGCGGCGCAGCGTATTTCCCCAGCCGGCCATTTCTCGAGGATCACGTCCGTCAACGCGTCCGCGCAATTCGAAACGTCACGCTGATGGACGGCTACGACGTGGTCGAGTTGACGTCGAATGCTGATCGAAGCCGCATCACCGGAGTCACCATCACCTCGCGCGACGGTGACGAGAAGCAGAGCCTCACCGCGGATCTGGTGGTCGACGCTATGGGCCGCGGTTCCCGGACACCCGCCTTTCTCGAACACCTCGGCTATGATCGGCCCGCAGAAGACGAGGTCGTGATGCGACTCGCGTACGCCAGCCAGTTGCTGCGGATTGCGCCCGGCATGGTCAACGAGCTGCTGGTGATCATCGGCCCCATCCCCGGACGACCAACCGGGATGGCGTTAGTCGCTCAGGAGAACGACACGTGGTTGCTCACCGTCTCCGGGATGGTGGGACGCGAGCCGCCGGCCGACCTGGTAGGCATGCTGGACTTCGTCGAGGATTGCACGCCGCCCCAGCTTCTGTCGGCGCTGCGCTGCGCCGAGCCGCTCGGGGACGTGGCACGATATCGCACACCATCGAGCCGGTGGCGCCGCTACGACAAGATGCGACGGTTTCCGGCCGGTCTGCTGGTATTCGGTGACGCGATATGCAGTTTCAACCCGATCTACGGTCAAGGGATGACGGTCGCTGCGCTGCAAGCCTTGGCGCTCAACCATTGTTTGCGCGCCGGTGCCCAGCGCTTGGCGACCCGGTACTTCGCCGCGGCCGCCAAACCTATCGGTCTGGCTTGGCAACTCGCGGTGGGCGGCGACCTGAACCTGCCCGAAGTTCAGGGGCCCCGGCCGCTGTCGAGGAGGCTGATCAACAGTTACATCGATCGAGTGCAGGCGGCCGCCGAGACCGACACCGTGATCGCCGAGCGTTTCACGAAAGTCGGCGGGTTTTCCAAACCGCCCGCCAGTCTCATGGCCCCGTCGGTCATGCTGCGAGTCGCTGCGACAAACTGGCGACAGAGGCGACACTCAGGCCCGATGCAACATCGACAGGTGTCAGTGGCCCGATAATTCGACTCCCTAGAAAAGGCTTGGCCACCACGGGCGTTCAGACGTGGCGGGCTGCTTCTTGGACGAGTTGCACGCGGATGCGCTCAGACACAGAGCATTTGCACGGTGACAGCCGATACCACCGCCGGCCAATAATCGGGCACGTAGTCCACTATCCGATTGCCCGGTGACCGATGCCAACCGAAGACGGGGAGAGCGACACTGTTGGTATGGAAGCAGAATTTGTGCGCAGTGAGCGACTGTTTACAGGCGCGCCGTATGCCTACGCGGCGATCGCGCGACAAGGCTGCCTCGTCGTCACCGCCGGCGCATGCCCGCTCGATGATCACGGGTGCGTGGTTGCCACCGGTGATATCGCCGCGCAGACGCGAAAGGCGCTCGAAAACCTGCGTATCACGTTGCAGGAGTGTGGCGCTGCGATGGGTGATGTGCTCAAGACGACGATTTTCGTGTCCAGCAGCAGTCGCGCTGATCTGCAGCTGGCTTGGCGCGAGGTGGCCACCGCCTTCGGTCACGCCGAACCACCGAGCACGCTGCTCGGGGTGGCGGTCCTTGGTTATCCCGATCAGCTCGTGGAGATCGAGGCGATTGCCCTGGCGCCGGCGCGCTAACGGCCCGCTCTATGCAGAACTTCGCTTACTGCGTGAGACCGAGCGAGATCTCGGTGGGGTTGGCTTACTTGGGGATCCCCCTACGAGCAGCCGATCGACACCATGCCTCCTGTCCCGAGGGGTACCCAGCTAGGCGGGGTCGTCAATACTTCCACGTTTCCGCAGGTCGGTAGGTGGCTAACGTTTAGTCTCGCGCCATGGATCGTATCTGGCAGTGGGCGTGGGATCGGTGCCGGGCGAGCTATTCATGGGTGATGTGGGTAGGCACGTTCGTCATCCAACTGCCGGGCGACCTCGTCTGGTCGTTCTCGGTCGTGGCTTTCGAGAAGTCGGGTCGCTACGTCGAGGCGACTGTTGTGACGGTGATCGCGGCGGTGGTGTTGTCGTTCGTGGTGGTTCTTCCCGGTAGCCGACGGTTCCGCCTTGTACAAGGGTGGGCGGCTGGCCGTGAGGTCGATCGTGCACGGGCGCTGCAAGACACTTACACCTGGACTCGCGCAGCCGGTGTTCGATTGACGGGATTTAGGACTGTGGGCGTCGCAGTGCTTTTGATGGTTGTCGGTGTGATCGCGGGAGCGAGTGGGACGCGGCTAGTCCAGTACGGAATTTTGGGCGCCGCGTTCGGAGCTGGCTCGGCATTGTTCGGTATGCACAGCTTCCTGGACCCCGCGCTGCGGCCGGCCAGGGTCGCCCTGGCTGGTGACACTGAGATCGGTGACTCGCTTCTCCGCTCGCGCCCGACTTTCGCCGCGTGGGCGAACTTGTCGGTGCTCGCGGCCGCGTTCGGGTTCGCCCTCACGGGCGCGATGCTGGCCGCTGTGTTCGGTCGCGTCCGTGACGTGCCTGTGCTCTGCGTAGTGTTCGCATCCGCGCAGGTGCTTTTCTACGCGGTGCCGTTCACCGTCGGCATGGGCTTCGCGTCGTCTTTGCGCCCAATTCGCGACCTCGCTGACGGGACTGAACGGGTTGGGGCCGGCGACTACGGCCGACGCCTGCCGGTGGTGCAGGACGATGACCTCGGGGCGCTGGCAGCGTCGTTTAACCGCATGCAGGCGGGATTGGCTGAGCGGCAACGCCTTCAGGCGGCGTTCGGGACATACGTCGATCCGGCCCTGGCGGCGCGGCTGCTGGAGCAGGGGGACGATGTCTTCAGCGGCGAGCGCCGCGAGGTGACGGTGATGTTTGTCGACGTTCGGGATTTCACCCCGTTCGCGGAGGCGAACACCGCCGAGGATACGGTCGCCCGTCTCAACGCCTTGTTCGAGATCGTGGTTCCCGCTGTTGTCGACGCCGGTGGGCATGTCAACAAGTTCCTCGGGGACGGCGCGCTGGCCGTCTTCGGTGCCCCCAGCGACCTCGCCGATCATGCCGACGCCGCTGTGAGGGCCGCTGTGCTGATTCATCGTCTGGTCGCCGAGCGATTCGGCGGCGAGCTTCGCATCGGCATCGGGATCAACACCGGTGTGGTGATCGCCGGAACTATCGGCGGCGCAGGAAAGCTCGAGTTCACCCTCATCGGTGACACCGTCAACGTGGCAGCCCGCATCGAGCAACTCACCAAAACCACCGGCGACGCTATCCTTCTCACCCAACAGTGCGTCGGCGCCTTGGCGTCTCGACCGCCCGGACTCATCGACCGGGGATTCCATGTCCTGAAAGGAAAGTCAGCTTCCGTGCAGGTCTTCGGCCTCGACCAAGAGACCGACACGCGGGTTGACCGCACGAGGTAAGGGGAGATACACCAAACCTCTGCCGCGGTCACCCGCGAGACGCCGATACTTTCGCCGCGGGCTTTCGAGACATCCACAACATTTACAAACGAGACAGAGACAACGTGTGCCTAGGCTGCTGTTCAGGGTGCTGCAAGTCCAGGGAAGCTTGTCCGACATCGACGGCACCTTGATCGACTCCACCACGACGGTCGATCGGTCCTGGAGCACCTGGGCAAGGAGTCAATCGGCTGCTCGCGAGAGGATCCCCCACTCAGACGGATGGATGTCGTGGCGCGCGCGTGCTGCTACGCCGTGGTGCTTGCGGTGCCGGTTATTGGCCCGGGGACTGGTTAGCGCTTTGACACCGTCTCGTTCAGTATTCGCAGGAGCCATTTCTGGTAGGCGTCTGCACTGAGGCCGCCGTGGTGCACGATGCGCTGGTAGGTCTCCGCGCTTGTCAGGACCGCTGTCGTCTCCACGAGGTCGTCGAACGGGATGTCATCCCGTAGCCATCCGCGGTCGCGGCACACCGCGAGTAGTCGCCGGTGCTGAAGGGTGATGTCGGCTACCCATTCGGCGTGGTAGCGGCCCAACTCGGGGTCCATGGTTGCGGCGCCGGCCAGCGCCAGCCACAGTGACGCGCCGCGCCTGTACATGTCGGACAGCGCGGAGATCATGGAGCTGATCGCCTCGTCGCGGTCGCCGGTGGCCAGGAGACGCTGGCCGAGCTCGAGGTC